>Ga0163179_10000480_pt1 | contig 29251 bp, 26 predicted proteins | sample AtlANTMetagenome_FD_109643 | JGI IMG/M metagenome (GOLD analysis project Ga0163179, IMG submission 109643) | Marine eukaryotic phytoplankton communities from the Atlantic Ocean - Atlantic ANT 2 Metagenome | ecosystem: Environmental > Aquatic > Marine > Oceanic | place: North Atlantic Ocean...
CGGCATCATTACATTCAATTCAAAGTTTCCACTTTGTCCTGCGATACTTACTGTTTGATCATTTCCCATTACTTGTGCACATATCATTGTTACAGACTCAGCTATAACAGGATTTACTTTACCTGGCATTATGGATGATCCTGGTTGAACTTCAGGTAAATTCAGTTCACCAATTCCTGCTCTTGGTCCTGAGCCTAACCATCTTATATCATTGGCAATTTTCATTAGGCTTACTGCGAAACTTCTTACACAACCTGATGCGTAAACAATTCCATCAATTGTAGACTGAGATTGAAAATGATTTTCTGTCTCAGAGAAATTTATTCCAGTTTTATCACTAATTTTACTAATAACTGAACCACAAAATTCTGGATTCATTCCTATTCCTGTTCCAACAGCTGTACCTCCTAGTGCCAAAACTGATAATTCATCTAGACCTGAATTAACTTTTTTTATAGAATTTTCTATTTGACCGTAATAACCCTTAAACTCCTGACCAAGTCTTATTGGTGTTGCATCTTGAAGATGAGTTCTTCCTGTTTTTACAATATTCCAAAACTCATCTGATTTTTTTTGTAATGATTTTTTCAAAATTTTCATTGAAGGAACTAAGTTGTCCTTTATTGAAATAGCAGCAGCTATGTGAATAGCTGTTGGAATAACATCATTCGATGATTGTCCTTTATTTACGTGGTCATTAGGATGAACTGGATCTCTTGAACCAATTTTCCCTCCCATTTTTGATATCGCAAGGTTAGATATGACTTCGTTTACATTCATATTTGTAGATGTTCCTGAGCCAGTTTGAAAAATATCAACTACAAAACTATGGTCATGTTCTCCATCTATAACTTCTTGAGCTGAAATAATAATTGATTCAGCAATTTTTTTATCTAATAAATTAAGCTCTAAATTTGTCTCAGCTGCTGACTGTTTGATTAATCCTAGAGCTTTAATAAAAGATCTACCAAAACGAAGATCAGAAATAGGAAAATTTAATTGTGCTCTTCGAGTATTTGCTCCATACAAAGCTTTAGCTGGAACTTCTAGCTCACCCATTGAATCTTTTTCTAGTCTCATGTTCATAAAATTTCTCCAAACTTAGTGTCGTTTGTCATATTCTTCAAATGTTTTTGCTGCTGCTGCTAATGAATTTACAGCAGTTGGATAACCTCCATAGAAAAGCATTTGAGTTATTAATTCTACAATTTCTTCTTTACTCCAACCATAGTTTAGGGCACCAGTAATATGACCAGGTAATTGATTAGGTTTATCTAAAACTATTAAAGCTGCAATTGTGCATAAAGACCTTATTTTTGCATCCAATTTAGGTCTTTGATATATATGCCCAAAAAGAGTCGCATTTATTAAATTAAAAGCTTCTTCAGTGCTTTTAGCAACTTCAGGAGTTCCTGGATCTCCATCATAGTACCACTCTCTCCATTCTTTTGCTTTCTCTAGTAATTCTTCATAATTTTTCATCTATTTTTTCCTCCTTGTAATTCAGTTTTATAAGGTTTATATGTTCCAATAATTAACGCAATTAAAGTTATTAAGGCAGATAACCAAAATATAGCATTAATTCCGTACGAATTTACTATTAAACCTGATAATGCTGGGCCTAAAAACATTCCGATGGCGTAATAAGCTTGATATGCACCCATAGCTAATCCTCTAGAACTTTCTTCAAAACTTACTAAAATTAATGTTATTGTAACTGTATAAAGTATCCCTCTTCCGAAACCAGAGATAAATTGTAAAAAAGCAATCAGTGATAAATTTTCTACATATGAAGTAAATATGAGGCTTATTATCATGGAAGTAGAACCTAATATTATTGTTTTCCTTATTCCTATCTTATTCATGAACAAAGCAGAAAGACTCATTCCACAAATACCTGCAAGTTGAGACAAAGTAGTGATATCACCAATATTAGTTTTGCTACCGCCAAGGTTTTCAATAATGATTGGAAGGAATCCGAAATTCACACCAAAAGTAACGAAATGGAATCCAATTGCAATTATAGAAATTCTAATTAATATTCCACTACTTAAGATATTAAAGAAGTTTTGATTTTTTTTATCTGTTTTTTTTCTGTTTTCTTTTGATACAAAAAAAACTATCATACCCAATATACTGACAATTAATGAACCGATGAAAGGAGTTGTATCTCCAAAATAATCTGCTAATCTTCCACTAATTAATGTTGAAATTGTAATAGCTATTCCATTAATTCCCATCATGAATGAGCTAGCATAGTGCATTAATTTATTTTCAAACTGTGACGCAAACAACAAACTTATTGCCACCCATCCTGCTCCTGCGATTCCTGTAACACTTCTAGCAAAGAAAAGTTGTATAGGGTCTGAAGCAAGTGCTAACCCTAATGATCCTAAAGCAGAACAGAGCATAGTGATTATTGCAAAAGGCTTTGTTCCCCATTTATCTACTGCTATTCCCAGTGGAATTCTAAGAATCATTTGACCAATTGCATAAGCTGCAACAATATAACCTATCATAGTTGCTGATGCTCCTAGAGATTGGGAGTGATTTGGAAGAATTGGTACATAAAGATATAGAGATACCCAAAAGAAAAATGTTCCCACAATTACATAGATAATCGAAGGATTCTTAAAAATTTCTTTAATTAGTTGATTCAAGATATGATATATTTTTTCTTATAAATCAAAATTACTTATTAATTATGGTAAACTCCATAATAAAAAGGGGGCTTATATGAAATTTTGTTACGCTAATAGAAGAATGACACTTTACCCAAATTCTGTTGATCCTTGGGATCTAGCCCCAAAAGATTACACAGACGAATTCTTGACTAAAGTTAAGGAAATGGGTTTCGATGCATTAGAAATATCAACGGAAACTCTTGATCGAACTGGAGGTACAGAAGAAACAGTTTCAGAATTTAAAAAACGAGTAAATGGTTTTGGACTAGATATTGGATCTGTCAGGAGCGGAGGAACTCTTACTGAAGCTAAAAATGCACCAGAAAATATTAAAAAAATGAAAAAAGCTATAACTTATGGTAAATGGTCAGGTGCTGAGGTAGTTAATGGTGCAATAAGTGCCCCTGCAAGATATCCAGGAAATCCCGCTGGTAGTTTACCTGCTTCTGGTAGTGGATGGTCTAAATCTCAAGATGCTTCTAAAGATGCTGATATTTGGGTTTATGAACACCTTGCAAAAGTTTACCAAGATGCATGTGATAAGGCATCTGACGATAATTTGAATATATCTGTAGAAATTCATCAAAATTCTCCTGTAGATAACTCTTGGTCAGCACTTTATCTTCATGATTTAGTATCAAGAAAAAACTTTGGTATTAATCCTGATTTAGGAAATGTATTATGGAACTATGATCAACCTGAAGAAACTTTTGAAAATTGTATAGATAATGTTGCTTCAATATCTAACTATTGGCATTGTAAAAATCTTCAAACTGTTTATCATCCAGAAAATGAAAGATCTGTATTTATAAGAGTCCCATTACCTGATGGAGAAATTGATTATAGATATGCTATCACATCTCTAACTAATGCTGGATATGATGGATATATGGCTATAGAAGGTACTCAAAATGGAGATCAATTCTACAAAGACTATCAGAGTATAAGTTATGCTAAAAATGTTATAGAATCATTGGACGTCTAAGTCACTTGGGCCTTTACCAAATTTTGATATCCACACTAGAATAATTGATAATATAAAAAGAATAGAAATGCCTAAGAACGCGTTTCTGTATGAACCTGTTTGGTCGTGAATCATTCCTGCTACTAATGGACCTATCGCCATCGTGATAGATGTGAGCATTAGATTAATTCCCATTAATGAACCAAGATTTTTCATTCCAAACTGTTCAACAATAATTAAAGGTATTAGTGCACCAAATGCTCCAAATCCTAGCCCATAAATAAAGCAACCAACCCATAATAATATTTCTCCAGAATCAATACATAATACTATTGTTCCTATAGTTTGAAAAAACATACTTAGAATTAGAGTTTTTCTTGCAGAAAAAATTTCACTAGCTCTACCAAAAGTAATCTTTCCTATTACACCCATGACAGCTATCATCATTAGGCAAGTTGTTGCAAGATTAGTTCTCATACCTTCGTCTTCTAAAAATTGTGTTAATTGAGTTAATATTCCTTGATAAGTTAACACTCCAATCATTAGTGAAAGATTAATTGTCCAGAATCTAAAAGACTGCAGAGCTTCTTTAAATTCAAATCCTAGTTTTGATTGCTTTTTAGCTAATGAAATTGAATCAAGATCTTTATTTGTTCGAATTGATTCTGATTCTACTAGATCTAAAGATTCTGAAATTATGAAGTATGAAAAAATTCCTAGAAACAACATTATAGAACCAAAAACTATAAAGGCTAACTCCCAGTTTGAAAAGGCTATAATTGATGCAGCTAATGCTGGCATTGTAAAGCCTCCAAAATTATTTCCTGATGTTACTGCTCCCATAACTCTTCCTCTAGTTTTAGGGAACCATGTTGATACCATTTTCCCTGAAGTTATATGAGTTGCACCAGGAAATCCTGCATATACTAATCCACTGTAGAAATACCACTGCCATAGATGAGAAATAGTTGGTCTTAGTAAAAATCCCGAGCTAATAAGTAATAAGGAAATTAATAAAACTATCTTAATTCCATATTTATCGGCTGCTTTTCCTAAAATTGGTCCAGTAATTCCAGAAACAAAAGCTAAGGATAATGCACCATTCAATTGTGTCTTAGTCCAACCAAATTCTTCTTGAAGTGGAGTTGCAAATTGTCCAAATGCATACTGAGACATGCCAATTGAAAGGCCTGTCGAAAGAAAAGCAATAAGAGCTATGGGATAACCTCTATAGGGGAGTTTCATTAGGCAACCTTGAGTAAGAAAATAATTATTAAATAATCGATTTGTTTTATCTTATAGCTTCACTAAAGGAAATCAAACATCTAATATGGTTGAAAATCAATATTAATAGGGGGAAGCTTATGACAACAACAAATATTACCTATGAACCAGTTGAAAATTGGGCAAAAATGCCATTAGGCATATCATTTTACGGAGATTGCGGAGGAGTAGCAGTCGACTCCAAAGACAATGTTTATGTATTTAACAGAGGCACAGACCCTGTTTGCGTATTTGACGAATCTGGAAACTTTTTAAGATCATTTGGACATGGTGAATTTGATCGACCACATGGTATTGAAATAGATTTAGATGACAATATTTATTTAGTAGATGATGGACCTGGAAATTTTGTGCAAAAGAGAAATAATAATGGAGATATTATTTTTACAGTAGGAGAGAGGGGTAAAGAGGCTCCTTGGCAGGGGGGAGAAATGTTTAATAGGCCAACCGATATTGCAATTCATCCAAAAACAGGAGAACTATTTGTTTCAGATGGCTATGGAAATTCTAGAGTTCATAAACTTTCACCAGACGGTAAACATATAAAAAGCTGGGGGGTTCCAGGAACTGGAAATGGAGAATTCTCCTTACCACATAATATTTCTATGATTGGAGATGATAAAGTTATTGTCGCTGATAGAGAAAATTTTAGAGTGCAAATATTTGATCTAGAAGGAAATTATATTGATCAATGGCATCTTCATCATCCTATGTCAGTAACTGAAGGAAAAAATGGAGATAAAAATTTATATATAGGAGAAATGGGTCCTCCAGATGTTCAAAAAGGAGTTCCTGGATTAGGTAATAGAATAGTAGTTTTAACGCCTGAAGGTGAAAAAATAGCAGACTTAGGAGAAGGATTACCAGGTCAAAATGCCGATCAGTTCGTAGCTCCACACGGAGTAACAACAGACTCGAAGGGTAATGTTTATGTAGGAGAAGTTGCTTGGACATGGTGGGGATCTAAACAAGAGCCACAACCTTTGGGAGAATTAATATCTTTAAGAAAATGGATAAAGAAATAGAGGACAAAATGATAGATAATAAAACAAAATTTGATCCAGTTCCATTTTGGGCTAAACTACCTCATCCAATGAGATTTCATGAGGCTACTAGTGTAGCAACAGATTCAGAAGATAATGTTTATGTTTATAACAGGGGATTATTTCCTCTCATTATCTTTGATAAAAATGGAAACTACTTAAATCATTGGGGTGAAGGAGAATTCGATAGACCACATGGAATAAGAGTAGATGATAATGATGACCTTTTTCTTATAGATGATATTGGTCATATAGTTCAGAAAAGATCTAAAGAAGGAGAGATTATTTTCACTATTGGAGAAAGAGGTAAAGCTGCTGAATGGCAGGGTGGAGATTATTTCAATAGGCCAACAGATGTAGCTATTGATAGAGAAACTAGTGATATCTTTGTTTCAGATGGATATGGGAATTCAAGAATACATAAATTTGATAGTGCTGGTAAGCATATTTTGAGTTGGGGTAAACCTGGATCAGAAGAAGGAGAATTTTCTCTACCTCATAATATTAGTATTTTTGATAAAGATAAGATAGCGCTTTGTGACAGAGAAAATTTCAGAGTACAAATTTTTGATTTTGATGGAAATTATCTTGATCAGTGGCATTTTCATAGACCTATTGCAATATATTCTGATCAATACTCAAAAGAAATATATGTTGCCGAAGCAGGAGCCCCAGAAGTTCAAGCTGGTGTTCCTAATCTTGGTTTAAGGGTAGCTATAGTAAACGAAAAAGGAGAAATGATTTCATCATTTGGAAAAGGAACTTTAGGTGAACAACCTGATCAATTAATAGGACCACACGGTATAGCTGTAGATACAGAGGGATCAATTTATATAGCAGAAGTTTCTTTCACTGCTTATGGATCTAACCAAGATCCTCAGAGAGAAGTAGTTTCACTAAGGAAATGGAAGAGGAGTTAGTTATGATTGTTGGAGACGGAGATTTTAGGTACGAGTTAGATGAAAATTGGCCAAATAAAATACCTGATTACTGGGTATTAGGGCAATGTGCAGATATAGATATAGATTCAGATGATAATGCATGGGTATTTTCTAGAGAAAAACATCCAGTGACTAAATGGTCAAATGAAGGAAAATTTTTAGGTTCTTGGGGTAACCAAGGAGACCAAAGAGGAGAATTTAGAATACCTCACGGACTAAATATTGATTCTGAAGGCTATATATGGCTTACTGATCACCAAACACATCAAGTTACTAAACATAAACAAAATGGTGAATGTGTAATGGAGTTAGGAGAATTTGGTTTTGCTAATTTTACACTTACAACAGATGGTACTCAAGGTGGTCCTTTTAATATGCCTACAGGATCCTCAATAGCTCCTGATGGAAAAATATTTGTAAGTGACGGATATGGTAATAGAAGAGTGCATAGATTTTCAAGCGAAGGTGAGCATGAATTATCTTGGGGTGAGCATGGAACTGGAAATGGTCAATTTGCTATAGTTCATAAATTAGGAGTTTCAAAAGATAATAGAGTTTTTGTTTGTGACAGAGAGAATGATAGGATTCAAATTTTTTCTCCTGACGGAGAATTAATTGATATTTGGACTAATGGATTAGCTGGTCCTGGAGATATATATTTTCAAGATGATATTGTTTATGTAGTTGAACAGAGCCAAGGTAGTGGGATTTCAATTTGGAACCTTTCTGGAGATCTAATAACTAGATGGAGAGGAGTGCCTGAGGTATGTGAAGCAGTACACGGTTGTGCAGTTGATTCCAAAGGAAATATATTCATTGCTGAAATAGGAATGGGTGATGTTGGCCAGAGGATTAGAAAGCTTAATAAAGTTTAGAAAGCATCAGGACTACTAGCAATTTTTTCTAGATCATCTCTTGTGTAAGAACCTAATGATCTGAACTCGTAATCTGTATAATTTTTAATCCATTGCATTGCAATTTTTGAAGATTTTTCATACTTTGATTTTTGGTCATCTGTAGCATCATCTCCAAGTAAATTAATTATATCTTTTGTTTCATCATTTATAATTTCTTTAACCAGCTTGAATGTATGTTCTTCTTCAGTATCTTCTGAGAAAGATTTATGAACGATTCTTTGAGCAATTTGTCCAGTAGAAATCCTAGCTGTTGCTAAATCTTCCATTAAGGCAGGTCTTTTACCTGGTTTTCCTGCTAATCTATCAATACCTTTAGCTCCTCGACCGTTTAACCAGCCCTCAATATATTCAAGCAAAGTTCTAACATTTTGTCTTGTTCCTTCTTTAGTAAGTGTTCCATTAGGATTATCAATCTTAACGGGATAATTGTCAGGATTTTTCATATCTTCTGAAGGTTCCCATCCTGACTCTCTTAGTTTCTTGAATGGCTCAGCAGCGGGATCCATATGATAAATATGAGCAACCCAAGCTCTTATGAAACCTTGCTTTGCTTCCCACTCTTTATCCGCTTTTATAGATTTTGCTGCTTCTATATTTACCTCTTCATCTCTAGAAGGCAATGCAGTAGCCATTCCTCCTATTGGAACAGCGTCATGTTTTAGACAAATTGCAACTAATCTTCTAAAAATATTCGACATAAATTCAGTATTTTGAATAGTAACATCGAATCTATCAGGCCATACAAAATCTTTGTCGTGCATGACATACTCAAGAATACTTGCTTTTAGGTCCCATCTAGCTGCATTTAATCCAGCAGCATACTCTCCAAGTGCATGTAACATTTCTTCCATTTGAAACACAGCAGGAAGTGACTCAATAAGTATTATTGCCTTAATATTTATGTCATTTATTTCTGAAACAGAATTCTTGATTTCAGTAAATAAAGTATTATAAAATTTTGTTTCTCTTGCAGATTCTGTTTTTGGAATATAGAAATAAACTCCATCACCACTTTTATGTTGAGCTCTACCTCCAAAAAATAGTGTTAGTGCAGTACCAAGAATTGTTGCTGATATAGGTTCATTATCTATTGTTACAGACGGTTCATCTAAGTGTAATCCTCGTTCTCTATGCATAAAAAAAGGAATCTTGCCAGGTTGTAATTCATAGTGCTTACCAGTTGTTTGATTATCAAAAGTTAATGTCCCTAAAGTTGCATTCATTCTATTTCTAGTAGCATGAATAGAATCCTCTAGAGTATGTCCTGCTGCATCTTCATCATCGTCCAAATCACCCTCAGCTCTTACTCCACCTGGTCCTGGATTTAACGCATTAATAAGCATAGAAGCTATGCCTGCAGGCCCCGAAATTTCTATACCTGGTTTTCTTAGATCGTCTGGTAATTCACCTATCTTCCATTCACCATTAGCTTCAGATTTTTCTAATGGAGATGGCATTATCCCATTTCGTGCTTTTTCTTGATTTTCAATTCGTTCTTTTCGAATTTGTTTTACTTCATCGTTAAATTTGTCATGAAGATTAACAAGCAGTGTTTGAAATTCTGGTGTAAATATGTCATCACATTCAATTTGTGAGTTGAAAGATAATCTGTCGCTCAAAGTAAATAACTCCTAATATAATTTATTATCAAAATTATACTATTTATTTGAGTTAAATCTAGAAGTGAAAACTAGGAAATAAGTTCTTTCAAATCAGACACGTCTCTATCAGATCTTAATCTGCCTAGTGCTTTTCTTTCTATCTGCCTAATTCTTTCTCTAGTTAGGCTTAAGTCTCTACCAATTTCTTCCAAAGTTCTTGGTTTACCGTCAGTAATACCAAATCTGAGCTCTAATACTTTTCTTTCTCTATCATTTAACTGACTAAGTACTGAATCAATGTGACTTCTCATAGATGATTGAGCAGCAACTTCAGGAGGTGTAGGGGTAGAATCATCTTCAATTAAATCTCCAAGTTCATTTTCTCCTTCTTCACCTATTGGAGTTTCAAGGGAAACTGGTTCTTGAGCCATTTTTAGAATTTCAGCAACTTTATTAGGTTGCATTTCTAATCTTTCTGCAAGTTCTTGAATTGAAGGTTCTCGGTTGAATTCTTGAGCTAATTCTCTTCTTGACCTCATTATTTTGTTTAATGTTTCAACTACATGAACAGGAATCCTTATAGTCCTTGCTTGATCAGCTATAGCTCGTGTAATTCCTTGTCTTATCCACCAAGTGGCGTAAGTTGAAAACTTAAAACCTTTTCTGAAATCAAATTTTTCAATTGCTCTCATTAATCCAATATTTCCTTCTTGAATTAGATCTAACATTGAAAGCCCTCTATTCAGGTGTTTTTTAGCAACCGAAACAACAAGTCTTAAGTTCGCTTCTCCTAAATGTTTTCTTGCTTTTTCACCTTCTTCTTTTAGTATCTGAAGATGATTTCTAAACTTATTACCATCAGTAAGATCTTTAATTACAGGATTAGGGTTTTTAATAGGCTTTTCTATATTAACTTTAGATTTAATAAGATAATTTTCTGGAAAAATTCTTCGCAAAATAGAAAGCTCAATAATTTTTTCTTGTGTTTCTTCCAAGGGAATACCTGTACTATCAGAAATATATTTTGAAGCTTCTAGGAAAAATTCATCTACTTTCTGCCCATCTATAATTTCTTTAATTCTTTCATTTATAGAAAGCTCTGAAAGAGTTATTTCTTCTTTAATATTTAAAAACTTCTTTAGTGCTTTAGTTATCTTGGATAAATCAGAAATTTTTTCAAGTAATTTTTCAATTATGAAGCTATTTAGATCATTATTTTCATAAAAGTTAGTGCCATAATCTATATCTTCTTCTGAAAAATCCGATGGCATTATAAGTATCTTCTTCAAGAAAATTGAACTTTCTATTGATCTCGCTAAAATAACCTCATCTTGTGCTGATAAAAGATTTACTTTACCAATTTCTTTTAAGTACATTCTTACAGTATCGTTACTTAGTTCAGAATCATCCTTATTCTTTTTTGAGGTATCGTTATTAGACTCTCTTCTTTGTTCCCAACTTGTTAATTCAGAACTAGTGAAAGATTTAAGGTCCTGTTCTTCTTCATTAGCCTCATCTTCTATACTGGTTTTGCTAGAACGACGTATATTGTCGTCATCCTCATTTTCAAAACCTTCCTCAATTACATTGCCGTCATCATTTGATTTTCGAACCAATTATTATCTCTCCTTTTATTTACCCCTGAAATTATATTTTATTTCATTTTGACCAAAAAAAGAACATAAATTTAATACAGGTTTCACACTTGCTACTTCGAAATAATGTCTGTACTCTAAATAAAAATGTATTTTTTCGAAGAAGAGGGTTAAAAAATGAGTATTTCAAGTAAATTTAATTTTGATAATTTATGGTCTGAAAAATCAACTGATGCTGACAGACTTTTAACGCAACATGCTAAGTATGATTTTGCAGTAGCTTATCCTCCATTTGAAGCAGTTCCAATGTATGGTCTAATTGATGGATTGAAATCAAAAGTTGATGCTAATTTGGAAAAAGTTTCTATAGAAATGGCATACTATCCACATGTTCAAGGGGATGAATCATTAAGAGAATTTACTGCTAATAAAATAAAAAATGATAGAGGAATTAGGGCAAACAAAGATTCAATAGTATTATGCAATGGTTCAGGTGAAGCTAATGGATTAGTTATTCAAGCTTTAATTGATCCTGGTGATTATGTAATAACTGAACAATTTGTATATATGGGTACTACTAAGCAACTTACATTTTATGAAGCTAATACAGTTGGTTCGCCTATCGATGATCAAGGATTAATTCCAGAAAAATTAGAAGAGACTATCTTAAATATAAAAAGTCAGCATGGTGTTATGCCAAAAATGCTCTACACAATTCCAGAGCACCAAAATCCTACTGGATCCACTTTACCAAAATCAAGAAAACTAGAAATTCTTGATATTTGTCACAAATATGGAATCCCTATTTTAGAAGACGATTGTTATGTAGATAATAGATTTGAAGGAGATCCAGAACCAGCCTTTGCAACTCTTGATGACTCAGGAATGGTGATCTATGTTGGTTCTTTCTCTAAGCTTATTGCCCCAGGCCTAAGAATGGGATTCTTTACAGCAAGTGATGAAGTAATTGACAGAGCTTTATCTGTAAAAGTTGGGTCAGGTCCTAATCAATTTACAGCTTATGCAATAGATGGATTTTTAAGAAGTAATCTTGAAAGCCAAAAATCTACCTATGATAAGATTTTGAAAGATAAAAAAGAATCTATGGAAAAAGGATTAGTAGATTTTTTCTCTAATACAAGTGCAAAATGGTCTTCACCCAAAGGTGGTTGTTATACATGGATTGAAATGACAGATGGTGCTAATCTAACTGAAGTTAGAGATGAAGTTTTTAGTAGAGGTGTTGGATACATTGCTGGAGATATGTTTGCTCCAAATGGTGATGGTCAAAATATGGCTAGACTTTGTTTTTCATTTGAACCTGTAGAAAAAAATTATGAAGGAATAAAAGAATTAGCTTCGATTCTTAAGGATCTCAAAGTAATCTAAGAATTTTTATATATAGACATTTCTGTATTATTCCCAATATAAAATCCTACTCTTTGGTGTAGATTTTCTGGTTTTATATCTAGGATACTTTTTTCTCCATCAGATGCATATCCATTAGTATTATTAGCTATGAAAGATAATGGATTACATTCATAAATTAATCTTAATCTCCCAATTCCACTTTCTGGGTCTGCAGGATATGAAAAAATCCCTCCCTTTAAAAGGTTTCTATGAAAGTCTGCTACTAGTGAACCGACGTATCTAGCAGTATATTGACCATTTTCTCCCGATTTAAGTGATGTAATCCATCTTTTATCTTTTTCTGTAAATTTATTCCAGTTTGATTCATTGACTGAGTATACTTTAGATTCACCATGAATAATTTTTGGGTTAGTAATGGTAGGGTCCCCTTTTTTATCAAATGAAAACATTGATGTATCTTCTTTGGTTGAAATACACATAACTGTTGAGGAGCCATAAACTGTATATCCCGCTGCTATAGCTTTATTACCTTCTTGTAAAAGATTTGAGTCATCATTTTGATCTGAATTTACTCGTTTATAAATTGCAAATATCGTACCAATAGTTACAGACACATCAATATTTGAAGAACCGTCTAGTGGGTCAAAAACAACTATGAATTCTGCATTTTTATTATTTGGGTGTGGAATAATTACAGATTCTATTTCTTCTGATCCCATAAGAAAAACTTTACCGGTTTCAGATAAGTTTTTTATAAGAAGATTGTTAGCTAGTTCATCGAGCTTTTCGACTTGCTCTCCTTGAACGTTTATTTCACCGGTCTTACCTACTAAATTATTAATATTTGATAATCTAATTTCTTCAGAAATTTCATAGCAAGTTGAAGAAATAACGGAGATGATTTTTTTTAAATCTGATTCTATATCTAAATTGTTTAGATATTCACTTAAGTCTTGATTGTTATTAACCATAATTTAGTTCTCGATAAACAGTTTAAATCTATCTATAACATATTACTAAGGTTATATTTTTTCAATGAAATATAAAGGCAGAGATTGATTTTTTAAGAATTATAATTTTCAATAGTTTTTTTCTAAACTAGTGGTCTAAACTACTGATATTAAAACTCCTGATATTATAATTACTATATAAAATGACATTATAATTGCAGATCTTTTTGAATCTTTTGTAATTGTATTTTCTAGGTTATTTATTTCAGATTTTCTCATTTTAGTATTTACTCAATAATTTTTTAGAATACTTAAATTTTCTTGAAAAAATATTTCAGCAATATTATCAATTTGTTACGTTAATGTTTAATCTATTTATATTCACATTAATGAAAAAAATTAGAAACATTTCATTAACTCTTTTGAAATATTAGAACAATAAAATTTCTTACATAGTTTTAAATTAGTAAGGAGTAATGTTATGGATTTCAATCCAGTAGCTCTTGATATAGTATGGACACTTCTGGCCACAGTGCTTGTTTTTCTTATGCAAGCAGGTTTTTCCCTACTAGAAGCTGGAGCAACAAGAGCAAAAAACTCAATAAATATCATTATGAAAAATATAATGGATATGTCTTTGGGTTCTTTGGTATTTTGGCTAGTTGGTTTCGGTTTTATGTTTGGAACAAATAGTTCCGGTTGGATAGGAACTGATAATTTTTTGTTATCAAAAATAGATCCTGCATCGGAAACAGGATATTTTGATTTTGCATTCTTTATATTTCAAACAGTTTTTGCAGCCACTGCAGCAACTATAATTTCTGGAGCAGTAGCTGAAAGAACTAAATTTACTGCTTACTTAATTTATGCAGTAGCAGTAACAGGTTTTATATATCCAATTTTTGGTTCATGGGTATGGGGTGGAGGTTGGCTAAATGATATTGGACCTGGTTTTGTTGATTTTGCTGGATCAACTGTAGTTCATAGTGTTGGAGGATGGGCAGCATTAGCCGGTGCAATAGTTGTTGGACCAAGGCTTGGAAAATATATTGATGGTAAACCTCAAAGATTACCAGGACACTCAGTAGTCCTTATGGCTCTGGGAGTCTTTATTCTTTGGTTTGGATGGTTTGGATTTAACGCAGGATCAACAGTATCTGGAAATGATGGATCTATAGCAGTTATATTCATAACTACTAACTTAGCTGCCGCAGCAGGAGCTGTAGGGGCAATGGTTTTATCATATGCAATATGGAAAAGATTTGATGTTTATATGACACTAAATGGGGTAATTGCAGGTTTAGTTGCTATTACTGCTGGGTGTGCAAACATGGGACCTGGAATGGCACTTCTAACAGGATTAATTGGTGGATTTGTTGTTGTTGGTTCATCCATATTACTGGAAAACGTATTAAAAATTGATGATCCAGTTGGAGCTATAGCTCCACATGGATTTACTGGTGCTTGGGGAACTATTGCTGTTGGATTATTTGCCCAAGAAGAATTTGGTGGAATTAATGGTTTACTTTTTGGAGGTGGAGCAGGGCAACTAGGAGCTCAATTTATAGGAGTTATAGCTGCTTTTGTATTCGTTTTTGGAACTTCATTAGCTGTATTCAAATTGATAGATTTAACTATTGGTATGAGAGCAAGTGATGAGGAACAAAAAATTGGACTTGATGTAACTGAACATAGCGCATCAGGATACCCAGACTTCACAAACGTTGTAGAAAAATAGTTTTTACCTTTATACTGGCTCCCTAATCCCTCTGGGGAGCCAGAAATAAAAGTAAAGAGGTTATAGAAAAATGCTTAAGATTTCAGAAGAAAAATTTCAAATTTCATATAATAATGCAGCTCTTGATTTAACTCCAAAAGAATATGAGTTATTGAAAATTTTTATCAATCAATCTCATAAAGTTCTTAGTAAATCTGAACTGATAGAACTTGTTTGGCCTAATAAATTACCTAAATCAAGGGTAGTAGATACATATGTATCGAGGATAAGAAAAAAATTAAAAGAATTTGGTCATCCAGGGATAATGGTTCAAAGTAAAAGAGGATATCGGTTAATTTAGATGTCAAAAATAAAATCAAAATGTTGGGTTAGATTGAGAAAAATAAGATTAAAGCATTAAAATATGATGATTTTTTATTAAAGTTTTCATTTAGAACTTAAATTACCCGTTTCAATTTGTAATAACATGCTATAGATTCTAATCATATATCGAATTATTAACTTTTTTATTCTATGAATATGGGGAGATTTATGAATAAGAATGAATTACAAAAAATTGCAAAATTAATGGTTTCGCCTCAAAAAGGTATATTAGCAGCTGATGAAAGTACAGGAACCATAAAAAAAAGATTTGACTCTATAAATCTTGAATCTACTGAGGAAAATAGAAGAGACTGGAGACAATTACTTTTTCAAACAAAATCTATATCAGATTATATAAGTGGAGTCATACTTTATGATGAAACCCTTAGGCAAAAAACATCTGAAGGTCAACGCATAGTTGAGTTGCTTTCAGATAATGATATTGTTTCTGGAATTAAAGTTGATAAATCCACGCATCCGTTAGCGCTGTTTCCAAATGAAGTTATTACTGAAGGATTAGATGGATTACGTCAAAGACTAGAAGAATATTATGAAATTGGAGCTAGATTTACTAAGTGGAGAGCAGTTATTAATATTGGTGATAATTTACCCACACAACATGCTATAAATATAAATTCTTATCTTTTGGCACTTTATGCATCTTTAAGTCAAGAAGTAGGATTAGTTCCAATAGTTGAACCTGAGGTATTGATGGATGGTGATCATTCTATAGATAGATGCTCTGAAGTTACTGATATAACTTTGAATAAAGTTTTTCAGCATCTAGATGAGAGTAATGTCTTTTTACCAGGAATAGTGCTCAAGCCAAATATGGTTTTGTCGGGAAAAGATGCTTCTAATAGAGCTGATTCAAGTAAAGTTGCTGATTATACAATTGAAGTTCTTTCAAATAATGTCCCCAGTGAAGTTCCTGGAATAGCTTTTCTTTCAGGAGGACAAGAAGATCAAGAATCGATTGATAATTTGAACTCTATCAATTTGGCTGCCAAATCAAAAAAATCTCCCTGGGAACTGACTTACTCTTATGGAAGAGGGCTTCAAGCAGCTCCTTTAAGAATATGGGATGGTAAAAATGAAAATGTAGTTAAGGCTCAAGATGAATTTGAAAAAAGAGGAATAGCTGCTTCCAAAGCCAGACAAGGAATTTATTGATTATGGATTTTAAAAAATTATTAAATAATGCAGAAAATAACTTAGTCAATCATAGAAGAATACTTCATTCAATTCCAGAGTTAGGATTTGAAGAACATAAAACTTCTAAATATATACAAGATGAGCTTAATAAATTAGGCATCCCTTTTAAGACTAATTATGGAAAAACAGGAGTTGTTGGTGTTATTAAAGGTGGCTTAGGAGAGGGGAGATCTATAATGATCAGAGCTGACATAGATGGACTTCCTTTAACTGAAGAAACAGAATTAGATTTTGCTTCTAAAAATGGTGCAATGCATGCGTGTGGTCATGACGGACATATTTCTATACTTTTAGAAACTGCGAGAATATTACAATCCTTAAAAGATTCAATTAAGGGTGAAATAATTTTATGTTTTCAGCCAGCAGAAGAAATTGTTCAAGGAGCATTAGCCATGATTGATGATGGCTTATTTGAAGATTATCATCCAGAGAGAGTACTAGGGCTTCATATTTGGAATCAACTGCCATCTGGATTTGTTGGAGTCAATGATTCTGCAGTTTTTGCATCTGCCGATGCATTTTCTTTGGAAATAAAAGGTAGAGGAGGGCATGGAGCACTTCCTCATCTAAATGTCGATCCGATTGTAGCTGCATCTAATATAATATCTAATGCTCAAACAATTGTGAGTAGAGAAATTTCTCCTCAAGATCCTGGAGTATTAACTTTTGGAAAAATTGAATCAGGATTTGCCCCAAATATTATTCCAGATTCAGTAAGTATTGAAGGAACAATTAGAGCCTATTCTCAGGAAGTAAGAGAGAGAATTTACTCCTCACTTGAAAGAATTAGTAAACTAGGTGCAGAATCTATGAGATCAACAGCAACTACTGAAATTATGTATGGTGCAGGTCCTGTAGTTAATGAGCAAGAAGTAGCATCATGGGTTAGAGATAAAGCTAGAGAGGTTCTAGATCCTTCTTTGGTAGGGCCTACGGAACCTGTAAGTGTTGGAGATGATATGGCAGAATTTCTACAGAGAATACCAGGAGTATATTTTCTTTTGGGCGCAAGTGTTGGAAATAAATATCCTCATCATAATACTAGGTTCGATTTTGACGAAAAAGCTATGATAAATGGTGTTAAAGTGTTCCTATCTTGCACCCTAGATTTCCTAAATAATTAAACTACTGGTGAAGTTCCTCCATCAACATTTACAGCAGTACCAGTAACGTAACTTGCTTTAGATGATGATAGGAAACAAATAACATTTCCAACTTCTATAGCTTCGCCAACTCTTCCCATTGGAACATTTTTTCCCATCACTTCCCAATGATCTTCTAGAGTATAGTCTGGTTTTTCTTTTTGAATATTTTCAACTCTAGTTCTATGTTGGCCAGATTTTAGTAATCCTACGCAAACAGTATTAACTCTTATATTTTGAGAAGCATATTCTTTAGACCATGCTTTAGTCAGAGAAATTCCTGCAGCTCTAGAAAGAGAAGTTGGTTGGCTTCCACCTGCAGTTGCTTTTCCTCCGGGAGTAGTTATATTTATAATACTTCCAGATCCATTAGATTTCATGTCATCTATTACAGCCCTAGCACAAAAAATTGCTCCATATACTTTTAAGCTTAGATCTTCAGTTAATTGTTCATTTGTCATTTCCTCAAGTGGAGAAGCAGATGAAGTTCCGGCGTTATTTACTAGAATATCAATTTTTCCAAATTCATCTTTTACTTTATTTATAGAGCTTACAACTGAAGACTCTTCTCTTACGTCTGTAGATATTGCTAATACTTTACCCTTAGCATCTCTTTTGATCTCTGTAACAGCGTTATCAAGTTTTTCTTGAGTTCTTGCAAGAATTGCTACATTGGCCCCTTCTTTAGATAATGAGATTGCCGCAGCTAAACCAATACCGTCACTTCCACCCGTAATTATTGCATTTTTGCCATTTAATCCAAGGTCCATATTTTTGTCCTTTCAGTTATAATTAGTTAATTCTTAAGAATATATATTAATAGGAATTTTCTTTGAAGCCTCTAAAAGTAAATAAAAGAATTATTCTAGGACCAGGTCCATCATCTGCAAACCCAGATGTTTTAAATTCTATGTCAAATCCTATACTTGGATATTTAGATCCAGATTTTTTTAAGATACTAGATGATGTGAGAACAGGTCTTAAAGATCTTTATAGAACTAAAGATCATGCATTTGCTTTAAGTGGATCAGGATCTTCAGGAATGGAAGCTGGTCTAACTTGTCTAGCAGAAAGAGGTGACAAGGTTATTATTTGTGCTTATGGATATTTTTGTGAGAGACAAATTCTAATGGCTGAAAGACTTGGTTTAGAAATAATAGCTATTAGAACTGAATGGGGTAAGCAGATGAATCCTTCACTTCTAGAAGATGCACTAAAAGAAAATCCTGATACTAAACTTGTCGTTGCTACACATGCTGAAACAAGTACAGGAGTTTTGCAAAATATAGAAGAGTTAGGAAATATAGTTTCTAAAACTAATGCTTTATTTATGATTGATTGTGTTACATCTATAGCTGGTACAGAAATACTTTTTGATGATTGGAATATTGATTTTAGCTATGCTGGATCACAGAAATGTTTAGCAAGCCCTCCTGGTTTATCGCCTTGTGCTATGTCTGAAAAGGCTTATCAATATATAAAGAATAGAAAGACAAAACCATCATCGTGGTATCTAGATCTATCGCTAGTTAATGATTACTGGGATAAAGACCATATTCCTCAATATACTGTTGCAGTAAGCTCAATTTATGCACTTTATGAATCGCTAAGACTTCTTGAGGAAGAAGGTCTAGAAAACAGATGGAATAGACACAAAGTTAATGCTGAAAAACTACGAAAAGGTTTGACTGAAATTGAACTTAATTTACCCATATCTCCAAACGATAGGTTAGATCAATTAACCGTAGTTACTAAACCTGACCATATTGATGATGTTGAGTTTAGAAACAAACTAATTTATGACTACAATATTGAAATAGGTAGAGGTCTTGGGGACTTTGCTGGAAAAGTATTCAGAATTGGTCTAATGGGTGAGTCCTGTAAATCAGAGTACGTTGATCAAATTTTGGAAGTTTTTCAAAAAGAAATCTAAATAATTTATTTATTAAAGTTATCTAAATCTTAGATTATCTTTGCTAAGCTCACTTATATTAGTACAACCCATAAGTTTCATATCTCTCTCTAAAGCAGTTTTATATAATCCTAAAGCTTTCTCAACACCAGCTTGACCAGCTGCTGCAAGTGCATAAAGATATAATCTACCACCAGCAACTGCTTTTGCACCCATAGATAATGCCTTTAGCATATGAGTTGATCTTTGAATTCCACCTTCACAAATTACATCAATTTTATCTCCAACTGCATCCATTATTTCAGCAAGTTGATCGAAGTTAGATCTCTGACCATCAAGTTGTCTTCCTCCATGATTAGAAATAATTATTCCTGTACATCCAATATCGATGGCTCTTTTTGCATCTTCCACTGACATAACACCCTTAAGAGCAAAATGCCCACCCCAATCTGAAGCAAGTTTTTCTGCATCATTCCAATCCATAGACTGATCTAGCATTGTAGAAAAATATTGTCCAATAGAAGTAGATACATTAGATAATTCACTTACACTGTCTTTTAAAAGAGGTAACTCAAATTTTTCTCTAAGTACATAATTCAACCCCCACTTAGGTTTTGACATAAAGCTGTATAAGCTTCCCCAAGTTAATTTTGGAGGAGATGTAAAACCTGTTTTTAGATCTCGTTCTCTATTTCCTGAAGTTATTGTATCTACAGTAAGAGCTATAACATCAAATGATGATTCTTTTACTCTATCTAGTACAGCATCGTTTATACCATGGTCTTTATGATAGTAAAATTGAAACATTTTTGGAGTGTTTACTTTACTTAATTCCTCGATAGGCACTGTACCAATTGTAGAAAGACCAAACATTGTTCCATATTTTTCAGCTGCTTTTGCTACAGCCCTTTCTCCTTGATGATGAAATAACCTTTGAAGAGCAGTAGGGGAACAATAAAAAGGTAAATCTAACTTTTTACCAAAAATAGTTGTTGATAAGTCTATATCTTCAACTCCACGAAGAACATTTGGAACAAGATCTACGTCTTCATATGAGCTAGTATTTCTTCTGTATGTTGTTTCATCTTCAGCAGCTCCATCGATATAATGAAATATTGGAGATGGAAGGTTTTTTTTAGCTAACTTTCTAAAGTCATGGAAGTTATTGCAATCTTTAAGTTTCATAGTAGATATTTTATTTTTTTACACTAATACTTGATTTTACATTCTTTATTTCAAGTCATCATCTTTTTCTTTGCTTTAATCTTTCATTTCATACATAATTTTAATAAGGATTTATAATGCAAAAATATTCTTTACGGTGTTCTATTTGTGATACCACACAATCTAATAATTCTATTTCTAATATTTTTTGTGATCTAAACTGTAAAGCTTTACTTTATTGTGATGATGTTTCAAAAAACAAGATAAATCCCATTGAATCTATAAAGAATTCTATTAATTCTATTTCATTAGGAGAAGGAAATACTCCTTTAGTTAAGTTGGAAAAGATTGGTGAAAAATTAGGTCTTGATAAATTATTTGCTAAGCTTGAATTTATGTCTCCAACAGGTTCATTTAAGGATAGAGGTAGTGCTTTAGTAATGAATGTTGCAAAAAATGAAAAAGTTAAGGAGTTTGTTGAAGACTCTTCTGGAAATGCCGGAGCATCTCTTTCAGCTTACGCTGCAGCTGCAAATATAAAAGCCCATATTTTTGTTCCAGATTCTGCAGGTAAAGGTAAGCTTGATCAAATATCTATTTTTGGAGCTGAATTACATAAAATATCAGGGCCTAGAGAAAACTCTACTATAGAAGCTAAGAAATTCTCTAAAAAAAATGATATCCCATATATTTCTCATAACCTATCACCATATTTTTCTGAAGGTATGAAAAGCTTTGCTTATGAAATTTTTAATGAGCTTAAAACAATAGACCATATAATTTTTCCAACAGGAAATGGATCACTACTTTTAGGTACTTGGAGAGGTTACAAAGATATAAGTGAATTTCATAAAAATAAATTTCCTAAATTACACGTAGCTCAATCTAAAAATATTGAACCAATAGTATCTAAATTAAATAACAAAAAATGGCATTTTGATATAGATAAAAAAACTCTTGCTTCTGGAATATCTGTTTCAAATCCTCCAAGGATTGATGAGATAATTCAAGCAGTAAGATTTACTAAAGGTGAAGGAATTTCATCCACTGATGAAGAAGCTCTTATTTGGCATGATATTTTGGCAAAAGAAGAAGGTATTTTTAGTGAAATAACATGTGCTTTTGTATTTCCTGCTCTAGAGAAGCTAATAAAAGATAAAAAAATAAAAAAAGATGAAACAATTCTTTTGCCAATCACAGGATCTGGATTAAAAGAACCTATTTTATAGATTTAAAAGCTTTCTTGAATCCTTCTATTGATCCTTCAAGAACCCAATCATCTACGCTGTAAGAAATTCGAAAATATCCTGCAAGACCAAAACCTCTACCAGGGACAGTAAGTACTTTAGAATTTTGTAATATCCTTACAAACTTAGCGTCATCCTCTATTGGAGATTTAGGGAAAAGATAAAAAGCGCCATCAGGCTTTACACATTCATATCCTATTTTAATTAGCTCATCATATATGTAATCTCTTTTTTGCTTATAAACATTTATATCTACTGATTCTTCCTGGATATCTTCTATAGATTTTTGCATAATAGCTGTTGCATTTACATGCCCTAATGTTCTCAATGAAAATACCAATGCATCATAAAGTACTTGTTTATCTTTATCTTTTGGAGATAAGGCTATGTACCCAATTCTTTCTCCTGCTAGTCCTAAATCTTTAGAATGAGATGTAACTACAATAGATCTATCGTGATGTGGAAAAATAAAAGGATATTTTTTATTATCAAATATGATTTTTCTGTATGGTTCATCAGATATAAGATAGATTTCAGTACCTAGCTCTTTTTCTTTTGAAGATAAAATTTCACCAATTTTCTCTATAATTTCCATTGGATATAAAACTCCAGTTGGATTATTTGGTGAATTTATTATGATCCCTTTAGTATTCTTTGTAATTTTTTTACTTAAATCACTCAAGTCAGGAAAGAATTTTTCATCAGTTTTTGCAATTACTGGAATTCCATTATGATTTTTTATATAGAATAAATATTCAACAAAGAAAGGACTAAAGACTATAATTTCATCATTAGGATTTAATATAGATTTTAGAATTGCATTTACTCCACCTGCTGCACCTGTAGTTATAATAAGCTCTTCAGAAGTTATAGGAAAATTAGATTCTTTTGCTAAGGAATTAGCAACTTTTTCTCTTGTAGATTGAAATCCCTGATTTGGCATATATCTATGAAGCCCTTTTTCATCTGAATTAGAGAGTTCAATTAATTTTTTCTTGAATTTTTCAGGAGGCTCTAGCAATGGATTCCCTAGAGATAAATCAAAGATATTTTTTTCACCAAATTCCTTCTTTAATTGGATTCCTTCCTCAAACATTTTTCTTATCCAGCTAGATTGTTCTAGCACATCAAGAATTGCTTTAGATATACTCATTTTTTTCTTTCCACTGGTTTATCTTTTATAACTAAAGTTTCAAAAAATATATCATACCATGCTCTATTTTTTTCATCTTTAATTATCCATAGAATACCAATTAGTAGAGGAATGGAGGAGAAAATTTTCCCTCCAATTTCTCTTGCAAATGCTGCTCCAATTCCTATCTTATTTCCTTCTGGATTAACTACTGATATTCTAAGGGCCCATTTCCCAATAGTTTTACCATACAAACCTGTTGGTATTACTAGATAAGAGAAACATACAATTATTATTATGTAATCAAAAATTCCTGTGCCCACAGAAAAAATATTTCTTCCTATAATATTAAATCCAAAATATAAAAGTAGAACATAAAATAGATCTACGACAAACGCCATAAATCTTCTTCCTACTGATGCAATATCAAGTTCTTTTTTCATTTCTAAAATTCTTCTAGTCTTTTTATGGTATATAAATTTTGAAATTTCGAATATATTATTTACTTAATTATTTGTGTATCGGAGGGAAAAATTGTCTAGATTAAATAATAAAGTAGCAATAGTCACAGGTGCAGGTTCAGGTATAGGTTTAGCAACAACTAAGATTTTTCTTGAAAATGGATGTAAAGTTGTTTGCTCAGATAACAATGAAAAATCTTTAGAGAAAATAAACAAAGATTTATCAAATTATAAAGGTGATTTCCTAACTCTTAAGACAGATGTTTCCAAAAAATCAGAATGCAAGGATACTGCAAAATTTGCCAGTGATAATTTTGGAAAAATTGACATTTTGGTAAACAGTGCAGGGGTTAGCCAAAGACAAGCTCCTGATCAGAGTTGGGACTATGAGAAAAAATGGGATTTTGTGATGGATATCAATCTTAAAGGATCAATGATGATGTCTTATGAAAGTGTAATTTACATGAAAGAAAATAAAGCAGGATCAATTATCAATTTAGCATCAATAATTGGAATGGTTGGATATAATGATGTTTTGGGATTATCTGATGGATTTAATCCTTACCCACATTCAAAAGGTGGAGTAGTTCAATTATCTAGAGATATGGGTGTAAATCTTGCTAAATTTAATATTAGAGTAAATGCGATATGTCCTGGTTATGCATATACAAATCTTACGACAGCCTTAACTGAAGACAAGGAAATGGAAAAGAAATTAATAGACCTTCATCCACTAGGAAGATTAGCTACTGGAGAAGATGTTGCTCATGCAGCATTATTCCTAGCTAGCGATGAATCTTCCTTTATTACAGGAGCATTATTGCCAGTTGATGGTGGATATACAGCTAAATAAAAGGAGAAAAAATGCTAATCAAATTGGATACATTAAGAGAACGACTTCATGGAGTAGTTTTAAATAAAGGTGAACAAGGACACAATATTGAAGGATTACAGAAAGAGCTTGATAGTTTATCCGATAGCTATGATGAGTTTGTAAATTTTTCTAAAAAATTATCGAACTTAAAAATTAGATCAGATTGGAATTATGTAGAACCAAATTCCATTAATGATATTTTGAATGAAATGGATCCATCTAGACCAAAAGGTCAAATTAAAGAAATTGATTTAGAAGATAGTTCAAAAAGAGTAGAAGCAGCTTTTCTTGCATCCTTGTGTGGCTGTATGTTAGGTAAGCCACTTGAAGCTATGTTTACTGGTCATGAAATAAGAAAAGCTCTTGAAGAAATTGGTGAATGGCCAATGTCTGAGTATATATCTAAAGATATTGAAAATGTACTTCCAAGAGTTCATCGATCTTTTCCTGAGACAGCAAGAGAGTATATCAAGTATGTAGCTCCTGATGATGATATAAATTACACAATTATGGGAATGTTGATTTTAGAAAAATTTGGTTCAGATTTTACTCATGAAAACATGAAAGAACTATGGATTCATCATTTACCAATTAGTACAACATTTGGTCCTGAAAATACGAAATTATTAAAGTCAGGAATGGATCTAAAAATTGACGGAATGGATAGATCTACTTTTCTTGAAAAAGGGGGTAATGGACCAAGAAATATTTTGCCTACAGATGATAATACTGAGGATTTTATAGATGTTTTCAACGACATATTAAATCCTGGAGACGAACTATGTGGTGCTGCAATACGAGCTGATGCTTATGGATATGCTTATCCTGGTAATCCTGCAATTGCTTCAGAACTTGCATGGAGAGATGCTAGTTTTACACATAGCCGAACAGGAGTTTATGGAACTATGTTCATAGCAGCTGCTATTTCATGTGCTCAAATCATGGAAGATAGGGATGAAATAATTGAAACTGCACTTAAGTTTGTACCTCAAAAAAGTAGATTTTATGAAAGAGTTTCAGTTTGTTTTGAAGATGTTAAGAATTCTAAAACCTGGGAAGAAGCATACGATAAAATAAGTGATAAATATGGAGAATATGGTCACTGCAGAATTTATCAAGAAATAGGAATGTTAATTAATACATTAAAATTTGCTGAAAATGTTGGTCATGGGATCTGTATTCAGGTTAGTCAGGGTGCAGATACTGATAGCTTTGGGGCTAGTTCAGGCTCATTACTTGGTGCATACTTTGGTCCAGGTTTTCTTGATGAAAGTTGGATTACACCCTTCAATGATGATATTCATACCGGCTTAGCTTGGTTTTTTGAAAGATCAGTGTCAAAATTAGCCAAAAGAATTTCAAAATTACCAGAAATTCTTAATAGTTAGTTATTATAGAACCTGTTTCATCACAAATTGAGTAGTTCTATTATTAAGTTATTTTTTGGCATGCCCGGGAGGATTCGAACCCCCGACCTATTGGGTAGAAACCAATTGCTCTATCCAGCTGAGCTACGGGCACACAAATACATATACTATTATAAAGTTGATTTTTACTTATTGGCAATGCTTATTTTGACGGCACATGCTTTATACTCTGGAGTTTCAGTAATAAAATCTACTGCATCTGAAGTTAAATCGTTAGTTCTAGTTTTGTCTGGAAAAGCAAAGCTCATAAAAATTGCACCTTCTGGTGATTTATCTGTAATCTTAGCTTTTGCAGTTACTGAACCTCTTCTAGATTCAACTTTTATAATATCCTTTTCTTTAATGGATAGATTTTTAGCATCGAAAGGATTTATTTCAACTAACTCTTCAGAAATAATTTCATCAAATCCCTTTGCTTTACCAGTTTGAGTTCCAGTATGATAAGTTGATCTTCTTCGTCCTGTAGATAATACAAAAGGAAATTCTTCATTTGTTGGTTCCGCTGGTTCAATGTGGTCAACTGGGCTAAAAATACCAGTTTCTCCTGATTCCATCTGATTTTTATGTAAATATCTAGTTCCTGGATGATCTTCATCAGGGCAAGGCCATTGTATTCCACCTAAAGCCTCTATTCTGTCGTAGTTTATTCCACTGAATAGGGGACTAGTGCTGGCCATTTCTTTCCATATTTCAGAAGGTTCAGTTATTTTATGTTTCTTTCCCATCGCTTCATAGAAACCTAAAATAATATCAACATCCGTCTTTGCATTTCCAGGAGTGCTCACCGCAGGCCTAACTCTTTGTACTCTTCTTTCAGTATTTACAAATGTGCCATTTGCTTCAGCAAATGATGAGGCTGGTAGCACAAGATCAGCCATTTTAGCTGTTTGTGTCATAAAAATATCTTGAACGACGAAAAAATCTAAATTTTCTAAAGCATGAATTGCATGGTTTGCATTAGGATCAGAAACAATAGTATTTTCACCCATTACAAATAGAAATTTTACATCTCCTGAATTCATTTTATCCATCGCCGTAATTTTAGTCATACCTCTTTTTCTAGGTAATTCAGCGTCCCAAATTTTCTCAAATTTTTCTACCATCCCTGGTGCTTCAACTTTTTGATATCCAGGGAAATCTGTTGGAAGAGAACCAGAGTCACTCACACCCTGCACGTTATTTTGTCCTCTCAGTGGATTTACTCCAGCATTTTCTCTCCCAAAATTTCCACAGATCATTGCCAAATTAGCTAAACTTTGAACATTATATGATCCACAAGAATGCTCAGTTATGCCAACTGTGTAACAGATAGCTGATTTTGGAGAAGCTTTAGCATATTCTTTGGCTGTATAAATTATGTCTTCAGGATCTATTCCACAAATCTTTGCAGAATACTCAGGAGTATACATAGTAAGATGATCTTTGATTTCTTCGAAATTTCTAGTTCTTGTAGCTACATATTCTTTATCGTATAAATCATTTTGAATAATGTAGTTTGCTACTGCATTATAGAAAGGAATATCAGTACCTATTCTGATCTGTATATATTTATCAGCCCATTTTGTAAGTTCAATTTTTCTTGGGTCAACAACTATAAGTTTAGCCCCATTCTTAACGGCCTTTTTCATTCTTAAAGAAATAACTGGATGAGTTTCTGTAGTATTTGAACCTGTAACTAATAATAGTTTAGATCCTGCTAATTCTTCAATCGAATTAGTCATAGCACCTCTGCCAACCATGACCGCCATCCCAGCGACCGTAGGAGCGTGTCAGGTACGTGAGCAATTATCAATATTATTAGTACCTACAACAGTTCTAGCAAATTTTTGTAATAAATAATTTGCTTCCGTTACAACTCTAGCTGATGCCCACCATACGGTTGAGTCTGGACCATGATTATCTATGGAACTATTTAGTTTTTGACTAAAAACTTCATAAGCTTTTTCCCATGAAACTTTTTCAAACTCGCCTTTATTATTTTTTAATAGAGGATCAGTAAGCCTTTCCTTAGAATTAACAAAATCCCATGATGCAAACTGTCCTTTTACACATAGTGAACCCAGACTTGGAGCATCAAAGTCTGGAGTTGATCCAAGGATTTTTTCTCCATTACTTATTAATTCAATACCACAACCGACTCCACAATATGGGCAAATAGTTTTAGTTTTAGTTTCTGGTTTGCTTACACTCTTTTCTATTTTTTTATTAGATAATGCTCCAGTAGGACACGTGTTGATACATTGGCCACAAAAAGTACAATTAGATTCCATTAATTTATTATCAAAAAAAGAGAATATCTTTGATTCTTGTCCTCTTCCATCTACAGTAATTGCTGATGCTTGTTCCCAATCATTACAAATATTAGTACATCTGTAACATGCTATACATTTTTCATAATCTCTCTGGATAAATGGATTGGGGTCGTTAGCAACTTCCCTCTTAAGTAATTTAGGGAAGAAATCTGTAGGTTTATATTCTTTAACTGCTTCAGCAAATTCATTGTTTGTAAGTTCTGTTTGTTTCATACTTTCTTCATCCCAACGTATTTCCGATAAAGAAAGCTCTAACATTGTTTTTCTATATTCAATCAATGAATCAGAATGAGTAAATACTTCTAACCCATCTTCTGCTAGATAAGTACACGACGCGACATATTCTAATTTCTCTCCTTTTTTAATTTCTACTAGACACATTCGACAAGTTCCCTGAGGGCCTATTCTTTCGTCGTAACAGAGTGTAGGTACAGACTTATTAGATTTATTTATTGCTGCCAAAATTCTATCACCGTCGCTCACGGTAATAAATTCATCGTTTATCTTTAAGGTTATAAACTTAGTTTCAATCATAATCTTTTACTTTGTTTCATTTTATAAAATTTGTATAGAAAATAAAACAACATACATAATAATAAAATTATAAGTATAGGTATGCCATAACCTCCTACATAATTTCTTATCTCTGAATAGTTCTCTCCAAGATTATTTCCAATATACACATAAGTAAAAAGAGTTGGAAAAGTTGCGATAAATGTAAAGATTGTAAATTTATATAAGTTAAGATTATATATTCCAGCAATAATTGAAGTTATAGATTTAGGAATTAATGGAATTAAGCGTGTAAAGAATATGAAATAAAATTGGTTTTGCTTTAAAAGCTTTTCTTGTTTTCTTAAATCTTCTTCAGTTATAAATATATATTTTCCATATTTTATTATAAATTTTCTTCC
>Ga0163179_10000483_pt1 | contig 29170 bp, 18 predicted proteins | sample AtlANTMetagenome_FD_109643 | JGI IMG/M metagenome (GOLD analysis project Ga0163179, IMG submission 109643) | Marine eukaryotic phytoplankton communities from the Atlantic Ocean - Atlantic ANT 2 Metagenome | ecosystem: Environmental > Aquatic > Marine > Oceanic | place: North Atlantic Ocean...
TCGCACCGCACCAGGGCGCTTTACGATGAGCGGTACGTGCAGCTGCTCTTCTAGTGCCGAGGTGCCGTGGCCGAACCACAGCTCGCGTTCGGTAAAGGACTCGCCGTGATCTGCGGTGAGGATGATGAGCGCCTCTTCGTATCGCTTTGCGTTCTTTAGCGCGGTGATGATCTCTCCGATTTGGGCGTCGGTGTGCTCGACCGAGCGGGCGTATCTGGCCTTGTAGAACTCTGGGTCGCTGATGTCGTCGATCACCTGGTGATACGGCATTCTGTCGGTTGTGCTGTGGTCGTGTCGTGTCCAAACTTGCGTTGCAGCGGGTTCATCTACCTCGGTCCAGGGCCCGTGTGCGTCAAAGGTGTGAAACCACAAAAATGCGCGGTCTTCGGGCTTGAGGCCTGTCAGCCAATCGATCGCTGCCTTTGCCGTCTCGGTTCCCGAACGGCGCAGTTTGGGAGAGGAGTCGCTGTAGATGTCGAAGCCCTGGTCAAGACCCAAGGCCGGTCGCAGCGTGAATCCAGAAACGAAAGCAGCGGTTTGAAATCCGACGCCCTTCAGTTGCTCGGTCAGAGTTTCATGCGCCTCATCCAGCGCGTTGCCACCACGAAAGCCGTTCATCACCGCACCATGGCGCCTCGGAAATAGGCCCGTGAACAGGGTGATGAACGAGGGGCCCGTCACGCTGACGGGCGCGTAGGTTTGGTTGTATGAGACGCCTTGTTTGGCGAGCGCGTCCATGTGCGGTGTCTTGGATGGGCTCGCAGTGTTTTGGCTCGAGACGTGATCGTAGCGGAGCGTGTCGATTGTCAGGAGTATGACGTCGCGGGGAGGGGAGGCGGACGTTTGGCTTGAGGGGGCGGCGGGGCTATTCGCGGGTGACGTTTGGGGTTCTGCTGGGCAAGCCACCAGTAAGGTCAGTGAAGCCGCAAGAGAAAGTAGAAGCATTCGCTGAGTGCGAGGCCATCGCCTCACAGGTTCGTGAGGTAGTCAATGCAGTTGAGAAATAAGGCTTGCCCTGTGTCGCTATATGTCGATGGGTAGCCGCCTAAAGACCAGTACATGTAAATGTCGTTTTCGAGCGTGATTGTCGCGTAGCCGCTGTCTCCCGCGTCGCTTGCGAGCATAATGGCGCCTGTTTCGTACTGTTCGTCGCCCCAAAAGATAGATTTGGAGGACTGGGCGCTCGAGCTCACGCTGATCGTGCTCGAGGTGTCGATGTTGTGCGGTTGTGTGAAGATGGCGTGGTCATCTTCCGTGGCGTAAAATTTATAGGCCTGGTTGGTCGCACCGTACGGGTAGCCGGTCGAGAGTTCGAGTCCATAGCTTCCAAACAGGGAGTAGCCAGGCAGGTACATGCCTAAAATCGGGACATCAGATTCTCGGAACGCTTTGACTTCATCCGATGACCAGGTGGTCGTCGCCCCGAAGCCCGACTCAGGCGGGACCACGATCGCCGAGAAGGCGCTGAGGTCGTCGTAGCTAACGTCCGCAGCCCTGAACACCTCTGCTCTGTAGCCGCTCGTCACAAGCATGTCGTGAATGAGATCTGCGTTGGTGGACTCGCTGTAGTACACGACCGCGACCCCATCGGAGCCACCGCTCTCGCATTCGGCGAGGTCTGGGTCCGCGTCGTCGATTAAGTCGTCACAGTCGTTATCGACGCTGTCGCAGCGCTCTGTGGCGCCGGGGAAGATACTGTCGTCGTCATCGTCGCAGTCGGTGCCATAGGGGCTCTCTCCGTTGCCCCAATCACAGCTTTCGACCGTTTCGCTGTTCGGGTCGCCGAAGCCATCGCCATCTGCGTCTGTGTAGATCGTTGGGGGATCTTCGTCGATCTCTTCGTCGCAGTCGTTATCCAACGCGTCGCAGAGCTCGACTGCGCCTGGATAGACCCAAGCGTTCTGATCGTCGCAGTCTTTGTCGGCAAAGTAGCCGTCGTTATCCGCGTCTGTTTCGGTGGGTGTCCCGCCCGGAGGGTTGATCTCGGGGACACAGCCTACATTCAGCGCGAAAGCGCAGAGAAACAGTACAAGTGAGCGCATTGCCAAGGTGACTCCAGTGTTCTTCCAGCGTAGCCAAGGTCGGCGAGAACGTCACTGGCAGGTTTTGACGCGGCTTTACCAGGTCGCTTCTGGTCCACCATAGGGGCCGATATCGTTCGTCGACCCATCGAGGTCTTCATAGGACCTGCTGGGGTCGCCTGCGTCGATTAGCGGGCTATCGCTGCTCAACGTGAGCTTATTATTTGAGCCGTCTTGATCTTGGCTAAACGAGGTGAACTGCGGGTCTTCGTCGGTCAGATTCGTACTCCCAAGGGCGTTCGTTCCGCTCGTCGCGTAAATCGTCGATGGTTCCGTGAGCGCGCAGTAGCTGATGTTGACTTCGGCGTCGGTGTCTCCGTCAATCGTGTACACCGCGTAATCGACATCATTGTAGGCAAGCACGCTGTTTCGCAGGTTGACTTCGATGTCGTAGGTGACGTTGTATTGATAATTGTAGAGCGCAGCGTACGCTTGAGAATCTACGACGGCGATATTGCTTGCGTCCAAATTCGAGCCGTAAGTGTAAATTACGCCATTGCCGCTCGAGGAGGCCGCTGCGAAGGAGTCGATGATCACGTTCTCTAAAAGGGCTTGGTTATCTCCGTAGAAGTACACGAAGTAAAACGCTGAGCCCGACCCCGAGCTGGAGCTGTCGTGCGACCATATACGGCGCGCCTCCATGCCCGATTGGCCGTATACGTAGAGGTCTGAAGCGCTGTTCGCTGAGTTGTTCGAGAACTCGATGTCTTCGAGAATAGCCGACTCGCCTGTGGCGCTATACGAAACCATGTATATGCCTCCACCTGTGCTGGTTTGGTAGAGATCGCCGTCGTAATAGTACTCAAACAGTTGGTTGTTCTGGATCACCAGATTTCGGAGCACAGGGGTGGAGTTCGAGACATAGATGCCTCCTCCGTAAGCTTGCTCGTAATCGTAGTTTGTGCTCTCACCTGACGAGATGTACCCGCTTCCTTCTTCGAGGGTGAACCCTGAGATGATGGTGTTGTTGGTGAGGTAGTTCGAGGCGTAGATGATTGACGAGCCGTAGTCATCAGAGCCGTTGATAATGGTGGATTCGGGGCCTTCGGAAGAGGTGAGAATGGTATCTGAGGTCAGGGTGAGCGCCTCGTAATAGGTGCCAGGCCCAACGCTAATGCAGCTTTCTCCCGCGTCCAGAGCGTCGTTGATGGAGGCGTAATCCGCCTCGGCGTCTTGTTCGCTGACGGTTGCGGCTTCGTCTTCATCGATCAGGTCGTCGCAGTCGTTATCCACCCCGTCGCAGAAGTCGTCTACCCCCGGGTGAATCGTGTCGTCGGTGTCGTCGCAGTCCACGCCATAGGGGCTGAATCCCTCGGCCTCACAGGCTGTTGTGGTGTCTCCATCGGGGTCACCGAAGCCGTCGCCGTCATCGTCGGCGTACAGGGTTGGGATGTCCTCATCGATCTCGTCGTCGCAGTCATTATCGATGTCGTCACAGATTTCGGTCGCGCCAGGAAAGATCGTGCTGTTCGCGTCGTCGCAGTCTTCACTGCTGTTGTATCCATCTCCGTCAGCGTCTATGGCGCCTACGCCTCCAGGCCCGGTGTCATCAGGAGTTGCCCCCGGTGGGGAGACCTCCGGCACACATCCCAGTTGAAGACCAGCACAAATTGCGATGAAGGCTAAAGAACGGATCGACAAAATCACTCCAATCATTCCGCCACCAGCCTACCTAAGCTGGTCTTTCCGCGCATGACTTCGCGTGATTTACGGCTACCAGGTGGCTTCTGGGCCACCGTAAGGCCCGATGTCGTTTCGTGAGCCGTCGAGGTCGTTGTATTCGGTGCTCGGGTCGCCCGCGTCGATGAGCGGGCTTCCTTTTTGGAGCGCGAGTTTATCGTTCGAGCCGTCTTCGTCTTGGGTGAATGAGACAAACTCGGGGTCTTCTCCGATCAGATTCGTTTCATTTTCGAAGTCGACCAGGTTGGCTGAATCGTACATGGTCGTTGGCTCATGTACCGCGGTGTATGCCACGTTTACGGATGCCACTGTCGCGGTCGCGTTGTACACGTAGAAGGCATAGGTCGCGTCGTTATATGCCAACACGCTGTTGCTGATCTCCACGTCGCTGTAGGTACCATACGGGTCGTAAATGTACATCGCGCTTAGGGCGGAGGAGTCCACTACCGCGACGTTCGTCAAGTCTGCGTGTACGTAATAGAGCTGCACCACGCCTGTAGAGTTGGTCTGTTGCGTGAAGCCACTCACGATGACGTTCTCGAAGACGGTATTCGTTCCGTTGTACCCAGAAGACACGTAGATCGAGCCACCCTGGCTCGTTGAGTAGCTGTCGTGTGCCCAGATCCGCCTAAATGTTGAGTCGGCGGAGTTCGCATATAGATAGAAGTCGGCGCCTGTCGTGGCCTGGTTTTCAGAGAATTCTATATCTTCAAGAATCAGCGCTTCATCGCCGTCGGTGTCAGGTCGAAAATACGCGCCGCCACCGTAAGTGTATCCGCTCGTACTGCTTGGTTTGTTGGCGGATACGATGAGATTACGGAGCGTCGGTGTGGCGTAATTGACGTAGAGCCCGCCCCCCCAAAAATACCCTTCGTCGACCTCGGTGCCTTTGCCGTCTCTGATTGTGAAGCCGTCCAAAACGGTGGCGTTGGTCAGACCTGTCTCGAAGACTACGACCGACGCCTCGTCGTAGGCGCCGCTTATCGTCGTCGTTTCTGGACCTTCGCTGGAGGTGATGATGACGTCGTATTCGAGCACAAGGGTTTCATAGTAGGTGCCAGGCCCCACGCTGATACAGTCTGCACCCCGCGTCAGCGCGCCGTTGATCGTTGAGTAGTCTGCTTCGTCGTCTTCTTGGCTTACGGTCGTGGCTTCATCTTCGTCTATGACGTCGTCACAGTCGTTGTCTAGGCCGTCGCAGAGGTCCTCTACACCGGGGTGAATCCCGTCGTTGGTGTCGTCGCAGTCTACGCCGTACGGGCTAAAACCATCGGCTTCACAGGCTGTTGTGGTCGCGCCATCGGGGTCTCCGAAGCCGTCGCCGTCATCGTCTGCGTACAACGTGGGAACGTCCTCATCAATTTCGTCGTCACAGTCGTTATCGACGTCATCGCAGATCTCTGTCGCGCCAGGGAAGATGGCGCTGTCGGTGTCATCGCAGTCTTCACCGCTGTTGTAGCCGTCGCCGTCTGCGTCAACGACAGTGCCGGGCCCGGAGCCCGTGTCATCGGGAGAGCCTCCCGGCGGGGTGATTTCGGGTACACAGCCCAGTGTTAGCCCAAAAACGAGCGTGAAATACGTGAATGTCCGGATCAACAAAACCACTCCAAGAATGCCGGCTTAGCCTACCTAAGCTGGCGGTTTCATGCAGGAGTGTCGGTTAGCGCGGCATTACCAGGTGGCTTCCGGACCACCGTACGGCCCAATGTCGTTTCTGGAGCCATCGGGGTCGTTGTATTCACTGCTCGGATCGCCCGCGTCGATGAATGGACTGTTTTTGCTCAGCGCGAGTTTGTCGTTGGTCCCGTCACTGTCTTGGCTAAATGACGAAAATTGTGGGTCTTCGTCAACAAAGACCGTTTCGCCAAGTATTTCGGCGCCGCTCGATGCGTACGCCGTCGAAGGCTCGACGAGCGCAGAATATTCAACGCTTGTAGTGGATAGGGTCCCGCTGTCGCTCGCGTAGATCGCGTAGGTTGTGTCGTTGTAGGCGAAAATGCTGTTTCTGACCGTCACCTCGGCTTCAATCGATGAGGTCCCTTGAACCCAAAGCGCAGCGTGACCGTCGGAGTCTACGACTGCGACGTTGTTGATTTCAACATTGGAATATGCGGCGTAGATCACGCCGTTGCTCGTGGAAGACGATGTGAATGCGTCCACGACGACGTTTTCAAGTAATGTCGTTCGGGTAGTCGGGGTGTAGTAGAGGTAGATGGAACCGCCAGATTGGCTCGAATAGCTGTCGTGCGCCCAGGTGCGCCGGATTTCGGTACACCCTTGCTGACCGTTGACGTAAATATCGGCCCCGGAGACGGCTTCATTCCCGTAAAGCTCGACATCCTCGACGATGACCGATTGTGCTTGTTTCTCGTAGTAGGGCACTAGGTATAGGCCGCCGCCGTAGCTCGTTTCGTAAAGGGTGCCGTCGTATAAGTACTCAAGCCCTTTGTTCTCCTTAATGATCAAGTTTCGAAGAATCGGGGTGGCGCTGTTGACGTAAATGCCGCCACCGTACGTATATTCGTAATCATAGCTGCTGTTGGTGCCACTGATTCGGTAGCCCGTTCCCTCTTGAATGGTGAGCCCGGAGATGACGGTGTCATTCGACAGCCCGTAGCCGATCCAGATGACTGAAGATTCTGAATCTTCGTATCCACTAATTATCGTCACATCGGGTCCTTCCGAGCCAGATATGACGACCTCTTCAGTCAGATACAGCGTCTCGTAATATGTTCCAGGACCGACACTGATGCAGCTCTCGCCAGCGTCGAGTGCGTCGTTGATGCTCGTATAGTCTGCGTCAGCGTCTTCCTGACTCACGGTCGCGCTTTCCTCTTCGTCGATTAGGTCGTCGCAGTCGTTATCCAAACCGTCACAGTAGTCTTCCGCACCGGGGTGAATGCTGTCGTCTGTGTCGTCGCAGTCTACGCCGTATGGAGTGAAGCCGTCAGCTTCGCAGGCCGTGGTGGTCTCTCCATCAGGATCGCCAAACCCATCGCCGTCGGCGTCGGCGTAGAGTGTTGGGATGTCCTCATCGACCTCGTCGTCGCAATCGTTATCGAGGTCGTCACAGATCTCTGTGGCGCCGGGAAAGATAGCGCTGTCGGTGTCATCGCAGTCTTCACTGCTGTTGTATCCATCACCGTCCGCGTCGATAAATGCGCCCGTGTCATCTGAAGCGCCAGGTGGGCTTATTTCGGGGACACAGCCCACTTGAAGGCCGGTGGATAGGGCGATGAGCAAAAGCGGGCGTTTCAGCAAGACTACTCCAGAAATAGAGAGGAGAACTTACCTAAGAAGAGCGGTCAGCGCACGAGATATAGACGACTTTTGCGAGGGGCGAGCCTACCAGGTCGCGTAGGGGCCGCCGAAGGCCCCGATGTCGTTTTTGGAACCGTCGGTGTCGTAATAGGTGCTCGATGGGTCGCCTGCGTCGATGAGGGGGCTATTGTTATCGAGCTCAAGTCCGTCCAGATCGCCGCCATCGTAATCGGCGAAGTCTGGGTTCGAACCGGTCAAACAGTTTTCAGTGGTTGGCGTCGTACCCCCAATCGAACCTGTGTAGAAGTAGTTGCTCGATGGGGAGTAGAAGGCCGAGTAGGCAACAGAGAAATCTCTGGTCGATACGTCTGACGCGTAAATCGCGTACTCTGCGTCGTTGTACCCAATAAATGTATTGCGCACCTCCATTGACGACGTTTCGTAGTAGCCGTAGTGGTAAACGCCAGAGTAGCCGTAACTATTTATAATTACACTGTTTTCGAGGACGACCTGCCCGCCCTGGGAATATATTGGAGAGCCGTTGAAATTCTCGTGGCCGTCAATGATTATGTTTTGAAATGTGTGTTCAGAACCGTCGCTCATGAGGTACACGGAACCGGCGCTCGAAGCGTAGCTGTCGTGGATCCAGATCCGCCGAAAGGTGGAGTCTGAGTAGCCCCCCTGGACGTAGATATCGGAACCCATGCCCGCGCTGTTGTTGTATAGCTCGACGTCTTTCACCCTCAACGATTCGCCGCTGGTGCTGTAAGGCCGCGCGTAGATCCCACCGCCATAGCTGTTGGTGAACGTACCGGTGCCGCCGGTGCCGCCGGTACCGCTGTCATACTCGGGGAGCTGACAACTGTGGATGATCAAGTTTTCTAGGGTCGGTGTGGCGCTGTTTATGTAGATGCAGCCCCCGTACGTGTACGAGCTGCCCGAACTCAACCCATTGCCGTTTTGTAGGGTAAAGCCTGACAGCAACGCATCGTTCGTCTCGTAGCTGGTAAAGGACACGATTGGCGCTTCTTCATACTGACCGTCAATAATCGTAGTCTCTGCACCTTCGGTGCTCGAGATCACGAGATCTTTGCCGTAAAAGTCGATGACCTCGTAGTAGGTACCGGGCCCGACAGTAATGCACTGCGCGCCTGAGCTGATGGCGTCGTTTATCGTTGAATAATCGGCTGAAGCGTCAGTGACGCTGACGGTGGCGCCTTCGTCTTCGTCGACCAAGTCGTCGCAGTCGTTGTCCAACCCGTCGCAACTGTCGTAGGCGCCCGGATAGATCGAGCCATCTTCGTCATCGCAGTCGGTGCCGTTAAGACTGTACCCATCGAGCGCGTCGCATGACGTGATCGACTGGCTATCCGGATCGCCGTAGCCGTCGTTATCTTCATCGACATACCAGGTCGCTCCGCTGACGTCCTCGTCGATGTTGCCGTCACAGTTGTTGTCGATTTCGTCGCATACTTCGCTCGCGCCTGGGAAGGTGTTGGGGTCTTCGTCGTCGCAATCGAGTGGGAAGGGGCTGTAGCCTTCTTCCTCACAGGCCTCGACGGTGTCTCCGTTTTCGTCGCCGAAGCCGTCGCCGTCAGCGTCAGCGTAGAGTACCGGTATGTCTTCATCGACGTCGTCGTCACAGTCGTTGTCCAAACCGTCACAGAGCTCAGGCGCGTCTGGGTATACCCAAGCGTTGTTATCGTCGCAGTCTGTCTCTGCCGGGTAGCCGTCGCGATCGGTGTCGTTTTGCCCGCCTGAAACCGCTCCAGGCACCTCAATATCCGGCACACAACTCACGCCACAGGTGAGGACTGAAAGAAGGAACCAGCGCGTCATCAGAGACTCCAGTTTTGAGTGGAGAATCTACCACCCTCTATTCAAGACTGCCGCTTTCTTTCGCTGGGTCTATTCGGTGACGTCAAAACGCTCGAATGCGGTGGTGAATTGGCCGCGGCCCCGAGTCAGGCTGCGGAGCTCCGTGGCGTAGCCGAGTAGGCGTGCCAGTGCGCATTCGACCTTGAGCGTCGACACACCATGTTCCGTCGTGGTGTCGAGGATGATGGCCCGCCGAGATTGCAGATCACCCAGTGTGGTGCCCATCGACTCTTCGGGCACGACGACCTCGCACTTCATGATCGGTCCGAGCATCTGGCCGCCGGCCTGGTGCATGGCGTTTCTGATGGCCTGCGCCACTGCGATACGCAGCGCGTCCGGCGTGGACGATGTACCGAAGACCTCTACGCTCTCGATATCGATGGACACGTCCACCAACTTGGCGCCTTGAAGAGGCCCTGCAAGTGAGCCGTCTTCGGCGCCCATTCGAACCGCTTCGGCTTGAGTGGGTGAGAGGTTGGCGCCTTCGGGCTTCACATTTGGTGTTGCCGTAACGGTGATGCCAGCACCTCTTTCAAGACCTCGGACGTTGGCTGTAGCTTTCGCCTTCAGTTCGGTACGTTCAGCGCCCACTTCGATCAAGCGGTCGATCTCACCCGTACACGTTGCTTGGCCTGCGATCGTCTCACGGGTCACCACGCGTGGGCGGCCGACGCGGAGGTTCACACCGAACTCTCTTTGAAGGCGTTCAAATACGATTTGCAGGTGAAGCTCGCCCATGCCTTTGACGATGCGTTCGCCTGTCTCTTCATCTTCTTCGACGATGATTGTCGGATCTTCTTGTTCGACCTTGCCGAGCGCCTCAAGCATCTTGGCTTCATCTTTCGCGCTGCTTGGCTCGATCGCGAGGCCGATTACCGGGTCGCGGACCTCGATCCGTTCAAGCAGTACCGGGTGGTCCGGTGAGCAAATAGTGTCGCCCGTGGTGGTGTGCTTTAGTCCTGCCAGCAGCACGATCTGACCCGCTACAGCATGTTGGAGGCGCTTCTTTTTACCGGCGTCCACGTCGAATACACGCGCGACGCGTTCGGTCTCTGTACGTCCGCCGATGGCGATGACGTCGCCGGGCTTGAGTGTGCCTTGGTAAAGACGTGCGAACACGTGTCTTCGTCCGTCCCACATTTGGATTTTAAATGCGAGCGCTACCAGTGGGCCGTCTTTCGTCATCTGAACGATCGTGTCGTCGCCGTCGGGTGTTTTCGCCGCGATTTCTGGGCGGTCCAGCGGGGATGGCATGATTGGCAAGAGGCTATCGAGCATGGGTTGCACGCCGAAGTTTCGGAGCGCGCTCCCGCCAAACGCGGGAAAGAGTTGTCGGGCGCGGGTGACGATGCGTAAGCATTCCCAGATTTGCTCCGCTTCCACTGGCTCTTCTTCGAGCACCAACATGGCGATATCGTCATCGAAATCAGCGAGCGCGAGGAGCATCTTTTCTCGTTGCTCTTCAAAGAGTGCTTGGTGAACTTCGGGGATGTCGGCTTCGGTCACGTCTTCGCCCAGATCTCCCGAAAACGTGTAGTACTTCTCCTTGATCAGATGCAGTACGCCGCCTTCGGCTACAGGCACTGTGACCGGGACGGCCTGGGCGCCAAGTCGGTCAGCGATGGTCTCGAGCGCACGGTCGTAGTCGGCTCCCGGGCGGTCCATTTTGTTGACGAAGAAGGCGCTAGGGACTTCGAAACGAGAGGCTTGACGCCAAACGGTCTCGGTTTGCGGCTCGACGCCACGGACGGCATCGAGCACGATGACCGCGCCGTCGAGGACGCGCATCGAGCGTTCGACTTCGATGGTGAAGTCGACGTGTCCGGGCGTGTCCACGATCTGGATCAGATGGTCTCGCCAGGGGCATTGCGTCACAGCAGCAGTGATCGTGATGCCGTGGTTGCGCTCTTCTTCCATCCAGTCCATGTGGGCTTCGCCGTCATGGACCTCGCCAATCTTGTGGCTCGCGCCTGTATAAAACAGGACACGTTCGGTGAGCGTCGTCTTTCCTGCGTCGATGTGCGCGGCGATGCCGATATTCCGCACTCTCGTCAGATCGTCCATTTTTTCGATATCCGCCACGCTACTTCTCCCGCCGGATGAGAGCCCGTTGCTAATCTGACCGAGGCTTTCAGGCGAGTCGGACATTGCTTAGATTTTGGGCTGGCAGACCGACCTACGATCCCATAGATCCGGCGAGAATTATGCTGCTCTGACCTCGGGGACTGCACGATGGGTGGGATTCTACTTTTGGAAGACGGCCGCGCCTTTGAGGGCGAGGCCTTTGGTGCTTCGACAACGCGCGTCGGTGAGATCGTCTTCAACACGTCGATGACCGGCTACCAGGAGTTGCTGACCGATCCTTCCTACTGCGAGCAGATCGTCACGATGACGGTGGCGCACGTCGGTAACTATGGCGTCAATGACATCGATATGGAGAGCGCCGGTATTCATCTGTCAGGGTTCATCGTGCGCGAGCTCTCGCGGGTGTATTCGAACTGGCGTGCCGAAGGCGGTCTTCACCCCTGGTTACGCGAAAATGGTGTGCCTGGTGTGCAGCGTATCGATACGCGTGCATTGGTCCGGCATATTCGCGATAAAGGTGCCATGCGGGCTGCGATCTGTACGGATGGGACGTCAAAAGCAGAGCTACTAGAGCAGATCCAGGCTTGGCCTGGCATGGCGGGACGCGCCTTGGCTGCAAAGGTCTCTTGCGATGCCCCTTATACCTTTCATGAAGCCGAAAACCCTCGCATGACGGTTCACGTGCTCGATGGCGGCGTCAAAGTCAACATCCTTCGGCTACTTGCCGGGCTGAATTGCACGGTAAGGGTCTTTCCGGCGATGACGCCGAGCGAGCAGTTGCGTGAGGGAGCCGACGTGGTGTTTTTGAGCAATGGCCCCGGAGACCCTGCCGCCCTCCCAGAGATGGTCAAAACGGTGAATGATTGTGTCGGAAAGATCCCCGTACTCGGGATTTGTTTAGGACATCAGCTTCTCGGTCAGGCGCTCGGCGCAGGTACATTTAAGCTGCCGTTTGGGCACCGCGGGGGTAATCACCCTGTGAAGGATCATGAAACCGGTAAGGTGATGATCACCAGTCAGAACCACGGCTTCGCGGTTGATCCAGAGGGGATTGAGAGCGCTGGCGGTGTGGTGACACATACGAGCTTGTATGACGGCACCTTGGAAGGCTTCCGTCATGACGAACTGGGTGTGATAGCCGTGCAGTTTCACCCGGAAGCCGCGCCAGGGCCCCACGACGCCCATGGCCTGATGGAGCAGTTTTTGGCCTTCGGTGAGGCGCGACTCTAAGCGGCCGTAACGAGCAGCTTCAGCTTCTTCACGAGGCTTTCATCCAACTTCTTCTCAATGGGCGAGACATCTCTGTCCACGTTGAAGGCCTGGCGACCTAATGACAGGAAGTCCACCGGGCCGTATGGAAGGTCCTGTGGAAGGCCCCATTTCTTCTTGAAGTACTCGAAATTTTCGAGGAGGAGTTGGGTGTAGTCCAGGCGTGCGGTGCGTGACGTCTGGCTCCCGAGGTGGCGAATAAAGCAGTCCATTGCGATGCGCAGTCTGTAGCCAGCACAACGCGCCCGGACTGAATAGTCGTCGTCTTCGAAGCCCCACATTCCGAAGCCTTCGTCAAATCCGCCGATCTTGTCGATGACCTCGCGGCGGACCATCATGAAGAAGAGGATGAGCCGAGTGGTATAGGCGTGGTTGAGCGGGCGGACTTCGTTGGAGAACGCGCGCGCAAAGCCAGCGAGGTCTTCGTCGAGATCTTCCGGAACTTGGGTTTGTTGCAGTCCTGTGACGTTGTCGCTCATTGGGCCGATGAGGCCGACGTCCGGCCACTGCTCAAGGTGGCCCACCAGGATCTCCCGCCAGTTGGGCGTAAAAATCACGTCGTTATCAGAGAACAAGATGGTTTCGCCGTGAGCGATCTCTAACCCTCGATTTCGTGCAGCAGGAGCCCCGACATTCTCGGACATTTCAATGAGTGTGATGTCGCGTTGGGTGCGGAGCCATTCGAGGCTTCCATCCGTGCTCCCGTTGTCGATAATGATGACTTCCACAGGGCCATTGGTGTGCTCACGCAGACTGTTTAGGCAGGGCTCGATATGCGGAAAGCCGTTGAGATTCGGAATGACCACAGATGTCAGTTCATGCATGAGCCGCTTGTGGTGACCGTCTGTATCGAAGCCGGACCAAGCCTCTACCAGTCCCCGTTGATACTCGTGGCGGTTCACTACGGCGACTAGACGTTCCAGGGTCTGGATGCACTCCTGAAACTCCGGCGTGTGGCTTGGAATCTTCAGTTGTTGTAGGCGCTGGATTTGTGCAACGAGGTTCGACATCTTGGGACGCTGCGACTCCAGGTCCGGTCGCAAGCGGAGCCAAAAGGCGTCATCTGTTGCGTCCGCCCCTGCGGGTAATCCGAGATCAGCCGCAAGGTCTGGCCGCGCTTTGTATAGTCGAAAAGTCTCTTTTCCGATCTGGAATGCGCGTGCTTGGAACTCTTCGATTTCGAATTCTTCGTTTTGTTTCATGGAGAGGTCAGGGCGGAATTTGATCTCGACCTGTTGCTCTTTTTGCGCACGTGCGATGAATTCGACCCACTCCATATCCGCGCTGGCGAAGGCAGTGTCGAAGCCCTGTGCTTCCGAAAAAACCCGCCTCGGGAAGGACACATTGCCCCCGTAGCAGGCTTGCGCGTTGACCAGGCAACCCGAATCAAAGGCTCGGTAGTCGATCAGGAGTTTGGATTCCTGCATCAAGGACATGAATGGCTTTTCTAATCCGTGTTCTTCGAAGGCCGTTGCGCCCAAGATGATGATGGGGTTGGCGGTGTTGGTTCGCTCTTGGAAGTGCGCGATGAGATGGCTGCGGATGTGGTCTGAATTGGGCGCGGCTGCTTCTGTGAGAAAGATAAGAAGGCGCCCTTGAGCGTGTTGCGCAGCAAGGTTTTTTGCTTGGGCGACATTGCCAGCGCTTTTGTCGCTGACCGTCAGTGAGAACGGGCGCTGCCTCTTTGTAGTAGCCGTCGGTTCGATGTCTGTAGACACGACCATTACCTCGAAGAGGTCGGGGTCGATGTCTTGCAGCGCCATTTCGTCGAGCAGGCTCACCAGTTTGTTGCCCGAACTCTGCGTCGGCACGATGACCGAGATGAGTGGTTCGGGCTTGCTGTCATCCTTCCAAGATGCAAAGTACGGGCCGCGAGGCACATGGGGCAGGGAAGTGGGAGATGTCAGCAGTCGCACGTCTTCGTGTGCAAGCCTCTCGCTGATGGTGCGCGCCAGAGGGTGCTGGAGTGAAGCTACGACACAATCAGGCCGCGTCCGTTTTATTATGTAGTCGGCAGCGGCGACCAGGTCTTCGTCGTGAACCTGAAGAAGTGCAGATAGAACATCTTCTGAAACATAGGTCGGTCTGAAGCCGTCTTTTAAGGCCGCTCGACGGAACTTCGTCGTGAGCTCCTTTTGTGTGGGGTCGTGCCCAAGCAGTAGCATTTTCGGGGGTTGTTCTCCCTCGATGCCCAGTGAGGCTAGACGATCGGCTATTTGTTCGTCCGCTGGTGCCGCTCGGAGCGTCTTGACGGCGGCTCGCAGGTGATCGCGGGCGATCTGGATATTCGCCAAGTTCAAGGCGGTGTCTTCAGTGCCGCTCGCGATCTCTCTCGCCACATTGAGGGCGATTTCGGCATTTGCAAGGTCTGCACGTATGTAGCGAACTACGCCGAGGTTGTTCCAGGCCGCGTGATCTACCGGGTGCTTGCCGATTGCTTCGATAAAGCGTTGTGATGCCGTTTCGTGGTCACCCTCCGCAAAGGCTTGCTCGCCTTCTGTGACAAGTCGGGTCGCCGTATCTGTATCCGGACGCATCAGATGGACTGGGTTCAAAGCGATGGCTAACGATTGGGCCGCTGACCAGATGGTCAACTGTAGCGCAAGCGCTCGTTTGACCGATTCGCGATGGGGAGCAAGCGGGTGGCCTCGTCGCTCTGCGCGTTGTGCCCGTTCGAAGAACGCTTTCGCGTCGTTGATTGCACCCAGTCCAATGCATGCGACGGCTGCGAGCAGCCAAGCATTTGAATTTTCCCCCGCGAGAAATGGCTCTAATGCCGAAAGTCCCTTCGTCGGTTCGTTCAAGGCGATTTGCGCTTCGGTTCGGCCGAGCACAGCGGTGGGTTGCTGGGGGTTTACAGTAAGCGATGCTTCAAAGACCTGGAGTGCTGTGTTCCATTGTCCTTGCGCCAAGAGTACGTTGCCTAACTGTGTCGAGGCCGCCCAACTTGTCGCGCCGGGAAGGACCTCGTCCGCGAAAGTCTTCGCGTGGTGCTTTGTCGCGGCGATGAGCGCATTTCGGCTCTTGACCAGCGCTTGGTTTTGCGTGTCGAGGGTGCTTTGCGCGGCTAGAGCCGACCACGCGGCACCTTCTAGAAGATCGATATTGGGGTGGGCAATTCTTTGATCTCGGACTGCTTGGACGGAGTCCAATGCGCGTTGTGGGTCGTCGTTTTGTAGGGCGAGGTGGGCACGAAGTGTGAACAGCGGAACGACGCTCGGTGTTGGACCGGTGCCGTTGAGTTGTGCACAGAGCTGTGCCCATGCGGTTTCGATTTCCTTTTCTGCACGATCCGTTCGGCCTTCACGAATCAATTCACGCGCCAGGTAGGTCCGAGCGACCACATCTTCTTTCGCGATGAGGCATCGCCTTTCAAGGAGGCGAAGGTTTCGCGCGGCCTTATCGCGTGCGTCACGTAGTGCAGGAACCGCGCCGTAATGCACGATGGGGACATCTACAGAGGCGAGCGCGCGTCTGCCGCGTGTCACCCATTCTCCGATGGTTTCGTGGACCACACCCGTCCAGGCTAGGTCGGGAGTGTAGCGAAGAAGACGGGGGAGCAGAATCGGTTCGTCGAGTCGAGCGTGTCCTTGGAGTACAGCCTCTCGGCCCGCATCTAAGCTGTCGGCGTTGTGAAGGGGCATCATGCCAACATCAAAGGTCGCGCCTTGAACGGCGCGCCGGAGCGCTAGTGCAGCGCCGTCACACAGCTGTTCGTCGGCGTCTAAGACCAGCACCCAATCTGTTTTCACATGAGGGAGTGCCGCATTTCGAGCCGCGGCGAAGTCTTCTTGCCAGGGAAATTCTACGACGAGGGCGCCCGCTTCACGTGCGATCTCTACCGTTCTGTCGCTGCTTCCGGTGTCGACGACGATCATCTGATCGACGGCGTCTCGCGCGGATTCAAGACAGGCGGTGAGAAAGCGTTCTTCGTTGCGGGCGATCAGACAGAGCGCGATCGTGGACATCTTTGTTCTCCGAGCTTCTCATCGATCTTTTGAAGAGAAACTTCAGGGAACATGTCGGATATTCTCCGAAACCCTCGCAGTTAGCGGTTCCGGGAACGCTCAAAAAAAAAACTTAAGGTCCGCGTTTGGCGTCCGACTGGAGTTTCGCTGCGCTCGTTGCGCGCCGAGTTTCTCCGTCAAGGGAGTCATCAATGGAACGCGTCCTGATCACCGGTGGAATGGGCTTTTTGGGCTCACATCTCGCCCACCGACTTCTGAAAGAAGGGAAAGAGGTGTGGTGTCTGGATCTCTACGAGCCGCCATTTGGTTCGGTATTGCGCGAGTACGATAAATTTCACATGGTCGTAGACACGATCAAGAACCGTCCCGTCCTCTCGAAACTCATCGATAAAGTGGACACGGTTTGTCACCTTGCTGCGGTGGCTTGCCCCGATCAATACGTGACGCAGACGCGAAAAGTGATGGACATCACTTTGGGCTCCGGGCTGGACGTCGTCGAGATGGTCCGGTTGACCGGTAAGTTCTTGTTTTTCACTTCAACATCAGAGATCTATGGGCGTAATCCCGTCGTACCTTTCAAAGAAGATGACGACCGGGTGCTTGGTGGCACAGACATCAACCGTTGGTGCTATTCCACGAGTAAAGCAGCCCTCGAACACTATATTCGCGCGTGCCACCTCGACGGGCAGCTGGACTATGTCAACGTGCGGGTGTTCAACGGATACGGTCCGCGCCTTCGAGGCCGCGTGGTCGACGCCTTTGTCGATGCGGCGCTCTGTGGCCAGCCGTTGGTGGTTCACGGGAACGGGAAGCAAACACGTTGCTTCACACATGTTGATGACCTCGTAGAGGGTTTCGTTCGGTTGATTCAGACCCCGTCTGCACACAACGCGGTCTACAACGTGGGCAACCCCGTAGAGACCACCGTGCTGGAGTTGGCGCAAGAGATCGTGAAGCTTTCTGGTCGACACACCGGACTTATCGATTTTGCGTGTCACAAGTCCCAGATTGGTGAGTCTTATGAAGACATCGACCGGCGGGTCCCTTGTGTCGACAAGATCCGAGAGGCTGTGGGCTGGAGGCCCACAATCAGTCTCGAAGACGGGCTTCGCGACATGATCGCTCACCGTCAGATGGAGCTCGAGGAAGGCGTCAGCTTGCCTCGGTTTGCACGTCCTCTCATGCAAAGGACGGCGTAGACATGTCCGACGAAATGGTCACCATTCCTTATTGCAAACACAACCTCGGTGAAGAAGAGGTTGAGGCTGTGGTTGAGGTACTCCGAAGCGGATGGATCGCTCGGGGACCTAAGATGCGTCAGTTTGAAGATCGGTGCGCGGAAGTGCTCGGAGCGCGTCATGCGATTTCCTGTAGCAACGGTAGCGCCGCGCTCGAGATATCCCTACGGGCGCTCGGTATTGGTCCTGGCGATGAGGTGATTGTTCCCACGCTGACGTGGGTAGCAACGGCAGCCGCTGTGCGCTTGGTCGGTGCCCGGCCGGTGTTCGCAGACGTTGGCGGGACATCTCACAATTTGACCCCGGAGGCTGTCGTCGCCCGGTGGTCACCACGTACTAAGGCGGTGATTGCCGTAGATTTCGCCGGCGTTCCTCATGATGTCTCAGCGATGCGCGCCGTCGTGGACGCACGCGGTGCATTCTTAATCGAAGATGCCGCGCATGCCTTTGGTGCCCGTTTCGAAGATGGCTCACGCGTAGGAAGTGATGGGCACGCGCACATCACCACGTTCAGTTTTCATCCTGCCAAAACGCTAACCACCGCAGAAGGTGGCTTGATCTGTTGTGAAGACGATCGCGTTGCAGAGCGTATCCGAGTGATTCGTTCCGGTGGCGTCACCCGCGACTTCGCTGGCAGCCGCGGCCGTTGGGACATTCAGGTGAATGAAATCGGCAGCAACTACCACATGTCCGAACTTCAAGCCGCGCTTGGTTGCGTTCAGTTGGAACGTCTCGACGAATTGATCGCGCAGCGCAAGGTCAACGGTACCGCGATGCGAACCGCCCTCGCCGATGCTGTTGGAGAGGAGTTGTTGCTTCCCGTTCACACGGTAGGGTCAAGTTGGAACCTGTTCATTGCCGAATTGGCCGGAGATAAGAGTGCTGCTGATCGTGATCTGCTGCTCTCCGAGCTGGGTTCGCGAGGGATCCGAGCGCACGTTCACTACCCGCTGCTCCATAAGCAGCCGGTATTTGCTCGAGATGTAGAAGATTTTCAACGCTTTCCAGTCGCGGAACGGTACGTGCGTCGTGCCTTTACGCTGCCGCTCTACCCTGATCTGACGGGTGGAGAGATCTATCGAATCGTCGCCGCTATTGAAGTGGCTTTGCTTAGCACCACCCGCTCTCGGAGAGCATCATGACTTCCCGTGTACGTAAATCCGTAAAGTTCGGCCCCTATACCGTAGGGGAGGGGCACCCTGTACGTGTTGTCGCAGAGATCGGCGTCAACCACCTCGGTTGTTTAGAACGCGCGAAGGAGCTGGTGCACGCTGCCCACGAAGCAGGCGCTGATGCCATCAAACTACAGACGTATATCTCTGAAGAGAGATACGATCGGGGAACCAATCCGAAGGCCGATAAGTTTATTCGGATGCTCACCGATTGGGAGCTTGATCGCGACCAAGAAACGGAGCTTTGGGAGTATGCCAAAGGCCTCGGCGCCGTCGTATTTACGTCTCCCTTTGACGCCGCCAGTGCGGATTTTGCTGCTGAAATGGGATCGGTGGCGTTTAAGCTCGCCGCCTTCGAGATTGTGAACCTCGATTTGGTCCGCGCGATCGCCAAACACGGCCGACCCGTCGTGTTTTCACGGGGTATGGCGTCGCTTGAAGAGATTGCCAAATGTGTTGAGATTCTTGAAGAGCACGGATGCGAATGCATCATCTTGCATTGCATCTCGTCGTACCCGACACCGATGCCCGATTCGAACATCCGGATGATCCATACTCTTCGGGAGCATTTCGATTGGCCGATCGGCCACTCTGACCACACCCGAGGAGCCAACGTTCCGCCTTTGGCCGTCGCGGCGGGCGCGGTGATGATTGAGAAGCACTTCACCACGAACCCGAAGCGTCGAGAGAGCGATCATCCTTTCGCGATTACGCCCTATGAACTGCGGGAGATCATCTTCCGAGTACGTCAGGTAGAGACGTTGCTTGGTCGGGGTGACATCTCGAAGATCGAGGCCGAGTCGTACATGTGGGATTTTCGAAGGAAGTCCGCCTGAAAAACCTGGGCCGTGGCAAGCACCACGGCCTTTTTGTTTGGCCAGACATACTGCTGATTTGAAACATTTTCGACTGATCGAGACGGTGGTGTATGAGCAAGCGGTGTCTATTTCGAACGCGTGGCGGCCCGACTCAGGGATGGGGAAATATCTTCCGCTTGTCGTCTTTCGCCCAAGCGTATCGAAACGCAGATATCGGCGAGCCAGTCTTTGCGGTTGAGGGGCCGGATGAGGTTCACAACTGGCTGCGTTCTCAAGGGTGGAAGACCATCGTCCTACCAGAGGAGTGCACCGTGTCCGAGGAGCGACAACTGCTCCAAGACGCGGGTCGATATGACGCGTGCGTCGTCGAAATGCTGGATATTGATTGGGCGCGTCAGAAGATGCTGCGTGCGCTAACCGGAGAGCTCGTTGTCTTTGATGACTTGTGCGACCATGCTTACTGTGCCGATTGGGTGGTTTGTGGGCAGGCGCTGCCTACTTATGCCAACCGTAGTTTGAGCGCTGAATCAACACGTTTTTTGACGGGTGTTGAATACTTTTTATCTCGTCCTGAGTTTCTTAATTATGCAGACTTAGATCGTATTCATAGAGAAGATGTCAAACACATTTTAGTGTCTCTAGGTGGAGGTCGGTATGACGTCGGGTACCTCAAGGCTGCTCATGCCATTGTTGCTTCGGGATTAGACGTTCAAGCGACCTTTGTCTTGGGGTACGCCAACATGGGGCGGTTGGCAGAACAGATACGTGAGGTGTTGCCGGCCGCAGAGGTGCTCGGCGGTGTTGCTGATATGCCCGAACGCCTGTGGCGAACGGATTTGGCCATCGTCAGCGCGGGATACACAAAACTTGAGGCCGCAGTCACCCGCACGCCCGCCGTGATGTTTTCAGCGCAGTGGCACCAGATCCCGCTGGGGCAGGCTTTCGAGGCTGAGACGGGCATGTGGCATGCTGGCTACATGAGCTACGTCGAGCCGTCGGCTGTGGCGGAGTGGATACGTAAGCACCAGAACAAAAATGTAAGGTGCAATACATCCGAGCGCGCTCGGCTACAGGTTGACGGTCGCGGGTTCGAACGCGTGATCGCCACGATTTTTGGAGTTTCCTCCAGAACTTTGGCATCGGTCGAGCAACCGGCTGCTTAGGATTTTGTATGTATAAGAATCGTCGTGTCGTTGCAGTCATTCTCGCTCGGGCGCGTTCGACGCGTTTGCCCGGCAAAATGATGATGCCTTTCGGTGATAGCACCGTGGTCGGTGAGGCTATCGAGCGTATGAAGCGCTGCGACTTGGTGGATGAACTCGTTTTTGCGACCTCCACCCATCCAGACGATGACGCCTTGATGGAGCTGGCTGCTGCGCACGCGCTCCGTTGTGTCCGTGGGAGTGAGGCCGACGTCGTTGGCCGTATGATTCAGAGCTTGCCGAGCGCGTCCGGTGGTCCAGAAGTGGTTGTTAGGGTGTGTTGTGACAACCCGCTGGTCATGCCATCGCTCGTCGATGATGCGATTAGGAGCTTGGTAGATTCAGCGGCAGACGTCATCACGCCTGCCGAGTTTGCATCTTTGCCTTTCGGAATGAGCATGGTGGTGATGACTCGGGAAGCGCTTGAGCGCATAGACGAGGAAGCCCGCGCCCCGATGTATCGCGAGCACGTGGAAAACTATTGTTTCGATCATCCCGAGGCCTTTCAGGTGCTGTATCAGTGGGCCCCTGAGGGTTTGGAATGTCGTGAGTTGAGTCTTACGCTTGATCATGCCGTAGACTACGCGCGGTTGAGCTACTGGCGGGAGCGGTTGTCTGATATCGCTATAGAAGATCAGGCGCAGGTACTGGTCGAGGAAGCGTTGTCTGCGCGCGCCGTCTTACTCGTAGACAGCAGCGTGGGCGTCGACGATTTCGTTAGCGTGCTTGACCACCAGGACACAGTGCTCGCTATTGACGCTTGGGGAAAGATTACCGCAGCGTCTGTGCCTGATTTGAAAGGGAGATTCGCGGTCGATTGGCTACGCACGCACCGCGCTGACTTGGTCATTTCGACGACCGACCACGTACCGCTGGTGCAGCCAAGACTCGGATGGTTGGAGCTTTGTGTGGCTGAAAGTCCAGACGGTTTGCGCCGAGGGCTTCGGTACGCGGCGCCAAGGCCTGAAGCGTTCCCGGAAGAACCCATCATCACGGACTGGCAGTCCAATACGCTCCATGAAGGTCGACTCTCATACTTGTTGCGGATCTTACCGGTGGTATTGAAGGAGTTGAAGACGGGCCCAATGCGGGGTTGGTCCCATCAAGAACGTTTCTTTCCGCCCACTACAAAGCGCGCCAGCAGCTCTGGCAGAGTGGGCTACAAAAGCGCAATTTCGGTGCTATTTCCAGACGAGGTCGTCGTTGAGGTCTCGGAGATCGGCACAGGTGCGCTGAAAGGTGCGTTCGGTAGCCTGGAAGATATCGCTGCGCTCGCTCAAGAAATGAGCGCCTTTCCTCACACTGTGCTTTGTCTTGAGACCAATACGGAGAGCATGCCCGTTGCAGTGGCCCGGATGAGGGTGACGGCGGAGAAGTATCTTCCGCGTTCTCGGGTCATCGTTCGGGGGCACACGCCTATCCGGGACGAAGGAAACGAGGCCGCTTTTCAGGTGCTTCGTGTGAGCGCTATGGGCGCGTTGGCCGTACCCGGCCTTGCGGTGGCGGCGACACGGGGATGGGAGAGCTTAGGCGCGTTTTGGCGCGCGCCAGCGGTGCGGAAGGCGCGCGTTCAGATGCTCAACGCCTACGCGCTGACAGAAACGAAGAAAAGCGCATCGGCTGCGTAGGAGCGTTTATGTTCGTAGCGATCTGCCAGCCGCACTATCTGCCATGGCTCGGGTATTTCGAGATGATCGACAGGGTCGATTGTTTCGTGTTCTTGGACCATGTGGATTTTTGTAAACGCGGCTGGCAAAACAGAAACCGCATACGTAAAGACAGGACAGCAGCGGAAACAAAGTGGCTGTCTGTTCCCATTGAGCGCGCCAGTCAGCGCAGAGACTCGCCCACCTCGATCGAACAGGCGCGTATAGAGGGCAGTAGCTGGCAGTCCGTGCAGCTTTCGTCGATCGTGCAGGTGTACAAACGTGCGCCGAATTTCGCACGCGAGTTTCCTTTCGTTGAGGCGCTGCTGACTGCGCCCTTCGAGTCGTTGGGCGAACTCAACCGCCGTACGATCGCGCAAATAAATGAACGCTTGGGAATACAAACACCGTGCATTTCTTCCTCGGAACTTTCGCCGGCCGGGGCAAAGACCGACATGCTTGCCTCCATTCTGAAAGAGGTCGGCGCCACGAGGTACCTCGCGAATAACGGTTCTTCGACGTATCTGGATGGCGCGATTTTCGAAGGTCAGGGCGTTCACTGGGAGTACCAGAACTACGAACACCCACTCTATGCCCAGTCGTTTGGGAAAGAGGCGTTGCCTTGGCTTTCTCATCTGAGCGTCATCGACGCCATGATGAACTTCGATGGAGACCTTTTGTCCTTGATCCGAAGCGGTCGCCCTGATGTGGCGCAGGAGAATCGATATGCCGGCTAATGTGATGCTATCTGGGGTCTTTCGGTCAGGTACTACGCTTCTATCTCGGGTGATCTCGGCGCACCCAGATGCATTGGTGGTTTCGGATCCGAGTATCTATTTCTTCAAAGCCTACCGAGATTTCCATTTCGAGCAGGCTGGGTTGAGTCGCGATCCAGAGCGGCCGAATTCTTCTCTATTCATGGATCCGCATATCGACGTGTGGGTACGCATTTTGGCGTCGGACTTGTCCGAGGACATGCCGGCGTGGGCGAAGCAGCAAGTCCGAGAACAACTGCGTATCTGGAAGACGGCGCAACATCCTAGGCTCGTGGCGGCTGTCGACGAACTGGATGGCGTGACCTTCAGAGATTTTTATGCCGCGATGCTCGAACTGTTTACAGAGCTGTACGGTAGTGAAGAGACACGCTTGGTCGGTGCTAAGACCAGCTGGTGTGAGGCGTTCATTCCCGCCTTAGGTCGCGCGTTCCCTGACATGAAATTTGTGTTTCTTGTACGTGATTTACGCGCGGTCATCGCGTCTCAGAACCAGCAGAAAGGTGCCGGGCAGGGGACTCGACCACTGATGTTTTACGTGCATCACTGGCGTAAGAGCGTGGCTTTTGCCACGGCTTGGGGCCAGTTAGATCCGGTGTTTTCGAAGCGCTGCGCCGTGCTTCGGTACGAAGATCTGATCTCCGATCTTCCCGGCCAGCTGCGGACCGTGAACGCCCTGGTTGGGTTGGCGGCCGATCCGCGTCAGTTCAATCCACAGTGTTGGCCCGATGAGCGAATGGAAGGTCAATGGACACCGAATTCGTCTTACGGTGGCCAGAGTCGAGGGCTTTACAGCACTTCCGTCGAGCGCTGGCGAACCATCTTGACGGGACCTCAGATCAGAGCTGTCGAGGCGCTGGCGGGCCCCGAGCTTGCGATGTTGGGCTACGCGATAGAGCATCCGATCGCTCCGGTCGACGCCTACCTCGCGGAAGGCGTCGAGGCCGATTTTGACACGCTGGCTGACTGGCTCAAACCTTTCCCAGAGGCACAGTTTTCGCGAGATCCCGTTTTGCGCAGGGCTGTTTGTGCGGCAGAGGCGCGAAGACGGGCTTTTATCCGTAGCGCCTACCCAGTGGACGCGAATCGTTCTCGCAGTCTCTTGGTCGATCCAAGGATGGCTGCGGTTTTGCGGCCACACTTAAGAGAATTGGAACAGGCCAAGACCAAAAAGGCGAAGTCAGCATGACGGCCCCGATCCCAGCCTGGGTCACGGATCAGATACGGCAAGACGCCTTGCCCGCTGTACGTCAGGCGCGGGCTGGCCGTATCGCGGTTTGGGGCGCTGGTGACCTTGGAAGGTGGCTCGCCAATCAGCTTGGCAGTCGGGTTTCATGCTTTTTGGATATGAACCCTCTTAAACAAGGCCTGATCTGCGATGAGCTGCCCGTTTTACATCCGAACCAGCTCGCTGGTGCCCCGATTGACCAGGTGTGGGTGTCGGTTCTCTCGGATGCGGAAGGCATCGTGGACTGGTTGTTGGAGCGCGGCTTTGACAAAGACCAGATCGTACTGGCTTTTCCCACCGGTAAAATTCGGCAAACGATGTCGCTTTTACCTCGAACGCTCCGCTTTTTGTCAGGTGTCGATTTAGAAGGTCAGACGTTGCTCGAGGTTGGTTTTGGAGGGCAGCTCTTTCTCGCGCTGACGTTGCTCTGGCGGGGTGCAGACCGTGTGTATGTGACCGATGTAGAGCCCGCGCTCCAGACAATCGCACGACGTCGCGACACTTGGGAGCGTTATCTGAGCGCGCTATCGGCCGAGTTCGGGGATTACCGTGTTGGGTCGGGCGACCCCTATGCGTTGCTCGACCGCATTGAAATCCATCCGCAAGGCGTCTCTGCGACGGAGTTACCGTTCGAAGATGGTCGTTTTGATGGGGTCGTCAGTACGGGAGTGATGGAGCATGTCACCGGGCCAGACCGGGCTATTGGAGAGTTTTCCCGCGTGGTTCGGCCTGGTGGGGTCGCGCTTTCGCTAGCTGTCGGTATTCATGACCATCGCGCAAACGATCCCAAGTCTGGTTTCACGCCGTGGAGTTTTCTTGAGGAGAGCCCGCAGCAATGGGCAGCTAGAGCGTCTACGGCCTACTACCAAAATCGTTGGCGCGCCGTAGACTTCAAACGGGCATTTGAAGGACGGGGTTTTGAAACCCTCGCTTATGAAACGCGCGTAGATACGTCTTTTGAACAGGGCGATGTGCCGCGGTTCGCGCCCGAATTTCGGCTCAACTACACGCATCAGGAGCTCGCGGAGCTCGACTTGTACTTGGCGAGTAGAAAACTTGCCGCGTGATTGATTTTTTACTCAAGGCCGTCTTTTAACGTCCGAATCGGGGACGAAGCTTCTGGTCCTCGTGAGCGAAGAAATCATGTCTAGACTACATGCACTCCTGATACTCGATTGCTCGGAAACCCCGATAGGGGAAGACCTTGAGCGGATCTGGCAACAGACGGATTTTCCGAATCGACTGACTGAAATCGGCGACGACGTGGTCGTCTGGGATCCGAGTAGAGCGGGTGCGCTGGCCGGTTTTGATGTGGTGCGTACACGCGCTTCACTCCTTGAGCGCGCAAGGTCTATTGGGGCGCAACGCCTCGTTCGTGTCGAGCCGACCCAAGTATTTCTGGATGTCAGTCGGGTGAAGCGGGCGCTTCGCTCTTGGGATGTCAGTCGTTGCGAGTACTTCACGCAATGGGAGCACTGTCGCCTTCCCGTCGGCATCGGTGTTCAAGCGATAAGCACCGTAGCTTTCGCGAGTATGGGCTCGGAGAACATCTCTGCGGCTCTTGAGGCCTTACGTAGTTCGCCCAGTGGGGTGCACTTTCACTACGATGTACTTCACAGAACGTCTTTCGAAGACAGTCTGCTAGACGCAAGAGCTTCCAGCACGCTGATACAGAAGCTAGATGCAGTCGGGCAGCCAGAGTCTTGGGACCTGGAAGGGTTTTTGAATTGGACGAGCGGGGAGGAGGTACTGAAATTTCGGTCGACGTCTTCTTACCCAAGGCGGGATGAAAGAGGACTGCCGGCCGCGTATGGCTTCGAGTCCGACGCATGCGCCGAGTTTCCTACCTACGTCATGTTCGATGTCACCAACCTTTGCAATGCCGCTTGCATCCATTGTCCGCAGTCGATTGTGAATGAAGATGGCAAGAAGCCGGACTATCTCGAGGAGATAGACCATCTTGCGATCGATACATTTAAACGTGTGGTCGATGAGTGTGCAGATCGCGAGCTCACCTTCGTGCGTATTACCGCTGATGGTGAGCCGTTTGTGCATAAGCACCTTCTTGAGATGGTCCGCTATGCGGACGAAAAGGGCGTTGGCCCTGTAGGTCTCACGACGAACGGTTCGTTGCTCAACGAGCGACGAGCACGCGCGCTTTTGGAGGCCGGCGTGGCGATTGTTGACGTCTCTTTAGATGCCGCGGAGTCGGACACATACGAAGAGATCCGCGCCGGGCTTAAATTCGATCGCGTGATCAAGAACGTCTTGCGTTTACTCGACCTTCGAGAAGAGATGGGCGCGGACGTTCAGGTCATGGTGAGTTTTGTGAAGCAGGAAATGAACGTTGGTCAGGTCGAGGCGTTCCGTGCGTTTTGGGAGCCGCGAGTAGACAAAGTTTTGGTCCGCGAAATGATTTCGAACGTGGGCTTAAATGACGCTACTGAAAATGCCTGGCCCGGATGGGACCGTAGGTGGCCCTGTGCACACCTTTTCCGTCGCGTCGTGGTGAACCATAGAGGGCAACTCAAATACTGCCCTATCGACTGGCGGCAGGAGACAACGGGGGAGCCCGTAGATGATGTTGGGATTTTTGACGCCTGGCATAGCGATTTTTATTGGGAACACCGCATGCAGCACCTGAACGACGCGTTTGCGCCGAATAGCGCATGTGGAGACTGCAAGGACTGGGCAGGGACGCCGTGGACGCTCGGGTACGAGAAGGTCGTCGCGGAGTTGCGCTCTGGTTCTCGTTCGACGGCGGCTTGAGCATGAAAAATATATTGTTTGTTTCGCCTTATGCGGCGTGGAGTTTGCATACCGTTTTTGAGACGACGCTAGGCCACGCGCTACGGCTGCGCGGCGCGAAAGCGGAGTTCCTGACCTGTGATGGCTTGCTGCCAGCATGCGGTATTTTTCGGCCGACTGTTGAGCCGCGTACAGAGGCATCTTGTCGTGTTTGTCAGGCCCATCAGGCGAAGAATTTTGCGCAAAACGACACTGATTTTGAGTGGTTAGGCGGCTTTGTTCCGCGACATATTTACGCCGAAGCGCGCGCTTTTGTTGACGCGCTTCCCGCAGATCAGCTGCTTGAAACCCGTTGGAAGGGCATGGAAATTGGCCGTTGGGTACAGTCGTCGGTCTTTAGCTTCAACCGCACGAATGGAATTGATCTCAGCGATGCCGATCACATCAAGACGGCGCGAGACCACCTTTACGGGGGCATCGTCGCCACAGAAGGGCTCCAGGTTGCGCTCGATGAAAAGAAGCCTGACGCTGTGGTCATGTTGAACGGGCGGTTTTTCGTGCATTGGGCGGCTTACGAGCTCGCGCAGGCCCGTGGCATTCGCGTGATCACGCATGAACGCGGACTGCGCAAAAATACGATGAAGGTGGCTGTGAACGCGCGTTCCCATGACTTGTGCGAGCTCGAGGCGATTTGGGAGGCCTGGAAAGGCGTTGCGCTTCCCGAAGTCGCGATCGCCTATGGTGAGAGGGTTTTGAACGACCGGCGTTACGGGAAAAACTACACGTGGAACCGGTTTAGTCCTCCTCCCGAGGACAGCAGCCAGCTCCGCATTAAACTGGGGTTGGACGAACGGCCTATTGTGGCGGTGTTCACGTCTTCGTCGGATGAGACCGTCGCATTCCCTGAGCGTAGAGCCGGAGCGTTTCCGGAGCCCGCTGACTTTATGCCGGCTGTGTTGCGCTACGCGCGCAAACGTCCGGATGTGCAATTCGTCATTCGAATCCATCCAAACGTGTCTTCCATAGTCGGAACCAACCAGCAAGAGATGGAACACGCTCTAGCGATTAAGACGCAGGCACCCGACAACGTCGCCGTGGTAATGCCAAAGGACGATGTGAGTTCGTACACTCTGGCCGATATTGCTTCAGCAGGTGTGGTGTATGCGTCGACTATTGGTTTGGAGATGGCGTGTGGCGGTTTGCCTGTCGTCGTCACAGCGCAATCTACTTGGGTGCATGCGGGGTTCGCCGAGCGCGTTTGGGAGCCCGAGCACTTCGGGCCCGCTATCGGCCGAGCGCTTGAGAAAGGCAGGCAGCCCGAGATAGCGCGGATGGCGATGCGCTGGGCTGTGCATTTCTTTAAGCACTGGGCGATGCCGTTCCGGCAAGTGATCGAAGAGCCCCCTCACATGGGGCAGGTCACGTGGAGTGAACTCCATGATCTTGCCCCTGAACAGGACCCTACGCTAGATCGGATGTGCGCGGCTATTTTGGACGGAACGCCCGTCTATCGTCTGCCGACAAGAAGCGATGCGGAGCGTTCGCAAGAGGCGGAAGACGCTTGGCTCGAACGTACTCTTTTCGGCGGCGCAGCCCAGTCGGAGGCCAGTACCGCCGACAGATTGGTGCAGCGTGGAGAGCAGCTCTTTTCCGATGGCGCGCACACGGAAGCAGCCAAGTGCTTTGCAGAAGCGTGTCGACTTGATCCCCAACACGCAGACTCGTGGAACAACCTCGGCGTGCTGTTGCATTTGATGGGACAAACCGATGCTGCGCTGGATGCGTTGGAACGTAGTGTGGCCCTCGACGGAAAAGCGGCCAGTCGGGTTGTAAATTTAGCGCGGGTTCTCGCGGCGGTCGGGCGTAAGGATGAAGCGTTCAAACTAGCCACTGACACCGTTTCTCGATTGCCAGAACAGGGCGAGGGATGGGCGTTTTTGCAAGAACTCGCAGAATCGGCGTAATGCTGGTTGCTTAAAGTCCGAGCGCGCGGTACTTCGGCAGCGGATCTGAACGCTGGAGAGGTCGGTGCTACGGCGGCATGACATTGAGAGCATATTGATAATCGGGTCCGGTCCAATCGTGACCGGGCAAGCCTGTCAGTTTGATTATTCGGGTACCCA
>Ga0163179_10000484_pt1 | contig 29150 bp, 31 predicted proteins | sample AtlANTMetagenome_FD_109643 | JGI IMG/M metagenome (GOLD analysis project Ga0163179, IMG submission 109643) | Marine eukaryotic phytoplankton communities from the Atlantic Ocean - Atlantic ANT 2 Metagenome | ecosystem: Environmental > Aquatic > Marine > Oceanic | place: North Atlantic Ocean...
ACAAACATTTTAATACATTCTTCTTCTGTTTCTTTTGCAATTTTGATGTAATCTGGATCGTCTTTTGGAAGTAGTTTTAGAAGTGTTTGAGTACTTGCTAAGTGTAAGTTTTCATCACGTGCAATTAATTTGATAATTTTTGCATTGCCTTCCATTTTCTTTAATTCTGCAAATGCCCATGAACATGCAAAGGAAACATAGAAACGTACACCTTCAAGGATATTAACACTCATAAGAGTTTTATAAAGAGATTTTTTAATTTCGTATTTTGATATTTTTACCTTTTTACCATTTACAGTATGAGTACCTTCACCTAATAAATTGAAGTAACTTGTCATTTCAATTAATTCATCGTAGTTTTTAGAAATATCATCCGCACAATCCATAATTTCGTTAATGTCCATCATTTCGTCAAAGATTTTTGATGGGTCAGCATATACATTTCGAATAATATGTGTGTATGAACGTGAATGAATTGTTTCACTAAATGTCCAAGTTTGAATCCATGCCTCTAATTCTGGAATAGAAACAATAGGTGAAAATGCCTCAACAGGTGCTCTACCTTGTACTGAATCTAAAAGAATTTGTCTCTTTAGATTTGAAGTAAAGATATGCTTTTCGTGGTCTGTTAGATTTTTAAAATCATTTGCATCTTTTAATACATCTACTTCTTCTGGTCTCCAAAAGAATCCTAACTGCTTATCTGTTAGTTTATCAAACTGTTTATACTTTAGCATATCATATCTTTGAATAGTTACGCCACCTGATGGATCCAAGAATGCTAACGCCTTTGTGTGATCCGCTTTATTTTCTGAATTGAATACTGACATTTTTTTTATTTCCTATTTTACTTCTTTCTCAAAAATTACCCCAAAACTCCTTGGGTACTCTATCTTTAAAGTTGATTATTGATTCCGTTATTTGGAAAGGAGCCTTATCAACCTCTCTTTTTGGATCATATACTTCTTGTCTAACTGACATGAAAATCAGGTTTCCACAATCTCTATACATTTTCAACAAACCAGGATCCACTGGCTTGTAGCTTAATTCTGTTCTTTTGTTTGCTATTTCTAGCATCCATTTATTTTGTACATTTTTGGTTAAGTATTCTACAATCTCTTTCCAGTATGTACAATCAAGTAAATCTTCGTCTAAGTTATTATTTGAAATATGCAACATGCATACTCTTATATTTGCTCTTTTGACCCATGTTTTTAAAAACTTTTCATAGTTTTCAAATTTTACTTTATTAGATACTTTTAAATCTACAAAATTAAAAACACTATCTAAGTTATTATAAAACTTGTCTTCTAACTCTGGTAATTCATTTATGTGTTCACAACTTCTGAACCATCCTAATCTATGACTTAAATCTGGACGTTTTGCCCATGGATGATTGCTATTGTGCCAGACAGGTCTATAACAAAGTCTACTTTCTTTTCTCCATTCTTCATTCATTAAATCGTACAACTTTCACAATAGTCATCATATTGCTCCTGTGTATCGAATTCTTCTCTTGTTTTCATACCTTCTTTGCTGGTGTCAATTTCACCTTGCCCATCAAAGGTATTAAAATAGTATAACTGCTTACCACCATATTTGTAAAACATAACAAGGTGTTGTAACATTACACTCATTGGTATCTTTTCATCTTCAAAGAAGATTGGATTGTAACTAGTATTTACACTAATACCTTGGTCTATGTATTTTTGTAAAACTGCCATAATCTTCAAGTATCCTTCTGGAGACTTTTGATCCCATAGTAACTCGTATTTATTCTTAAACTTGTAAATACCCGGTACAACTTGCTTTAAAACGCCATGTTTAGACTGCTTCACACTGACATAACTTCTAGGCGGTTCTATACCGTTGGTTGAATTTGAAATCTGTGCTGATGTTTCTGCCGGCATAAGAGCCATAAGAGTTGAATTACGTATTCCATATTCTGCTAGACTTTTACGTAACTCTTTCCATTTTCTTCTTTCTTTGTGTTTTACTAGTTCATCTACTTCAATTTTACGAGTATCCATAGGAACAATACCATGTCCATATCTTGTTTCTTTTGTCTTAGGACACGCACCTTTTTCTCTTGCTAGTTCATTAGATGCTTTAATCAGATAGTAAGACCAAGCCTCAGCCCATTCATCTACTAATTCTAAATTTGGATCTGAATAGTTTGTATCATTTTTAGCTAACCAATAAGCAAAATTAATAATACCAATACCAAGAGGTCTTCTGTTATTAGTAGATAACTCAGCCGCAAGTACAGGATACTTTTGATAATCTAATAATGCATCAAGTCCTCGTACTGCTAAATCACATGGCTTTTTAAAATCACCTGGATCTTTAATATTTCCCCAATTAATAGCACTCAATGTACACAATGAAATCTCACCTTCATCATCTGTAATAGATGTTAATGGTTTAGTTGGTAAATTAATTTCACAACAAAGATTTGATTGTCTAATTGGTGCAACTTCTGGTAAGAATGAACCATGGTCATTTGCATGGTCTACATTCATCAAATAAATTCTTCCTGTATTCTTTCTTTCATTCATGAAAGTTGAAAATAATTCAATAGCAGGTATAACTTTCTTTCTTAGTTTTTTATTACGTTCTGCTTTTTCATATAATTCTTTAAACTTATCTTGGTCTTCAAAGAAGGCCGTGTAAAGGCCAGGAACATCACTTGGAGAGAACAAAGTAATATCCTCACCAGCAATCAATCTTTCATACATAAGTTTATTAAATTGTACACCATAATCCATATGACGTACACGATTATCTTCTGTACCTTTATTATTTTTTAACACAAGTAAATCTTCTGCTTCTAAATGCCAAATTGGATAATATAAAGTAGCGGCGCCACCACGCACTCCACCTTGTGAACAAGATTTTACACTTGCTTGAAATAGTTTATAAAAAGGAATAACTCCTGTATGACTGGCGTCACCATTTCGAATTGGAGAATTGATAGCACGAATGCTACCTGCACCAATACCGATACCTGCTTTTTGTGAAACATATTTAACAACTGAACTTGCGGTAGCATTTATAGAATCAAGTGAGTCATCTGTCTCAATTAAAACACAAGACGAAAATTGTCTTTGAGGGGTTCTGACGCCTGCCATAACAGGAGTTGGTAAAGAAATATCAAAGGTACTAATCGCATCATAGTAATCTTTAACATATTTCAATCTGATTTCTCTTGGATAAGAACTAAACAATGTAGCCGCAATAAGAATATATGTTACTTGGGGAGTTTCATATAATCTTCCAGTAACTCTATTTTGTACTAGATATTTACCACGAAACTGCTCCATACCTACGTAAGCAATTTCAAAATCTCTTTCATGTTTAATAAATCCGTTAATCTTTTCCCATTCTTCTTTAGAATAATCTTCTAGTAATGCTGAATCATAAAAGCCTTCATTGACGTTTGCTTCTACAACCTTTAGAATATGCCAAGGCTCAAAATCACCATATACCATTTTTCTAATATGATAATTAACTAGATTTCCTGCGACCCATTGATAGTTGGGTGTTTCTTCTGAAATTAAATCGGATGCCGCTTTGATTAGTGTCTCTTGTATTTCTTCACTTCTTATACCATCATAAAATTGTATATGAGACTTTAATTCGGCTTCACTTGCACTAACACCAGTAATATCTTCACATGCGAACATTACTACTTTGTGCATCTTTTCCAAGTCCAACGGTTCTCTTTCGCCGTCTCTTTTTTCTACTTGAATTTGTGTCATTCTATCTCCCTATCCTCTTCTATCATGGTCTTGTATTTAACCAAGATACAAGATTCTTAATGTCTATTGTTTATTTCCGCATCTTCCATTCCTGCAACCCTTAGTTTAATTATGTTGGTTAATTGGAAATGTTTTATCTCAAATCCCTTTGTTATACCTAGAAACTGATTTCTTGTATAAGCGACTTGATTTATTAATTCGCTAATTGCTACTACTTCTTGTTCACCGTCTGCATACTTTTCTGCATCACGTGAACTTAGTGCTTTATTATAATTCTCTAGATACTTTCTCAAATATTCACTTCTTTTCTTTCTAAGTTGAATATTAAGATGTTCTAAAATTGCCTCAAGTTCTTGTAATTGAGAGAAACGTAGTTCTACATAAGCAGGAAGTTGTGTAGAATTCTTTTCTACATTACCGTATATTTTGACTTCTTTTCTAGCCTCTAATATTTCATTGCTAAAATAGTCAACACAATCAGGAATTTTACCCCAATTTTTTACAACTTCGCTATACCAATTCATAAACTACCATTCCTCTTCTTCTTCATAATCATCTTCGTAGTATCGGTCAAATGCCTCTTCTAATATTTTATCTTGCGATACTAAATCTTCTATATCTTCTTTTAGTACACCAGCCTCGTCTGCTACCTTAATAAAAATTTCTGCAACTTCTAGTTTGTCTTTTGCTGGTATACATGGTTTTATTCTTTCCCATAATTCAAATACTGTTTCAATATCAATAGAAGACATTTACACCTCATAAATTGCCGAGTTTGCGCCATGTTCTGCACATTCAACCCGAATACATCTACATCGATTATCTGTCATTTTTCTTACTAACTCATCTGCCTTTCGCCAAGCATGTTCAGAAAACTTTTCGACCCCCACACCATCAAGTTGTACGATACTTGCAAGACCTTGAGTCTCTAGCAATAGTAAATCATTCTTCTTAGGATCATTTACATCAATTACAACCTTGTGGTCAAAAGTATCTTCAAGCCATGCTTTAAGAGGCTTAAGTCCACCAAAATCTACTACCCAATTACGTTCATCAAGTTCATCACAACCAAATGTGAATTTAAATGATAAACTATATCCATGTAATAGTTTACAATGTGAGTGTGCTAATGGCTGTCTAAACACCGCACTTAGTCCGATGTTATGACCATAACACTTGGTCGAAAAATATTTATTCATTATGCTTCCTCTTTTACTTCTAAGTTTTCTTCTACTGGAGTCTCTAGTTCTTCTGATTCATCGTAGAAATCTTTTGTTCCCCATTCTTTCATGATAACGTCAAGTTTATCACCTGTCCAGTTTTTTCTGAACTCTGACATTATCTCACCTGATGAAGTTGTATAAGCAAGTTTATTACCAGACTTTACAAGAACACCTTTTGATTCAAAGAAATCAACTAGACCGCTATACGGATCCATTCCTGTTTCGTATGGAATTTTTACTTGCACGCCTTCAAAAGGTTTTGCATAACGAGTTTTCATAACTTTACAAGCGGCTCTAATACCACGTACTTCTGAAATTTTATTACCTGCCTCGTCTTCTTTTAATTTTAGTTTTTTCATTGCAACAACAATCGAACTTGCATAGATAAATCCTTGACCACCTGAGATTTTATCATCAGGATCAAACATATCTTGTGATGCATATGTATGATTTGTTGCAACCATACCTACATTATAATCACCAAACATATTAACACAATTTCTTACAAGTGCCGCCAGTGCCTTAGGTTTACGACCCATATCACCTTTCATATCACCTTTATTAAATTGGTCAACATCTGTTGGTGTCAACATCATACCTAGTGAATCAAGAACAAAAAGAACTTTTGGTCTATCCTCATCATCTGCATCAGCATAATCGTCCTTGTAGCCTTTCATAAAATCACTAATAATCTTAGCAACTTCATCAATCATTGCTACATTCAATTTCAATAGTTTATCTTCACTTGTATCTACATCTAATGCATGTAGCCATTTTTCATCTAATGCATTTTCACTATCGATAAGAATTACGAATATACCTTTTTGTTGTGCATGTCTAACAATGTTACCTGCGGCTATAAATGATTTACCTGCACCACTTTCGCCTGCTAGTACTGTGACTTTGCCCAACGGAATACCTCTGTGGAAGTCTCCACTAATTAACCTGTTTAGACAGTAGTTACCTGTTGATACCCATGTATCTGGATCACGAAATCCTGCACTAACACCGGGTACCGATTTTGTTATGCTTTTTCTAAATTTACTTACATCAAATGCTCTTGGCATCTTTTACTCCTTTTATAATAGAGGGAGGTTTCCCTCCCTCTTAAGTTAATTGATGATTTAATCAGCTTTACGATTTCTAATCATCGCCAGGATATCAGCGGCGTCTGTACTACCGTTACCTGCACTAGCAGTTACTGGTGCAGTTGTTGCCTCAGCCATTACTGGTTCAGCTTTAACTTCTGCCTTTGGAGCAGTTGTTTGTGCTGGAGCAGTTGTTTGTGCTGGAGCAGTTGTAGTAGTTTCAGCAACTTTCGTTGTTGCCACTGTTTTTGGAGTTGATTTTGTATTACCCAAATCCAAACCATATGGTTTATAATAAGAACCAAACTTCTCTGGATCATACAAGTTACCATCAACTGATGATTCAAACATCTCCATGATGATACGTAAGTCTTCATCACTAGGACGTTTTGGCATGAACTCGTTTAAGTCATATAACCCATTAGTTTCAATAGCCTTACGTTCTTCTTCATTTAGAGAACGTTCTTTACGTGCCCAATTTGAAGTTGAATAGTCAGCATATTGACCTTTTTGAGTTTTCGTTAAACGAAAATCTGTACCTGCATCATAGTCAGTTGGAAGATTTTCCATATCTGGATCCATAAGAGCAGATTTAAGAAGTTTAAAAATTTGTGGTCCAATTACAAATCTACGAATTGGATTTTCAGGAGTTTCCTCATTCATTGGATCCGTAACAACGAAACCTTGGAAAATATAAGAACGTTTCTTCCAATATTTTCTTCCAATGTCTTCCATTGATGGATCTTTGAACCCAGGACGTATCTCAGCATGAACTGGACACGTATCGCCCCACATTTCCACACACGGAACTTGTACAGTTACTGGCTTAGACGTATCCCCACCTTTTACACCAGGGAATTGCATCTTAATGATTTGACGTTCACGCCAGAAAAATGTATTTGATTGATCCGCATCTGGGAGAAAACGAATAACTGATGTTGAATCAGTATCCATATTCCAGAAAGGATAGATTGCGTCTACCCCACGATTTGCGTTGGCATTGTCTGCCGATTTTGAGTCTTGTGCAAGAAGTTTTGCACGTATTTCTGCTAAAGTTGCCATTATATTTCTCCTATATTAGCCTGTATTAGTTTTTTTATATTAGCCTGAGTACATAATAAGATATAATCAAACATGTACTAAGTATACTTATCTTTTAATGCAAAGTCAAGCGTTAAATACGAATTTTTTGAAATTTTTTTGTGGATAAAAAAAGGGGCGCCTAAACGCCCCTATTTTATTGAATTTTTTGAATATTATCTGTCGAAAATCGGTGTCGCTGATATGACATTTGACCCTACGTTTGATATAAGAACGTCTGTTGGATACTTTCTTATAACAATAGGTTGCTCTTTAGTCATGTATACTTTACCAATTGATACATATGGATTTGTAGATTCGTCATATGGCTGAGTTTTGTCAGTAAGTTCTTTATGTTCGATATACTTACCTTCAGTAGTTACAGATTCTTTTGCCCAAGATATATAAACTCTCTTAGCATCACTTACTGTAGTTTCTGTAGTTTTAACAAACTCTTGTTCGCCTATTATTGTTATTATCATTGTAATCCTTATGCAGGTATTTCGAACTTATCAAATGCTTCTGATAACATCGAATCGAATTGTTCTTCAATATTTTGTTTTACAACTTCTGTACCTTCTGTAGCAGTTTTAGATAACTTCATAAGATACCCTGCAAGTTTTAATTTGTCTTGTGTTAAGTTTGTACCATTACGAACATCATCTGCAACATCACCTAAGAAGTTTGATAATTCAGCCGCTCTATCGTGACCTTTATTCTTACGTTTCTTGTCATCTCTAGAATCAACGTCTACACGGTGTGCTAAATCATCCATCTGTAAAGCAAGTTTCATTTTCTTTTGTTCTTCTGCTTCATCCTTAGAACGAGGTTCTGCGTATTGTTTTTTAATTTTATCAAAATCAAAACCATCAGTACGTGCTGGGAAGTAGATACGATTCATTTTGTCGCCTGTCTTTTTATCCTTTGCAGTAATTATGCTCATTACTGTTTGAATTTGATTCATGCGATTATCTTCCATTTCTTCTTCATTGATACGATGAATTAATGGTAAAACTTCTCTTAATGATTCTTCAAAAGTTGTTTTAGTAAATTTCTTAACGTAATTGTCTACTGTGTCTTCTGTAATCTCAGCTTTGTTTTCTTCTTGCTCTTTGATAGCTAGTTTTTCAACAAATGCTTGATATCCTTTTGCACCTTGAACACGTTTAATAGATTCTTTGATTGATTCCATTCTACGTTTTACATTTAGTACAACTGAACGATTGCTTTCATTAACAAGTGATTGCTTGTTAACAACATTCATAAACTCTTTTAATTTTGATAAGTTTGATGATAGTTCTATAATCGATTCACCTACCATGTCGCTAGGTACACCACCATGTGCTACGTGTCTCGCCATTGCTCTTGCACCATTTAAATGTTTAAATGGATACTTGAAACGTTCACCTTCTGCATTTTCAACAAAGATTGAAGAAATGTTACGAGAACGTGCTCCACGTTGCTCCTCGTTTACTGGCGCACGGTGTTTGACGATTAGTCTTACATTTTCCAGTGTCTGGCGACTAGTACGTGAAGATCCTTCTAATTTTGACATACCTTCATTGAATACATCACTCATAGTCTGCTCCTTATTTTTGTCTATTTTGTAAGAATAGTTTTTTGGTTCAATGTGTCTTCCAAAAGACCTAACATCGAAATCTAACATATACTCACGTGAAAGATTTTTAAGACTGTTCATTATTTTTTCTGCTTTTGGTTTATCAATATCTACACCTTCACCAAAATGAAGTTTTACTTCTTTTGAAGATTCATCTATTGATACCATCATGTTTGGTTCATCAATATAAAAAAATCGTGCATCATCTGGATTAGATACACTTTTTCCGTTTTCTGAATCAAACATTTTCAAAGAAAGACCATTTCCTTGAATATAACGCATTATTTTTTCTGCTATTGTTGAATAATTTACAGCCATTTTATAAATTCCTTATAGATGTATTTATCAAATTATCACAGGAAGAGGGTCGTTGTAATTGTCTTCACTATCCAGTGATTCCCCTAATGTCTGCATAAATTCTTCATCGAATCGTGATATTACTTGTATTTGTCGTATACATAAAAGTGTTGCAGATACTAAATCGTCTGTTTCCCCCAATTTTGCCTCAAAACTTTTACCCTTTGCAATAAATGTTTTTAATTCTCTAATTAAATTTCTACTCAGAGGTACCATTTTATCACTTTCTATCCAAGATTTCATTTTCATACATGCAGTTATTTTTGTTTTATATGAAGTAGTAAATCCTTTTCTTATTGCTTTTTGTATTCCTTTTTTCTTTGGTTCATGTAAAAATTCACCAGGAAATTTATCTTCATCCATTTCTTCAATTACAATTAATGATGCCTCTCCTAATGAGTTATTCTCCACTGACCAATATATTTCAGGACTACTGTTACCAAGTTCATTCATTTCTTCTTTTAAGATAGATAAAATATCATGCATTGTTTTTACTTGACCTCTAACATCTGTACGATTACTTTGCCATTCAGCAACTTGTACTAGTTCTGGTAAAGACCAAACTTCAATAGCTGAAAAGTCTCCTCCAGTACCCATAGCAGGATCAAGACCTACAATATAAGTAGAATTTTTATTAATTTTTTCATACCATCTCACTTGTCCTGTTTTATGTATTGGTTCTTTTCCTTTTAAATGTGAAAGTTTTATACTATCAACAAGTGTTTCATCAAATGCAATAAACTGACATTCATGCTCACGTAAAAATCTTTCTTCACCAACACGTGTTCTTTCTTCTTTTGCCCAATCTTCATTTCTATCGGGGTGTTCGTCCCATATTGCTTTGAAAGGTTTAAATCCATTTATACCTGTTTCTTTTTCATTACCATTCTCATCTATATTTTTATTAGCACCGCTCCATATAAGAGCGAATTGGTCATCGTCTAAGTTTGGTGTAGATGTAATAATAGCCTTACCACCTGTTGCAAGTGTAGGAGAAATTGAAGTCCAAAACTCTTTTGCAATATTGGGTCTTACGAATGCAAACTCATCACAGTATAATAAAGAAATTGAAAGACCACGACCTGTATTTTCTGTAGTTGCTTGTGCAATAATACGTGAACCATTATCAAATTCTAAACTACCTTTGTTGTAACTTGTAACTCCTGCTCTAATATGGTCAGGACATAATTCATATGCGTGTCTAATTCTATGCATAATTTCTTGGGCACCAGAATATTTGTGAGCCGCAATTAAAATAGTTTGGTCAGGATTAAACATTGCAAACCATAAAAGATATCCAGCCGCAGAGGTAGATTTTCCCATCTGTCTACCTAACATAGAAATAGAAAATCTGTAATCGTGATAAGAGTGTAACAGTCCTTTTTGAAATTCATATGCATCGTATGTCATACTGCCTTTTGTAGGATGCTGAATCTTAAAGTAATTATTCAGAAAATAGAAAGGGTCATTTGCACACTTACTAAAATCTAGTAATTGCTGATTGCTAAACTGTGTTTTTTGATATGCTTTTTTAGTTAAATCTGCCATAATTAAATACTCATTTAATTATATTTATGCATAAAAAAAGCAGACAAAAAATGCCTGCTCTTATTTAAGTTTTTGATGAATTTATTCTTTATGTTCAGTTTCATCGTCCATTGGTTCTACATCACTAGGCAATGTATCATGAATATCTTCTGCAGGTTCCATATCATCGTTCTCCCAATCATCTTCGTGATGTATCATATCTGCACCTGTTTCATATAATGCTTGTGTATGCATGTCTGTAGTCCAATCTGTTGCATGAGTATCATAGTTAACCTGTTCTTCTGGTACATATGCCCATGTCATTGCTGGCGCATCATCTTGATTGTCTTGGTGTTCTACTAGTTCTTCCATAAGGTCACGTGCATTTTTTCTTTTATCAAGTTCAACACCACATGCTCTTCCTTCTGCCTCTAGCATATCTTTAACGTTCTTTTCCATTTCTGATGCTTGATGCTGAAGGTCTTCCATCATTTGTATCATCATTTCTTTATCATACATGATTGTCTCCTCTTTACCTAAGGTGGTTTTGTTGTGCATTATTGCACTAGTATTTATTGGATTATAAGGATTATTGTACGTTTGAAGATGGTTTAGACATCATCTTACTAGCAACTGCACTTGCTCCAGCACGTGCCGCCGTTCCTTTGATGCCTTTCTTTAACAATGCACCACCGACTGCTTTTGCTACTGGTGCCAACACTGCTAATGGTCCTACTTCATCAACTTGCTCATCTGAACTTGTTTGTTCAATGTTTGCTAATTTTTGTAATCTATCTAATTCAGATTGTAAGCCTGTATCTTCTACTTCTTCGGAATTTTTTTGACTTTCCGCTAGACCTAAATCATCTAATCTAGTGAATATCCATTCCATTGGATCTCCGTCTCTAGCTTTTTGTGTACCATAAGGCATTTCGTCTGAATAGTAATCAAATAAGTCTTGATATAAATCTGACCCATATTCCATATCATCTATATTTGATACGTTATGTTTGGCTAAGATTGCTTTTACTTCATCTGTTTCAAAACCTTCTTGTACGGATTCTTCTACAGATTCATCTTTCTTTTCTTCTTTATCTTCTTCATCTTCTTTGTCAGCTTTTTTGCCTTTTTTCTTATCTAAGTATGCTTGAAGACCTGGGTTAAGTTTACCTTCTTCTACTGACTCGTCTTCTTTTACTTCATCAAACTCATTCATTAAAGATTCAAAGATTTCATTTTCGTCTAAAGAATATTCTAATGGATTATCACCTCTTGAAGGTGCTTTATCTAAACTTTTCTTTTGTTTTGGAATACTTTCGCCTGATTTTTTTGAGTAGTCATCTAAATCTAATTTATCGTTAGCTGGTGTTGGTTGGTATTCATTTTCTTCTATGCTTTCATCACAACCACATGGGCTTGGGCCACATCCACATGATGCGTCCTGCATACCTGCTAAATGCATCATACGTAAAATTTCGTCTGAATGCTCTGTACTTGTGTTTGAAGTAGTAACTGACTTACCATTATCATCAGTAACAGTTAAATTGTAATGCTTACTCATTTTTCATCTCCTGAGATAACAGAAGGACTTGACTTTTCTTCTTTATCCATTTGTTCAGGTGCTGGGTCTCTTTTTTCTTTTGGACTTAATTCATTTTCTTTTGCTTCTAATTCTTTTGGAGTTAGAGTTTTTAGAAAATCGTCTATGAAAGTACGTCCATAATTTTTGCCTGCATCTGATTCTGATTTTTCTTCGGAAGTAAGTAAAGGTTCTGCATTTTCATCTTTTTCTTCTTCCTCTTTTGGATCCCATCCTTCAGGATGTACTGCAACATGTTTGATATGCATTCCTAATTGGTCTGCTAATTGTTGACGTAAGATATCGGCTGATACAGGATAACCTGTAACAACATCAATCTTGCATACTTCTGAATTTTCTACATCTTTGAAGAACATAGGGTTTTTAGAGATAGGTGTTTTTGATGTTTTAGACATATTTCTTAAATCGTATTTGCCTAAGAACTTTTCAATTCTATCTTCTGCGTTCTCATCTATATCACAACAAAAACGTAGAGACATTTTATGCTCTTTTTCTGATTCTGTTAAAAATTCTATAAAACTTTTCATGTTGTACTCCAACTTATACTCTTATTTATCATTTTATTCATATTTTACTTATTTTGTTCTTTTACCTCTTCTGCTACTTTCTGTGCAGAAGCGATTCTTTTCAATAGTTCGTTTCTATCTATGTTCAGAGAGCCTTCAGCGGTAATTTCTTCGTCTGTTTTACTAGTATCTTTGTCTTTTTGATGATCCAACTTAGCTTTTTGTAGTTGTAGATTAATCATGCGTAATTTTCTGTCCACTTTACTGTCTTTTGCCTCTTTTGCAGTTTTTAACAGTTGATTAGCAGTTTCTAGTATCTTTGCACCTGCATGTACTTCGACATTCATACCTAATTGTAGTAAATCTTCAAATGTCTTTAATGCTTTAGCATGAATATCATCCATTTCTCTATCATGCTCGTTTAAGTCAGTCACCATAGGTAATGCGGCATCGATTTTTTCAGTATTCTCGATTTCAGTATTTAATAATTCTGTTATTTCTTGAGATTCTTCAATAGTAGGAGTATTCTTATCTTCGTCCTCTCCGTCAGATATATTAAATGTTTCTTCTAGTTTTTTGGTCATATGTAATGCCTTTCATTACTCTATTTATTAACTTCTAACTTTACTTATCTTTACTTGTCCAGATTTTTACTCTTTTTTCTGGTGGACATTTATAATCCCAAGGAATATGTATTGTATCAGGATAGTAATATTTATAAACGTTGATTTCTCGAGGACATCTGTACTCACATACTCTTGTAAGTTGATTATTATATGAGTGACTATGAGTTGCCATTACTGCGGATAAAGAACAAATAATAAATGCATACACTACCTCTTTTTCCTTTTAACCGGCTTTGGTTTTTTGGTATTTTGGTATATGTCGCCTTCATTAAGAACACGAAAACGCATTCCTCTCTTTTTTGCCCAATGAGTAGCCGCGTCCCATTTAGCGTAGTTCTTTACAACTGCCATTTTATCAGTACGTCTTCTTGCTAGGTCTGGATTAGATTGAGTTGCTGGTTTAATTTCTACTAACTCTGCATTCTTATTTCCTTTTTTGTCCATATATACTATTACAAAGTCAGGAACATATGCAGTTACTTTTCCATTCAATGGGTTTTGATATGTTATCTTGCAAGGTTCACTAGCCCAAGCAACTACACTTGGATTGTCATCACAAAAATTCATAAAAGTATATTCCCAACTACTTCTAAAGGTAGGTTCACCCTTACCAGAATACTTCTGTGGGTTTTTTACAGTATATTTTCCTTGATGATATTTTTGTCTCATTCAAATATAGCCCTTGCGACATATTTATTTGGTGTTTGAGGTTTTATTTTACCTGTTTGATAACCAAATCGCAAAGTGCTATTAACTATGAATGAACCCAAGTCGTTGAGTTTGAAATCTTCACCGATTTCATCGACTAGATTATATGGACTTAAACCGTAAGCCCTTGAAACATTGACTAACTCTCTAGCAAATACGTTGGCTTTTTCTTCTGTAAAACCTTTTTTTGTTAGTTTAGCTTTTAGTACATCTATATCAAACGCCATTATCTAATCCCATTTGTTAAATTTTTTAAATTAGCAATGCTTGTTTGTGCATTGTTTAAAACTGTGCTAGTAGAATTAGCATTTAAATTTGAAGGAACAGTTGTAGTTTGTACTTGACCACCACTTACTGTTCTTGATTTATTAATTCCGTCTCTTATTATATCTCCGGCAACACCAAATCTACTTGTTGATGTTCTGCCATCTAAACTTCTTAAAGTACCTATGTTAGTATTTCCTAAGATACCTTGTGCCGCTGAATCTCTTATGTTACCCCAATTAATACTTCTTCCATTAAAGAAAGCATTTACTAATTCATTTTTTATTGCACTACCAAACTGACTTCCACCGTATGTTCCTGTTCCGCCATCGTATGTATTTCCTGTTACTGCAAAATCTGCCACTTGAGGATATTTTACTTCAGGTACAAAAGGATCTCTAAATCTAGATTCAGTTGGAACTGCCTCTACAAAATTATGTCTTGAAATAGCTTCTTGTATTTCTTGTCTAATTAAATCAGCCGACCCATCCGCATCTGGACTTGTAGTTGCCGAGATAGCTAATTTATTATTAAGTTTCGATAATTCGTCTAATTTTTGTTGATTTATAAGGTTATTTTGAGCATTAAATTTTTGTCTACTGTTTATTGCATTTTGATAATTCGCATTAGTATTTTGAACAAAAGTTTCGTTACCATCAAACACATTTGGTCTAATTAGTTCATTTAATTTATCATTTAAGAAATCTGTTTTGTATGTAGAATAGTCACCACCTTGTATATCACTTATAGCAGTTTCTACATCTAATGGAAGACCATCCATTAACCAAGTTGGGAATGTTACTTCATCTGATACTGAACCGAACACAATATTTTCTGGCTGTAATGAAAATTCTACTGTTCTAACTTGCCCATCTGAATAATCACTAGGACCAAATGTTATATTAGTTACAATAGGATTAATTAATTCAATCTTTTGTATTGCTCCAGACCTTGGAACTGTTCTATCATTTTGAGAAAATTGACTCTCACCACGTGGGTCTGATGTATCTGTATTTGAGCCATCAAGATTACCAAAGAAATGAAATATTACTACTTTTTCTAAGCTGGCATGAAATGATTTACCTTTATTTGAAAACTGTCTTCCTTGTACTGTATCTGGATTTGCATTTATCTCTTGTTCAATATTAGCTGAGTCTGTTTTCATTCTTCCATTTTTGAAAAACTGTTGATATAGGCCTTGTGCAAAATTAAACATTTGCCCATCAACTACATCATACATTGATAATTGAACTTCTGGATAATCAACACGTGTAGGAATATACACACGTTTTCCATATCTATCTACAGGAACAGTAGTAGTGGCAACTGAAACACCACTTACACCTTTTGCAAATCTATTGAATGGAAGTTTTTTGTCAGTACCTTGTGTATCATGAAACTCAAGGTAAAACATATCGCCCGTTTTAGGAGCGAGTGTAATGGGTCCGACACCGCCGAACCCAAATCTGTTTTTAGCATTGGCATTATCCTGTACAACGATATTGCCTTGTTTATTTTGACCGCCTTGTTTGGTATTAGCCATAATAGCTTACCCCAAATTAACCAAGAATGCTTGAATTATTTGTAAATACTGTATCAGGCATAATTTCAGTATCAGTGAATACCGCATTATCATATTGTAATGTTAGTGCGATTGTTACTGGATCTGAAACTGAGTAATCTGATTGAGAATAATCTGCATTCTGAACAAAACAACCTTCAAGTTGCCATTGTTCGTTAGGGTTGCCTGAGTTACCATCTAAAATTTCAATTAGTGTAGAAAACTTATAGTTTGTACCTGCCGCCGGACCAGCTTGATTTCTGTGGTTCAACTGAGACTGTACTTGTCTACCAACTAGTTTAGTTAGGTTGTTAGCTATATCATCACGTAGAGTAATTGTGATAGGTTCCCAAGTGTGTTTACCCATCATATACATACGTGAGTTGTATGAATCTACTGGAATTGATTCGTGTGTAATTTTAGGTCTAGTTACGTTCATAACTTGTCTTGTGAATTCAGTAGTATTAGTTGTAGTACCACCGAAACCTGCAACTTGTACACGGAAACGATAATTCAGTTTTGGCTGTAGAATACCTGAGCCAGTAACGCCGTCACCGGAATCTGTAGGTACACCGAAAGTATTTAATGTTCTTGCCATGTTTTTGTCTCCTAAAAAGTTTCGAAACTTCTTTGTTTATAAGAGTATTTATCAATTATGATTGGAATTAAAGTTGTAGTTAATAAAAAAGCCCCTTATTTCTAAGGGGCTTTAATAATTTTATGATTTTTCTCTAAATTATGCTAGAGATTCGCCTGTATTTCTAATACGTAGTGGGATATAGATGAACTCTACTGATTTAGCTGGTTGAATAGCTACATCAACATATAATTCATTTCTATCGATACGTGCTGGTGTGTTATTAGTTTCATCACAAACTACTAAGAAGTCATATAAACCTCTGTTTGTAACTAACTCACCACAGAAACGTTCTACTGCATCACGCATGTTATCACGTGTAATCTTATCGTTTTGTTCGAATAAGAAACCACGAGATAGTTGATCCAAATTGAAACGCATATAGTTTGTAAGTCTTGCAACATTGATACGGTCAAGTGCTGATGCAAATGCCTGTGTTGTTTTCTGACCATAAACTACTAAACCTTGATTTGGAAGGTCTGCGATTGGATTGATACGTCTTGTGTATAAAGCATCTCTTTGACCATTGCTTAGTTTAACTTGTGTAAACTCATTTTCATCATTTACATAACCAACTCTACTTGCGTTAGTTACAACACCTCGTGTCAAGCCAGCTGGTGCGAACCATGGGAATGATACTTGGTCTGAAAATGCAATAGTACGTAGTGCGACTGCCGATGAAGGAATAACAACATCATTACCTGATAAGTCTGTAGATAGACCATGTGGGTAATAAACACCTGCGTATGTTTCTGCAGGAACGTTGTCAGTTGCCCAAGTTGAGATAGAAGTTGAATCTGACTTTAATGTTAATGGTGTATCACCAATAACAAAAGCGATTTCTTTCTTATCTTTGTTTAGAGCAATCATTTCGTCCATTAGTTCGTAGTATCCAGGTGCTGAGATTAGGTTGAAATATACGGCTTCTGAACGTATACCATCATTACCTGCAACTGCGGCCTGCATAGCTTCGACTACCATGTGACGTTGTGCATGTGCACCAAATTTTCCTGAGCCATCTAAGTTTGCACCTGATGCCCATTCCCATTTGTTGCTTACGTATTTTTTAACATTGTATGTAGAATAATCCATGTTAACCATTAACATGTTTTCTGGATATAATTCTGCATTTGGTGTATTAGCATGTGCAGTACGTGAATTTACATTTCCGTTTGCATCAAACGGTGCTTCATCGGAATAATGTCCAAACACTACACCATTAACTGATGATTGGTCTGCGTTGTCTAATTTCACCCATGCGGCACCTGACCATGCATAGATTGCCGGATAAGGCATTTCATCGCCATCGACCCAGATATCACCCGCTACTAATGGAGATGTTCCATCTTTACGAGTTGTTGGCATACCAGTACGTAACTGTAGTTCCGTTCCTAGTAAACCATCTGCATCTTCTGACCATGCTTCTCTACTCCATGACATACTTGTGCCGTTAAATGTATTTTTTAAGATTTCAATTTTTAGGTCTGTGTTGTACCATAGAGTACCGTCTGCAACTGCACCTGTTGGTTGTGTTGCTTTAGCTTCATATGATAAATCACCCCAAACACTATCAGAGTTATCTGAAACTGCAAAACCTAGAGCGCCAAAACCTGATGCAAAAACTACGTTTAGTTCTTGACCATCTGTTTTTGTAAATCTAATTTTGTTTGTTCCAATTTTTTCAACATTTACATTCGCAGTATTCAATGCTGAACTTGACTGCATTTGAATGATTAGTGCATCAAGTGTAGATGCATTTGGTTGAAACTGTACACCTTCTACTGTAAAATCAGCAGTGATTGATGATGTACTTGGAATAGTTCCTGATGTAATTGATGTTTCTGCTTTACCTGTATGTCTACGTAGTTCTACAAAGCCTTTTGTAGAATTATATCTAGCATATACATCGCCAGTGTCGATTAGATCCACACTTGCTAAGTCATCTGTAGAATATAACGGTGCTTGAACTGTCGTAAATAAACCTGATGTTGCATCATATACTGATACTCCTAAATCAATTCCTCCACCTTGTTTTGTTAAACGTACATAAACATTACCAGTTGATAATGGTGTTGATCCGTCTGACTGTGTTGTAGGTGCAAATCTTGAAAATTGGAAGTCCGCTGATCCTGTGTCGCCTAATACGACCCAGTTTACTCCGACTTTTTCCCAGTATGTGATTTTTGCGGTTGAGGCAACGATAGCAATATCGCCTGCCGAACCGTATGTGTTTGTTGGTGAAGCAAATCCGTCTGCATTTATTGCCTCGACATCACCTGTTCCAGGTGCATCTGTCAATACTTTTGGTGTGTAAGCAACCCAGTCTGAACCGTCATGCTTGAATATACCAAAAGAACTTGAAGATGTGTCGTGCCAATATGTGCCAGAAGTAATTGCTCCTGCAGGTTCAGTTGTTGTAGCTTCTAACTGTGCTAAGTCTACGTTTGCTCTTATAACATAGGCGTTGTTTGATACACCTAAATATTGATAAGCGGATAGTAGACCATATTCACTAGTTTCTGCTCCTTGCACAACCGATCCGCCAACTTCGTAGAACTTAGGTTCTCCGAAAGTCTCAACTAATTCTCGTTGTGAAGAAACAAGATATGCAACACCGGCATTTGCGGCCAATGTTCCAGAAGCGATAGCTGAACCAGATGCGTCTGTTTTGTTTGTTGCCGTTGCAACAACTATTAGTGGAAGTGTACCTTGAGTAGCCGCCGCATATTGCGATTCATCGACTACTGTAACTGACACGCCCGGTGATACTAATGTAGGCATTCTGTTTCTCCTTTTTCTTAATTACTTAATTACTGTATTACAATTAATGTAATTGCTACTACTATTTATCGGAAATGGAGAAAAAAGTGTCTTTTTTGAGTTAACTACGTAGACAATGCACCTGAAACTTGACTATAAAGATTTTTTAGGTCACCAGAGTTATCAAATTCTATATCAAAATCCCATCCTGCCCAACTATATTCACTTCTATGAACATTTGGATATCTTTTCATGCCATTCATCATTCTGTCTGATGTAGATTGATTTTGTATACATGCAGTATTCCACCACTCTGGTTTATCATGTCTCCATACTACTGTAGTTTTTCCACCTAATCTTTTGATAACATCTAACTCATTGTAAAATCTACAATCAGAAATAACAACATTTTTATCTGCTATTTCTACTTGTCTTTCACAAGCCGCTACCCATATATCAGGATGAAAATGTGTTCTGAATACGTCTGTGCCTACGTGTTGTAAAGCCCATCTTGGTGTGAAGTTTTCTATATCTAATCTCTTTGCCCACCATTCATCGACTTGTTCTCTGAATGCTCTGCTTTCAGAAGTATTGCCTTCAAGTAATATTCTATCCCAACCAAATATATTTGCACATGCATCTTTTAAAACACCTGCAAAACTGATACGTTGAAATCCGTTTTCAATTAAGTGACCTGCAACTGTGTCTTTTCCATGTCCTATTAGTCCACAGATACCGACAATTTTTTTCATAAAAACCTCAAGACAATATTATATAGTATTACTGTTACGAATGTTCCTGCCATTACACTTAACCAAAATCCTACTTTTGTTACTAGTATCCCTACTATAACAAAAAATATAAGACTTGTCAATACGAAATATATAGTCTCAAAAGAGAATTGTTGAAACGTTTCAGCTGGTACGCCTGACCACCACATAAAAATCATAGCAAGAAAGGCAGTAAATGGTATACCCATTAAAAGAGCCGCCATTGTTGCGTTTCTTTGTGCCATCATGCTAACCGATGCCACTAGTAACCCTGATATTAAAACCTTTAGTAGAAATTCCATTTTAGCCTATTACGAAACTCAATGGTGCAGACCCGTCTGAGTAGGTTTGCAAGTCAGTTTCTAATTTGTCTAGCAGTACATCTGCTTCCTGTTTCATGGCGTCTCCGTTTAAAGAAACACCTCCTTGTGCGCCTGGTAATGAACCAAACTTACTTCTTGCCTCGCCTAACATTTTCTTGCAATATGCAAGAGTGTAGTCTCTCATCCATGATTTCAAATAAGGGTCTTCTATCAGTTGTTCTTCTGGTCTTTCAAGATGAACATGTAATAATACCATTTCATCTGCCCTCATTTTACGTAATAGCTTTAATTTTTTTGTGGTTGGATTCCAAATAAATTGAATGTCTGTTGCCGCAATTCTATTTAATGATTCACGATATTGTGAAAATGCATCATATGTAGCTATACCGCCAATATGATTATTTAAAAAGAAATATGAATTAGCATATGCTAACTCAAATGGATCCATGTCAACACCGCCTGATATACCATGTCCAAATGAACGATGATGAATTTGTTTTACTTCCATAATTTCACCAGGAAGGGTATACTCATCTTGATCCTTTTTTAATTCTATTGCATAGAAATCTTCTTCAACTGCATTTTCGGATCTTTGCTGAATTTTAGATATAGCAACTTCCACTGCTAAATCATAGTGATCCGGATCTAATTCTATATCAATCATTCCGTCACCAAGCAGTAGTCTTACTTCTTTGATTAAATTGTTTCTAACTTTGCTATTCTTTGGCATTGATTATTCTCCAATATAATGTATTTATCATTTTGTGGAGATAATAAAAAACCCACTCCTAAGAGTGGGTCTTTAAATGTGTGATTATTTTATGGATTAGTTGAATTCAAATCCACGAGATGTTGGTAAATCTTCTAAAAATGCTTTGTGTTTCGCAACTTCATAGTTCATATTATGACCTTCGTGTGAAACAGCCGCACCATTTAGATTGTCTTTATCTGCAATCTCGTAAGGCAAATCTGAGTGAGCCTCATGTGTATACGTAATACTATGTGTATCATTTAACCAAGTTCTGAAATCAGGTGTATATACTTTAAATGCGTCCCAATGTCTTGCGTTGATAAATGTTAAACAGTACGCAGTTTTAGTTGCCTCTGTTGGATGCCAACCATAAATCTTAATGTCTTCATAAATCATATCTTTTAATGCTCTAGCATTTTTTGTGCCAGTTGCAGTAACGTATTCATCTAGTTTAATTTTTAAGATTTCTGCCGGATCCATGTCAGCATTAGCCGTTTTGATAGCTTCTGGAATATTTACTTCTGCAAAGTAATATCTCTTTTTGTCTGTCATTGTATCTTCTCCCGGGATAAAAAATTATTATCAATGATAGTGATACTCGTCAGTATCTCCTACAAGTATATTTATCAAAAAACCTTTAGAAGTAGTGTATGTTCATTAATTCTGCCATTCATTTTAGTCTCTACAGATTTGATAGCAGAGAACTCTTTATTTAATGAACGTTTTGTTATCTTTTTGAAGATAGGTAGTTGTTCCTGTGGTTTACGCAATGTCTTTTGTAGACTTTCATCTTCTTTAAAACGAATCATTGTAGTACCTTTAACACTAAGTCCAGATCCTTCTCGACCTAATCCCATTGGGTCTACACTACTTGCATGATATACACCCACTTTACGTGTTTTCGTGTTATAGATAACTGCTATATTGGCTCCTATTAGTTCTATAGGATTAATACTTACTGAACCTGTATCTGTATGTTCTTTACAGAATTTCAAATTCTTTACTAGCTTATCTGCACTAACAGGTTTTTTCTTACGAGGCTTTCTATCAAATTTAGCATTAGCGATAAGCATGTCACATGCTTGTACAATAGATTTATACATTTCATGCATTGCTTTTAATTCGGATTTTTCTAGATATTGATATCCTTCAATCAACTGATTATGCCAGTCAAGTTCTTTTTCTGTCATATTTTTTGTAGAAGGAGGATTAATCAATTCATCATATTCTTTAAAACATCCTTCATATAATTCTTTTATTATCTTGGCATGATTTGCCTTGGCTTGTACTTTTCTCAATAGACTTAATGGTTTGAAATTCTTTAATCCAGCAGTAGTCATATCAAAATCATTGATGAAAGTATCAATTTCATCTGTCATTGAATATGCTTTTTTACGTAACAATTCTTGTATACTAGGTCTATGCACGTTAGTTTTCTTTTGTTCTTCTTTTTCTTTTTCTTCTTTTTCTTCTTTAACTGTCTTACCTTTTTCAATAGCCTGTGCTATTCTTTTCTTGACAAAATCTGTGGCTGGTTGTATATGTCCTGATGTACCAGCAAGTGTCTGCCAGTAATCATCTTCTTTTTGATTAAAGATTGGCATACCATCTAATAATAGTTTACAAGAAATAGCCGCAGTAATACTCAATTCGTAATCAGGTGCTAGTTTAACACAACGGATATCATCCTTAGAGTAATCATTCTTTTCCATCCATTGTATAGCAAAAGGATATAAATCTGCTGGCTTATAGTTTTGATAATAGAATTCTCTAGCCGCAGAAGATTTACGATGAAATAATTCACCAGACCATTCTTCCCAACCTTCCCATTTAGGTGACTCAAGTTTGGCTCCACGCCTAGGCGAGGCTCTCTTGATATTTTTCTTTCGTTTTGCCAGTGCCATCTAAGGACTCCTATTAATTGTTACGAATCAAATTTATTATAATTTCTATTTAACAACAATACTCGATTTTTGTCAAGTTTTAACTTTATCCGTGTTGTTATCAAGATATTTTACATCTTCCATGATGTCTTTCTGTAACGCATTTATTAGTAAAGCACTTCTAAATTGTGTGGAATTGTTGGGCATAGTACTGTGTAATGTTCTACCATCGTACATTAAAACATCACCGGGTTTACCTAAAAATTGTTGACCATCACGTAAAAGTCTTTCGTCATAGTCTTGTCGATTCTTTTCTAAATCTTCAAAATCTATTTTTTCTAGATGTGATCCTGGTAAAAATGCAGTACCGCCATTTTCTAATGTGAAAGGATCTAATGGAATAATTATTTGTACTCCTAATACTCTATCAGATTGATTGAATTCTTTGAATCTATAAGGTGTATCTATGTGTGAATAAACTTTTGAGGATCCTCCTCTAGTAGTAATACAATCTACTGCATGAATTCCCCATGCACCTTTTTGAAATATTGCATCGATATGACGTACTAATCCCCAAACTACAGGTTTCCAAAACTCTGATGGTGGTTTTGTAGTCCACCAAACTTCATATTCTCTACCTAATTCATGAGTATCGTAGTATTTTCCGTCACATGCATTGCCTCTGTGTATTCTTTCTGGATTTATTGACCATAATTTAAACTGTTTTATAGCTATTTCTGGTAAATAATCTCTGACAATGATATATCCTTGATTATTATCGTAATTCATGTTGGGATTTCCCTTTCAATCTATTTATTTATAATAAGATAAATACGTATAGAAGTCAAGGAAAAAGATATGCCAAGATTAAGTTTATGGAACCCACGTAAGGGAAACGATTATAAGTTTATAGATAAGTCAGTAAAAGCCCACTTTGAACATGGTGGTACTTCACTGCTTATCCACAAATATTTGGGATCGCAAGATACAACTGATCCAAATTATGATCCTACTAAACCAGCAATACAAGACTTGTTATTCATGGAAAATCGTGATAGAAAATATGACGATAACATTTATGACTTACGTGGAGTTTATACAGTAACAGACCAAGATATGGACTTATCTCAATTTGGAATGTTCTTAGGTAACGACCAAATAATTTTTACACTACATCTAAATGATATGGTAGAAAAAATGGGAAGAAAGTTAATGACAGGTGATGTTATTGAATTACCTCATATGAGAGAAGACTTATTACTTGACGAGGACGCCTCGGCTGTAAATCAATATTGGGTTGTACAAGATGCATCAAAGGCCGCAGAAGGCTTTGATCCAGGTTGGTGGCCACATATTTGGCGTGTACGTTGTAAACAATTACAAGATTCACAAGAGTATTCAGATATTCTTGGAACAGGTGAAGAGGCTGATGACTTAAAAAACATCTTGTCTACTTACAATAAAGAACTTCAAATCAATGATGCAATCGTTGATGAGGCTCAAGAAAATGTTCCAGGAAGATATTGGGATTATAGAACAAATAATTTACAGTATGCAGAAGAAGGCGAACATCCTAAAGATATAGACATGGCGACAGTTGCCAGTGGTACTCAGTTTCCTTATGAACCACCAGCGAATACATACTTCTTACGTACAGATTATTCACCTGCTAGACTATTTCAGTATAGAGATGATAAATGGTATAAAGTTGAAGATAGTGACGGTGGTTGGGAAGTTGGTCATCACTTGCATCATCAATTTATTAACAATGACGGTGTCGTTAAATTAGAAGATGGTACTGTAATTGCAGGTAAAGTAAATTTATCGAAAGCAGTTAAACCAAAGGTAGATTAAAATGGCAATAAAACAAACTCATTTTTATGACGAACAAATAAGAAGATATATCTTACAGTTTATAAGATTATTCAGTGGGTTCAGTGTAAAGACGGGTAGAAAAATGAACGATGGTACTACTGATTATTATATTCGTGTACCTGCACGTTATGGTGATATCTCAAGAATGGCCGCTACTATTATGAAAGGCAATTCTGAGAATATTGTAAACTCTACACCATTTATAGGTGCATGGATACAAAGTTTACAACCAGATAGAGCAAGAGTACAAGAGCCATTTTTTAATGATGCAGTTTCCGTAACAGAAAGAAAATTTGATGAAAGTACACAAAAGTATGTGAATGAAACAGGTAACAGATTTAATGTAAGAAGAATGATGCCTGTTCCGTATCTTTTGAATATGCAAGTAGATGTTTGGACAAGTAATACAGACCAAAAGTTGCAATTAATGGAACAAATTTTAGTACTGTTTAATCCAGCACTAGAAATACAACACAATGATAACCCTGTAGATTGGACTACAATTACTACTGTAGAACTTACTGATATACAGTGGTCTAGTAGAGGTATTCCTGCAGGTGTTGAAGACCAAATAGATATTGCAACAATGTTTTTTCAAATACCAATTTGGATTAATCCTCCAGCACAAGTTACAAGACAAAACGTAATTAGAAATATCATACACAATATATATAACTATACTGACATAGATACACTAGATTATGATCCAGATGCTTTTGAATTCTTTAGTGATTTGAAAAAGCAATCAACTGTTATTGTTACACCTGAGAATTTCTCATTAAAGATGACAGAAAATAACGGAACTTATCTAGCACAAGTTTTAAAGAATGGTAACTATGATGGTGATGTAAAATGGGAAGATGTTCTAAAATATTATGGTAATCTTGACGATGGCATTTCAAGACTTAGACTTAAATATCATGGTGAATTAGAAAACTTAGATGCAGACGTTATTGGAACACTAAGTAATACTAATGATCCAGAGTATCTAACATTCCAAGTAGATAAAGATACTTTACCTACTAACACTGTGAATGCAGTGGATAGAGTGATAGATGCAGAAACAGCCAGACCAGGATTTAATAGTATTCCACAACCAGCAGTTGGTCAAAGATATCTTTCTTTAACTTCTGCAAAATCAACTAGTGTATGGGGTATAGATATAGCAATGAATGATATTATAGAATATAACGGCTCAGCATGGGTTAAATCATTTGAGGCTAGTTCTTATACATTACGTGCTTATGTAACAAATACGTTTACTGGACAACAATTTAAATTTGAAAATGGAGAGTGGAGTGACACTTTCCAAGGAATCTATGATGCAGGCTTCTGGAGACTTGAACTATTACAATAAGAAAGTTACATAAATGATTAAAGCCGCAGGTGCATGTATAATAGCAAAAAACACTAAAAGAATAATACTACAACAAAGAGACAAACATAGTTCTCATCCTAGAAATTGGGGATTTTGGGGTGGTAAAGTGGAAGAGGATGAAAATATTTCACAAGCATTATTGCGAGAAGTTTGTGAAGAATTGAGAGTGAATATTAAGAAAGATGTATCTAAAATATATCCATTGGACCAATATCATTCAAGAAATAAAGACTTTAGTTATTACTCGTTTGTTATAGTTGTTAAAAGAGAATTTATTCCAAGACTAAATCATGAGAGTGGAGGCTATGCTTGGGTAGAACATGAGTATTTTCCAAAACCATTACATCCAGGTACTAGAAGAACACTGTTTAAGAAAAACAAACTAAAAGTAATCAGAGAAATTATATCGTCACTATAAATCTTCCAAAATTCTATTAAATACAATAGAGGAGATAGTAGTGGATATAATAGATTTCAAAAAGCAGAAATTTATACGTGATTGTATTGAGTTTTTAAAGTCCAATAAAGCGACCATAGAACTCAAGGAGGTCATCAATACCGCCTCGCCTAGTTATATCGACTATCTCAAAAAAGGTGAAAGTGAAGATACTAAAAAAGTTATAGATACTACTATAAACAAAGTAAAGAAATTTTCTCAAAAAGAAGTAACTGCTAATAGACAAAAAATAAACATTATAGCATTAAGTGTATTAGAAAATATGGCTACTGATGATAATAAATTTCATATAAAAGAAGTAACTGATAGATATAGAGATACTATAAATCCTGTAAAAGCATTATATTATGACTTACAAGAAATAATGTTTCTATATAATGGAAAACCAAAAAATAAACATCACAAATTTTTAATAGAAAAATTCTCTGATAATAAGTCTTTTGAAGAAATAATATTCGCAGTAGATAGAGACTTAGATGATTTAGAAGAATGTAAAATTAGAATAAACAATCTAAAACAAGAACTTGGCTTTTCTAATAGAAGTGAATATTATAAAAAAGTATTAGATACTTATACAGAAATGAAACAATGGAAAAGACTGTTTAAAAAATTCCCAGAATGGGTTGACGAAAATTATACAAAAGAAAAAAGCGGTTCCTTAATTAATACTCTTAAAAACTTTTTCTCATAAAAAAAGGGCGCCATAAAGACGCCCTTCTCTTTAAAATATATAGATAAGATTACTTACCAACTTTGATTTCGACCATACCTTCGCCTTCTTCGATTTTATCTTTGATTGCGATACCGATATATGCCGTACAACGTGGGTCTGCATCTTCTTTCCATGCTACTGCTACGCCTTTGTGGTCTGAGGCAACCATAATGTCACCTTTTTCTACTTTACCCATAGCTTTAACTGGAACACGACCTTGTAATGCGATTGCTGGATGTGTTGCATCTGAGCCTGCACCTTCGTTCATTAAGTATGCTGGTTTCATTGAAACTACGCCTGCCATCTTAGGTGCGCCGTGACCTTCAGAGGCTGTAATTTCTTTTTCGCCACCAAACATCATAACTGTACCTTCACCGTACTCGCCGTCTGCTTCATAACGTTCTGCAAGGTCGGCATATTGAGCCGATGTTGCAACACCGTTAAATGTACCTGCGTTAGTGATGTCATTTCCACCCATATCTAGGTTTCCTGACATTGTGTCACCTGCTTTTGCAACTTTACCTGCTAGGTTAGTTGTCATAGTACCTGCAAAGTTAGAATCATCGCCTAGTGCGGCCGCTAACTCATTAAGTGTATCTAAAGCGCCTGGGGCACCGTCGATAACTGCTTGTGTACCTGTTGAAATCAATGCATTGATTGTTCCTTGTGCTGATGCTGATAGTGTTAATGCACCATTGATGTTTGTTGCACCATCAAGATCCATTGTACCATCAACTTCAAGGTCATTATGCATTTTAACTTTACCACGAAAGTTTTTACCAACAGTTGAACCACCGTCACCTCTATCTTGTGATGCAAGAATAGATACGTTACGTTCTAAGTCAGCAATACGTCTTAAGTTTGATTTTGTACCAGTAAATAGAATATCGTCAGTTGTTGTATCTACTGTACCAGTAACTTGTTCTAAGTTACCAGATGTGTCGTATTTAAATGTTGTACCACGAGCAATAGATGTTGTCGTAGCACCATTATGTCTAAGTTTTCTTCCCATTAGTGTCTCCTTAAATCGGGAGGTCTTTTAGTTGACCTCATGTTCATAACTGAACTAGTGGAGGGGATTATTCCCTCCACTATTTTGTTAAGTTAAACTTTATGCTTCGTCAAAGTATACAACTTCAATTTCATCGTCTTCTGCTACAACGCCTATAGCGAATGTTAAGCCAGTTGAAGAAACTGTTACTTCGTTTGGTCTTGCGACCATTCTGTTGATGTATACTACTGCGTAAGGTGAATCGTTGATTTCTGATGCAAAATCAATACCACCGATGTCAATCTTACCTGCAGTTAGTTGAGCCCATGTTTTAGTTAATGTAGCTGAACCATTGTCTGTTTCGTCTTGAGCAGTTACTTCGTAAGCATCTGAATGTTTCTTAGTTGAATCAGCTAGTTTGACATAACGTCCGTCTAGTGAAACAGAAACATCTGGTTGCGAACTGACTGATAGAGTTAATGTACCACCTGAGAATGATGCACTATCTACATAGTCATTAAGTTCTGTTTGAGTGTTTGTTACTGTTAAAGTACCAGCCGCATCATCATAAGATAATGAGATACCTGTACCTGCAGTCATTAACGCCGCTACTCTATCATCAACACGCTCTGATGTGTGATATAGATTTGTAGAACCTTCTGCTAAATCATCTGATGTATGATTGGCGATACTA
>Ga0163179_10000485_pt1 | contig 29142 bp, 11 predicted proteins | sample AtlANTMetagenome_FD_109643 | JGI IMG/M metagenome (GOLD analysis project Ga0163179, IMG submission 109643) | Marine eukaryotic phytoplankton communities from the Atlantic Ocean - Atlantic ANT 2 Metagenome | ecosystem: Environmental > Aquatic > Marine > Oceanic | place: North Atlantic Ocean...
AGCATCAGAAATATCTTCTTCTGAATCTACAAGAGTCTTATATGTTGCTCTAGCTGAAAAAGATACGTCTCTTATATCTTCATTATCTAGCTTTTGAAGACCACCTCTAATATCCATAGTTTGATTTTGTACAACTTTCATTGATGAACAAACTTTTAAACTCCAAGATTTTAAATATTCCCAATCTTCTTCAAGTATTTCAACCTCTATCCAATCAATGTCTTTGATTGCATTATATACATCTATCAAAAAATAGTATTCGTCCCTGCTATAAAGATTCAATTCTACTGCAACACTTTTTTCCTTGTAGTTGTCGTATATCCTCAAGTGAGACCCACTCACTTGAATGAATGGGTCTTCTGCTACAGGTATGCCATCACTGTCTCTTACTAAAGAAATTTTAAAGATTCTTTTTTCAAATAATCCAACTTCTCTACTTGCAGAATCTATTGTGTGCTGCAAGTTTGGAGCTTGCCTATCTTTCGATTCTAAGATTAATCTTTTTCTATAATTATCTAAAGATTCATTAGGCAGCCTAACCATACCAAGCCTAAGGCCAAGCTCGTCTAACGGCTCTGCTACCAGTTCCTTTTTTAAATCATAATTACTCATATGCCACACTCACTGTATCGTAGTCTTCTCTAAAAACTAATTTCTGTTCTGCCAGGATAGCAATGTATTTATCATTACACAGTTTGTATGTATAATAATTTAAATTATCTCCGATGCAAATATTATTTTCCCTATCAAAGAAAATTGAATCCCAGTCTTTTGTTGAATCAAATCTTAATCCAGAATTATAACTAGTTAAAGCTTGATTGTATTCACAATAAACACCTAAGTGTGTCATTGTTGTTTTGTTACTATATCTCAATGTTGTTGTTGTATAAAAATTCCATTCTCCAATTTCATTAAATAAAGTTGAAAACTTTATATCTTGCCAACTGTTTTCTGGATTTTTTGTGTTTGGTTGATGTTCGAATGAATAGTTTGATGTAGCCCAGCTCCCATCATTTTGTAAATAACTCGTATCACCTGATGGCGACACTCTTTTAATAGATACGCTTAATATATTTTCATTAATAGTTCGAAACCAAGTCCATACTGGCATCTCTTCACCATACCTCACCCTGTTGAGAAGTGGCTCTAAGTCTATGTTGGTAGTGTAAGTTTGCTGCTCTTCTGGAGCTGTAAACTCTGATAAAGAAATATCGTGGACATTAATATAGCCATACACATCTAGCGTGTATAGCCTTCCGTCTACTGGGGAAATGCAAAAATCAATTGGGTTATACCATGATCCGTTTGATTTTAGCAATAATTGCTCACATAATATTTCAATATTATCTTCTACACCCCACTCTGTATCTGGATTTCTATATTGCATTCCATTTTTATAATGCACTGTATACATCTGTAAGTAGTTGATAGACTTGCCATCTTTATCTCGCTGCACCAGCTTAAGGTATAAAGGCCCTTCTACATCTTTTGAAACCCCTGCTATAAATTTATTTATTTTTTCAGAACTATGCTTATTCATTAAAGTTACTTCAACTTTACCGTCAAAGCCATGTGCAACAACTTTCGTAAGTTTTGTATAAAGCTGCTTCGTTTGATAGCACCTGTCATCCATTACTGGAATCATTTCATGCTGCTTTCTGAAATTAGGGCCTTCGCCTTCTATATATATGCTATGCTCTCCGTTGAATCCTTTATGTTTTTTAAATACTTTATATAGAGTGCTGTTTGAAATTTTTACATTTAGTACTTGTGGATCTTTATAGTATATTTCTCCATAATTATCAGGGGATCTAGAGTCCCAAAGAAGCCAAGATATAACTTCCTTATCTTCTATATGGGTGATTCTATCTGCAACCCCAAAGAAAAAATCAGCTTGATCTTGGGCAAGCGTAACTTCATGAGAAATACCGTCTATATGGCCATGTACTAATGGATAGTTATACTCACTTATTGTTTCGGACTCATCACTTGTGTCTTTTACTATCCAATCTTCTTCGATCAAGTCAGCTATATTGATAGACCCCAAGCCCATCATTTTTGCATAAACTTTATAGTACTCGGAAAGAAGTATGTTTTCTTCTGAAAGTTTATCAAATATTTCTGCAAAAGGAACAAAGAGCCTTTGCCCGAAAGAAGAAGGGTCCTTCCTTATTCTTGTCCAAAGAGGGAAGGCATTTGCTAATCTTTGGGTAAGCAAAGCCATTATATTGTCTCCACAATTATGTTGCAGCTACCAAAGCCTGCAAACTCTCCGACATCAAGCGAATAAGTTTTACCTATAAGCTCTTCTCTCACTGAGAGTCTTTGAGAAGTTGCATAACTTCTTTCAATAAATACTCCTTCAAAGAATTCATTCGCCCTATCTTGCTTTCTTGTTATGCCTATAAGTTGCGGATTTTGGCTTATTATATATTCGTGAAGACCAATTATACTGACACTTTTTCTAACATTGTTTTCTGCTAGATATCTTCTTATTGCGCTAGTTATGCTGGAAATCATTTTTGATGATGCCATCGAAGTCATATCGTCTTTAACTTTTATAACCATATCAAAATGAAATTTCACTTCTATCCCAGCTGTAGCTATTGCGCTTAAACCTGGAACTTTATAGCTGTTTATTACACTTTGAACTCTGGTAACTAGCTGTCCATTTGAATATCCTGAAGCTCCAAAAATAAAAACTGCACAAGTACCAATACCAAAATACCCTGGAATAGCCTCAATGTTTAAAACACCAGGAACATTCAACGCTGTTAATTTAATTTTTTCTAAATTGCTTTGAGATAATGAAGCAAAATTGCTAGTTATCCTGTATCTATAATCTTCATCGGATTCTGTATCTCTTCCATTTAATATTGCGTACTTATTCATACACTTGAGCCCATCGACTCCTTTGAATGTATGACTATTCAGCGCATGCGGAGCGCAGTTCATATACGCTCCCTTACTGATAGCTTCAATTTCACAATATTGATAAGTTTTTGAGGGGTCCAGAATTATAGTTTTTTTGGTTTTATATGTAACTTGCCTTGAATTTTCAACTCCCATATTTATGGTAGTACCTTTTGGTATCTCTATCCCAGGCCCTCCTGAAAGCTCACCAAAAGTTGCTCCACCTTCTGTATAGAATATAAAATTTCTTTCACTTGTATAACTGCTAGCAAAATTTGAAGCATTTCTAGATACTCCGTAAGATTGACCAATAGCATCCAGATGCATACCTTTTGCTGAAGAAACTTGAATTGATTCTATCGAAGATCTAGTTTGCCTTCTATCGTCAACTATTGAACTCGAAAGAGTATCCACTAAAGACTTTATTGCAGAATCTTCTGACCAATGGTTTATCCCTGTTTGAGCTTCAATACGTTCTTTAAAGATTTGCACTTGATTTGCTAAAGTTTTTTTATCAGGTATTCTTGCCATTTTTTAATTCCTTCTTAGAACTAGCTTGTTATTTCTTAAATCATAAGTAAATGTTATTACCATTGGAGTTTTTGCAACTGTTGAAGGTGCGTTAATTTGCAACACTATTAAAACTGATCTTGCACCAGTAGGTAGGAGTTCTACTTGTATCTTACTTGGGTTGATTAACCCATCGTAAGTCAGGCATCTTACGATAGTTGCTTTTATCATCTCCCCTGTAGCCATGGTATTTCTTTTGCCTATAAAAGAAGTGAGATTTGCTCCGTAAGTTCTTAGATGCTTCCAATCGGCATGACTAGATTCTAATCTTTTAATTACAATTTGTTTTGTAATTTTGTGATCATGCGTATTGGCTCTAGCTAAATCTCCAGTCTTATCTGAAAGGAAAAAATCCCCATTGCTAGAATACATGATATCTGTTGAATTCTTTTTGATTTTCATAATTATACCGCCAAAAACATTATATATGTAACTGTACTATATATCCAGTTTTAGATAGGGCTTGCTAATGTCGAAGCTGCTGCTGCTGAGGCCATTGCAAAGTCTTGTATTGCGTCTGCAAACGGTATCTGTATAATTTGTTGCGGAGCTGAAAGTATAGAAGCAAAAAGAGAAAAAGGGAAAGGCGTAGTTTTTAAAAAACCTGCGTAATTAGTACCCATTGAAGTTACACCAAATTTAGAAGGCGTTCCGCATGCAATGCTGACTCCATCTTCACCTATCATTATTGAAGAATTGTTTCCTGATTTCAATATAATTGATTTATCATTTATTACCATTTGAGCTATCGATTGCTTACTGTAAGTATTAGAAAATATTTTTTGACTTGTTTTTTGACCCATTAGAATAGTCCTCCGAATTTTTTAGACACTGCCCCAAGGCCATTGGCGATATAGTCGAACCAATCTGGCTGGCCTTTAAGAATGCCTATTGCTGCAGCGCAAGGTTGAAAAGTAGAAGCTGCTTTATCTACATCATAGTGTTCTGCTCCATAAGTAGGTCTTAGATACGCTAGCCCGTTACTTACACCTTGTACAGTTAGTTCACTTCTAGCTTGTGCACAATGTATATCTACATATCTTCCGACAAGAGAAGAGTCGTTCCCGTGCTCTTGCCTTATTTTTGATATTGTTTCACCTAAAAGAACTTTACATTTATTATCATTATCAAAATTACCACCAGTACCGCGGATATTGCCTGGCAGTTTAATTTCTACCCAAACATGATTTTTATGCTTGTAAAAGCAAGCTTCACCTGCACTGGATTTTCTTTCTAACTCTTTACTATATTCAGATGAGTTTTCTGGGCCGTGCACCGCCAGTATCTCACAACCTTCAAGCTTACATGTTGGGTGTGAGACGATTGCATTGTAGGTGGCGTCACTTTTTCTTTTAACTTCATGCCACATGTTTCCTGTGGAATTTCCTCTATTTTTCCATTTTATATCATATGTCATTACATTCCCGTCCTGTTGACTCCGCCGGTATTAAGGGCACCTTCTAGTATATCTCTATTCTTCCAAGCTTGGTAATAACCCCCAAGTCCCCAAGTCCAGCTCATATCTGCCATGCCTCGGGAAGTATCATCTGCTATATTCCTTACCATCCCCATTACGTTTCTCCACATAGTTAATGGATCTCTAAGCTGCAATCCGCTCACAATTGGGGTTCCACTTTTTACCAAAGGTATAACAGTTACGCATTCCTCTTGTAATGCTTTCTGGAATATGATTGGTGTTGCTACGAGCCAAGCCAAATCTGGGCTATCTACCCAGTCTGTTACTGCTCCCACCATTGCTGCTCCAGCGCCTAAAGCTATGCCTCCCGCTGCAAATCTTGTCCACTTTATATTACCTGGGCTTGAAGCCCATTTGAATACTGGAGTGTCTGCTATTCTTGTATGTGATGCTATATTGCCGCCTGCTATAAGGGTACTCCTTGTAGTCCAAGCAGTCAAACCACCAGCACCAACTCCTAGCGTTGATTGCAGAAACCCATCTATGCCTCCACCTATTTCTCCAAAAGGATCAACCATTCTTAGATCATTTTCAACTTCTTGATATAAGTTTTCTATACTATGCGAGCCATTTGGATTAATGAATCTTTCTCCATATTTATTCGTGAAATACGCATCATCAGTAGCATAAAGACTTTCCCAATCTCTTCCATCGTCTGATGCATTTGAATTCATATTTGTATTAAAGTGATCTTTATCTCTCATTGCCATTACATATAGTTTTAATGCTTCTAGAACTGGCCAGCTTGATATTTCATTTCCTATGACAATGGCGGACGGTTTTATTTCTGTGAGAAAACCTGTTTCGAAACTAAACATATGAGTAACTGCTTCTACTTCAAATGGACCCATCATCTCGTGATAACTATCTAAGAGATAACAAACATCCCAAGGCCTAATCCTTGGCTGGCCCATTACAAGCAATTCCCCTCTATACATATCTCTCATTCCGTACATCAGCGATGCTATACCATACCTTAGGGCTGCGCTCCTACCTTTGCAGTTGGGATAATCTACTTGGCCCATATTAATCATATGATCAGGTATGTTGGAATGTGCTTTCATTTTCACTGAGTCTACAGGAGTTGGAGCTGCACCAGGTGTGTTTGGTGTTTCGTAGAAGTTTACGTTTACAGCATTTATAACATTGTGCTCAGAGCTTATTATATTATTTGCAACAATATCTTCTTCAGAAGTTATCATGTGATATCTTCTGAATGGTATAAATCTATGTTCAAGACCTTTGATATATTCTGACATAGCTCTAATTTTTAATCTTGAGTTTAGAGTGCCGTTATATAAATTAGCATCCACTGTCTCCATATCTTCCCCAGAGATCGTATTATATGCCTCATACCTATGTGTCGCAATAGAGCCATCGTTATTATAAACTCTATAAGGATTGTTGTTGTATGATTCGATAAGCTCCAAGTATTCAGTATCGTTATCCAAAACCCATTGCGGTGTTGGGTCGTCATGACTTCCTGCTCCACTTATACCAAACCCTCCTGGGGCATCTAAGGCATCATATTCCCAGTTTTTCAAACTGTTAGTAGTATAAGCCAAATCGTCATCAAAAATACTTGAAGTTGGAGTTGGGTTGTTATCTTCACCAAATGGAGCTATTTTCTCGTAGAAAAGCAAGTCTCTTGCCAATAAGTCTCCTCTCGCCGCCCTGTCTTCTAGATTCGCAAGTTCTTGAGCATGAGCTGGATCTGTAGAGTTTGCATAAGTTCTATACAATGTTCCAATAGTATTTGCATGAGACTCGAAATCATAGCCTGAATTGCTTGAAGTATTTATAGAGTGACCAACTTCATAAGCTTTTCTCCACAAGGCAAATAAATAGTCGGGGCCCCAGTAGGATATGAAGGTACCTTCATTGTCGCCAGCAAAGCGCTTAAGTTCTACAGAGCTATTTACATCAACAATAAATTGCGTTTGATTCATTTCTTCTTCTACAGCAGCATAAGATCCAGCCCCGTATAAACTGTCATAAAGTTGGCTCGATATATTATTGCCAACTATAAATTCTCTAAGTCTATTCATTCTATATACGAAGGAATTGCTTGCCGGCTTAGCCCAATATCTTTGAGATGGAACTCCAAAAAACATTGTGTATCTAAATTTCTTACCATAAGGTCTACAACCATAAATCCAGCCAGGATGCCTCAAGCTCATTTCATGAAATATTTTCCATATTGAAGTATTCCTAGGAGTGTAACTGATATCGTTTGCTCTTATTCTTTTCTGTATGATCCAAGTAGGAATTTCATCACTTAGAACGGCATCGGGATCCCACAATGCCTTAATCTTATCGATTCCTGCTCGAACATTATTCCCTGAACCTAATATCTTATAGTCATCTGCTATGTTTATAAGTGGGGTAGCCCAGGCTTTAAGCCATGACTGCCTCTCGTAGTCTTCTACTCTTAGATAATCTTTTGGGGATGGTGCATACAAGTTATCATCTTGAGGACTCAAATACATATGTACCATTATTTTTGCATAAGATCTTTGCCATTGGCCTATAGTTTTGTCATATATGCGGCCAAATGTAGCATTGTTTATTGTGTCTAAGGCCATAGTAGCAGTACCTGCTATTCCTAGAAAACTAGTTGCAGCAATAGGCGCCGTCCAAAGCCCCACGGTAGTTACCCTTCCCAATCCACCGAGGATTCTCATGACCATGCCAGCATTTGCTGGTGCTCTCCCAACAAAGCCAAACTGAGCCAATACCATAGAATGCCTAGCTTGATTTACTAAAGCTACATCCATACTTGCTAGCATTTTTTGTATACTACTATTACTGAAGGTAAACTTTACACCACTTCCAAATAAGGGTGAATTAAATGAAGAAGCCATACCTTTTCGCAAGGCACCAGCACCTAATCCAGCTTTAGACAATATTGAAGCTCCTCTAATATTAGCTGAAGCAAAAAACAAATTTCTTGCGCTTCCTAGCGCGGCGTTTGGGTTGTTTGCAATTGTTCTTCTGAGAACTCCACTCTTGATAGCTACTCGACTCAACGCTCCTTGTACCATAAATGCGTATGCCATTTGCGCTGCTTGCTTTTGAGTCAATGCCGTACCTACAACAACTCCATCTATACCCCAAAGTTTAGCACTTTTTTCCATATATTTAGTTGCAACTTTTCCACCATTTTTGGACAAGCCAGCGAATATTTTTCCATACAGTTCTGATCTTTGAGCAACTGTACCTAGCACTTTATTGAAACGGTTCCAGATTCTTAGCTTGGCTGCAGCGGCTCCAGTCATTCCCGTTAGCCTATTCATACCCCAGCCTATTGCTTGTGCACTTCGACCGAAAATGCCACCTTTTGGTACTATAGATCTTCCTGCAGCAACTAGCCCGCTAGCAGTAGCGCCTATCTTTCCCGCAAGTCTTCCAGGCCATGTATTAGCAACTCTAGTAGTAGCGCCACCAACTGCGCTTAAACCTGGAATAGATTTGATTTGACCGAAGCGGATGGCGGCTGCAGTAACTGCGGCAGCCCCAAGAACCCAAACCAAGTTATTTTCTGCAGTACTCCACAACGAATTTGTAATTTTATATTTACTATCTATTGCTGTGTCGCCCCATTCAGTAAAGTCGAGTCTAGAATCTTTTGCTTCTCCATATTGGAAGTATTGATTCTTCTTCCATCTTCCAAAATGCTTTAGCTCTGGCTGCAGCATCATTGAGCCAAGCAGCCTATGTGTGCTTGGATACTGATCGAATACTTCTGTACCCGTATTGTAGGGGTCCCACTTTTTCGTAGCATTTTTTATCATCTGAACCAATTCGGTTCCGAAGGATTGCACTGTTAATTGACATAAATCGCCCTGAGTGCTCCATTGCAAGTCTACAATTCTTCCACTTATCAATACCTCTAATTCACCTGGATCATTGCTATAGCCAGCTCTTAGCTGAACATTTAATCCTGGCCTTAAGAGTACTGCTCCAAAACCGGCTGTAGCAGAATTTTGCAAATGAGCGTCAGTTATAACTTCGCTAAGGACTTCATTGGTAGACCCCCAGGTAACAGCAGACATATCTCCTCTAGCCTGTTCTAAAGCATCGGTAAGCCTGTTTTGGCTATGCTTTCTACTGCCGTCTGGATTCAAGGCATAATGATCTACATCTGTAATTACACCTCTTTTCGTACCATCAAGAGTTCCAGAAACATTTTGCACAGTTATTATAGCAGTATCTGCAGGCTGCTTTCTTGAAGAATGAATAGTAAATTCTTTTACACCATTATAAGAGTAGAAATCATCAAAGACTAATGAACGACTCTCAAGCTCGTCTTCTTCAACAAAATATAATTTAAATGTTGGAAATGCTCTGCACATGCTCTTTTTATGCGCAAGTATATCTTTTGCAGAGTCTCGTGCAATTTCATTTAAAAAGCTTGGATTGAACCCGTGACTATACTGTTGAAGATTTGCCATATAGGTATCGGTTACATCTTCAAGCAAGTGCGCTGTGTTTTTATTTACAACTGCGCCTAAATAGCCCATCCGATTACCGAACATACTTTCCATCTCATTTATCTTTTCTACATATTCACCATATATTCTTTGTGTTTCAGTTCCAGGTGTTGCAGGGTATAAAGCACTATTGTCATATAAAGACAACATGGGTGGAATTGGCTTTATTTCCCCTTGTTGAGCTTCTAAGAAATTAGCATTTTCTAATGCGGCTGCTTGCATACTTGTTGGAAGAAGACTTATGCTGCTTTTGATATCTTCAGTTTTTCCCTTTGACCAAGTCACAAGTCTTGAAATCAATGCGTCGTATGCTTCTGGACCGCTAGAGGCAGGGCTTTCTTCTGCTGGCAATTGTGTTCCAAGCTCAGTTCTTGTTCCTGGACTCCCTGTAGGTATACCCTCAACCATTGGGTTGCCGCTTGAAAATAAATTTGTTCTGACAAGTTCGCCATGACTACCTTGAGCGGCGTTGGCGTCGGCAGTTGCAGTAATATAGTCAACGTTATCGCTTCCTTCTGGGTGGTGAATTAAACGTGAATGATCTCTCTGTCTTTTGCCCGATTGCCATTCACCTCTAGGGTCAAGAAACCCACCCCCCATAGTTCTTACTCCCGCCATCCTTTCTTCCATCTCGGATGTGTCAAGACCTTCATCTTGCATTGATTTCAAGAAATCATAAGTTCCCTGTATCACAGTAGCGCATTCTTCTTGAAGTAAAGATAGCTCTTGCTCTCTTAAGGAGCCTGTCAGATCGTCATAAGGGTTCCAGTAGTAAAAATCTGGTCTCATTTGATAAAGTTCGTGACCATAGAATGGGTGTCCAGGTAGATCTAAATCTGGATATGCTTCAAGTCCAGCTATTTCCCCCCTACCCAAGTCGGAAGTCATTAAGTGTCCTAAGCCGAGGATCTCCATCAAAACAGGTTTTGCTAAAACTCTATCTGCAATATTGCTTAAAAATTCTTTAATATTCCCAAGCTTAATCATTTCCCAAGCTTCATTCGCTATAATAGGTGGGTTCAACAATATATTTTCATTTATTACATCTTGCAGAGTGCCAGTCGTTAAAGTTTCGATATTAAAAGCACTACTCTCTACAGCCATTTGCTGATAAGCGGCAAGCTCATCTGGCTGTACCCACTTAGAAATATGAGGAGCCCCTGGGCCTGTAAAGCCTATCTTTGTCCACTGGCCAGTAGCGCTAGCCATTTCTCCACCAAAATATTCAGCAGTTCTTGAATCGTCAATAGATATTAAACCAGAGTTTCCAGATCCCCACTGGTTCCCACTTGTTATGTTGCCTCCAGATCCACCTTGAAAAACTGCACTAGTTGCAAGCGCAAAACCTGTTTGCGCATATTCAGCTTTCATCCTAATCATAGATGCATAACTATCTGCATCAATACTTGCAGCAGGTTGCCAAACCCCAGGCCTTCTTGAAGGAAAGTTATTTGTAATTACGCCTGTTGCAGTTTGCGCATCATAGTCTGGCATTGAGTCATTTGGCGTACCTATACACATTAGGTATCCGCATAAAGCTTTTAATTGCGTCCCTGCATGACCTAAAGCTTCGTTAAAATATGCATCAGTTGTTAGCGATATAAAGTTCTTTATAGGCCCTGGAAACCATTCCAAGACCCATGTGTCTGACCTTCTACTTTCAGACCAGAAAGTTGTGCCAAGATAAGTGTCTAGTACAGAGCTAACTACAGCATCTAATTCATCTTTTTGCTGTTCTATTGTATTGTCTGCATCGTTTTGATTCCACCCAGTATCTGAAGACCAAAAGTCTGTTATTTGCTCTAAGGCTTGAGGAGCCCAAGAAATAGCTGCTCCTATAGCAAGCCAGCTTCCCCTGCCAGGTATGTTGAGAAGGTCCAGGCCAAAATCCGTCCAAGGTGTTCTAGTATCGTTTGCCCTTCTGACAAGATCAGCTTGATACTCTCCGTTTACTGCCTGACCCCAAAAATTAGGTGCTGGCCTCTCCCAGTGCTTAGATTCTTCACGCCATATCTCGTGGTTACCCCAATCATAACTTGGAGAAATTCTTTCGTTAAGGCTTCCACCCCACCTAAACCAGCTATTATCTTCCCAGCCTGGAAACATGTTCTGCATATAGATCAGAAATGCTCCCCACATTCTTGGCTCGATTGGAAGGTCATAGCATTCGCTTCGTATAAATTCAAGCGACAAGTCGCCGCTATGGCTTGGGTTTTCTATATTTTCAGATAATATTTCACCAGCTCCAGCAACTGCTTGGACCAGTACGCTTCGTATTGCTTCTATTTCTTCTAGGGCTCTTTCAGATGTATGTGTATGCATGCCAGTTAAAGAAAAGGTATTGCTTACATCACCATAGTGAGTGCCTCTTTGAATCCAACCGCCACCACTATTAGCTGCTTCCCATGCCTCTCCAGCCCAAGGTGGAGGCCTCATTATTGGGTCTCCGGGTGCTGCATTGTTGTAATAGTCTGGATTGTAATGTTCTGGAAACTGTGTGCCATCTGGAACATATGTTTCGATGTTCTGGGAGCCAGTCCAACCCATGCCGCTAGTTCCTCTTTCACCGGCAACTTGCATTTGTTCAATATCCATATTAGGTGTTGCAGTCGATCCGTACCTGTTCGGATCCATATCATCATCATGCTGCCAGCCACTATGAACTCCAACAACTCTTCCAGCATGGTATTCTGTTTGCTGCTCATAACCTTGTAATACGTCGTTATAGTCAAGGTACATTTCAACTGGATCAGCTTCAGTTTGCCACCACCAGGCATCATCCGGTATTACGCCACCTTCCATTCTGTATTCTATACCTTGTTCTCTAGCCCAATTTTTCCACCATGCATAGTGCCTTCTTACTGATTCAGGATCATCGCTTTGTGGCATTGGTACCTGCATGGTGGGAGTTATAGTTCCCCTGTTGCTATATTGACTTTCTCCGGTATGTACATACCTCATACCTTCATCAACTGTATCGCGATTTCCTTCAGCATCTCTCGAATAAGGCCTTCCCAATCCGTTATGCCCAGCATTAAGTGAAGCCTCGGCACGGTTAACGTGATGGCTACCCGTCGACCCGCCACCACCCCCTTCATACCTTTGTGTTACATCATAACCTGTGCTGGCAAGGGTTGCCCACTGGTCTCTTGTATCACTACCCCCTCTGTCTATCCAGTAGTCTCCACGCTCGAATGTAATTGAATCATTCATTGAGCCTGTTTCAGCTACAACTCTATCAGCAGCTGGTCTGCCGTGCTCAGATAGTACTTGCTCATATGTTTGAATACTTCCAAGTTGTGCGTAACCGTTCCATCTTTCTTGAGGAGTATTTCTAAAACCGCCTTCAGTTCCAGCCCAAAGAGCATTTAGTACAGCTTTCTTCCTATCTTCAGCAGACATACTATCACTTTCGCCAGAATATAATATTAATTCATCTTCATAGTAAGGATTCGTTTCGCTTATCTCCATTGTTAGGGATGATAACCCTGGATGCCCTTCGATAGTCATCCAGTCCATTCTAGATATTATAAACTTTTTTCTAAGGGTTATTAGTTCGTCTTCGCCTTCCCAAACTACAGCTGAATTTTCCCCAGACTCTACATAGGAGCCAAGTAATCTTGTAATAAAATGATTTACACAAAGTGTGTGGCTGTCTACAACTTGCCTAAAGTCTCTTGAATTATGAGCAAGATCTTCTCTCATTCCAGCAATTATTTCACCATCTCTACCGATTCCTTCAAGCCCACCTTCAAAGTCATCAAGAAGTGCAAACTCAACCATATAGTTAGGCTCTACAGAGCCTAAGTGCTGAGATGTAGGAAATTCGTATCCTAATATCGGTATGCTAGATACTACATGCTGAAGGCTTCCCGCACAGTTAGTTACTACTACATGTTCATCGTGCACAATTCTATACTGAACATCCTTTGGTTCCCAGCCACCGAAGTTTGCATGGCTTCCATCGGACAGCCTTGTGTTAGGGTTGCTTGGAGATATAGACAAAGCAAATGGTCGATGCAGTATATTTGAGTTTCTCGTCTGGTTATGTTGTTGCCAACCAGACTCTTGTAAAACAATCATCATATCTACAAGTGCGTCTTCCTCATCCTGACTAAAAACAGGGCCTGGCCCTTGGGCACTACTCCCCGGAGTGCCTTGGGGAGCACTACTGAGATTAGCGCCAGAAGCTATTCTTTCTGCTTCTTGAGGAGTCGCTACTGAGCCGTTTTTCTTGGTTAGCAGAAAAGGTATTGGGTTCGGGCAATTTACTCCATCATAATTTTCATCGATTTCAAAGTGTAAGTGTACTCCGCCACTAGCGCCTCTATTGCCGCCCCAAGCTATTATCTGGCCTCTCGAAACAGTGTCACCAACATTGAGTTGTCTAAAGTTAATACCATCCCAGAAAACTGTTTTATAGTTATGCCTATATATTGAATGAAATTGAATACCACCTATATTGTGTCTGATTACTACAACTATGTCACTACCAAGATTATATTTCCATTCTTCGTTTGCCCTGGGGGTTCCGGCAACAACTACCTCCCCATCATATACCGAATATATACCACAAGTGCTTGGGTCGGTAAAATACTGCGGGTTTAAAGTGGAGCCATCATTTGTTGCTAAAGCTGCAAATAAAGCTTTCTTTAAAGTGCTATCTCCAGAATCTTTTATAAGTTTTGGCCAGTCGTATACAAAGCTAGCTACACTATTTGCAGTATACCAATCTGTAAGATCTGTATTTGCTTCTATTCTAGCTATACCACCTGCATTTAAGCCTAAGCCATCAGTTCCAGTTAAGGTAGAAGAATTGGTCTTATTTATTGGACAAATTGAGCCAATATCTATACCCCAGTGCTGTCGCGCGCGCCGATTGTTACTGGTCCCATTTGGCCTATAATTATACCATTGCACTCCACTTGGATGCGTATATCTCCCTCCTGGATAGGCGAAAAGATATTCATGTTCTCCAACTTCAGCTCCATTCAAGCCATAAGTGAGTCCATCTGACACTGTATTACTTTTGACGCTGTTGTAGTAATCGATCCAAGATTTATATTTATCTTTTTGCGGCTGACTTGTTACTAGTGGCATTCCTGAAGGATTCCTAAAAATTTCAACCGCAGAAGCACCAAAGGAAGCATTCATCGCTGAAGTCTCTTCAGCTTCTTTCCATTTTGCCTCTACTATTTTTGCTTGTATTTCTTGACTATATTCTAAAGACCTGTATTGATCCCAATAAAAATCAATTCCAGTCATAGTGGTAAGGAAGTTTGACAACCACCTCTTCCTTACTCTTGCTGGAACTTTACCAGTGTGCAATCCGAAGACTCTGTTATCTTCATTGTTGCCTGTTGAGAAATGCCTCCAATATGCATCGCTTTTTGCAGAGGTAATGTCGCCATAAGCATCAATCCCAAAGTTCCTCCACAATGCCTTTTGTTGAAGACTATTTATAAATCTTACATATATCTTTGAATACTTTGGATTTGAACACCAGTAAGAAGGGACCATCGATTGACCCAATGGAACCATATCAAATATTTCTCCAATATGATGAGACATAATTGTGTCTAAAGTTGCGCCTCCTGCAATCTCTTCATTTTGACTCATTGGTTCCCAAGTTGTGAGAGCACTCCCTTCTGTAGCGTAATTTGTAATTGTTTTTGCAGATTGCAACTCAAGTAGCTTTAGGGTCGAATCAGCTGGGCCTACATATGTATCTATGCTGTAGACTGGCCAACCCCCAGCTGGCATTGATTCGCCTTCAGTTTTGATTGGAAAAGTTTCCCAATCTATTCTATAAAGCAGGTTTGGCGAAAATGGGAAGTAATTGAAAAACTTCATATCCAATTCGCATACAAACGTTCCGGGGTTGCCTTTCATTGGTGATACATGCAGGTTGGTCATAACAAAATGCATATTTTGGTATACTGGGAAGTTGGGGCAAACCGTTTGTCTTATATATTTATTTTCAACGAAGCAGAAAGGAGAGTGCCTGAATTGCACTATCAATCTGTGCAGATCTAAAAGTAAGTCTGGCGTAAAGACTATAGTTGTTCGAACAAGGCACATTCCGTGCCCACTGGGAACTTTCGTCGACTGCTTCGACCTTAAAGTTTTCCACTTCCAAAATAAATCTTCTTGAGAAACTGCGATATTTGTTGGCGGTATTTTTAATGAAATATCATTTATTTCGAATACTTGTGCATTCTCGGGAAGCTCGTATTGCTCCCAACTTCTGTCATAGGTTCCAGTGCCCGAGTCTAATATTCCTGACATTTATTCCATTCCATTTAATCTATCTGTATAATTTGGTGTTATTGGCCTTCTTGTATCATTAATTCTAAACGATGCACTGCCACCAATGCCACCAAAATAGTCACTAATTGCACTTGCTCCCGCAATACTATGTATTCTTCCACTCATTTGATATGAATTCTGTCTTGATGTATATGTAGTATTATCAAAAAATGGCCTATTTGTAAAGTTAGATCTTGAAGAATTTAGACTTGAAACCGGTGTCTCTGTTGGTTCTCTATCAAAGATTTCACCCATTCGGATAGCTTGTTGGACTCTTGGCGAATTTACTTCTCCTGGAGCAAGCATGGGGTTTGCAGAATAACCTTCATCCCCAACCATTGAGCCCATTGCCAAAGCTCCTGCAATCCCAAGAGCTACGGGTCCTAACAATTTTTTATCAAACCTTCCCGCTGCAGCACTTACCTTTTGACTAGCAGTGGTTAGTGAACCTTCAATGCTATCAGGTATCTGTCCAAGTGCAATGGCAGATCTAAGATCGTTTCTATTTAGAACCGATGTAACAAATGACTGTTGTGAGCCAGGTGTATTCTGAGATAGAACGGTTTCCATTTGCCTTAGAGTTCTCGTTTTGTCTATTCCTAATTCGCTCGATATAGTTAACGCTTGTTGAAGCTTGCCACTTTGCCTTAGCCCGTGTATATCTATGTTAAACGAGGCACTGCCATCTGCTGGTCGAATAGTCATACCTCCTTCTTTAAGCAGTGGGCTATCTTTTAAGACTATATTATCTATAAGAGACCAAAAAGCCCTTTCGTCTCCACCAGCTGCTTGAGAAATTGCTCTTTTCGCAACATCACCTATAGGTACAGCAGTATTTAGTTTCTTACCTTTAAGCAATCCACCTTCTTGGAAGGGATCTAATAATGCCAGCAAGGTGTGAGCTGAATCATCTGCCATGTCGCTTGCCAGTATTCCATACCTAATTCTATCAACAGATACATCCATTGGTCCTGCAGCTTTTGCAAATTGCTCCTTTAAAGATTGCTGCATTATTGAGTCTGCGATAGATGCACCCTGAGAGTTTACGGATCTACCATAAGATTCTATTCCCGCGCTGATCTCTTCCATCAAGATACCTCTTTCAACTTGTATTCTTGTGTTGAGTGCTGCATTTTTTGCGAGTCTATCTCCACTTCTTATTTTTGCAATTTGTGAATTACGCAAACTTGTCGTTTGTACCATATCTCCATCGTTGTCTCCACCCATTTGCGTTAGATTGCTCAATGTTAAAGATCTATTTGTTCCACTTCCAGTTGTACCTATTTTATCTCCATAATGTACACTAAACTCAAATTTTCTTCCTGGGAAATAAGTTTGGCCACGACCCTCACCCATGAACTCTCCTGAATTGTTCATCATAGAGCCAAGGAAAGATCTCCAAGCTGCTTTTCCTTGAGAGCTACGAAAGCCTCCATCGCCTCCAAGAAGGCTAGTCTTTAAGCTTCCAAAAGTGTATTGGCCGCCCGATTGCAATTCTGGTGCACTTCTAACAAGGGTATCAAAAGCTTCGCTACCTGCAGCTGTAGCTCTATATCTACCGAGTATATCGTCACCTGCTCCTGTCTCCCAAGGCGCTCTAAAGGTTTCTACAAAAGCGGTATGTCCTCTACCTAGTTGAGGATATCTTGATGTCATCATCATTTCGCCTTGAGGCGATCCCACACCACCAAGCTCTTTTACTTCCATACCCCAAAAGAATCTTTCCATTTTTTGTGTAAGTTCTTTTTTAGCAGCTCCTTTTTCGCCCTCTGGTATATCTGCTAAAAAGCCTTTAAAAGTATCAAAGAATGCTTGAGCATCCATGAATTGCGCTTGCCCTCCAGCTCTTTTAACTGCCCTTTGCATCGCTTGATGATGCTGACCTGTCATTCCTTTATAAAGTTCACCTTCAGGATTGATTGCTCTAGCAGTAGACCAGGAAGAGCCACTTAGCTTTCCTGAAAGTATTGATTTCTGTGACACTGAAGTAAGCTCCGTAAGCCTTGCTTTGAAACCCCTGAATGCTCGCTTTGCTTCTTCTATTTCAAGATCACCTCTTTGGTGAGCAGTAGATATCTTTCCTATATCTTCTACAAATCTATCCACCCTCCTTGTTAGCTCTCCTTCTATTTTCATCTTTCCATGTATTGTATTTATTTCGGTACCTCTCATGCCGTCCATAGCTCTTCTTCCTGGAAGCATTATTTCATCTGAACCAAATTCTGATATTGCAGCTTGTCTCAAAACTTCATTTTCTTTAAAAGAAATTCTATGCATATCTGAAGATTTTAATAACTCTGAGATACCTTCTGTACCAACTCTTTCTCTTGCAAGCGCACCAGCACGAGCTTGCATCAGCTTAGATACCGGAGTGACTTCGCCGCTAAGAGTCATCTTGTTGTTTGTAATGCTTAGTTGCATTTCCATCATATCTTTTAGAGTATTTATCTGTTTGCCTATATTTTCTTTCCTAGAAAGAAAAGTAGTCATAAAATCGGTAGCTTCATTTGGTGTAAACCCTAATGAATTTGTAAGATTATATTGAAGGAATTGATACATTCTTGGAGTTATACTACCTTTGGTAGCTCTGTACATACTTGCTTGCGGGCCTGCCGTAAAAGTGGCAGCACCCATGTTTGCTAAACCGCTTGTAGCACCTTGGCCAAAAGCTCTTGATCCAGGTACTTTATTTAATATCCAGTCTGCATCTTTGCCTCCAAGGCCATAAAGATTCTTTCTCCCTCCACTCTGTTGGTTCGCAGATGCAACTGCATGGAATCCTGCGAATACGTGCCCTATTTGTTTCTGCTGCTCTGCAGCACTGCTACCTAGTATTCTACCGGCAGATGCTTCTTCGCTAAGTACGCTCATTACTGCAGATGCAGTGTTCCTCAAATATTCTCTTTGCTGAGATCCAGACCTACCTCCATATTCGGCAAGTTTCATTGCATCTCCAGTTCCCATATTCGACATTCTTCTACTAACTTCATCCATAAATTCTTGCTGAGTATTAAATCTTCCTGCTTTTACAATACTTGCTCCTCCAGTAACCATCCCGCTAGCGAGAGTGTAAGCGCTTTTCTTGCCCATTCCCGAGTCCACTAAAAGTGTATTACCAGCATTAAAGCCAAGATGCTTAAAAGCTGCACCAGTTAATTGTGAGAATTCACCTTGAGTTGTAGCTTTAGTCATTCCCTTCCCTGTGGGTCCGAAGAGTTTCATTCCATCATCATAGGAAGACTCAAATATTCCACCTATTCTTATTCTTGATTGACCCATATCATCTGTATATATCTGCCCTATCCCCAGTTCAAGTCCACTCATTCCGGTGTACTTTGGTATGAACTGCATATCAGTAGAGTTCCTACCGATATATCCTCCATATTCTTTGAAGAATTTTGTCATCTCTCCAGCAGAAACGCCTAGCTCTTTGTGGCTGCCCCACTTCAAAGTTCTTCCTTCTTGATGAGCGCTCCATAAAGCGTCTAAAAGTTTGTTTCCACTTTTTGTATTGCCTTCAATAAATGGGTTGACGATACTTTTTGATATGCCTTCGGTAACTCTAAATCTGCCACCTGCCCTAATCTCTCCATCGCCAAGACCAAACTTATTAGTCCCGCTCCAGTCCATTACTGAGAATCTATTTATACCGCCACCAAGAGTTTCTTGTGCATATTGAACATTATTTCCAAATTGCTTAACAGTAAGTCCAGCAACAGAATTTTGCCTAAGTGTACTGTTTACACCATTCATAGCGCCATTGCTTGAGAACATTATAGAACCTCTATCTGCAAGCTGTTCAACTCGTGCAGTTAATGGCGCTAACATTCTATTCATAAATCCTTTGCCAGATTCACCGCCATAAGCGTAGAGGCCGCTTAAGACAGATCCTGAATTAATTCCAACTCTTGTGTATGAACCGCCTCCAAGATACTCTTTTATTCTACTAATTTCTGGCATTGCTGGACCAACATCAAAAAATGCTCCACCCCTTACACCTGTTGACATACCTCCTCGTATTTCAGTGGTAGCAAGTATGGATCTGAAAGTTGTTGGATCTGTAACATTTTGGTAGTTATGTATACTTGCGTAAGCATGTTGAATACCCAAGTTTCTTCTAGAGATAGCTTGAAATGCTTGGAGGTCTTGAGATCCTCCAGCTACATCCATCGCTCTGGGAAGTCTGTTTGTATGCATTCTAGAGAGTTCATTAAAGTCTCTCCAGTTCAATCTACCTCCAACGCCACTAGACATCTCTTGAGCTTTTCTTAGTAACATTTCCTCCGGGCCAAACATTGCTGCTTGCCCGCCTACTTTTTGATTAAATAGAAACTGATCCATAGGTGTGCCAGGCTTATACCTGTTCAGTGCGCCTTCGGCCATGCCCGCATCTATGTGATACCTATCCATTGTATAGGCGGTTCCCAAACCTCCGAATCTCGCTACAGGTACATTAGTTCCTTTAGTTCTGGCAAACTGTAAGCCGACATGCCTTTTTCTGCCTCCTGTAGTAATTGTCGCATAAAAACTTTTTTGCCCGCCAGCAGCAGCTTCAGGCATAGAAGTTACCATTACATTGCCTTCTCCGAATAGCTTTTGCCATCCCCTCAACCTAGACTTTGCAGAAGGATTTAAAGAGTCATCTCCGAGCTGCCACGGAGCTACAGTCTCCATGCCAGCTACAGGATTGACCATTCTATTCATACTGGGAATTGCTTTTGGTGGTGTAAGGAAGTCTTTAACTCTTGCAGATTCTCTTTCATATCTTCTTAGAGTTTCTCCGATTATATCATCTGAGCCTTCAGTTAAAGTATTCACTGCTCTGCGAACAATTTGATCAGAATCCTCCATCATCCCGATTTCTTCACGCTGCATAAGTGTAGTAAGCTGCCTTTTGATATCTTGCTTAGATATATCGTCGATGCCACTCATACTCGGATCATCTAAAGACTCAATAATGCCGCTTAACAAAGACTGTCTTTCAGCAACTCCTTTTCGCAATTGATCATCAATATAACTTCCTTCCAGTAAAGCTTTTCTATACCTTTCAGCAACATCATCTCTAACTTGCTGTCTAACTTTTTCTTGCTGTTTTAAATTAGCTCCAACTGCAACAGCGCTATCTTTATAAGCGTTTGATCTTAAAGCAAACAAGCCTGTGCCTTCGTTAGACCTTAAATTTTTCAATCCTACGTAACCGCCCATTGCTATGGGTGAGGCTACTAGTAGGTTCCTAGCCATATCGCCAGCAGCATATGTTCTGTCAATAGCTTTCCTCTCGCCTTCTTCGTTGAAGAAAAGGCTTTCTGGGTTTACAAAGGGATTTTTAAAAGCCATTTCAGTACTCCTGCCATGTTCCAAAAGTGTTACTTACTTGAGAGTCTCTATAATCATTATAATGGAATGACCCCCTCGTATTTCCACCATAACTGCTATTTACATAAAGTTCTTCAGGTCTTTGTGTGGAATACTGATTATTTGCCATACTATAGATAGCTGAATTTACGACATTCCTTTGCAAGGGTGGGCCTTGATAGTCTAAAGCTCCAGGTCCTTGCAAGTATGGTTTTCTAGCCATTCTTCTTTGTTGGTTTGCCCAGATGCCATAATCATGGATGTCACCAGCTATACTGTTTACATATCTAAGTTTTATATCATCAGTATTTACATCTGCTCTCCAGCCAATCCAATCTACTGGAGGCATGTCGCTTCCATAAGTAGACTGCATTTCATGAAACCTTTGATTTAAGTAAGCGTCATTAACCTGGGTCGGTGAGCCAGCATAAGGCGTTTCTCCAGCATCGATTCTATTCCATAAAGCTCGATATAAGTGAGCTTGATCAGATGGGATCATATCTAAGATCCTGGCTCTATCATCACCTTTTGCTTTTGCAAAAGCATCATAGAATTTTTTCTCTTCGTCAGGCAATGTTTGATATATTGCCATAGGGCTTCCCATCGGATTAACACCATGTCTTGTTGAGTTTGCTTGCTGCCTGTAATAGTTGGCAGCTCTACCGTCTCCAGCTGCTTCAGCTTGCTGTGCAAGTCTCATTTGCTTTAAGAATTCAAGCTGATCAAATCGTTCTGAAACTTGATCGACTTCCTTTCTCCAGCCAGGTTTCCCATCCCAACCCATCATATTAGCTGCGCTGTGAACTGCTGGCCTAAACCAGTCTCGCCATGGCTTATCCCAGAAAGCAAATTTAGTACCATAGAGCCTTTCGTATTCGTACTGCTCTATAGGATCTCTATTAGGCATTAATTTTTGAACAGGTCTCATACCCATTGGGATCATATATTCTATTGGTGCTGCAACATCTCTTACAGCTTGAGCTGCAGTACCTAGTACTGCTTGTGATATTTTAGAACCAGGTATTTCTATAGCATTTGGATCAATATGATTGAACATTCCATCGCCAAGTTTTTTGGCAACTTCATCGTCAACTGCATCCATAGCACTATTTATTCTTTCAGTAGTCATCCCTTGTTGACGCATTTTATAAAGACTTGTTCTTAGCTGTATAAATTCCCTTGAAGAAGGTGCTACATCTCCTAATACCATATACTTGTATATAGCAGGGTAGCTTTCAGGGTCCATATTTCCTAGCTCTGGATGCATGGCTGCGAAGCCAGCACCAGGCAATCTAGCATATCCTGCTTTTACTTTTTTGTAGGGATCTCCCCAGCTAAACCTATCTGGCATCCATGAAGGCATTCTGTTTAAGATTGGATTGTAAGTAGTTTCTTCAGACAGTCTTCTCGGAAGGAATCTTCTTATTGCTTCAGTAGTAAAGAAGCCGCCACCAAGTTCAAGATCCCAAAAACTATCTCTTGCAGAATCCATTCTGCCAGCAGTGTCAAGGTAAGGCCTTTGTGTGAAAAACATTTCAGAACCAGTCAGGTTTTTAGTTACAGCATTTTTAAGCCAGCCAGTCATACCTTCCAATTCTCTAAAATTGTAGCTCATCTGCTGTATTGCTTTTTCACCACCATAAGGCGATTGAGGTAAACCTGGAGTTAAACCGCCAAGAGCATAGCTTGGGCCATTCCATTCTGGAGGGTGAAGGATTTCCACACCATCTCCTGATTCTCTAATCCAATCGGGAGTATGCATTAACCTTGGTGGTTTTATTATCTTGCCTATAGTTGAGGCAAGAATAGAACCTATTACTGGCACATCTTCAAAAGCTGTTCCAGTTATTGGGTAAGGCCTATCGTAATAATTTCTTCTTTCTAGATCATATGTAAAATTCTTTCTAAACCATTTTCCAACAGGACTTATACTATCTTCATCTGGCCCCCAGACCGCTTTTTCTTCAGAGCGGTTCATCATCATTGCGTACCAATGGGGCCTATAATAAGAAGGTCCGTCTCCCTCATACGCAGTACCACCTGCTTCCCACCACCTGCTCTTTCCTACACCAACTCTTTTCTTTCCGCTATAGACCGCATTCTTTTCTTCTAGACTTTCTAAAGATCCTAATAGCCCACCAGTTGCAGTATGCCATGCTAATGCACCTGCACCAAATATAACTCCTAGACGACCTAGTCTCTTTTTCATACCTATGTTTTGAAGAGCTTTTGCGTAATCTTGTCCTTCTAAATTTGCTCCTAACAATGAGTGCCATGCAATAGCTGACCTAGCTTGAAATCCCCTTAAAGCTCTTTGGGGAAGAGATAATTTGTTTGCTGGATTTTGTGCAGCTCTAGCTTCCCACTGCCTGCCTATATCTCTCAGCTTTTTATTTAGAGACATTTGGATTGGATTGTTTTCTTGCAAAACTCTATGTTTAGCTTGGCTTTCATTGTAAACAGTTGTAAGCGTTTCTTTGAACGCCATGTAACCTTCTGATCCGCCTGCTTTCCAAGCATTTTTGGTCATGGCATTCATTATCTTTCTACGCTTGATCATATTCGGTCTAGCACCATCGCCAGTACCCATGATCCTCGTAAATTCTGCTCTATCTAAGGTCCATCCACCTCTGAAGTTTTTAGATGCCTCGTAATGCCCTTGGGGCGCTGCCATAGTTTCTAAAACATCTTGCCAATATATAGACTTGGCTCCACGAGGAAGATTCCCTCTTCCCGGAAACAATTGTTGCTGTCCCCGCCCCTGTGTCCTTTCAACTGCAGCATCTAAGATGTTTTTATCTAAGCCTATTATCTTGCCCCATTTTTCTGGTAGCAATCCGAGATAGGATTCAGTTCCACGTCCAGCAAATTTATTTATAACTTTTCTAGGCAAGCCTCCACGAAGAGACCACTGATCAGAAGTTGCTGCTAATGTAAGAGCCGTACCAGCCAGCACACTACCACCGAACCCAGTGTCTACGCCAAGGCCTTCCATGGCTCTTCTGTAGTAAGACATACCAGTGATACCACCAGTGATATTTTTAGCTCTATCTAACAGAGTAAATTGCGTTGCTATACCTGGGACTATACCTTCTTTGAAGCCTGGCATAATCATTTGACCGAAGAAAGATGCAACTCCAAACATTTTTGCAGCTGGTGTACCAAACATTTTGTTTACAAGTGCTGCACCAGCAACAGACATTCCTGCCGAAACGCCAACATGTGACGCAAGTCCAAATTGTCTTCGTACCCAATCTCCTTGCTGGACTCCAAGGTATACAGCACCAAGCCCTATAGCTTTGCCACCGTAACGAAGAAACATTTTTGAACCAGGCCCACTAGTTACACCAGTGGTAGACATGCCAAGAGCTTCTGTGAAAGCTTTATCAACTGTCCCTAAAACAGGTATTTGTTTTCCTATTTCTTTTAGAAGCCTACTGGTTCTCTCCATTCCGTAAGCAAATGTAGATCTAAATAGTGTACTCCCTTTTAATACACCACCAGTTCCAGCAGCTGGAATAGGGATGAGCCTTGAAGACCCAGCAATTCTAGTTACATCATCTCCGTCAGCTACTTTATAGCTGCCGGAAAATAAACTATTTAACCACTTTTCTAAGCCACCTGGCTTTCTAGACCAGCTTTCAGTTAAGCTTTCTCCTCCAGCTTTATCTACCATTGACTGAGCAATTGACTGGAAATATGGAGTTACTTTACTTTGCACTCCTCCAGCTACAGCATGACTAGTTCTTGCTTCTGCTAAAGCCATTTTGTCTGAAAGTAAAACTTTCTTAACTGAGTTGCCTCCCCTTCCAGAGAATCGCAATTTGCCGTCATTGCCAGTTATTACATCTGCATCCATTACAGCATAGAGGCTTCCTCTATGCTTGCCGCCTTCACCTCTATATTCTAAGTGAAATTCTCTAGCTCCTGGTTGCCCAATTCCAGCCCTATCTAAAGCTTCTTGCCCAACTGCTTTTTGCAAATACTCAAAGGTCGCATTTTTTGCTTGACCCTTTATGCCAGCGCCACCTGTAAGTTCGCTTCTTATTACATAAGAATACTTTGCCCCAGGAGTGTTGCCACCAACGAATCCCCCTGGCGTGCCTTTGCTAAGCATTCTCATTGCTGGATCAGACTTATATGCTGCCCCTGATACGAATGGCGACATATGCTCTGCAAATCTAAATGTATTTAACAGGCTGAAAGGAGACATGTTCGCAGTGTGGCGAACAAATTTCTGGACCATATCAAGTGCAACGCTATTGCCTGACAGCTGCGACCTTGATGCACCATAAATAGCCCCGGCACCAAAGAGCCCAGCTACACCTATATTTATCCCTCTTTGCTGTGGGTCTAAATACGGTTGATGTTCTTGATTACTCCATATTGGTCCAGCCGGAGCAAAGGGATCGTATTTTGCCATTAATTATTCCTGGATACATCGCTTAATCTTTCTAGTTGTTTTTTGTTTAGTCTGCTTTTACTCTGCGCTTCTTCTATCGCCATTGGTCCCATGGCTTTTCTGATTGCCCTATTTTCTTGATTAATATCAACTGGTGGTCCAGCTGGCTTCCCGCTTCCCGCTCCTTCTTCTTGGGAAGTTATTTTAGATAAGTCTAATTTATTAGCTTCTGGATTTTGTTTTAGAAGTACGTTTTCTGCAATAGTAAAGTTTTCTATAAATTGGGTTCTTGTCCATTTTTCCATATCTTCTATTGTATATGAAAATACTGTAGCTATCACAGACCTCATGTATTCGTGAACAGTGTCTGAAGGATGTTGCTTCCTCATATTCGCTATATCATTAACAAGTGTTTCACCGTCACAGTCTCCAGAAAGATACATTATAAGCTCCCCTAGAGTTATGAATATACCTGCAGGAAGCTCTGCTGAAAGAAGAGAGTACTCCCCCAAATAGCACCTTTCGAATACTTTTTCGTAAAGGCTAAAAGGCGAGAGTACTCCTCCATCACGCAGTGACCTGAAAACTTTATATTCTTTAAGGTTTAGCAATCTGTAGCTAAACTTCAAATTCCTTTCAGGAATAACTGTGGAGTAAATATTCCCCCCACAGTTTATGATGGCTTCTAAATCCATCTAGAACCTACAGTTGGGTAGTAAGGATCATTGCTTGCTGTGGAGACAAGAAATATGAGTTCAATAGAATAACTTGATATATACTATCTACCACACCGGCTCTTGAGTTGTAGAAAAATTCAACAGGTAAGGGTCTCGGCCAAAGCACACAGTGCTGCACAACCTTTTCCTTCAATTGCTCCTCAACATCAGTCGCCTGCTGCTGCTGTGCCTTAGAAATAATATCTTGAATCTTCTTCCACTGACCTCTGCGAAGATGCGTGAAGACATATAAGTCTCCTTCGCCTAGTGCGATTACGTGAACGCCTTTATCTCCGTATTCTCTTTTCCAAGCATTAATTTGTGCTTGAGAAGGTGCTCCTTCAGTATTCTGAAGTAACTCTACGATTTGATCATGCATAGTTTCTGGTACTGCTGCGTCGACTTCTTCGCCACCAGTGCCACCAGTTTCAAGCTGCGTATCAAGGCTTGATAATTCTTGATCTAAATTCATTTCTTTTTTCCTCTTAGCTTTATTAGTTTTATTAACTGTTTTTTTTGTAAGATCTTTAATTTTGTTTTGTGGTTTTCTTGCCTTTGGTTTCTTTACTTGCGGAACTTCTTTATATACAACGGCTTGCTCTTCTGCAGACACTTCATGAGTATCTTCAATCTCTTCATTTAATGAATCTAAATTTTCCAAAATATCATTTGGATTTACAGATATACTACCAAGAGCTTCTTTTTGCTCTTCGGTAAGGACACCACCAACTGTGAGATTTCCATCTCCAGTTCTTTTAACTTCAATTCCCATCTTTACTCCTTATAGAATTGCTTATCTATTTATCCACCCAGCATTAAGTGCTCTGGCGAAAAATGGATACTCTTCAAGTATTGTGTTTTCGTCTATTTGTATAGCACTACCTCTACCTACAAAGTATACTGATTGTAACCTAATTCGATAAGTTCCTCCACCATCTTTTAAAAAAGTTATATCAATATGGCTGTTATGTGCAGATACTGGATCTTTTTGAATTCCGCCACGGCCCTCCAAAGTATTTGAAGGCATGTCAACCCAGAATTTATTTTTAAGAGCTTCTGCAACATTTGCTGCACCATCAGCACTTATTGTGGGCTCCGCTTCTGTAGCTCTAATTTCACTTTCCAAACCACTTATTGTTTCATCAAGCTCTGCGACTCTTTCCTCATTAACCGCTACTCTACCCTCCAAGCTCATAGCCGTGTCTTCGTCAATGATTTCCCCAGCTGCTGCTACATCTGCTTCGCTTAGCCCCATGTCTGATAGTTGCTCTTCTGTCATACCGTTAGCAATTGCAGTATTTCTAGCAGCCTGCTTCTGGGCTTCTCTTTCCGCAGCCCGCTCTGCACCTGTTGGGTACAGCGTTTCCATGTCGTCACCATAACCCCACATGGGTAGATTTTTATCTTCACGATATTCTGTTTCACTTGCCGGAAGGGAGCTGAATGGAGCCCTGCCTTCTGCTACCTCTCTTCTTTGCCTTGCTTCATTTCTTTTTTCATCTAAAGCATCAAGCTCTTCCATATAGGAGCCTTCTCTGGGTGTATAATCTTCAGTGCTTGTAGATCCTTCAGGAGAGAAGCCGTATTCATTTTGAATGTCTTCAGATTCTTGTGTCTGCTCTAAAAGCATTTCTTCTGTTCCGTCGTATTCTGCCTGAGCTGCTTCGAGAGCAGCTCGGGCTTCTCTAAGTTGAGCATTCTCTTCAGCGTGAGACATTTGTGCATTATCATCATCTATAGCTTGTTGTGCAAGAGCTGCAGCAAGAGCAGCTTCTGCTGCTTGAACTAGAGTGCTTTGCTCCGCTAGAACTTCATGCGTACCTGATATGCTTTGAAGTAAATCGTCGTAACGGTCTGCATAGCTTTGAGCTGGCCTGTAATTGTCTTCCCCGACTTTTCCTTGTTCAGGGGCGTATTCTGTATCCAATGCTTCAATTATATCAGCTCTCTGAGCTGCGCCACCATCTTCACCTATATCTGCGTACAGTGCGTCTAGAGCTGTCCTATTTTCAGCAGCTGCATCGATAATAACTTTATCGTCATCAATTGCTTGTTGCACTGAGGCTTTAGAAGCTTGAGCTTCTTCAATTGCTATCTCCCTTGCATTAACTGCTATAGTATCTTCATCCTCTTCATAAATGCTTTCATCTACATAGCCAGTGAATGCTTCGAGGAGTTCATCTGAAGTGACTCCATTCAAGTCTTCTGAAGTTGGGCTCAGCCCACTAGCTGCAGCGATAGACGTGCTCGTGCCTCTTCCCCTATCCATAAGTGAAAATAAGTAATCAGGGTGCACAAAATTTATAACAAGAGTTCCTTGAATAAGCTTTTGGCCCGGTGCAACCGCATCAAAGAATTGCGAAGAATATCCATATATTGGAGTTTGTGAGTCAGAGTAATTGTAGGATATAGCGGCAGCTTCTATTATTGGCTCGCCTTCTATTTGCAGCATTACATTTGCTCCACAAAAATATTCGTAATCATAACTGGCCATTATTTTAAGCTCCTTGTCCCGTCGCCTGTAAGCTCATCGATAGCATCATCGTATTCTTGGTCTGTCATTCCACCTCTACTTGTATCCATGAGCCCAGGATCTCCTACAACATCACTTCTAGCTGCTGCTGCAGCAGCAGTGCTACCTTCTTCTACACCAAAATTCATACCAGCAATTACATTGCCCCTTGGGCCAGAATTCGCTCTCTGGCCTTGCATATGATTTGCTTGGAAATCTAAGTAATTCATAGCAACAAAATTAAAAACCATTTCAGTAGTTATATCATTAACGGAGCTTACAATTGATTGATCAATTATTTCAACGTCTACTAATTTTAAATAAGCACCCCGATAATAACCCATTGTAGCTGCAACTTCATCATACTTGTTCATATCATCTGCAGCTCTTTGTGC
>Ga0163179_10000486_pt1 | contig 29047 bp, 20 predicted proteins | sample AtlANTMetagenome_FD_109643 | JGI IMG/M metagenome (GOLD analysis project Ga0163179, IMG submission 109643) | Marine eukaryotic phytoplankton communities from the Atlantic Ocean - Atlantic ANT 2 Metagenome | ecosystem: Environmental > Aquatic > Marine > Oceanic | place: North Atlantic Ocean...
CCAGGCCGGATTTGAACGAGATGACATTGTGGGCGTCGAGTCGGGCGCACTCCCTGTGAGTCGTCGCGGAGAGCGTATTCCAAGGCTGCCCGACCAGATCCATGCGCACATGACTCGTGATGGCAAGAGTGGACTGATCACGGTGCGAAATATGAAGTACACCACTGCGCATCGGCTTGCTCGTCGCACGCTTCACCGGATTGCACCCCAGGCGATACGCCGACGTGATCCCGGCCCCTTTGAGTATGAGAATTTTGACTGGTCTGCCTACCACCCGAATCGAGTGATTCCAAGGCAGCGACTCTCTGAGAACCTAAAAAAGCTTTGCCGGCAAGAGGCTGTCCGACAGCTATCCGATTTGACTCTACGCAGAACAGAGTGGGGAAGGGAGGCGAGTTTTCGACGACAAGATCTCGTCGAAGTTGCCGACCTGACTGGCTTCAGTTTCTGCGGGGAATCATTGTCCGCCGCCGGAGCAGTTATGGGATCGTTATCGGAGGCGACAACGGTCTCTGCATCTGGCGAGTCGCCTATTCAAACATCATGAGTCTCACGAAAAAAATTCGAGGTGTACAACGCGACGCACCGGATATTGCGTCGTCGACCATTGAGTACAGTCGTCGTTTTTCGGGACCGGTAGGCCGTTACTTTCTTGAACGTCAAACGTTGCATCTGTTGGATTATGTGTCGCAGTGTGAGCCGAACGCCGTTCTCGATGTTGGCGGTGGCCATGGGCAGGCGGCGATTCCACTCGTTCGTCAAGGATACGAAGTTACCGTTGTCGGAAGTGACGAATCTTGCGAACTGTTGCTACAGCAATCGCTCCGCGCCTCGAAATACGCTTTTGTGCAAAGTGATCTCTTGGATTTGCCGTTTCCTGATGAAACATTCGATGTTGTCGTGGCGCTGCGTTTAATGGCTCACCTGAAGCAATGGCCGTTGTTGATTGAGGAACTTTGCCGTGTCTCACGCTATGGCGTGATCATCGACTATCCCGAAACCAACAGTTTTAATCGATGCCATCGACAATTATTTGGCGTGAAGCAGGCGATCGAAAAGGATGCGAGGCCGTTTCAGACATTGTCCTGCGAAGAACTTGTGCAAACCTTCGGAGCGAACGGATTTGATATTTCTCATCGGACGAAGCAATACTTCCTGCCAATGGCCATTCATCGCGCCTTGAAAACTCGATGGTTCTCCTCGATGTCTGAATGGGCCTTTCGAAAATTCGGACTCACCTCGCGATGGGGATCACCTGGGTTTCTACTTGCCCGGCGATATACCACTTCACACCGCAACCGAGGATATGACTCGTGAGAGTTCTGGTACTGGCGCCTCAGCCGTTCTTTCAACTTAGAGGCACCCCGATAGCAACGAAGTTGCTCCTGGAAAGATTGTCTGAGGGGGGATATCAGGTTGACTTGCTTACCTTGCATGAAGGTGCGGATGTGGACTTGCTGAACTGTCGAATCCATCGGATTCCACGAATACCATGGATCAAGGGGATACCACCTGGCTTTTCCATCAAGAAGCTTATTTGTGACGTGGTGATGCTCGTGACGGCGTGGCAACTTTGTCGGAAGCAAAAATGGGATGTGATTCACGCGATTGAGGAATCTGTCTTTATCGCGTGGCTTCTTAAAAAACGGTTTGGCATTCCCTACGTCTATGACATGGATTCTTCCCTGCCGGAACAACTTGCGGACACCGTTCCAGTCGTCCGACCGATGCTCCCCCTCGCGCAGAAGTTTGAGGCTGCCATGATTGCCGGCAGTCATGGTGTCATGACGATGTGCAAGTCTTTGGAGGATCTCGCCAGACTGCACGCAAAGGATGCGATCGTCGTTCGAGTGGAAGACTTTAGTTTGCTTTCGGACGAGAATGCGGAAGCCCCCGAAGTCCTGAAGTCACTTGATGGACCAATCGTCATGTATGTCGGCAATCTACAGTCGTACCAGGGCATCGACCTTTTGCTGAATTCATTTGCGAAGGTTCAGGTGATCCATCCTGATGCACGACTGGTGATCTGTGGAGGATCGCCAAAGGACGTTGCACGGTATCGCAAGTATGCTCGATACGTTGGCATCGATCGCAGAACTCATTTGTTGGGAGTTTGCGATCTGCCGATGTTGATGTCTTATTTACAGCGGGCGGATGTTTTGGTCTCTCCGCGACTGAACGGACGCAATACACCGATGAAGATCTATTCGTACCTCGATTCTGGGACCCCAGTCGTTGCGACGCAGATCCCTTCACATTCGCATGTGTTATCGGACAACGTTGCGGTGATGGTATCTCCGAATGTGAATTCGATGTCGGAGGGGATTTCACAAGTGCTCGATTGTCCGGCGGAGGGGATCGCCATGGGAAAACGTGCTCAGCAGTACGTCCAAGATCATTTTCGTCCTGAGGCGGCTCTTGAGACAATTGATAGTTTTTATGCGGAATTGACGATGCAGTTGAGACCGGCAACAGTTAATAAAGAGACGATGTTGGCATGAGTAGAACGGTGTTGATCACGGGTGCAGCGGGATTCACCGGCAGTCATCTGACTCGGACTCTTGCTCAACGCGGCTACTCCGTACGTGCGTTAGTGCGATCTCATCGTAACGTCGACCAACTTCAACATCCAAATATCAAATGGATACGAGGTGATATTCGTGATGAGGCGGCAGTGAACGGTGCAGTTGCGGGCGTTGATATTGTTTTTCACTTGGCGGCGCTCTATCGATCAGCTCGACACAGCGATGATGTTTATCGGGAAATCAACGTTGAGGGAACTCGTCATCTCCTTGACGCCGCTCATCGTCATCAGGTTGAGCGGTTTGTGCACTGCAGTACGATTGGTGTTCACGGTGACGTCCAGACAGTGCCGGCGAATGAGTCTGCGCCGCTTCAGCCCGGGGATATTTATCAAGAAACAAAATTGGCCGGCGAAGACATCGTGCAACGCTATATCCAGAAGGGCCTGGCTGCCTCGATTGTTCGACCTGCCGGGATTTACGGGCCCGGCGATCGACGCTTCCTCAAGTTATTTCGAATGATCAAGTCGCGAAAGTTTCGCATGTTTGGGAGCGGCAAAGCGTTGCTGCACCTGGTCTACATCGATGACCTCGTAGACGGATTTATTCGCTGTGGTGAAGAAACAACGGCCATTGGTGAGACCTACATTATCGCGGGTGAACGCTATGTCACCTTGAATGAGCTGGCTCGGCATGTGGCACAGGTCACACAAGTGAAACTTCGCCGTCAACATTGGCCATACCAGCCACTTTGGCTGGCCGCTTACCTTTGTGAAACGTGTTGCCGCAGTCTTTCCATTGAACCTCCACTTCATCGGAGGAGGGTTGAGTTTTTCGTGAAGAACCGTGCCTTTGATATCGCCAAGGCTGTGTCCGAGTTGGGGTTTCAACCCCGCATTGATCTAGCAACTGGCTTGCAACGTACCGCCACCTGGTATCGCCAGCAGGGGTGGCTTTAGACCCGATGATGAATATTTGTTTGGACGTACGGTATACGACTCGTAGTGGTGCGAGCACCGTCATCGAGGCGTTTCTTGAAAACCTTCCTGAAAAAATCAGGGGAGTTTCCATCGATGTCGTCACCCATCGCGATCAACAACGGAATCGTCCACGGGTGAAGGTACCGTTTCGAAATCGGCTGCTGGAATTTCAGTGGTCCCAAACGGTTCTCGCTCAGACGTTGGCCGACCGTCGTTATGACATCTATCACAGCCTCAAACATGTCGGACCGATTCGTTGCCCCGTTCGATCGATCTACCGGGTCCCCGCCGTCGGTCAATTTGTGGGGCAATATCCCCAGAAAATGATGGACCAGATCTATTGGGGACGTGCAGCAAAGCATGTCTATCGAAAAGCCGATGCACTTATCGCAGTGTCGGAATATGTTCGCAGGGGTTTAATTGAGTACTTGAATGTACCCGCAAAGCGAGTCCGCACGATTCACAACGGTGTGGATCCGCGTTTTCGAGCCATTCCCCAGGGCCAGGATGATGTGGACCGACTGAGGCGATGTGGTATCGATCGTTCATTCCTGCTGTGTGTTGCAAATGTGTTGCCTGTCAAAAACCTCATCACAGCAGTTAAAGCGTTTCAACTTCTGGCTGATGATGGACTTCAGCTAGTCATCGCTGGAAATGATGTGACGGCTGAGGCGGACCGCATACGAAAGTTGACGGATACTCTCGGGATTTCCGAACGCGTTTTGTTTCTCGGTCGACAGAATCCAGAGCAGTTGTTGATGCTCTATAACCGCGCTCAAATGCTCTTGCACCCATCCTTTCATGAGGGGCTCAGTAGCACGTTGCTTGAAGCCATGGCGTGTGGATTGCCAATCGTCGCAGCCAACACGACTTCGATTCCCGAAACGACGAAAGATGCGGCGGTTTATCACGATGCCACCGACGTCGATCAGCTTGTGTTTGAAATTCAACGAGTGCTTGGCGATCAGGACTTGCAGCGACGGATGTCCGGAAACGGTATCGCTCGCGCCGCTGACTTTAGTTGGCAAAAGTGCGTGGAACAAACTCTAAAACTCTACGGGGAACTCGGCACGAGCTAAGACTCAGTCATGTGTGGAATCGCTGGCATCGTCGCGCGACATCGTATCACTCCGGATCAACGACAGGTGGTCGAATCCATGTGCGCAGCGCTTGAGCATCGCGGACCGGATGAGATTGGCTTGATGCAGGATGGCGTTGCCAGCTTCGGGATGCGACGGTTAGCGGTGATTGATCTTCAGTTAGGCCAATTACCCATCCGTAATGAGAACGAGACCGTTTTCGCGTTCCTGAACGGTGAGATTTACAACTATCGGGAATTGCGCGATCAGCTCAAAAGACAAGGTCATCGTTTCCGGACGCAGGGTGACGCCGAGGTGATTGTTCATCTATACGAAGAATACGGAGATGCTTTCGTCGACCATCTCGATGGGATGTTTGCCATTGCTCTTTGGGATCATCTTCAAAACCGCTTGCTATTGGTGCGTGATCGTTTGGGAGTGAAGCCGTTGTATTATCAGGCGGACCACGCAGCACTTCGGTTCGGATCGGAAATAAAGGCGATTCTTCAGGATCCGGCCGTCCGCCGAGAGCCTAACTATTCGGCCATTGATGAAATGCTGACCTTGGGTACATCGACCGCCCCGGCGACCGTATTCGAAGGCGTGTGGCAGTTACCCCCTGCATCAGTTCTAACTTACGAGGATGGCCGATTAACGACACACGCTTATTGGCAATTGGACCGAACGACTCGTGTCGCTGCTGGCGACCGACTTGTGCAAGAGGCGACAGATCGTATCCGTACGGCCGCAATGCGGAGAATGGTAAGCGATGTTCCGGTGGGCGTTTTTTTGAGTGGCGGACTTGATTCGGCAACTCTTGTTGCGCTGCTTAGTCGAGAGAGTAAGTCGCCACTCCGTACCTTTTCTATCGGCTTCGATGAGGCAGACTATTCCGAGTTGGCTGCTGCTCGGCAGGTCGCCAAATTGTTCGGAACACATCACAGTGAACACGTTATTAAACCAGACATTGAATCATGTTTGGAGCCGTTGATCCAACATCATGACGGACCGTTCTTCGATAGTTCAGCTTTTCCGATGTACCATCTGGCACGGGTCGCTCGTGAGCAAGTAACCGTGGCGCTTTCAGGTGATGGAGGGGATGAACTATTTGCGGGATACGGTATTTTTGCCGCTGACAAGGCGGCGGAATGGTTTCGACAATTCCCAGCTCCACTCCGCAAGCTCGCCCAATGGGCTGCCCGTTCCCTCAATTCTTCCGGTGACGAGTATCGGAATCGCGGTCGTGTACTGCAGGAATTTGTTCGCGTTGCAGAAAAGGATCCGCTTGCAAGATACGCCCATTGGGCTGCAAAGATGAAGCGAGATACTCGGGAACAGCTCTACTGCGATTCGATGATGAAAGCCGCCTTCTCGGCTTCTGATGCTTCACGGCTACAAGGGTTTTACGACGAGGGAGATGGGATTACTCGATTGAGCCGCCTATTGAACGTCGCGACTCGCGGAGAACTAGCGGGTGATATGCTGGTCAAAGTTGATCGCATGAGTATGGCTCATTCACTCGAGGTCCGCTCCCCATTTCTCGATCATCATCTCGTGCAGTGGGTGGCCAGTCTTCCGGATTCGGTGAAGTTGCGAGGCCTGTGGAGTTCTAAAGTTCTGCTGCGCAAAGTGGCTGCAGATCTTCTGCCAAGGGCATTTCTCAATCGACCGAAAAGAGGTTTTTCGATTCCGCTGGCCCGGTGGCTGAGAACAACCTGGAATTCCAAACTCCGTGAAATCCTCTGTGATTCCCGAACCATCGATCGACATCTGTTTCACCAGCCCGTCATTGAAAAGATGATCGACGATCACACTCAGGCTCGCAGGAATTGTGCTCGCGAGCTGTGGACCCTAATGACATTAGAAGTGTGGATGCGGATGTACATCGACGACTTTGTAAGGGCCGTTCCTGATTTGCCTTCACCGCAGACACATGTTTCCTCCTTCGAACCGACAAGAGCTTCGTTGTAATTATGAAACAGATGGCACCTCAACATCGCTTGCCCTGGTCTTTACCTGTCGATCGCGATAAGTTCATACTCGGGCAATGTGAGGGACAACGGGTTTTGCATCTCGCCTGTGCGTCCGCTCCCTTTACTCGTGAGCTCCATAAGTCTCGGCAGTTATTGCACGATAAACTGCGACAACGGACCGCTGAGATCTATGGTGTTGACATCGACCGACAAGCTTTGTCCTATCTTGAATCCAATGGTTTCCATCACTTGATCGCTGCTGATCTGCTCGATCGATGGGATGTCGACGGAATCAGTCAACGGTTACCGTGGATCCCCGATGTCGTACTGGCCGGTGAGTTGTTGGAACATTTGGATCAACAAGGGCTTGCGTTAACAAACATCTCGCGCTTACTCGGTCCCGAATCCAAGTTAGTGATCACCGTACCGAATTCGTTTTCAATCAAGTCTTTCTTGCGAGTCTGCGTAGGCCACGAAAAAGTCGCACAGGATCATGTTTCCTACTTCTCTTATGTGAACCTTAAGGAACTGGTTGGGCGAGCTGGATTGCAGGTTGATCAAGTTGCCTGGTATACGTCCTCCTTTGTGTCGACACATCCCTTGGAGCGGTTGTTTGATCGCCTGATCTGGCCTGCACTGGCAATGCGCCCCCAGTTGTCTGATGGCATCGTCGTGGTCTGCACACTTAAGACGTCACGACAAAGATCGACTTTCAGTACCGTAGGTGCCACCCAGTTTGATTCCGAGTTTTCTCCCCAAGAGGTTAGCTGAGCTGATGCATCGACAGCACCTTTCGCTGCTGGTATGCCCGACCTGCCAGGATGAACTGGTATTGGACAACGATTGCGGCGATTCTGAACAGATCGACCGAGGAGAGTTGCGATGTGTTGAGTGCCAGGCGATCTATCCGATCGTGAAAGGTGTTCCCCGCTTTGTCGATCTTGAAAACTATACGGATGGGTTTTCCTTTCAGTGGAACCAACATGCGACCACTCAGCATGATAGTTATTCTGGCGCGTCCATCTCGCGAGAACGATTCTTCCACGAAACTCGCTGGCCAACACGACTGAGTGGTGAGACGATTCTGGAGATTGGATGTGGGGCAGGACGCTTTACGACGCACGCCTTGTCGACGAACGCAACGGTCGTTTCAGTTGATATGAGCGGAGCCGTTGAAATGAATCGTCAACTGCATCGCACTGCTGACAAGCTGCTGGTGATACAGGCAGACCTGCGATCCTTGCCTCTGCGGGTTGCGACCTTTGATCGACTGTTTTGCTTTGGAGTTCTACAGCATACGCCGAACGTGGAAGACGCCTTCAAAAGTTTGCCCCGGTTTCTGCGTACCGGCGGCCAATTGACTGTCGACGTTTACGATAAACGCGAAGGGTTCTGGAGATGGCTTGAACCGATCTATCGTACCTATTACTGGTTGCGTCCGATCACGACGCAGATGGAGACGGAGCGACTTTATCGACTTGTCGAAAAATATATCTCGATGGTCTGGCCACTCACTCGACAGATTGGACGGATTCCACGCGTTGGACGAATGATCAATCGAATGTTGTTGGTTCATGATTATCGACAACGATACGAATTGACAGAGAAGCAGCTGAAGGAATGGGCGATTCTCGATACCTTCGACAACCTGGCACCGAAATTCGACCAACGCCAGACGTTGGGCACTCTTCGTAAATGGTTTTCTGAGTGTGAAATGGAGGAGGTGGATGTGCATTATGGATACAACGGCATTGAAGGCAGAGGTGTGAAATGTTGAGACGGAACTCAAGTCCGTCAAAACTTCGCCTCACGCTCGCAGTCGGCTCGATGATCGCGTTGGCGATCGGCGTTCACATCGGTCTAACCGGCCAGCTACCCTTGCTCCACCGCGTGAATGTATGGTCCATCGCGATTTACGAAGGTGAGTCACCCTTCGATTTGCATCCGACTCATGAGATCCTTGCTTTGACGGCTGAACAGGTGGACGATGTGCCAGCTCTGTTTGTGGCTGATCCCTTCCTGTACCAACACAAGGGTCAGCAGTGGATGTTCTTTGAGTTGCTGAATCAGTCCACCTCGCAGGGCGACATTGGCGTTGCACGACAGACAGATGACGGTCGGTGGCACTACGAACAAATTGTGCTCGATGAATCGTTTCATCTTTCGTATCCACGCGTCTTTGCGTGGGAGGGCGAGATCTATCTGGTTCCCGAATCCGCCGCTACGGATGAAGTGCGTCTCTATCGAGCTTCTCAGTTTCCCTATCAATGGGAGTTTGTTCGTACTTTGGTTCGGCAACACCGTCTGGCCGACCCAACTTTGTTCCGTCACGAAGATCGTTGGTGGATGTTCGCTGGTGAAAGTCATACGCATGATCGTCTTCGTTTGTACCATGCCGAACAACTTGAAGGCCCCTGGGTCGAGCATGCTGAGAGCCCGTTACGTGAATCGAGGCCCGATTTGGCAAGACCAGGTGGGTCCGTTTTTCGATGGCAGGGAAAGCAGTATCGACTGGGGCAAGATTGCTCGCCAAAGTACGGCCGAGCACTGAACGCCTTTGAAATTGAAGAAATCGACGAGAGTTGTTATCGAGAATTGCCTGGTCAACACATTCTTTCCGCGGGCGACGCCGGCTGGAATTCAGCGGGAATGCACCATGCTGATATTTACCAACTTGAAAATGGCCGTTGGGTCGCCGCTGTGGATGGGCACCAAAAACGTTGGATCCTGAAGTTCGGTTTGCCTTAGTCCAGGAATCCAAGTGAGATCATGATGAAGTCGTTCCGCCTTGCCCCCATACTGCTAACACTCGTTTGTGTCGGAAGTGTGTTGTGGTTTGTCGACATTTCGCAAACTTTGGCATTGCTCCGAACCGTTGATATTGTCACGGCGCTCTCGCTCGCTGCTGTGGCGATCGGTAGTCGAGTTTTGCGATCCATAAAGTGGAATCTCCTCCTGCGTTCGCAGGGAATCCGAATCTCGGTATGGTACGCGATTCGACTCAATTGGGCTGGCAGTTTTCTCGCCTTTTGGACGCCGGCAGGGTTGGGTAGTGATGCGTACCGTGTGATGGCACTTCGCGCTCAACGGCGGACCCCGGCCGTTATCTCAACGCTCGTAATTGAACGTTATTTCGGACTACTTAGCGTGGGACTCTTCTGGGTCCTGACGATGCCGCTGACATTCAGGTATCTCTGGACAGCATCACGCGAAATCACGATGCTCTTATCGATTGTGTGTGGGGTTTGCGTGTTGGCACTGTTGCTCTTGATGGTCCGTGCGCCTTACCGGCGGAAAGCCCGCGGTTGGCGACGGCACCTTACGCAACTCGTCGATGAATTAGCCTGCTATCGTAAAAAACGTGCTCTGCTCTTTGTGTTTTTTTTGCTCACCATCGTGGAATTGCTTTCCTATATTTGGATCAATTATCTGGCTGCCCATGCACTTGGAATTGACGTATCTTTTGGTTTCCTTGTTTGCGCCATGCCAACCGTCTACCTGCTGTTGCGTCTTCCAATTTCCATTCATGGATTAGGATTCCAAGAGGGGGCGCTGGCATATGTGCTTAGCGTGGGTGGATTCGATCCCGCTGTCGGAGTTGCTATCTCGCTTTTGCAGCGGCTCATTGAAGTCGTCTGCTTCATCTTGCCAGGTGCATTGCTCGCACCGTGGAATGCAACTCTCTCGCCAGACGATGAAACGAAAGTCATGGGCGAGTCTCGCTTCTCGAAAGTCTGATTCGGAAGTCGGCTGGTTCAAGGAAGAAACGTCTCTCTGTGAAATAACGCGACCCCCACCGATGGAGCCGACGGTCTGTTTGGTCGCTGTAAGAAAAAAGAAACGTAAGAATTGAAAAGATGATTTTCACTAACGAGACAAGAGTTGGTGGGGATGAACTTCGAAGGGTTGAATCACCTGCAAAGTCCGTTGGGATCGAGGATTGCCAACAAGATCCCGCATTCAGCGAGCGTTAGAGAGTATCTGGGTCTTCACGTCGCTCCCCCAAGTCATTCATGATTTTCCTTGCGCCCCTTGTGCTGAGCGTCGTCTTCGGTAGACTCTGCCGCTCAATGTTAGACGTTGAGTTCGTCAACAACGTCGTTGCAAGGTAAACCGGAATAGAGGAATCAGAATGAGTAGAGTGAGGGGCACCCTGTTGCTAGTTTGTTTGGTCTTTGCGCTTCCATGCCAATCGAACGGCGACACAATAACAACCGACAAACAAATGGATTTATTGGAGGTAGAACAGCAGATCATCAAACGCACCAATGCCGAGCGATCGCGACACGGTTTGCCAGTCTTGGCGACCGATGTTGATTTGATGAAATCGGCTCGGTCACATACTGTCTGGATGGCGCAGCAGACGGCACTGCGACATACATCCGATCCCGTGGCCGAAAATATTGCGAAGGGCCAGGAGACTCCAACTCAGGCGGTTCGAGCCTGGATGAATTCTTCCGGACATCGAGCGAATATTCTTTCCTCGAGCTACTCTCGTATTGGTGTCGCTGCGTACCGAGGATCGGATGGTCGCGTCTACTGGTGTCAGCAGTTTCTGCGATAACCGGTAGGCTGAATCCACGAACTGGAAAATGACCGCAGCGATGGTAACGTCGCTGCGGTTTTCTTAATTATCCGCAGCCGGTTGCAATCTACCGCCGTCGGTTGGCTTCAGCAGCTAGTTTGTGCAAGAATAATTGCCAGAAGAAATTAGCTAACCCACCAAAGGCGATTATCAATGGATGCCGAATCTCCGAGTGACGATCTCGAGCTCGAAGAATTTCGCTCATATCTGTGTGTCCTGGCTCGAATGCAACTTAATCCGCGCCTAGCTCGCAAGGTTGACGCATCGGATATGGTTCAGCAGACCTTGATGCAAGCGCATCGCGCGATCGATCAGTTTCGCGGGGAATCACCTGCTGCGATGGCTGCCTGGCTACGACAGATTTTGGCTCGCAACTTTGCGCATGCGGCACGAGATTACAATCGGGATAGACGAGACATTAAGCGTGAACGCTCACTCGAAGCGGGGTTCGCGAATTCGTCGTTGTGTTTGGAACGATCACTCTCGAGTGAGGATTCTTCCCCGAGTGTCAAAGTCGTGCGGGCTGAGCAAATCTTGCAACTGAGTCAGGAGATCGAAAGTTTGCCGGAACACCAACGCGAGGCAGTCATTCAACATTACCTTCAGCAGAAGTCGGTGACAGAGGTGGCGGAAGGTTTGGGAAAAAGTCCATCGGCGGTGGCGGGACTCCTGCACCGTGGTCTCAAAAAGTTGCGAGAGCATTTACATTTGCGTGAGGAGTAAGCGATTCTAATTGGGTGAAGGTTACGGAAGGAGCTGAGCGGTTTGCCATCAGGCGGATTTTGGACTCGTGCGTGTGATCAGTCTTCGGAACAGGCGTCGTTATGAAATCCAATTCAGATGATTCTCAAGATCTGAAACTGAATAAGATTTTGGCCGAGTATTTGTTGGCGGTTGAGTCCGGTGATGCTCCGGATCGTGCCCAGATTCTGGCGCGTCATGCAGATTTTTCCGATGCCTTGCAGGATTTCTGGCGAGATCACGACGCGATGACGGGCGGGCACTCCGACTCACGATCGAAATCGGACGGCAACGAAGTACATAACTCTGCCGAAGGATATACACCATCCGCAGTCGATGCCTTTCAACTGCCCTGTCGATTCGGCAATGATTTTGAGTTGCTCAGCGAAATTGGTCGCGGCGGAATGGGAGTCATCTTCGAGGCGCATCAGATTTCTTTAGACCGGCCCGTTGCCATCAAAATGGTCAAGTCGGGACAGCTGGCCAATGAAGAAGAGATCGCTCGTTTCCGAATTGAGGCCGAGTCCGCAGCGAATCTCGAGCACCCGGCGATCATTTCGGTTTACGAGGTCGGTGAGCTTGGTGGAATCCACTTCTTCTCAATGCCCTATATTCAAGGTACGAGTCTCTCTTCTGAGTTGAGCAAGGGACCCTTGGCGGTGCGAGATGCTGCCGACTTAGTGATGAAACTTGCCAATGCCGTTGACTACGCCCATTCCAAGGGAGTGATTCATCGGGATCTCAAGCCGGCAAATGTTCTTCTGGATAACCATGGAGAACCGCACTTGGCTGATTTCGGACTTGCAAAGCGCGTTGCGAAAAATAGCAACCTGACCGCGACTGGCCAGATCCTTGGAACACCTGCCTTCATGTCGCCTGAACAGGCATCGGGCCGTGATTGTGATGTCGATGGATCCTCAGATGTTTATGCACTCGGTGCGATTCTCTACAACGCATTGGTCGGGAAGCCGCCTTTTGAGGCAGAGTTGACTCTCGATCTGTTACATCAAGTGCTTTATCAGGAACCTCAGTTGCCATCGAGCATTGTCACCGCGGTGCCCAAAGCGTTGGATCGGATTTGTGCAAAATGTTTGGAGAAAAAGTCGGAACGCCGTTATTCGTCTGCCGGTGAATTCGCCGCAGATCTTCAGCGTTTCTTGCGAGATGAACCAATTCAAGAACGAGCAGGGGATTCTCTGCACGGCATACGTCGTTGGACGCGCCGAGAGCCTGCGTTGTTTGCGCACGTGAGTGCCATCATCGCCTTCTTAGTCATTCTGCAAATGAAATATCTCATTAGCGGAGGCAACCTTACCTATCACATGAAGCATGTCTCGGCGCTGTGTTTGTGGTTGTCGCTTTCATTTGCGTTGCAAAAAATGCTGAATAACGCGCGGCTCGCAAACATGGCTCGGTTTCTCTGGGTAACTGTTGATGTCGTGTTGCTTACGCTGATCCTCGTCATGGCAGACCCACCGAGGGGCAGCTTGTTGATCGGATACTCAATCTTGATTGCCGCTTCCGGAACCTTGATGAGGTCCCATCTCGTCGCCTACACCACCGTCACGTCGGTCATGGGGTATGGTTTTATGACTTGGTTCGTGCCGGATTCGAAAATTGAAACACACTATCACCTCTTTTTTGTCCTGGGGTTGGCGATTGTGGGGTGCATCGTGTGGACCCATGTGCGCAGAATACGAGCATTGAGCCGCTTCTTCGAGGCTGGAAAGAAGTCGCAGTTGATTCCCCCTTCTAACTAGCGGAACGGGGAATCGAATTTTCCATCGTAGGAGAATTGAAAAAACGCGCGCGCTTGCCTTAACCATGGGCTCTCGGTGATGGATATCAACTTCCGCCAACCAAGCGATCCGACGACCACGATGCGATAGGGAACTCGATGGAAATACTATTATTTGGCTTCATCGTCGGATTTTTGCTCGGGTTTTTCATGTTTCACCGTAAGGCGAGGGTGGAAACTGAGCCTTGTCCGCGTTGCAGCGAATCCATGAATCCTGCTCAACCATGCGACCATTGCGGATGGGATCTTGGAGGTCGGGTCCAGCGGCAGGCGATCAGGCGGGTGATCGAAGGGCTGCAGCGGCAAGGCAAGATTGATTCTGAGCTTCAGCAGGTAATGCTGGCAGCGTTCGAGCAGCAGGCAAAATCTCCAGAAGCTGCAAAAGATTCCCTCATTATTGCCGAGACGGTCGTGTCGGAGGAGGATCAACCTCAGTCGGAACGGCCTGTTTCCAACATGACCGCTCAGCAGGATCTTGCTCGTGAACGAGGCATCTCGTCTGAGCAATCCAAGTCTCTAACGTCCCCCAAGGATCCACAACAGGCAAAGCCGGGTAGTGACAAGCTTGAGCCGGCTGCCACGACATCGGTGCAAGATCGTGCGCAGGCTTATCAAGCGAGTCGGCAGGTGGCTGCGGCGCAACAGCCGGAAATCAAACCTCCCAAGCCGAAAGTTCCGTGGAGTGTGTGGTTTGCTGCTTTTATGGAAGAGAAGAATATTCGTTGGGGCGAACTGGTCGGTGGCTTGTTGATTGTTTCGTGCACCATCGCACTGGTTGTCACGTTCTGGGCAAACATCGCCGAGAATCGCTTTTTGAAGTTTGGCGTCTTGAATGGAGTGATCGCTGCTCTCTTTGGTGTCGGTTTACATGCGGCAAAACATTGGAGATTGCCAACGACCAGTCAGGGGATCTTGACGATCGCCACACTGTTGGTGCCTTTGAACTTTTTGGCGATCGCTGCATTCGCGGATACTGCCGAAACGATTGATCCAATTTCCGTCGCCGGTGAAGTCATCTCAGTTGGCATTTTTTCGTATTTCGTCTTCGCTGCTGGTCGAGTGCTGACGCCCCGGTGGCCTCTCTGGTTGACGATCGGCGTACTCGTGCCGTCTGCCTTGCAGTTGTTGATCAAGCGTTTTGCTGATGATACGGGGTCTGCGGTCGTGGTTTACGCAATGGCAGTTCCCTGTTTGTTGGTATACGGGATTGCTTGTTCGAATCCGATCCGTCGTTATCGTCACAAAGCATCGATTCCCGAACGGTATGGCAACGAGCTACTTCGGCAGATGGGACTTGTTGGCTTCCCTGTGCTCACCGCTGGTGGTTTGTTTCTTGCGCGTTCAACAGAACCCAGGTGGGTGCTGCAGCAGCTGTCCCCTCTGTCCATTCTCTGGGCGCTTCCGATTATGTCGTTAGGTTTGTTGCTCTGGAAACGACCGGGCTCTTCTCTCGCAAGTCATCGATTTGTGGGTAGCGGGTTGCTTGTTGCTGGGACCATCATCATTGGAGCAGGTTGTGTCGCCGCCTGGCCGCAACCTGTACTCATGATCGCTCTGGCAGTTCTCGGCGGCGTTCTGATTACCTACGTGGCTCAAGCTCTGCGGGTAGTCGATGCCCATCTCGTTTCAGCCACCATGTTTTCCGTGGCACTTGTATTGCTCGCCCATGTGCTGATGGGCGACCTGACCTGGACGGTGTCGGAATCCAAGCAAACCGTTAGCGCCTTGTTCTCAGCGACGACAGGGCAGTATTTGTCGGTGATCTCGCTGCTCGGCGCAGTGACCGTTGGAGGATTGCGGCATTTTGGCATAGCCGCAACGGCCCTCCGCTATGCTGGAGTCAGTGCGGGTTGCGTGATTCTGAGTACCGGCTTATTGGCATACTTTGGTTTCAATCTTGAAGGCGATCCCTATTATCTGACGTGGATCTTTGCGGTTTATGCGTTAATCCTGTTCGCCGTTGGTTTGCTGACCTCCATTCCGTGGGCTGTCGCTATCGGTGCGCTATTCTTGATGGGAAGCTGTTATCAGGGATTCTTCATGGGGCCCTGGAAATTTGATTCAGCGCAGCTGTCCTCTGTGATGTTCTTGACACATGCATCAGTGATGGCGCTGATCGCAGTTGCTGCAACACGCTTCAAGCCACAGACGAATAAGTTAGTACGGATCACGTCCAGTATCATCGCCATGGCCGTTTCGGCGATTGTGGCTTGTAGCCTGCTATGGTCGGTCATTCAAGTGTTCGTCGTTGGAACACCGCTCTCGATGGGGTTCCTGTTGTGGCTGGCGGGTGTTTGGCTCGCAGTGGCGTTCATTGAAAAAATAGAAGGAATCTTCGTCGCATTTCAGGTGGTCTTCGGGCTGCTCTTGATGGTCTTGGTTGACTCCTACCTGCGTTCCCGAGGATGGTACGAGGTAGGAGATTTAGGCTGGTTGCAACCGACTCGGCTGCAATTCCAAGGTTTACTCTTATCGATCTACGGCATCGCATGGATTCTGATACGAGCATTCGCGAACACGCGTTCCAAGGATGACGAGAAAGTCACATTCTGGCCTTTGGATTCCGTCGCGGTGCGATACTTCAACCAAGCACTCTTGGCCGTACCAACGGTGGTGGTGATCTATCTGGTGTTGTACGGGGCTGTTCCCGGGATCGCTCAAGAACTTTCGTCGCAAACCAACGGTGAGCGGCTTGTTCCTGATTTATCCAGCTTTCAACTGGGAGACTCACTCATCAATCTGGCGCATAACGGTTACACCTGGCTGCTGTTAGCGGCTGTGGCTGTCAGTCAGATTGTCTCATTTGCCGAGAATCCTCGGCGGTGGAACTTGGCTGCATTGGCCGTTGTGGTCTCTGCTTCGCCGCTTCTCGTTGCCGCGAACTGGTATGACACCGTTTCGGTGGCATCGGCAACACGGTGGACCTATGCGATTTACTTTTTGATCGGTTCAGCCTTGATTTGGTTCCGTCACCCAATTGGCAGATGGATCGCCAGGCAATCCTGGTTGAAGCAAAGACAATTCCCTCGTATCGAGTGGTTCAGTTTTGGAGTGCTCGCTTTTTTTGCTGCCATTCCCTTAATTGGCATGGCGATTTTTGTCGCGATTTCCGCAGTGTCTAACGAACCGCCGGATAGTGAGGAAACAAACTGGTTGATAACTCTCGCGGTTATGGGTCTGGTTGCGGTGGGAGCTGCGCTGATCATTCCACGATGGAATTCAAATGCCCGAGGGTTGCAGGTTTTGACGAGGAGTGCAGCGGTATTGGCTTCGATGCCGGTGTTTGCCCTCACCTTGTTTGTCGTGGGTCGATCTTTAGGATCCCATCCGATCATTGGGCCAGATCACGATTCCTTCTTTTTTCAAATTGGCCTCGCCGGTTCGTATGCCGTTCCCTTGGTATGCATGAGTATCGGAATGATTGGAAATGCCATCAGTCTTCGTTCTGAGGCAGTCAGCTTTACGGCGGGATTGTTGTTGACGTTTTCGGCTACGGCAGGGTTCATGCTCACATTAAAAGGCAAGCTCGGACCCGAACAGTGTATTCAACTCGCACAGATTAACTCGATTGTGACCTCGGTCTATGCACTGGGATGGATGATTTATCAACGCATTCGTCGATGGGCGGATCGAGAAGGAGCTTGGCTGACTGCGCAGCTTGGAATTGGCGTTGGTTTCATTGCGTTGCCGCTTGCCTTCTTTACGTTGGCGTTGCTGATCGTGCCCGACCACAATAGTCAGATTGATATTGTGACCGGATGGCTTGGTTGGACCGCGTTCCTGCTTGCCGTCGGCGGCGTCATGGCGCTATTGCGGTCGCGCGGGATGGATCTGTCAGATCGATTCTGGCAGTTCGCCGCGATCGGGTTCGTGGCGATGGTCAGTTTGCAGAGCAATGCCTTCGACCCCATCACTTCTAACCATTGGTTTTCGTTTGGACTGCTCCAAGTGGCGATCGTTGTCGGGGCCACTGTCTGTGTTGTTCTCGATGTGGTCCGGAACCAAAAAACTTCAGATGCGTCATTCCCACTGGTTTCTCGTTGGGGCTGGTTGACTGCGGTTACACTCGCCTATCTCGGAATCCGAGGAGTTTTCGGATACGATACGCAGCCGAATTTTCCTTGGTGGCCAATCATGGCTTGGCTCTCCGCAAGTGGCCTTTGGGCGATTCGAGCATGGCATACTCAAAAGCATCGAAATGCTTATTTGGCAACACTCTTTGCTAATCTGACCTTTTCTCTGTGGTGGATTGAAGAAGGGCATTCGCTTTTCAATTCGTCTGATTATGGGGTGTTCTTCGAGTTCATGTTGGGGAATGCCATCGTGATGAATGTCATGGTCGTGCTTTGGTCGTGGCTGTTCTACAGGTCGGCAACCGTCAAACGAACGTTTCCCAGTATTCAATTCATGTCAATTCTTATGTCGATGTTGATCATGACGTTAATGATCAGCATCAACCTGTTTCAGGATATCGACAATTCGCAAGAGGATACCAATGGGTTGGTTCAAATTGCCGCATTGATCAGTCTTGCCATCGCGAACCTGTCTTGTTTATGGCGTCCCCGTAACTCTCTTGCGGTGATTGGAGTTTATTTCGCTGGTTTGCTGGCTTCGGCCTCACTGCTGGACTCGTTCAACCTCACGCTAGAGCCGATGGTTTGGAATGGCACGCTTGTCCTGGCGTCTTACGGTTTTGCGACGAGCTATTTGTGGAGTCGCAGACGAGGGATCGGACAATTACTCGCTCCCTTGCGAATTCCGTCGAATGATCATTTGCAGCAACAAACGCAGAAATGGCTCATTCCATTGAATGGGCTCTTGGCTGTTTTCGTGACCATATTTGCATTGCTCACGCAGTTTACTTGTGAAGTCTTAAGTTTGAGATTGGCTTGTAGTCAGGCAATTGCGGCAATGGCATTTTCGATTGGGATGCTTGCTCGTGGAACCCGTGAGACGCAACTCCGAATGACGTCCCTTTTGCTCGGCACCGTTGCAGCCGTAGGATTTGGATGGTGTTGGATTGATCCAGATGGCCCGCATGCTACCGGTTTGAATCGCGCGGTTGTATTTGCGAGTGCGGTGATGGCGATGGCTGCTTTTTATGGAATCGGATTGTCCAAGATTCTGCGGCGCGAAAATGCTTGGACTCGAGCTGGGTATCAGTTTGTTCCGGCGTTAATCGGTGTCGGAGTTTTCTCGGTTGCGGGCATCCTGGTGCTGGAGGTGTGGTTGTACCTGTCGCTTGGTGCTGTCGATCTGTCGCTGCCGGGCGTCCTTGCTGTTGCAGCGGCTCTGTTGATGGCGATGGCAGCGTGTCTGGTGGCAGCCATCGTGCCCGGGCGCGATCCTCTCAATCTTCAGGAAAGCAGGAGGGCGATTTACATCTATGGTGCAGAAGGACTGATCGCTCTGCTGTTTTTGCACTTACGAGTTACGATGCCGTATCTCTTCACGGGCCTCTTCCAGCAATACTGGACGATAATCGTGATGGTCATCGCCTTTGCAGGCGTCGGTATGAGCGAATGGTTCAAGCGGCGTCAGATTCAATACCTGGCAAACCCACTCGAAAAAACCGGGGCTTTACTTCCACTTTTGCCCGTCATCGGCTTTTGGTTGACCGACCAGAGTGTGAACTATTCGGTGATCATGCTCACCGTCGGATGTCTGTATGCCGGTTTGTCCGTGATGAGGAAGTCATTTGGTTTTGGCATTATTGCAACCCTGGCCGCGAACGGAGCCCTTTGGTTCTTCCTGCATGACACCGTGCAGATCAGTTTTTTCTTACATCCTCAGTTGTGGCTCATTCCCGGAGCGATCTGCGTATTGATCGCTGCCTATTTGAATCGTGAAAGTCTCAGTCCCACTCAGATGAATACCCTTCGATATTTATCTGTCTCCGTGATCTATGCATCCTCGACGGGGGATATCTTCATCAATGGAGTCGGTAACGCTCCCTGGTTACCGGCGATTCTGGCAGCGTTTTCAATCGCTGGGATATTTGTCGGCATCCTGATGCATGTTCGAGCGTTCTTGTTTATGGGATTGTCGTTTCTCGTGATCTCATTGATGACCGTCATCTGGTATGCCGCAGTCGATCTCGAACAAACCTGGCTCTGGTATGTGACGGGGATCGTAACGGGGGTGATCATCATTGCCGTATTCGCCGTCTTTGAGAAAAAACGGAACGAAGTGATTCAGGTCGTCACCAAGCTTAAGAGTTGGGACTGATCAAAGATGCGAGAAGGGCAATATTGCCCCTCTCGCAGTGGAAAAGAAATGTGACGATTAATAGTCACGAATGGAAACGTCGTTGTCCGATGGGAAATCTTCTTCGATCGGGGCCGTAACTTTTCCGGTGGCAGCCCATTCAGTACCTCGCTGCAGGGTATTGATGAAACCGGTACATTTCATGGAGAGGTCAGAGTGGCCCATCGGCGTGTGGAAAACTCGGCCGTCACCATATTGGATTGTCATCATCATCGGTTCGTGACGTCCTGACTTTGGCGAAAACGCCGTGGCGAGAACTCGCATGTTGACCGCCGGGCCCCGCAGTGAATCATAGAGTTCATCTTTGGCGTGCATCCAGGCCAGCGGCATGCCGTTTGTGATCGGATGGTTCGCGTCTCGAATGATCACCTGGAATGGGTGTTGAGGGCCATGACTTCCGCCCGGACCTTTACTCTCGTCACGAACGATGCTTCCATCTTTGAAATAGACGTAAGGTCCAGATTTTTCCGAGCGTCCGCCCCAACCGCCGAGGCCGATCATTTCGTTGTACTCTTTCCAATTGGGAAATGAATTGTCCGCTGCATGAACGATTACGAGGCCACCGCCATTGTTCACATAATCAATTAATGCCTGTTGAGTCTTAGGAGACCAGCTATCGCCATTGTAGTTTGAGACCACTGCGTCATATTGAGAGAAGTCAGGAGCAAAGCCGCTCATGTCCTGGCCTCGAGGTGGAGAGGTGGCGACGTCGACATCATACATCTTGCCATCCCCGAATCCACGCACCATGACCGGTGTGGTCGCTTTCCAATTGTGATTGTTTTGACCGTCGACAATCAGCACTTTGATGCGATCCTCCGCCTGTAGCGTCAGCGAAGTCATCATCAACATTGCCATAGTCGCGGCAGCGATTCGTCGTGTCATCATTTATGGACTCCCGTTTTGGTCTTCTCGAAAGATTTGCAGGAAGGATCTTGCCAACGCTGTTTCCTATGCCAAGACGTCTCGGATCGTTTCACCTTCAGCAATTGGAAGAGGTCGGTTGGCTCGGTCGTAGACTTCGGTCTTTGGATCAATGCCCAGAAGATGGAACATCGTGGCTGCTAAATCGTCAGGTCGCACAGGGTCTTCGGCAGGATACATTGCGTAACGATCCGAACTTCCGTGAACGTGACCTTGTTTGACGCCTCCACCGGCAAGCAACGCCGTATAGCATTGCGGCCAGTGATCCCGACTTTCGTTCTTGTTGATCTTTGGTGTCCGCCCGAATTCTCCCATCCAAACGATCAATGTCTCGTCCAGGAGTCCGCGGTTTTCCAGGTCGATCAACAAGGTTGGAAGTGTTTGGTCCGTCATCGGGAGCTGGTACTTATTGACGATCTTGTACATGCGGGAGTTGTCAAAGCCGTGTGTGTCCCAGCCTCCGGATCCTATTTTTTTTCCGCCAATACTATTCGAAAAGTAAACGGTTACGAATTTGACACCGGCTTCCACCAATCGTCGAGCCAATAAGCAACTCTGACCGTAAGTCGTGCGGCCATAAGCATCGCGCAGGACTTCCGGTTCGCGAGACAGATCGAACGCTTTGCGCACGCGATCTGATGTCAGCATGGAAAGTGCCTTGTCATAATACTGATCGAAACCAATCGCTTTCTCGGAGCGATCGAGGTAACGCGTTTGTTGGTCGATCAACTGTTGTAGCGATCGACGCCGCTGTAAACGGTCAACCGATAAGTCCGCGGGTAGGCTAAGTTCTGGCAAACGAAAGCCAGCAGCGTTCGGGTCTTCCTTGAAGAAAAGTGGGTCGTGGGCTTTTCCAAGAAAGCTGGCATGTTGTCCGGGGACAATCGAGCCGTCACGGATGACATGCGGATAAGCGACGAAGGCTGGTACACCTGGATTGGATACTGCCAGCCGATCGACGACGCTCCCATAGGCTGGATAAAGACTCAATGAATCGCGAAGTCGTTGATCGTCCGAAGGAGGTTCGTGACCCGTAATCGCGTAATATCCCGCCGATGCATGGTTTTTCATCTTGTGCGTTAGCGTGCGAATCAACGTCACCTTATGCATCTGTTGAGACATGCGGGGCAGTAATTCGCAGACCGGCATCCCCGGGACCGTGCTAGAGATTGGCCGATAGGGGCTGCGAATTCCGTCGGGGGCATCCGGTTTCATATCGAACGTGTCGAGTTGACTTGGACCACCCCATTGAAACAAGAAAATCACCGACTTAGCCCGCGGGCGATGATGAGAAACCTCGCTCGCCTGTAACAACTTCGGAAGCGTGAGGCCCAACAGGCCTGTGCCGCCGATCTTCAGGACGCTACGTCGCGGAAGTTTCATCATCGATGAGGACCCTCGGTGTTAATGCCGAAACATGAATTCTTTGGAGTTGATGAGAGCCCAGGCAAGATCCTGAATGATTTGCTCACGTTCTTCCGGTTGGGTTTCGAGTTGGCGACGAAAAAGATTCATCTCTTCGTTCGTCGGTGCACGCGATAATGCCGACCAATACAGTTCACGGATGATTTCTAAGGAACTGTTGGTGTGGTCTGCTAGATTCTTGAGCCGAGCTGAATTCGCTAAACGTCCGTGGAGACTCTCGCCGCCCAACAGATAAAACGCCTGGGTCAGTGTTGTCTCGTCCGAACGTTCGCATTCACAGGACATTAAACGTTTAGGCTTGCCGAAAACAGTCAGGAAGCGATCGTCAGGTGACGGTGCTTTTTCCCGCAAGCGAACCCGCAGGACTCCCGGCAGTTGGCCGGCTCGAATTCCCTCAGCATAGCCGTTGAATTGACTCGGCATGCCGAGAAGTTGACATTGAGCATCGAGTAATTGTTCTGCTGAGTGACGACGAACCATCGTTCGAGCGTAATTGGTTGTGGCGAATTCGTCGTTACTGCCATGAGATGCCAACTGGTAGGTTTTTGACATCATGATCCTGCGAATTAAATGACGTATGTCATATCGGTGACGGACGAAGTCGTCGGCCAGAGCTTCTAGCAGTTCCGGATGACTTGCAGGATTTGTGACGCGAAAATCATCCACCGGTTCGACGAGGCCACGACCCATCAGGTGAAACCAGATGCGATTAACTTGAGCTTGTGAAAATGATTTGTTCGCAGGTGAGGTAAGCCAGTTTGCCAACTGCTCGAGACGACTCGCGTCCGGGGTGACAGCGCTCGCTTCACCGCCGAGAAACTGAGGCGTGGCCGCCTCACCAGTGCGAGCGTTGGTGACCTCTCCCTCCATCTTCTCGATGATTTGTTGTTCACCGACAAATTCATTCTTATCGAGCCTGTCCTGACGCTTGTTTTCCGGCACTTCATAGTCGACTCGAGCAAATACGCCGGCCCAGGAGTAGTAGTCATCCTGTGTCCAATGGTCGAAGGGGTGATTGTGGCATTTTGCACACTGAAGACGCACGCCGAGAAAGAGTCGTGCTGTCGTCTCGCCACGACTGAGCGGATCTCGCAACGGTCGGTAGTAGTTGGAAGGAGGATTCTCGTAAGTGCTTCCCTGACCAGCCACTAACTCTCGCACAAACTCATCGAGCGGTTGTCCTTCGGCAAAACTGCGACGGATCCAGCCATGGAATAACTCGACGCCACGAGCATCCATGACCTTTTCCTCATTCCGCAATAGATCTGACCATTTGAGTGCCCATTGGTCGGCGAACTCGGGACGATTCATCAATTCATCAATGAGCCTGGCACGCTTGTCCTGGTGGAGATCGTTGGCAAAGGCCTGCGCTTCTTGACCGGTCGGAGGAATTCCTAAAAGGTCAAAATAGGCACGCCGGATGAAGACCGCATCGCTGACTAACTCGGCCGGTTCGATTTGCAGTTCTTGGAGCTTCCTGAAGACATGACGATCGATGTAGTTTTGCGGCTCGGGAATAGCCACAGAATCGCTGCGACTCGGTGGCAAAAATGCCAGTCGTACTGCCAGTTGCTCATTCAGAAAACGCACGGCAATCGTCGTCTCGCCGAATTCATCCTGTTCGACCAGACCATTGGCAGAGATTCGCGTCGCCAGATTTTCCGCCTCATAGGTCGCTAGACGCGTGACGTCGCGAGTCGTGCCATCGTCGAAGGTCGCAATCACTGCCAGTTGGACTGAATCCTCGGGCAGAAAAACATTCTTATGTTGAGGGGTTACTTGAAGGTGCGTAACAGGTGGCGAAGTCGAAGTGGGACCCGGTGAACCTGCCCGAATCCAGTCTCTTAAGATTGTGTATTCAAGGCTGCCGACTTGAAAACGTTGTCCACCTTCATGAGGCACTCCGGCAACAGGCTTCAGCAGCATCAAGCTCTCGTCAGCCGCGTTGCGGTTGATGCGTCGCCCAGCCAAGTCATGAGTCAACGCGAGGTAATCCCCCGCGGCGTCCTGGCCTCTTAGACTTAAGCTCAGTCCACCCTTGCCACGGAGATTACCGTGACAGGTCCCAAGGTTGCAGCCGGCCTTAGAAAGTACGGCCATCACGTCTCTCTCAAAAACTAATTCATCAGCTGCGACCGTGCCGCGGGCGGAAAGAAGGAACGCCACACAACAAACGCTTAAGAAAGATGTCGTTCGTTGGGAAGAAACTATCGACTGCATGGTGATGAAAGACTTTTTCAATGACTTCGTAACTTTGACCGACAAATTAATCTGGCCGTTGCCGTAAACCATTCGGATCCCATTCTGACAGATCGTCAGGAAACTCTCAAATTAACGCGGCGATCTGTGTTGATTGAGGCAGAATTGAGGGTGTGGATCACGCCGGCAGCTTATCTTTCGATACACGATCTATTCACCCGAGACGGTGACTACGATTTCTCGATCTCGTGGTTTGACGTCGCATTCCAAGTGAAAGACCTGTTGCCAGGTACCGAGAATGGGGCGGGAGTTGCCGACGGGGACCGTGACCGATGGGCCCAGCCAAGTGGCCTGCAAGTGAGAGTGGCCATTGCCATCGTGCCAGGCTTGTTCATGGCCGTAGGTTGGGCTAGGCGGAATCAGCTGATCAAGAATCTCAGGAAGATCCCGTTCGAGACCGGGTTCGAATTCGATCGTTCCGATGGCCCCCGTGCTGCCGATGTTAAAGACGTGAACCGTGCCTGATTTGATCTTGCTTCGTTCAACAATCGCCACCACCTGATCCGTGATGTCGTGCATGTCCCGATGACCACGCGTCCTGATGCGAAACCGTTCCTGAACGACCATTGAATCTCTGTACGCGAAGATAATCGGTGAAATCAGGTTTTGTCGTCGATGATCTTTGCCGTGCGTTTTCGCACTCGACAGATCTGCTAGACCAGTTCCGAGATTGGCTCAACCCCATCATCGATCAAGAAACGCGGACGTCCCGTCAAATCTTCGACGGTCGTTGAATTTAGATCGATCCCCATATTGTGATACAAGGTGGCCATCACCTCTTGGAATGTGACGGGACGCTCGGATGCCTCACCACCAATGCGATCCGTGGCGCCAATCACTTGACCTGTTTTCATGCCGCCACCGGCCAGCAGGGCACATGAAACCTTCGGCCAATGGTCGCGACCCGCGTTGTTGTTGATTTTCGGGGTTCGTCCAAACTCACCCCACACGACCACGGAAACGTCGCGGTGCAGATCGCGTTCATAGAGATCATCGATCAATGCCGATACTGCGTTGTCAAGCATCGGCATATCTTCCTTCGCTCGTTTAAAATTGCCACCGTGCCAATCCCAGCGACTGAAGTTCAACGTGACGCAGCGAGCGCCCGCCTCAACTAATCGGCGAGCAATCAGGAAGTTTTCAACCATTTTCGGGGCGCCGTCGGCGCGGGGCTTAGGGTCGCCTTGCCCGTACCGTTCCACAATTGCAGGCTTCTCTCGCGATAGATCGAGAGCATCGATCAGCTTCGATGAAGTTAGCACACCCAGGGCCTGACGCTGGAAGGCGTCGAGACCTGACACCATTCCCGATCGGTCGACGTCTCGACGCAAGCGATCGAATGCAGTGAGCAGCCCCTTACGGTCTTGTAATCGCTCGAGCGATACGCCATTGAGGACCATGTCTTCTGCACCGTCGGCCATTGGACGAAACGGTTCATTCGCTATCCCCAGGAAGCCTGCTCGTCCAGGATCACCCCACGGGACATGACTTGTCTTGTAGCACAAGCTCACATATGGCGGTACGTTTGGATCGACGGGGCCATAAAGTTGTGAAAGGGTTGATCCCATGGAGGGCCAACCGCCTGACGGCGCTGGTGTCTCACGACGACCTGTCATGCATTGGAAGGCGGCATGACGGCCCGACGCGCCGACAATCGATCGAATAGGAACGAACCGATCCATTCGCTGAGCAATCTTGGGGAACAGTTCGCAAATCTGAATGCCCGGGATACTTGTCGAGATCGGCTGTAAAGGTCCCCGAATTTCCGACGGTGCCTCGGTCTTGATCTCCCACATGTCTTGGTGGGGCGGACCACCCGGCAGAAAGACCATGATGACGGCCTTGTGTGACTTGCGCACTCCCGCTTGTGCCTCGGCCTGCAACAGTTGGGGCAACGAGAGTCCTCCCATTGCCAAACCTCCGATTTTCAAAAAACCGCGGCGCGACACGCCATCGCAAAACGCTGATCGTCGACTGGGGGTTCCCAAGATATTAAGCATCTCTGGTACTCCTTTGTTTGAGCGGCGATTCGCTGAGAGGTTCAGCAAGAAAAAATATATCAAAATAGGCTGATTGGTACAATGAAATCTCTCCTTCTTTGAGCCTCTAAGCCTGCTGTCTGCTTGCGCTTCGCAAAACCGTAACTATGCATTCGCAAAAGTGTTGGGTCAGCTCCCGTCGGTTGGCCCGTTCATGGACGGGGGTGGACTTGCTAGGATGGGGCGTTTTCCGACCTAACCAATTTTCGAGATGGGGCATTTCAGGACGATGGCTAAGAAGACGATTGCAGATGTCGATGTTTCCGGGCAGACCGTATTGATGCGAGTTGATTTCAATGTGCCCTTAGATGACAGCTTGCAGATTACGGATGATCGGCGCATTCGGATGGCTTTGCCCTCGATTCAATCGGTCTTGGACCGAGGTGGAAAGCTGGTGCTGATGAGTCATCTGGGGCGGCCAAAGGGTGAGCCGCAGCCTGAATTCAGTCTGCAACCGGTGGCGACCCGACTCGGCGAACTTCTGGAAGCCAAGGTCAGTTTTGCGGCAGATACGGTTGGCGACGATGCTCGTGCCAAGGTTGCAGCTTTACAAGCGGGCGAGGTTGTCGTTCTGGAAAACGTGCGGTTCAACGCCGGCGAAAAGAGCGGTGATGCCGACTACGCGCAGGCTCTTGCGGAAATGGCCGACATCTATTGCAACGATGCTTTTGGAACCTGTCATCGCAAAGATGGCTCCATGTTTGCTGTGCCGAGTGCGATGGAGGGGAAACCAAAAGTCGTCGGTTTCCTAGTCGCCAAAGAGATTCAGTATTTGAGTGAAGTAATTGCCAATCCAGAACGGCCCTTCGTGGCGATTCTTGGTGGGGCAAAGGTTTCCGACAAGATCAACGTGATTCAAAATCTGTTGGGAATTTGTGATCAAGTTCTGATCGGTGGCGCGATGGCCTACACATTCTCTTTGGCCAAAGGTGGTGCAGTCGGTGAGAGTCTTATCGAGCCGGATAAGGTGGAACTCGCAAAACAACTGATGGAAAGCGGTGGCGATAAATTGGTGCTTCCGATTGACACTCATTGTGGCGATGACTTCTCGGGTAGTTGCAACAAACAAGTCGTCGACGCAGGTCATATTCCCGATGGCTTCGAGGGGTTGGATATCGGACCGAAAACGGCAGTCGCTTACGCGGACATTGTTCGGTCGGCCAAAACCGTCGTTTGGAATGGACCTATGGGCGTTTTTGAAATGCCGCCTTTTGATGAAGGCACCAAGGCTGTGGCGCAGGCCATCGCCGAAGGTGACGGAACAAGCATTATTGGCGGTGGCGATAGCGCGGCGGCCATACAGCAGTTGGGTTACGCCGATCAGGTGACCCACGTTAGTACCGGTGGTGGTGCGAGTCTGGCGATGCTTGAAGGCAAGCCGTTTGCCGCCGTTGAGTTGTTGGATGAAAAATAACAAGACATTCGATGAGTTATCTCTCCTGAGCGAGAAGGCACAAGCGTGACGAATCCGGAGCGGATCACAAGCTCGCAAAATGCTCGCCTGAAGGAAGTACTCCGACTTCGTAAACGGCGTCATCGCGACCGTCGACAGAGTATTCTGATCGACGGTAGTCGCGAAGTCTGTCGCGCGATCGAAGCGGGTGTCGACATCCAAGAGCTGTACGTGACGGATGCCTTTTGGCAGGCGACAGAGACCGCAGGCTGGCGGACAAGTTTGGATTCCGACGTACGAGTCAGCCTCGTCTCAGCCGATCTCTTGGATCGCATTGCTTATGGAGATCGAAACGAAGGTGTGGTGGCTGTGGCGGTGCCTTCGGCCACTTCGCTTTCCGGACTCTCGTTGCCACCGGACCCGCTGGTCCTCATCTTGGAGGGAGTCGAAAAACCTGGCAATGTGGGTGCTGTTGTTCGCACTGCTGATGCGGCCGGAATCGATGCCGTGATCGTCGTGGATGCCGGCACCGACTTATTCAATCCCAATGCGATTCGCGCTAGTCTCGGGACACTCTTTTCCATGGCAATCTGTGCCGCTGACCTGGATGAAATTCAACCGTGGTTGGCGGAGAGGGCATTGCAGGTGATCGTGACCCGTGTCGATGGAGCTGATTGGTACGATCAGTTTGACTACTGTCGAGGTACGGCGATTGTGCTAGGAAGTGAGGCCGGCGGCGTCACGGAGTGCTGGAAATCAGATGCCTACCAGGCCGCGAAACTACCGATGCTCGGGATTGCCGACAGTCTCAATGTTTCGGCGACCGCCGCGGTCCTTTGCTATGAAGCAAATCGTCAACGCCGCGCCCTCAAACCTTAGCGAGCCTCGTTTTGAGTTGCGGCTGCCGTCAGTGTGTTCCGCAAAAGCATTGCAATGGTCAGCGGTCCCACGCCACCTGGGACGGGTGTTAGATGGCCCGCTACCTCAAGCACGCCATCAAAGTCAACGTCGCCGACCAAACCTTCTTCGGTGCGATTGATTCCGACGTCAATAACCGCTGCG
>Ga0163179_10000487_pt1 | contig 29001 bp, 29 predicted proteins | sample AtlANTMetagenome_FD_109643 | JGI IMG/M metagenome (GOLD analysis project Ga0163179, IMG submission 109643) | Marine eukaryotic phytoplankton communities from the Atlantic Ocean - Atlantic ANT 2 Metagenome | ecosystem: Environmental > Aquatic > Marine > Oceanic | place: North Atlantic Ocean...
AGAACGATACTTAAATAAAACAATAAATTCGGAGAATCAAATGAGGCATGAAGTCCTTCATAAACCAAGGGGTGTAGAGTTTCTACGCTCAGACACCAGCCACGTAAGGTATGGAAAGAAGATAATTGGTCTACCAAATTACCCAGTAATGGTGCTTACCAATTCAGAACGAGGTGATAGTAACTGCCAGAGAAAATGGTGGTATGGGAATGGTGTCGGAATAAATAGCGACCGCACTACCGATGCCCTTAGATTTGGAAGTGAGGTACACGAGATACTTGAGCTTATATACCTGTATTACCATAAGCACCAAAAAGAAATACAACCGCGCTACGTTGATTCATTTCTTGAGGCTTCCTTCAAAAAGTGGGACAATTCTTACTTTTGCGGAGATGAAGAAAGCTACGGACTAAGCACTGACCAAGTTGAAACTGAAAAAACAAGATTAAGAAGAGCAATTTACGGATATATTAGAAAGTACAATAAGGAACTTTCTAATATGAAAGTTGTTGGTGTTGAAACACCTATAGCAGCCCCCATACTTGATCCATACACTAAAAAGGTTTTCCAAAGTACGGTTCCCGTTATCTGGGATGAAAGCATTAACGCCTACAGGATAGCGGTGCACACGGACAATAAAAAGCTAATCGTTAAAAGAAGGCTCAAGTGGTACCAAATATGCAAGCTTGATGCGATAGCTGAAGTAGACGGAAAACTTTGGGTTGTTGAACACAAAACAACTAAAACTCCTAAAACATTTTCTGACAAGCTATATCTTGATACACAGCTACCTGGATATGTTAGAGCGTTGCGTTCCGTAAGCGATGCGGGATTGCTGGGTGCAGAAAAATTGGATGTGGGTGGATACATCTATGATGTGATTTCATCACAAATGCAAAACGAGCCGAGAATCCTTGCCTCTGGAAAGATTTCATTAGCTAAAAATCAGAGGATTCCATCTTGGATCTTTAAAAAGAAGATTAAAGAACACGGGTTTGAGATGTCAGACCCTAAAATTCTTGAATTTTACCTTTCACTTGTTGATAACATTGATCCTTACCTCTATATGCGAGAATGGGGGTACGTTACCCGACACGATACAAATATGTATGGGATAGAGTTGTTTAGTGTCGCAAAACAATTGGCTGAAAACAGAAAGAACCAGATTAATTTGAGGACTATCTATGATGTGGCCTTGAATTTCCCAAGAACCCCAATCTGTAGGAAGCCTGGGGGTTTTTGCGCTTACACGCAAATCTGCTCTGCAGACACAATGGATTTTGAGAAGCAGACAATAAACCACAGGGTGTCTTGGCACCCAAAAAATAAAGGAGCGAAATAGTGTCTATTTTAGATGAAATGTTCAAGGCTGGCGAATGCCAGGATTTGCAAGCAAAAATATTAATTTATGGTGACTCTGGATCAGGAAAAACATACGGATGCTCAAGATCAAACAATACAATTGTTCTTCTCTGTGAAAAGAACGGTATGGTGAGCGTCCGTCACAGCAATTCCAATGCTCTAGTTGTTGGATGCACCAACATCTCTGAAGTTAGAGCATTCATGCATGAAGCTATGAATGGTGGCCTTAAGAAGCATGGTGTTGAAACCATTGTAATTGATGGTCTGACTGAAATCCAGAGAATGATAAAGGACGAGATTATTGGCTCTGGAAAACAGATGAAGCTTCAAGACTGGGGTCTTCTCGCCGACAAGATGCGAAAACTTTTACGCACTATCAGAAATCTTCCATTCAATGTCATCTGCACTGCTCTTGCCGAATATACCTATAACGAAGATCAGGTTCGATATACGAACCCTCAGTTTGAAGGAAAGAAGACGGCAGCAGAAGTAATGCAGTACTTTAGCGCTGTAGGGGTGGCTTACAAAAAAGTAAATAAAGAGAAGGACACAGTTGAATACCGCGTGCTTTTTAGCGGACCGGCAACAGTGATGTGCAAGAGTGCAGGCTCGTTAGAGAATACAGAGCCTGGTGAGGCAGCAGTATGGCTTAGAAAGCTATCTCTAAAATCACAAACAACAAACAATGGCTCTAATGGTGTAAAGAGGCAGCAGCAGAGGCGTTAGAGGTGAACTGGCCTTGATTATTAGTCTTATTAATGATAAATTTCAATTGTGAATTAACACACAATAACGGAGAAAATAACCCATGTCTTTTATGGTCGACCCAAGTCAATTAGAAGAATCGTCTGGAACTGAATTTGAGAGAGAACAATATGCTCTCGAAGGAAAAAAAGTCCTACAATGTGTAGGGACATATAAAGCTACTGCCTCAACTGGCACACCTTATTATCGGTGCAAATTCGTTGTTCTCAATGACCTTGAGGACCAAGGTGATGAAGGAAATGTTGTGTGGAAGAATTTCTTCCTGAGCGATAAAGCTGTCAGGTTTCTCTTGTACTTCACAAGAGCAATGGGGCATCGATCACCTTTTGATGCAGCACAAGAGGCCGTTTTTGATGCAATCGCTAAAAGCCGCCCATTTATTGGGGAGCTTGTTGGTGATGGGGATTACGGTCCAGACATCTCAAGATTCAACAGGGCAAGCATCTCTGATCTTCCAGAGGAAATGGATAAACTCATTGAGAAATCTTCGGCAAAATTTGAAGATTGGGTTCAGTGGAAGAAGAGTGGAGGATCGTCAAACAACGGTCAGTCAAAAACATACAAGCATGAAGACAAGTATGGAGACATTCCTTTCTAAACAAAATTAAAATAAAATGAGTGGCCCCAGCGAATATTTGGGGCCACTCATAATTCGGAGAAAGAAAATGATAGCAACAGTAATTAAGCCAGAATTTTGGTCTTATAATCTTAGTTTAGCACACTCTGGACTTCTTCTCTATCTAATGTCTAAGATGGATAAGGACGGGATAGCCTGTATTGACATTACAGCAGATGAGGCAGCTAAGTTAAATTTAAACACAGACAGATTTGTAAGAGGAGCAAGACAATTAGAGTCTCTTGGGTTCGTCGCAATATATTCTGTGAACGGCAAGACTTATGCATGGACACCAATCGTATCGCGGACACAACCAACAAAAGGCAACTTAAAACGTGAACGGAATAGCACACTGCCACCCCCATCTGCAGAAAAAGTGATTGGACTTGTAAAGTCTCTATACAATATAGAATCAATAAAAGAAGCCAAAAGAATTTGCCCTAGAGCCTGGGGAATAAAAAGAAATCCCTCAACGATACCAACAGAGGAAATCAGAAGTGTATTTGAAGAGTGGCAGAAACGGCAATCAAGACCAGGAGGTTGCCTATTTAATAGGCCCGCTCAGGACAGTATCAAAAGTCCCTTAAAGGCTGGCTTCACTTCCCTCCAATTGCGTTCTCTTATTGAATTTGCTTACGAAGCGGATCATCCAGCAGCAAGATTTTGGAGGGGTGATAATGATAGAAACAGAAAGTATCTGGGTATAGAAAATCTATTCAGAATAAGAATGATGAATGATAGAATTTCTATGCTGGATGAGTATATTGAAGTCAATCATCACAAGCACGATCCAAATGGACCGATCAGTCTTTATCATAAAGAGCGTCCCTTAGAAGCGAAAGGGGGGCCACCTAGCACCTTAACAAGCGCAGAAACTGCAGCGCTAAACACTCAGCAAACCAAGATATTAACACTTCTTGTTGAGAATGGTGATGAAGGGGTGTGGACGCAAGATCTTGCCAGAACAGCACTTAAGTACTCAGCGAGAATATCTGAACTCAGAGGACTTGGGTACTCAATTGTGGTAGCCGAAAGAACAGATCATGGAAACAACAGATACGTTCTAAGATCAAGAAACACGGTAGATGCAAGCACGAAAAAGTTAAGGCTAGTAGAGGGTGGGAAATGAAATGGATAGATCAAATAAACAGTAATGGAGTATGGGAGATAGGCTCCATGCTTCAAATGAGTAAAGCAAAAGGGCAGTCATTGACTCCATGTCCAGCCTGCAATGCAGAGACAAGAGGTTCAGGCGACCGAAGAGGACCAATAGGGGTAAGGGGTGATGATCTTGGATGGAGATGCCTATCATGCGGCATAGCGGGTGATGCTGCGGACTTAGTTTCAGTAAAATTAACGGGTCGAATTCTTTCAAATATAGAACGTGAGGAACGACAAAAAATAAAGGAGTGGGCAATGAATGCTCAAATAATAAAACAGGATGGATTCAATCCGTCGAGGAATGTTAGACCAGCAGTAAGGAAAACTAAAAAACCAGAAAAGACCAAAGGGAAGTTTCAGTTCAGTGTTGGACTAGCCAAAGCATCACATGGGGCTTTGATTAATGCATTGTCGTCAATCAATGATGGTGAACAAAGAACGAGGGAAAATTATTTACAGCGAGAGGTAGCCCAATACCTAAAGCACAGAGGAATAACAGAAGAATCAATACACGAATGGTCTTTGGGTGCATACCTCACCGACAATAAAAAAGAAATCTACCTAACTATTCCTATTTTCAACGCTAAGAAGGAGATAGTAAACATAAGGTTCCGCTCTATTCCTGGTATGTGTCTCTACTGCCAAGGTTCTTCTTGCAACCGATGCAAGAATGGTGAGGTTAAAAAAATATACTATAATTGTGCTGGAGCAACTGCAGCGCTGCATGGTGAGCATCTACTGTCCAAGAATAAGAAAAGCACAGTTCTTATCTGCGAGGGTGAGTTGGATCTGATCTCTTTGTGGCAAATGGGATTCAAGGAAAATATTGTCACAGGGACGGCTGGCGCCGGAACATTTAAAGATGAGTGGTTGGATTCTCTTGAGCCATACAGAGATTTCGTCATTATGTATGATGATGATGACGCGGGAAATGAAGGAGCGGCAAAGCTTGCAAAAAAGCTTGGAAAGTATAGGTGTGGAAGGGTGGATTTGAATCCGCATGAAGATCCCAACGACTGGCTTATGTCGTCTTCACCAGTTGAGGATCTGGCAATTGCCCTTGATAACGCATCCCCAATGATGGATGCTAGACTGAAGCGGGTAGAGTCTTATTCTGGAGAATTAGAAGACTTAATCAGAAATCCGTTGTCCCTTAAAGGTAGAAGCACAGGCAATTATGATATTGATGACGCTATGGGTGGTTGGCGTCCAGGGTTATCTATATTTACTGGGGACACAGCCAGCGGCAAGACAACCCTAACCACGTGGCTAGCCCACGAACAAGCAAAACAGAATGTCGGCGTAATGCTTACCTCTTATGAGCAACGGCCAATCGGGACAGTACAGAAGCTCATGAGATTAGAGTGTGGTGACTTCACAAGGGTCACCCAGTCCGAAAGGGAGGGTGCGTATGCAAGGCTGTCAAACATGCCCTTATATCTTCTTGATCATTATGGGGAAATGGATTTCAGCAAATTACTTGAAGTGATCAAATATGCTGTTAGAAGGTTAGATGTGGAGTGGTTCTTGGTTGATCACCTTGGATTTCTTTTAGATACTAAAGCCAAAGACGAAAGAAGAGACATAGAAGCGAAAATTAGAGAGCTTGCTGTCTTAGCGGTAAATGAGGGCGTAACGATAGTGCTTATCTGTCATCCAAACAACCTATCAGTAGCACATCAGAGACGTGTAAAGCTTACTGACTGCAAGGGTGCATCTGCAATACGACAAGATGCTCATATAGGTGTAGTCGTAGAGAGGGTTGATTATGGTCCAGATAAGCCTATAAAATATCCCGCTACAAGACTCTATTTTGATAAGGTCAGATCGGAGTTTGGCAGACAAGGATCTGAAGTTATCCTATTCTTTGATCTTGACTGGTGTGCTTATGTAGACAATTTTGACGCCACACCAACACACATAGCCAATCAAAATGGACAATTTATATAAAGGTGGATTCAGAGATGATAAATAGAGTACCAGATTTAATTTCAATGCCAACACAAGCCAGAGGAGTGCTTGTAAGGTGTTCACCAAAGAAAGACCCGAAGGGTGGTCCAGGCGCGTTGATATTTACCATTGACGTATCGTTCTCTATTTTAGATAGGGAAGATGCTGCTACAGTTGAGAAGTACTGTAGGGGTGCGCTGCATATGTGGCTTGCAGGCCAAGAGGGAGGAAAAGGTTCTGTAAAAGACCAGTCCGATTATGGGATGGTCAAGGTAACATACACAAATGGGGATACAGATATATGTGCCGGATTTGCTGACATTGTGTTTAGTTCAGTATCAGTAAAAGGTGAGGCAGCCAATCTGCTAATTAGATTCAAGATAAACGGACTGATGGAGAAAGCATGGTCTAACTTAATCTCTATGCTTGACCAAGATTTGGCCATAAGCCTTGAGGGAAGGCAGACAAGCTTTGATTTTAATGGTGACAATGATACCATTGAGACAAATGGATTAAATGGAAATCATACTGAAGTCGTTAAAGTTACACAAATCAGCAATGGTCTATCCGACTCATATGGCATTATATCTTCATTTACAGACACAGACGGTGCAAAACTAATACTGTGCGAGATTGACGGAAGCACAAAAATTATAGAAGAAGAATCCTTTGAAGTAAAATCAACTATGGAACTTGAAATGTCAGAGGATCTTGTGGCGCTTTACATGTCTAAGTGTTCTGCCTCAGGCGTTCCCCCCACATGGGTTGACATCTGTTATGCAGTGGCATCCCTATACAAGAACGGAACGATAACAATAAACAAAAACAATTCCTGGACAATTAGTACTGATATTATTGAAAGGGCAATTGATATTGGTAATGGGAGAAGGGAAATGGAAATAATGGAATGAAATTCACAACAATTAGAGATCTTCAGTTTTATAAGCCAACGCCCGAAAACATGTACGCTCTTGTTACTCTACCTAAAGGAACTGAAGTTATTGTTCTAAACAATAGGCAGACAAGAAGACTTTCGTATTTGGAGCAAGACGCAATAAAGAGAATGAGAAAGCGTGAAAGAAATACGGTGGCGTTTATGTGGGAAGGTCTTCTCAGAACAGCAGTAACAGGAAAAGACTTGATTCAAACTAAAGCAAAAAGTCGCTCATCCTTCTTACAAGGGTTAATAAGTGGAAAAGACTAAATTAATTATACTAAATGGAGCAAAGGACGACCTTGACGCCTCAAATAAAGATTTGCAGGAATCTTTATCAAGTGGATACAGGGTTATATCGTCTCATCCCATAATGTCATCAGGCAAGCCGGCCATAGCAGTAATTGTATCGTATGAGGGCAAAAATAGAATAAATTATATTATTTACCCTTTAGTTGGGATATTTCTTATTAAGCTGGTAGAGGCACTACACTTTATAGCCGTAAATATTTAGGAGAAACAATGTCAGCAGAATACACCAGAATGTCAGTAAACGATCTTATACCCGATCCTGAAAATCCACGTTCACACTCAAAGTATAATGTTGATGCTATTCGAGCATCAATTGAGACTCATGGACAGGTTGAGCCTCTTGTTGTTCAAAAGAGTAGTAAGCAAATCATTGGCGGGAATGCCAGGTTTGGTGTCCTAAAAGAGATCGGATACGAAGATGTGGATGTTGTCTTGCTTGATATTGATGACTCAAAAGCAAGAGCATTGTCTATCAGCCTGAATAGGACTGGAGAATTGGCTACATGGGATGAAGATAACCTCGCGAAAGCTCTTGATAACCTTAAAGGTTTGGAAGACTTCGATTTTGATTCTTTGGGATTTGATCAGATGGAAATAGATCATTATCTGTCATTCGGAATGATGGATGATGAGTTTGAGGCGACAGAGCTTTCAATGGAGCCGCCACCAGAAGACCATCCCTCTGTTCAAGCAAAGAAAGAATTTCTTGAAAAGTCTGGCGGCGTCTTCGTAAATGGATCAGTCAAGGGTGAGAATATGAGTATTATTCCCCACGGTACAGAACCCCAGAAGATGGCAGCATCACATATACGTCAAGTTCAACTTCACTTCACGGTTGATGATGACAAAATTTTCCGTCTTTATTGCAGGAGACTGTGCGATATTTACGAAACAGACAATCTGACTGATACTGTTTTTAAAGCACTAATTAATGAAGCAAACAAACATGGAGTAAGTGATGGCGAAGAGACAGTTTAGCAAAATGAAGGTTTACTCCCAAGTCCCCGCCGACCACATAAAAAAGTGGGAAGGAATACACCCTAAAGAGGAAGACTACGACTTCGTGATTGATGGAAACGCGAAGGTCTACAATTCTAAGAATGTTCCTATCGCGATTGTTTATCGGGGCATTTTTACGGATGAGCAACTGGATGCTTCCTATCCAGCTTTTCGTCTATTTAGAGATGATAGAAATTTCTGGTCCGACAATAGAGGGCAGTATTCTGGACAAATTGAGCGGATCCATAAGGTGAAGAAAGACGGTACGATTTCAAGGCAAGGAAGATGTAAATCTATAGCCTCTGGAATAGCAGGGTACTACGAGTCAATCGGGGGAAGATTTAAGTTTCCAAGAGAAACAAAATATCTTCAGAAGTATCCTGAGCAATGGGAATCACTGATGCCTATATTTAGGGTTTGCGGTTCTTGGATGCAAACAGCGGTCAAGGACCGATATGACATTCAGATGGATGCTGTAAAGAAGACTTCTAAGGATTGGGTTATCCCTGGCACCCCTTTCACTACAATCACCGTAAACAACTGCGTGCCGGCTGCATACCATCAAGATAACCGTGACTTGAAAGAGGGCATGGGATGCATGATGGTTTACAGGCGCGGTGAATATGAAGGGTTTGAGTTGGTTGTGCCTGAATACAGATTTGCGATTAACATGAGACATGGAGATGTCCTGTTCTTTAATCCTTGCATCTGGCATGCAAACATGCTTCCTAAAAACGCTGTGGGTGAGGAAGCAGAGGACTGGGAAAGAATCAGTGTGGTTATGTATTTCAGGAAGAACCTAATGAAGGAACCCCCAAAAGAGGAAGCTTTACAGAGAGTAAAGAAGAGGGAATCTGAAAGGTATATGGGGACAAATGACTGATGAGGCATATTGTAGTTTTCATCATTGGACCCCCAGGTGTAGGGAAAACATCTATCTGCAAAACAGTGCTTAATGAATGGGATAAATCATTAGTTGCAAAACCGAAGTGGACTTTATGTCCACCATACGCTCTCGCCGGACACTATTGTGGTACCATTCATGATGGGGCAGACAACGTAGGGTTTCATGCTGCACTTGAAACCCTAGAGTACTGGAGGGACTTCATAGTGACTGATGATGACTACAAATACACGATTCTTGACGGAAGCAGATTCTCTACAAAAAATGTATACGATTTGATGGAAAAGGATAAAGATCTGCTGTCACTTTGTGTTTATATCAAGGCCAAAGAAGAGGAACTTGAGAAGCGAAGAAAAGACAGGGGAACCACTCAAAATGCCGCATGGGTTAAGGGTTGCGTTACCAAGGCTGATAAATTCTATGGATACTTCCCAGAAGAAAGAAGAATGGAAGTGCAGAATCCACAGAGGAAAGATTCAGAATGGTCATGCGAAATAAAGGACACGGTTGATGAGTGGATAAGGGTAAACCACTCAATAGACGACTAAACAATGAACCTACGACCAGATGAAAACTTAGACTACAGACAGAAAGAAAATAGAGAACGGGCGTTCCTGCTGATGTATGCGGCCATGTTGGAGACTGGCGAATTGCATCAGCAATTTAGGTTAATGCTTAGAGCAATAAGGGAAGATGATTCCTATATGAAAAACTCTAAGGCAAAGCGTGTTGAAATTGAACTCTGGTTGGCCTTCTTATGGGGTGCTTGCTATAACGGAGTAGGTCCATGGACAATTATATCTAAGTTTCCTCTTCCACCAACAGGAAGAGTATCTATGAATAGGTTCAAAGAGTGGTACAACTTGAACTTTTCACGGATTCGCTTTGATACTGATTGTAGGTACCGAAAGTCTAAGATGATTCAGTGTGTTGAGTCTTATGTATCTAAAATCAAGATGCATGGTTCCCAATACAAAATGATCGTAAATACAGCGCGAGGTGAAAAAGATGGCCTGTTTAGCAATCTCTGGGGTTTATCATTATCTATCAAATACTTTGGCCGTCTGGCAGCGTGGAATCACCTTGAAGCGGCGGCGCTTGTGCTTTATGATTACTCTGTTTACTTTGATGCTGATGACTTGATGCTTGAGGATATTACTGGATCTGAAAGCAACAGAAATGGTGTGGCGTGGGTTGCTGGACGCGAGGACTTGTGTACGAAGAAAGGAATAAAGAAAAACGGTGAAGCTATATCAGAGCAAGAACTGGACCTTCTTATTGAGTACTCAAATAACTTATGGTTCAAGTCGCAGGACATCCTTTTTAGGGTCAACGCTAAAAAGACTCTATTTAATTTTGAGACAGCGCTGTGCTGGTTCAAGAAGATGATCAGCAGAACATCGCATTCAAGATACCTTGGATGGGATGGCGACAGAACCTGGAATGAACTCAAGTATCTTGAAAAGGAATGGAAAGACGTTGATGTTCAACCTCTTTGGGAGGCAAGAAAACTTGAGGTCCCAGAAACCCTTCTGTGTGAACATTATCCAAATGATATGGAGATGGGAGAAAGCAAAGAAAGAATGAAGTCCTTTTGTGAAAAAGGAATGATGCCTGAAGTGATGGCGTATCGTGATGGCGTAGTTTGCGTGCTGTCTGATTGGATCAGCGAAGACGAGGACTGTCCAGCCTGTGATTGCTCTCCATGTGATTGCGAATGGGGAAACTAATTAAAGAACCAATTCTGTTGGTAAAACTCTTAATAAAATAGACAGAAATTTTCTATCAATGGTGCTACAGTTTCTGTAAGGGGATGGACGCGAGATGTGTGATAAATCGACATTGCAGGTGGTTGTAGGAAACGCGGCTCTTATGCCGAGACGTGGAAGAGAAGGTGACGCGGGCATCGATCTGTTTTGTGAAGTATTCCATGCTGGTGCAACAAGAGTAAAGGTTCGGGATGGGAAGGCCACCTTTTGTTGCGATGAAGATCCTGCTATGGTGCTTGACCCCGGATCAAGAGTAATGATACCGACAGGGGTTAGTCTGGCAATTCCTAGTGGATATGCGGGAATTATCAAGAGCAGATCAGGTAAACTAAGTAAAGAGGGGTTGTTCTGTGACGGGGTTATCGATTCAAATTATCGAGGTGAAATATTCATTATCGCCACAAATATAGGAACCAAAACGATAACAATCCGACAATATGAAAAGATAGCTCAGATGTTAATTGTTCCTATTTTGGATATTAAAATAGAGCAGGTCCATCACCTTAAGGACAGCAACAGGGGTGATAAAGGCTTTGGGAGCAGTGGTAGCTTTTAATAGCTTCTAGAGGTATTCCGTGATACTTTCAAGGGTATTGGAGGTATCTATGAGCAAGATTCAGTTGCTTGAATCGCCGGTCCTAGAGTTAGGAACAAAAGAAGAACCACCTGGTGAGCAGGCTAGTTGGCTCACAATGCCGCCTAATTTTGATGCAAGATCAAGGCTGGGATTGTCTAATGCCTATGTCTCTGGTGAATCTGGTTATAGCCCGGCCGGAACCTACTACAATAGGCAATATAGAGAACTTCTACCGTATCAGTATTGGAAGCTTTATCGGACCAGCCCCGATGTTAGGGCTTGTGTAGACTCTATAACCAGACGCGTTAGCACTTGGGACTGGTATTGCAAGCCAAACATAGATCCATCAGACCCGCGTTATTTGGAAATATTAGAAGTCGCCAAGAAAGTGCAGGATTGGCTCATAATCCCAAATGAAGACAACGAGACGTGGCAGGAACTAACCCAGAAATTTGTTTTGGATATATTGCTATATGATTCTGGGGTTATTGAAAAAGTAAAAGATGCAAATGGAGATATAAAAGAACTTGTCGCTTATCTTGGATGTGAGTTTTTTCCAATTGTAGATCCGCATGGAAGCCTGATGGAATACGTTCAGATCACAGAAGACTGGAGTGTTCCAGCGATGAAGCTTAACGGCGAAGTTATCATCAACGAAACTTTTCCAAAAGACGACATTCTTTATTTTAAGTTATTTCCTAACACCCGCTCATCTGTCGGGTTTCCTCTGCTTGAAAGCGTAATCAATGAGTGTATGACTGTATTACTGGGAAGTCAGCATGCAGTTCAAGCCCTGGACGCAGATGAGGTCCCGCCGGGAATTTTAGTTATCGGGGGCATCGCGGGTGCGGCAGCAGACAGAGCTAAAGCTGAATTGAAAGCACTAAGAGGAAAGGATCACAAGATCCGATTGCTAAATTCTGCACAGCCAGATGGCGTGGATGCTAAGTGGGTAGAGTTGCGGCACACACCCAAAGACCTTGAAATGATCGATGTCTTAAAACAGATGCAGCGTGCTATATGGCGTGTTTTCGGCGTTATGCCAGTTGAACTGGGCGAAATGGGAACGATGCCACGCGCTACCGCTAATGCCCAATTAGACGTTTCATCGTCTCACTTAATCGTTCCAATCCTAGAACTTATTCAAGCCAAGTACAATAATTCTGTAATTCCAGAAGTTACAAGATTATTTGGAGAGGAGTATGTAGGGCTAATAAACTTCCATTTTGATCGTGAATCAAGGCTTACTGCAACAGAGCAGTACGATATGGCAAGAAAGCATGAAGTACTCGTAAAGTCGGGGATCATGACCATCAATGAGGCGCGATTTGAAGCAGGATTAATGCCGGTTGACGGGGGTGACACGAATATGATTGAAACTGCTCTTGGCCCCATGTCTCTTCAGAATATGGTTGACGGCATTACCCCTGCGGACGTGTGGGTTAGTGACAAGCAGGGAAAAGAAGAAGCAGAAACCGAAGAAATAGAATTGACTGCGATCAGGGCGGTGGGTGATAAAGATCCTACTAATTTTCCTAAAAAAGGAGACAACAAAAAGGTTTCCTTAAGAAACTCTGAATATGCTGTGTTTGACAGAAAGTTCGCAGAGATGATCAAGAATGATTATCCTGAAATTTGGAGAAAGGGCGGAAACACCCTTGGCAACAAGCAGTATTCTCGTCTAATAAATGTATTAGATAAGGGTGAAGTTGAATCTGAAACAGACGAGTTGGCAGTAAGGCTAAGAGAAGCTTGGTCCGCTCGACACTACAAGGACTTTAGAATTGCAGGTGTTATCGCGCAAATCAAATGGCTAACAGTTGGTTCACGCGGTGAGGCTTACATGAAAGATCTTGTTAGAGAGCAGATAAGCAAATTAAAGGATAAATAAATATTTGTTATCCTGGTCTTAATTAAGGGGACGAAATGTCAACGAAGAAATTTGAGATTACTACAGTTAAGGGAAGCGCTACTGTTCTTGCAGAACGAAGCGAGGACTTTGAAAACCAATACAAGGGCCAATCAAAGATATGGTTCGAATACTCAGCCTTCCCTGTGTGTTTCCAGCCCACCAAAGATTCAGATGGTGATGAGGACATCAGGGAAAACCCATCCGTTCTCGAAAGCCGAGTAATTGAGGGTGTAGCATCTTCTCTTAGCAAGGATTCACATGGGACCGAAATGTCTATGGGTGCTTTGGTAAGTATGGCGGTCCAGATGAAACGGGGAATCCCGTATCTTCCTTCACATGATAGGAGGGAATGGGACGACGTTATGGGTAAAACATTTGACGCCGAAGTTAGTCAAGGACTTCTCCGTGCTTCTGTACAACTTTATGATATCGACATGTCCAACAAATTGATTGACAGAGTTGGCAAGGGTCAAACCATAGGATGGTCAATTGGGGGATGGTTTACAGACCTAACTTTCGTCACAAATGCTGATGATGAAGTAGAGAGAGTAATTGTTGAAGGTGTAGAATTAGACCATCTGGCAACAACCCGAAGACCTAGCAATCCAGACACCTGGATTTCCCAGATTAGATGCGTTGAAGAGAAAGTAGAAGTTAGAGAACAAATTGAGGAAGAGGCTGGTTTTGAGGAAGCAGAAGATTCTGGTGAGACAGAGGATAGAAAGGTAATACCTTATAGAAATCTACCTTTGGCACCAGAAGACACCAAGTGGTCCTGGAACACTACAACTCAAAATGCCATCTTAGGAAAAGATGACGATTGGGGAAGATATAAAAAGGCACACGCTTGGTTTAATCCAGAAAAAAGAGACACTAAGGAAGGATATAAATTGCCGTTTGCAGCCATTGTGGATGGGCAATTAAAAGTTGTTTGGCGCGGCGTTGCTGCGGCCATGGGTGCTTTGCTGGGTGCTAGAGGCGGGGTCAATATACCTGAGGAAGAAAAGCAGGGTGTCTACAACTTGTTAGTGAGATACTACAAGCGGTTCGACAAACCAGCACCTGACTTTAAAGAAATGTCCGAAGAAGAACTTAACGCTCTGGAAGAGAGACATGTAATTAGTGTCACAGAAGATGAAAACACTGTAGTTGTTGCATACGCAAAGATGCACGACAATCCAGAAGCTGATGAGGAATACGAATCAGGATACGGAAAAGACAAGAAGAAAAAGAAATATAAAGAGGATGATACACAAATGGTTGATAAAACAGAAGAACGTGATACACTCACTGTTGATAGTGCTGACGCCAATCAAGGCGCTGAGAATTTAGAAGAACAAACCCAAGAGGATTCCATCATGGATGAAAAATTTGCTAGCGAAATTCGCAGCGGTCTTGAGGGCATCACTACCTTGATTGGTCAGTTGGCAGAGCGTGTCACTGCAGTTGAGGAGAGAGCCGAAGAAACCCCTGTGGTAGTTGAAGAAGTTGTTGACAACAACGAAGAGTTAGATGCTGTGCGTTCTGAGTTGGAGAAATTCCAAGCCATGAATGCTGAACTGAAGACTACTTTGGACCGTATGTCTAAACTTCCACTTAGAAGAAGCTTAGTTCAAGCGAACCGAGTAAAAAACACATCACAATTCGAGAGAAATGTTGATTCTTCATTTCCTGCCCACAGCGCTACCGCTTCTTCTTTGAAGCAAAACGTGGCTGTTCTTAACGAAAAAACTTCCAACAGAAGTGAGTTACAAGACGCATTAAGAGCAGTTCTTAATGCTGCTGAAGCTGACGGATTTATTGGATAATAGGGGATTACCATGAGTATTCATACACCAAAATGGGGAAATCTTTCCCCTGAAAGAAGACAAGCGTTTGAGCGTACTATCACCAGTGCTGCTGGTGGCGGTTCAAACTTAATCCAAGATTATATCAGCAGAGTAATCGAGCAATTAACTCTTAGAGAGTTTGGCTTGACTTCTGTGTTGGACAGAAAGCGTGGATCTGGTTCACAAGTTCTGATCAATGACAGAACTCCAGGTGCTGCTGGCGCTACTTGGCTTGCCGACAACGCTGCACCAACAGAGTACACAGGAACTTACTCAAGAAGCAGTCTTCCATTCCAAACTTTGGCAACTAGAGGTACTGTTAGCCGTAAGCTTATGGCTATGGGTGCATCTTACTCTGATATTCTCGCTGACGAGATGGCTGCTAAAGCAGAAGATTTTGTCTATGAGTTAGAGACTGGTGCTGCTATTGGTATCAGCACTGCTGGTATCGGTACTGCCAATGAGTTTGAGTGCAACGGCTTTCTTACTCAAGTTAATGCCGCTGGTACAGATCAGCTAGTTGACGTGTCCACGTCTGGTCCTGTTGCTGCTGGAGCCTTGACTCTTGCCGCAATGGACGAAATGATTGATAAGGTCAAAGGTTCCATGGTTAAGAGCGATTTGGTTATCGTTGTTTCCCAAGCAATGGGGAGAGCATTGAATGCACTTCTCGACCAGAACCAAAGATTTGTCAACATGGTTGAAATCGCTGCTGGATTTAGAGTTAAAAGTTACGATGGAATTCCAATTGTGACTTCAACTGCTATGCCAGACAACGGCGCACTTCCTGCTGCTGGCGCAATTCCTGTTGCAACAGACACTAACCGTCTTGATGCTTGGAATACCGCTGGTACTAACTCAGGCTCAATCTTGTGCTTAAACAGAAGATATGCCTGGATTGAAGAGTTGACACCAATGACAGTTCTGCCATTGGCTAAGACTACTTCTGCCAGTGATTCTTTCGATATGTACATGGATCTTGCTTACGTTCTCAGCAACAGCAAAGGCGGAGCAGCCATCATCGGGGTATCTTCCGCATAATCAATAGCGGATATATCTTGAAAAGAGGGTGTACTCATTGTTATAATGACAATGGATACACCCTCTTTCACCATGTAAAGGAAAATAAATGACACAACAAGCGCAACAAGCCCCATCTAGAGAAACATATAACTACGTTCTGTATCTGGATGGAAAAACCCCATATGGGGACTGGGCGTTCGCAAGCTATGCGGAATCAGTCAAATCCAAGCCGATCCAGTACAGAGATAACGTTTATCCTGTAATCTTCTTAAAAACACGCGCAGCAATGATGACTGCCTGGAGAAGGGGGTGGACTGATCTAACAGAGCAGTGGTTCACATGGCTAGATGAAGTGACACCAAAGCCCACCACCGATTCTCAACAACAAATAATAGAACACATGAAAAATGGGTCCAATGAAATTTCAGCAGGAAATACTGAATATCAGTGGTATACAAAGTCTAGTGTTCTTCAGGCTACTGGAGTGGCAGAAACCATATGGAGAACAGCCATCAAAACGCTTCTTGAAAGGGACTTGGTAGAGAAAACTGGATTCGGGAAAGCTACCAAGTATAGGTTAAAATAATGGCATTCACTACCATCGCTAACGTTAAAGCTATTTTGAATATTCCCGATACTGTTAGTCAGTGGAATACTCTTCTTGATACTATCGTTGCGATGGTAGATTCCGAAATTGAGGGATTGATCGGGCACAAGATTGATTCCACAGCATACGTTGAGAAATACGACATTGATTCAGATACCCAAAATGAAGTGGTCCTGAATCAATTCCCCGTTATATCGGTCACATACTTAAAAGATACAGATGATACTGTTTCAACATCAAATTATTACACCGACTTAGAGGCAGGTGTGATTAGGCTTGAAAATTACGGAACGTTTTTCACAGCAGGCAGACAAACAGTAGAGGTGTCCTACACCGCCGGATACGCCGTTGTTCCAGCGGACTTGTCTTACGCGGCCTCTATACTTTGTGTCCAGCACTTTAATATCAGCAGGCACGCTGGAATCAGCAAAGGTGTTATTGGGAATTATCAATTCCAATTAAAGGGCGACTTGCCGCCAGAAGTTTCAAGAATACTTGCCCGATATAGACGGGTTTTTGGAAGGGAGTAAAAATGTCGTTTAGAATTAGAAAGAAGGCAACTGGTTGCGATCAAAAGAGGGACCACAGGTTCGCTACCTACTACGAATCAATTGTGGTCAAATTTGATGGTGTATATCTAAATTCAGTGGTGGAAACGGTTCACGCTAGAAACACTATGTGCAGAATTTATGGTTACCATGAAGTTCAAGATTTAGAAGAACCAGAGGTTAAAGATGAGGGTTTACAGCCTGGGGACTTTAGCGTGTCGAGCCTTGAAGACAAGCTTGACGAAGGAGACTTCGACAGTGTTTTGCCCGAATTGCTCGAAGCCGAGAAGGGTGGTAAGAATAGGAAGACAGCAATTGAAGCAATTGAAGATAGAATTGAACTTACTGGAGAATAGAAATGCCTATAAAATTTATCGACAACACGAAAAAGGACAAGGAACAGCCCAAGAAGGCTGCGCCTGCACCATCTAAGCCTGCACCAGCACCAGAAGCCAAAAAGCCCAAAAAGGACGGTCCAAAGCCGTCATAAGGTAGGTCATGCCATACGTTACACCAGCGGCGATGAATTTTGCTACCTTCAGCAGAAGGAGCAACATTCTTTTGCTCGAAACAACAGCGACAGCGGCGCCTGGGGTAACGTATCAACCAGGAATCAAGTCTATCATCCAAGTGGTGATTAAAGGCGGGACAACTGGATCCGGGAGTGTGGTTATTACGGGGACGGTTGGTGGTACAGCAGGTACCAGCGAGACGCTCACATTTACAGCCAATGGCGTTAAAGCAACAATTAACTACTTTACTGCTGTCTCATCAGTTACAACCACTGGATTTACTGATGAAGCCACCGTTCCCACTATTAAGATTCAGTCTGTGGGCAGCGATGGTAGTCCAGTATTTTTTGACACCACTATAATATCTGGTTTTCCCTGTTTTATTGAGATGGCTGGGCTTCTGGTTGGTGCCGGAGCAGGTGCTTGGCCTGCGCTTAGGGCTGGTTCACACGAGATGGGAACTTCAACCTTATATATAGACTACCAAGAGGATTACGTCCCCATAGTAGGCGACAAATGCACAGATGATTTGACTGGAGATGTTTGGCTGATCCAGGACTCATCTATCAAAATGGGTTTAGCCCTGCCTCAGTTTTATGAATGCAGAATGACACGATATGAAACGTGATGAGGTTTAGTTATGTTTTCCCCAATTATAGTTGATTGGTCAGATATGGATAGGCTTAGAAAGCTTCTAAAGAAGGCTAAGTCTGAAGTGTCACCAGAAATATCTGCTGCTGGACTACGTGGCGGCGCAGAACTGGTAAAGAAGAAGGTTCAGTCCGCGTTAAACAAACCCGGAAAATTATCCATCAAAGATTTAAGGGAGATGGAACACCCCTATTCTAAGAAACGCTACAAGAACTCAAGCATACAGGGTCGCGTTAGTGGCGACCCTTGGTATGGAGTGTACAAGCGGAAAGGAAATCTATTCGATAACGTAATTATTGAATACGACAATAGCTCCAACTCTAGAACAGCGACTATACTTATGGACCCAGAAAAAGGGGGAAGTGGAGATGGGAAGTACCCCACCAACAAAAAAGGCATATCAGTAGTTTTGGCTGGGACTAGCAGAATGAAAGGAAGAAACGTTTTTGCTCTAGCTATTAGGGAAAAGGGGACCATCGATCACGTTAGAAGTGTTATGGCAGTAGAAGGACTGAAAGCGTGGAATAAGTGGATAAGAAAAAATGTATCAATACATAAGGGTAAATAGTGGCCACTAACAACACAACAACTTCAAAACTACTAGTCAGGCTCAAACTGCTCAACACAATAGAATTAACAGATCTGGTAGACGAAAGGATCTATGGAGAATTTCCAGTAGACCCTAATGCCAGAACAATGAAATATCCTCTCGTTGTGTTTGATTTCTTTTCTGGAAAAAGAAACATCTCCAGCACATATCAGCAGGCAAATTTTCATATTTATTGTTTTTCTAGAAACAGCAGCGACGAGGCCGCGCGTCTTTACGATCTTTGTTCAAATGCGCTTCACCAGCAATCGCTAGTCCATACAGGAATTTCGGTTGGTGCTTACGCCCAAGAAACAGCCAGAACAAATGAAGAGTGGGACGTAAACGCTAGGGCGCATGTTGCCTGGGGCAGATTTGCGCTAAGAACAGGAGGAGAGTCATCATGATGACCAAGGGAATGAAGACCGCCAACGACAAAAAATCCATGGTAGAAGACAAAGCAACGAATATAAAGTGTTCTAAGTGTGGAGATGTGGTTGGCACTGTGGCTGCGGGATTTACAGTTGAAATCCGAAACACTGAAGATTGCCAACCAGTAAGAACTCTATGCAAATGCGGAAATCGTATGACTTTCTATATTAAGAGGGGATAAGCGTGTCTATAGAAGATCGTGTTCAGTATCTAGAGGAAAGAATTGCTTACTTGCAACGCAGTGTATCTGAGACAGATGCTGTTCTATCTGATTTTGATAAAGCACTAACAAATATATCTTCAGCAGTAGAGTCACTATCCGAATCAGGGGGGACCAATGCAGAAAGGATGGGGACTTCAGACAGGGTGTGGAATTGCGAGAAGTGTGGTGCCCGATTGGGAGTCTACGATCCAGATAGTGAGCAATTGCGTATTAAGTATAAAGATTTCTCGCTTTATTCTATACCTGGAAAAGGCGGAAGTTTAACTGTTCCTTGTAGGAGATGCGCGCATCTAAATACTTTAGAGGATGACAGATAAGGTTTTGTGGATTAATAATATGATGTATGATATTTATTATCTTGGACGCCTGAGTGAAAGGTGCTGATAAAAAGCTCTTATAAGAGGAAATTAGAAGATGGCTTATAATGTACCTGACGTATCGACTACCGATATTTCATTCGGTCCAGGTGTTGTTTACATGGACCCACACTCTGGATTAACTGGAGATCCAACAACACAAGTTGGTTCAATCACTGAAGATGGTGTTACTTTTGAATTTGGAAGAGAATCAAAGGTGATAACCCAAGGAAACCCTAGGGTTCCACTTCTTGTGTTCGATCAAGCAAATGATGTCACCGTGACATTTACGAGTATTGAATGGGACTTAACAACATTGTCCTACTTGCTCGGGACTGGCGTTGTTGCTGCAGGCTCCCCAGGATCAACACCAAACACCTTCAAGTGGGGCGGCGATCCATCCCTGACTGTGTTTGGCATTAAGATTCAGCACAAGTCCGCGCAATTGGATGCGAACACTACCTTCACTGCAACACCATACATCAATATTAGAGTTTGGAAAGCAGTACCACAAGAGAACCTATCAGTTGCTCTAGCTCAAGATGAGCATCAATTCCCAGCAAGCTTCAAAGCCTTAAGTGGTGGTGAAACTGAGTGGGATGGAACTGCTCTTGACTCTGGATCAAACATGATCAAGATCTCTTACAAGTCTACTTCTGCTCTGTAGAGGTAATTCCACATAGACGCTCGGAAAGATGCCCAGGAGGTACAAAATGAGCGATGAGAATGAAGAAGTTGAATCCGACAACTATTTTGGAAATATGGCATCCATGCTTGAGGCATTGGTGCCACCAAAAGAAGTTATTATAACGGACGTAAATGGAAAAGAGCATAAATTGCCTGGAGCGATTGCTGCTCGTCGCCAAATAAAAGTGTTTAGAGAATTTCAGGAAATCATTAAAAATCCTGACGTATCAGAAAAATTTAATGAAGACGAAGAGTTTAGTACTGTCAGTATCATAAACACTTTGATGAAGGTTGCTTTCCATGATGCTGTTTTAACTTCACTAGGAACAGCATTTAAAGAAGCATTTCCAGACGCATGCAACGGAGATCCTTTAGATGAATTTGCGCTAGAGGAGGTTGTAGCAGCACTTGTCCCTTTGTTACTGAGGTTCGTAAAACGGGCCGGAAAAACGCTAGCAGGGATCGGGCAGCTAACCTCGGCTCTGTAGAGGACTACGATCCCGTTGAGTCCATGGAAGGTGCCATGGGTGCGCTTTTCGCATCGGGATGGACACTTGATCAAGTGCTGGATCTGACCTGGACGCAACTTGCGTTTGTGGTTGGAAGCGTGCAACTGCACAAAAGGGAATTGGTCACCGTGTTTCAAGACACTCTGGTGGCTTGTCTGGGTGGTAAGCCCCCCGACCGAACGAAGAAGAAGAAAAATAAGAAAAAGCCTACTGAATCCCAATCAATAGATAGAAAACTACAGGCTTTGGCATCCCTTGGAATCAAGATTGAGGAAGAGACTTAACGCCAATAGGGACACTGACGCTATAACGAGATAGAATAGGGAAAGCGCAACTCTCTTTTCTATCGGATAGTAGTCCATGGCTAGTTTAAAACAACAAGAATTCAAGATTAAGTTAGAACTTAATACAATAGCTTTCAATCAGCAGCTTTCTGCAGCAGAGCGTAGGGTTGAAATAGGAAAGAAGAAAGCAGAGCTTATTAAGAATAAGCAAGCCCAGGCACTTGAATTAGAAACCAAAAGAAAAGAGGAAGCAGCAGCCAGGGCTACAAAAGCAAGACAAAGAGAGCAAGACAAGCAAACAGCACTGGTAAAAAAGGGCGAGAAAGAAAGGCAAGACGAGGTTGATAAGGCTTTAAGGGAAGAGGAAAGAAAGAGGAAAGCTGCTTATCGGTCAATGATCAATCAGTACAAAAGATTTAATCAGAAGTTAAATCGCATAGCCTCAATGGGTGTTGGCGCCATCAAAACAGGGGCGATTGGGGTTGGGTTTGCGGGTGCTGCCGGTCTAACAAACGTAATAAAGACTGGGGCTACTTTTGAAAAGAAGATGTCGGAGATTGGCGCAGTTACGCAGGCCACTGATGCTGACATGGAGGCAATGGAGAAGACCGCAAGGAAGTTAGGTGCTACCACGGCTTTCACGGCAACAGAAGCAGCAGAAGGCATGATAGAGCTTGCTAGAGCGGGCCTATCCACAGATGAGATTATAAAAACGATACCCAACACGTTAAACCTTGCTGGTGCAACAAATTATAGCTTGGCTAGATCGACAAGAGTGGTTGTAGCCAGCATGAAGCAGTTCGGGATTCAGGCCGCTGACTCTGGAAGAGTAGTGGATGTTCTCGCTGAAGCTACAAGAAAGTCGCTTCTTGATATGCCCTCACTTGCAGAAGCGATGAAATACGCTGGTACGGTTGGTGCTGGTTTTAAGATGTCGCTGGAGCAAACTGTTGCAGGGGTTGCCGCTTTCAGGAACATGGGTCTTGAAGGCTCGTTGGCAGGTACAAACTTTAGAATGGCTATGGCGTCCGCTGCAAAGCAGACAAAAGCAAAGACGAAGGCACTAAAAAAGCTGGATATTGCATTTAGCGAAATAAATCCAGAGCAGAACAATTTCCTCCAAATCTTAAGGAAGATTGGGCAAGCAAATGCGGGCGTAACTGAAGGTCAAGTCATATTCGGGCAAAGAGCAGGTGCAAACGTTATCACGCTCGCAAGAAACGTTAAGATTTTAGATGACTTAAACGCTGAAATTAAAACGCTACAAGACACAACCGCTGAAAGTTCATTAACAGACGAGCAGAAAAAAGAGAGGATAAAAGAGTTAAACAAGGAATTGAAAGACGCTAAAGCGGGAATGACGGACCTCGAAGAAATAGAGAAAATGCTGACAGAGGCTTCCGAAGACGGTGGCGCAGCGCTTCAAATGTATACCGACTCATTAGATAATGTGGCCGGACAAGGGAGGATAGCATTCTCCGCATTCCAGGAACTAAACAAAACAATTTTTGATATGTTTAAAGTTCCTCTTAAGGAATTTTTACGCGACCTCGCAACTGAACTTTTTGCTTTAAAAGTAGAAGTAGACAATGTAGCGGGCGGGGTAGAGGAATTAGCGGAAGAGGCATTTCAGAGTCTTCTGTCCATGCTTAGTGAAAATACAGTCGCGATAGCTGAGGGGCTAGTTGGCGCATTTAAAACGTTCTTAAAGATTTCTGATGATCTAATAGATTCGTTCTCTGAAAATAGTGAAAAAATTATAGAATTAATAACAAAGATTTCAGAGTTTATAGTTTGGCTGGGAAGGACCGTGTTTGCTATGGCGGAAGTTGTAGTGGAAAGCGAGTACCTTATCAAACTATTTGCCCTAATGTTTGGCGTAACAAAGTTGGTGACTTTTGCCACTTGGATTGGCAACATCACGACCGCATTCAAAGCGGCTTCTGTTGCCGCAACCACTTTCCATGTAAAGATGGGGGCAATAGGGCTTGCAATCCTGGCGGCCGCAACGGCATACAAAGCTTATGCTGAAAGGGCAGAGGTAGCCGCTGATAGGGAGTTACATTTATGGAGAATGAGAAACGAGGAGGATTACCGTAAGAAGTTCTTCAAGGATCACCAAGGGGAGTTAGCGCAAGCACTTTTCTCTGATCCAGATGCTACTGGACGTGGCGAAGACGACACGGCTTTCTCTGGCATTGTGGACAGGGGGGGAGACGGCGGTCTGATGGTGAGGGTTGGTGCCACTGCTGTTGATCCGCGATGGGCTGCCAAGGAACTTCTAAAAGAATTGGGTGAGTCGAAGGCGTTACAAACACCGCATGGAAAAGTCGACATACAGGGAATTATAAGCGAACAAATCTCGTCGACAATCATGACTGCCATGACTGACTTTGATTCAATCATGACGGCCGCGCGCGGCGGGGCAGGATTAAGGAACTTAGGCAACGAACTACAAAAAGAAGTATTGAGGGAAGCCTACACCAAAGCAAAGGCAGATCTTGAATTCATGTATGGTGCTGCTGATCGGGGGCCAGGAAGTGAATTCAATAAAGCGCTAAGTGAATTAAACAGAGCGTTTGGTCTCTTCACAACAAGTGATGATTTCGATCTCAAAATATCAGAGGGATTCCAGAAGTCTATTGTTACGCTGCTTGAAGAGCAAAGAAAAGGGGGCGGCGTTTTTCAGAACATGAGTGGCGCTGGAAAGTCTTGGATGAAACTAGTCCAGATTGCCGCCGGACAGCAACGGGAAAGCCTAAAATCAACACGGGAGGCAGAAGCGGCCGCTGCAGAAGCAGAGGAGGCACTGAGGGAAGCAGAAGATGCAGCAAATGACACTGGGGGAGGTGGTGGCGGGGGAATCGGTGGACCAGGAGTTAAAGAAGATAAAGACAGGGAAAGGGCGGTTAAGAAGGTTGTTGCTCTATGGGAAAGAGTAAACAAGCTACAGGAAACAAGAATAAATCGGAGGGGCGCAGAAGAAGCCAAGGCTGAATTGGCTTTAGCGGAACAGAAGCTTGAGCAGATGAGCATATTTTCAGAAGAATATGCAAATCAAATCGAATTGATAAAAGAATTAACAAGGGAAATAGAGTTATCTCAAAGTGGTGTTGACGATAAAATAGAGAAATTTAAAAGAGAAGCAGAAGAGATATCAAAATTTCTAGAAGGCGTGAAGGGGTGGGGTGAACCTGCGGCAGAAGTACTTGCAAGCATCCAGCCAGATGAATTAAAAATGGAAGATGCGGCAAGCCTGGCAGAAGCGGCCGGCCTTGATCCGTCAGACAATCTTCTAATTGAGATGCTTCAAAAATACATTGATCTTGTAAACAAGTATCCACAGATAATGGAGGAAGCAAAAGCTGCTGCGGACGCAAAAGCTGAAAAGAAGGCAGGAAAGATAGAGGATAAAAGAACAGGCGCAGTAGAGAAAAGTTTAGAGAGAAGAATAGACAAGGCCAATGATCTGCTTCTTTCAGAAGTAGAAAAAATAAAACTAGAAATTGGCGCATGGGAGATAAGCGACGACTTCAAAGCCGCGACTGATGAGCAGCGGCAATTAATGAAAGACTATTACGATGAGTTGCTTAAAGAGGCAAAAGAGGCAGACGAAAGGAAGGAGGAAGAGGAAGAGGAGGCTGATAAAGAAAATGTAGCCATGTTCGACATGTTCGCCCACGCGAAGAAATCTCTGAAGGTGATATTTGTCGACTGGTTTAAGGAGAAAGTCCAGAAGCTTTGGGAGAACCTGCCAGAAGAAGTACAGAAAAAGCTGAACATCGCGTTCAAAAAGCTTGGAACAGCAATGGCAGCGTTTAGGTTCTTCGTCAAAGATTTACCGTCTGCCGTTATGGGCATGTTTGGAATTAGCGGTGGGTGGAAGGGTCTTATACAGGCTTCCATGCAGGGCGGTGGTGCCGATACCGTTATCGCGGCGTCAAACGAACTAATTGAAGGGATAAACAGGCTTCCAGATGACTTTGCGGCCATCGTTCAAACAATGGTCAACCAACTGGGGACCCTTATCAATGGATTCCTGTCGACCCTGCCAAGAATTATAGAGTCATTAAGCGAAAGAATCCCTCAACTTATATTCACCATAATGGAGGCAATCCCATCGTTTATAGACGCAATATCCGCGTTTATTCCTGGACTGGTTGCTTCAATACCAGAGTTGGTCGCGGGCGTACTAAACAGGCTTCCAGACATCATCACTTCACTGCTGGATGCGGTGGTTGTTTCAATACAATCTATAACCTCTATCTTACCAGAATTGGTAGAAGGCATAATCGCTGCCCTTCCAGAAATAATTTCTGCATTATTGACTGCTATCCCAGATATTGTCGGCGCCATCATAGAGGTTATCCCTCAACTTATTGCAGCCATAATAAGGGCGATACCAGAAATTCTAAGAATGCTGGTAATGCTGGTTCCAGAAATAATACTCATGATTGTAAGGCTTATACCTGAAATCATAATGGGATTTATTAATGGAATCCCAGCGATGGTGGATGCCTTTGTTGATGGAATCAAGAACAAATTGTTCAACAAAGATTTCTGGAGGGGGATAGGCGAAAACCTAAAGCTTATGTGGCAGGGATTTATTGAGGACTTCAAAGCATCTTTCCGGCCTAGAGGAAAAGGCTCGGATGGTGAGGTTCTTCACTCTGGTACACCAATGATACCAAGAACTGGTTATGCTCTATTAGAGAAGGGTGAAGCTGTTGTTCCTGCATCAGAAAACCCATGGAATCCAGCCAATAAGGGCAAGTCCAAGGGTGTTGGAGGATCTTCAGATATTTCCCTGACAGTTAACGCAGATGGTCAGTTATTAGATAGTATACTTGTTAAGGCTGGAAGGCAGGGTCGCGCACCAGAACTATTTAAAACAATGAGAAAGGGGAGCGGGGTTACTCTTGGATTTGATAGAGGAAACTTTGCACCGAAAAGTAGATAAGAGGTAATAAATGGGTTTTCCAACCGCTAATTCTCAGAATCCCAAGCAGTTTGTAATCATGCAGGACCCCACTCTTGCTGAATCCAAGATGCATTCATCTACTGAAAACGGTGCTTATGTTAAGACTGCTGTTCCAGATAGCTCCAATGAGGGGGATATGGTTCCCTTTGTTCAGCAGCGATCAAATGTATCCACAACCCTATCGAAAAAAGATTTGTATGAGTATAGAAGTGGTGGTCTAATCAACAACGCTGAGTGGGGATGGAAATTAGACACCGATCTCGATGATCAGTATCGGGGGATGGATGACGTGATGTTCATCCAAAACGCACAGGCCCCATTTACAACTGCAGCAGATTATTATGGATACGGTCAATGCGTTGCCGTTAGCCAGCAGTTCAATAGAGTATTGATTTATAAGATTCAATCCGGGGACACCGATACAACACTATCCCTTAGATATAGAGATTTAGACGGAGATCCTTACGTTTGGACTAGCGCGTCAGTTGCGCTTTCAAAGCCAAAGCTAACATCAGAGACAGCAATTACAGCATGTGTTGAGTTGCCGGACGGGTCGATGCGTCTCTTCGTAAAAACAGCACCCACAAGCACTTCACATGATTTTGATTTATATAGCTCAAGTGACGGGGGTTTAACTTGGTCGTTAATGCAGACGGATCTGTTTAAAACATGGGGCGGCTCTGATGCGGTAGCGTTTGGATCTCTATATGGTTTTGTTTGGGGCAACGCTGATATTTCTGGTGACTGGATAAGACTGTCTTGTGTTTACTACAATAACACAAGTGGAGCAAAGACAGTCAGGACACTTGTAAGTGGTGATAGGGGGGCAACATTTAAAGAAACAACTGCTATTGCAAGCGTGATAGAGGGTTCTAGAACAACGGGTAGCGGCCCGAATCGTTGGGTGTTTGATATAGTGGGTGCAGGAAGTGCTGACGGAGCCTTCTATATGGTCGTAACCGTAACGGACAGTGGCAGCACAAAGTATTATCGGTACACGGCTACTGTAGACGGTGATTGGGTGATCCTAGACTCTAATGGGTGGTTCGTGAACCAATACCCTGCTGTAGGCGCAGCAGTCGTTGGCTATATTGACAAAATATTAAGGGCCGCATTGTTTTGTGATGGAAGCTATATATACGAAGTCATTATCTCCCAAGAAGGAACCGAGTCAGGCGGCGCGTTCACAAGCTCAAACACGATATGGAACATCGTTAAGATCCCTGTATCCCAATTAGAGGTTTATACATATTTGCAGAACATATCCGCCAGATTTGGCGACTTGGTGAGCGGTGAAGGCGGTGCCCTCATTTATAGAAGTGGTTCAAGATACGAGCCAGCATTTTTACGGATAAAGCAAGCGGGTGATAGAGCAGTAGTGTGTATGGGGCTAACAGATCCAGGTGCGGCGACTGTAGGGGATGCAGTATCATTTTCTTGCGTTTCGTATATAAGGGGATGGTCTAGAAAGACGATAAGAACCACAGCACCAGACAATTTAGAGCCTACCGTTAATTTAGAACAAGGAACCTATAGCCAAAACTATCTATTCAATACTGTATGGCAGAGTTGCTTAGGCGCACCAGACTTGGCAACGCATGGTCCAGTCGGGACCAGTCCTTGGCAGATCAGCACATCTGGGGGTGTCACCGAAACGTGGTCGCCAACCGCGTTGGTGTTGACAAACACAGTGCCGGCCGCATCATCCGCTATTGAGTACACGCAATCGGGAACATCGGTATTTGATGGAATGAATAACGGGTTTATTGTATTTAGAGTGAACGTTAACACTAACCATTCCTCAAACGAACTGTGGTCCGCTACAACTGGTGGTGCACCGCTCATTGGTGCCAAAATAACCGCAACAAGACTGAACGGTAGTACCTATGAAAAAGTTACCGTCTATATAGCGTTTGGTAGTCAGGGTGTTGTAGAGTTGCGGCAAACAGGCGCAACCTTACTAAGGCTAGGCGGTATTTCTTTCAGTCCTGGCTCTGGAAGCGCGGCAGATGGTGCTGGATACGCTGATATTAGGGTGATGTTTCGCGTTGATAGCGGTACCCCGTATGTCAAATTGTCGGCATCTACATCGTCAGGTTCAGGAAATACTTTCATCACTACAGATAGCGCGGCCTTGGGTGGGGTAATAACGAATCCAACACCACTAGATTCTGAGATAGAGTTTGGGCATTTAGGCACAAAAGCAGGGACGGACAATAGGAAGTCATACTGGAAAGCCATTTATGCGGTAAATTCTGATTACGATCAGTTCAATTTTGTTAACCCAACAAACCAGAGGGGGGTGACCTACACTCCCCATGAATCATACTTGTCTGAAGGAATCTATTTGAAGTGGGGTGGTAGTGCTGGAGTAATAGGCGACAAGTGGCATTTAGATCCTGGATATGATTATCCCAAAGAAGCGATAAAAGTTGTTAGTCCAAACGTTAGGTGGAGAAGCGAAAACGATACCGACAATCAGTACATACAATTCGAGGCTGACGCGTCTTCA
>Ga0163179_10000488_pt1 | contig 28879 bp, 14 predicted proteins | sample AtlANTMetagenome_FD_109643 | JGI IMG/M metagenome (GOLD analysis project Ga0163179, IMG submission 109643) | Marine eukaryotic phytoplankton communities from the Atlantic Ocean - Atlantic ANT 2 Metagenome | ecosystem: Environmental > Aquatic > Marine > Oceanic | place: North Atlantic Ocean...
AGCCAGAGCCAGAGCCAGAGCCAGAGCCAGAGCCAGAGCCAGAGCCAGAGCCAGAGCCAGAGCCAGAGCCAGAGCCAGAGCCAGAGCCAGAGCCAGAGCCAGAGCCAGAGCCGGAATCGGTTCCAACGCCAAGTTTCACGGAATACGAAGTGAAACCGGGAGATACTCTTTCCGGGATCGGGCAACTACATGACGTTTCATCCGCAACGCTCATGGAGATTAACGGTATTACTAATCCGGATAGAATCCGGGTTGGGGAAATCCTGCGTATTCCCGTCACGGAGTGAGGAGGCTCTCGTAAATTATCCTTTTTAATTTGCATTTCCGGGGGGAGAGATACGGTGTCGCAGCAATGAGCGGGTGTGGTTCTGATCGAGGTCCGAAGATGCTGATGGATCCCGGGCTGCATCTGGACAAGAAGCCGGATTGGATTCGGGTGCGGCTTCCTCATAACCCCGCCTTCTGGTCAACCAAGTCGCTGATTTCGGACCTGAAACTGGTCACCGTGTGCGAGGAGGCGCAATGTCCCAATCGGTGGGAGTGCTGGGGGCAGGGAACTGCCACCTTCATGATTGCAGGAGAAAGATGTACGAGAGCCTGCGGGTTCTGTGCGGTGAAGACAGCCAAGCCGGAGGCTCTCGATGTGGGAGAGCCGCTGCGGGTAGCGGAGGCCACCAAGCGTATGAACCTGAATCATGTCGTGATCACAGCGGTTGCCCGTGATGATCTTCCTGATGGCGGGGCGGAGCACTTTCAGCGCACGATCGAGGCGGTGCGCGCTGCCAATCCGGGGATCATCATCGAGGTGCTTGTCCCGGACTTCAATGACAAGGACTGGGCACTCGATCTCGTCATGCAGGCCCGGCCACATATCTTTAACCACAATATTGAGACGGTGGAGCGACTCACCCCCCTGGTGCGCAGCCGCGCCCAGTACCGGCGCTCCCTCGTTGTGCTTGGAAAGGCGAAGGAGATGGTTGCCGGCAAGGTGGCCACCAAGAGTGGACTGATGCTTGGTCTGGGTGAACGAGAGGAGGAAGTCCTCCAGGCAATGGATGACCTGCTTGCACACGGTGTGACGGTTCTCACGATGGGTCAGTATTTACGACCGAGCGCGATGCATCTTCCAGTGGTGGAGTATCTTACGCCCGAGCGGTTTGAACAATACGGGGAGATGGCCCGTGAGAAGGGGTTTCGACACGTGGCGAGTGGGCCGCTGGTGCGAAGCTCCTACCACGCGGCGGACTTTCATCCGGAAGAGGATGTCCTGGAGGCGATTGAGAATGACCTGGCGGCGAGGAACGCTTAGCCGGTTTATTGTTTATCCGATCTGGGTGACCTGTTTTGAGGCAAGGTTGAGGACGAAGCCCCGGCCTTTCCCGTCCGACATGATCGGGAGGTTGTGGCTCTTGTCGAAGCTGAGACTTTTGATGAAGACCTCCTGCACGTCCCTTTCGAGGCCGCTCCTGGAGAGGGCTGGATACGCCAGAGGAGCTTTTTGTTCTCCGGATGATGGGCCTCGGGAAATCCTCCGTTCTGGATGCGGTTTCCCGCGGCGAAATGGGTGACCGAGAAGCTGGCTTCTTTTGTCGTGATAGCGGGAAGCATGGCAGGTGGAATTCTCCTGCACCACGCGCAGGCAGCAAGAAGGAGAAAAAGAGCAATGGCGGGGAAGATTGGCTTCATCGGCACAGAATGTTCCATGCGTCGGCCGGCCAAAGGTGCCCGGGTTCCTGCGGCCCGTTTCAGGGCTGCAGGTTGAAGATGCTCAGGAGTGCGCGGTGGTCGGAGGCGGTGGACCAGCTGGGATCATCGATGATGAGACTGGCCTCTTGATCGAAAAGGGGCCGGAGCGCGCGGCTGGCAAGGACGTAGTCGAAGCGGGAGTAGACGTGTTGGTAGTCCCAGTAGTGGGTCCAGACCGCACCACGGGAGTCCTTGTGGGAGAGGGGCTCCAGATAGCGGGTGGACTGGGTGGGCCCCTGAATGGAGCGAACCGGGCTCTCCCGTCTGGTATCGTTGAAATCGCCGTAGACGCAGAGCAGAACCCGGGGGTTGTTCTCCAGAATCCGGTCGGCGTGTTTGCGGAGGAGATAGGCCTCGTGACGGCGCATGAGGTCCTGGTGTCCCTCCGGGACTTCTCGCTTGGACTTGAGGTGCACGCCTAGAAAGCGGAACTGCCTTGCGCCGGCTTGGACGGTGGCATCCAGAATGCCCCGTTGCATCGCGAATTCCTTTGAGCGATTGTCGGCATCGATGGACTGGTAGGTGAGAGAGGCGTCGGCTCCTGCGGAGTGGGAGGCGATGATGGGATGGCGGGAGAGAAGAGCGAGACGGCGGGTGTCATCCGCTCCCGAGGCATAGGTGCTGTGTTCGAGGGGAAGTCCGGCCTCGGAGAGCTTGTCCTGCAGTTCGGCAAGGTCTTCTTCCGTGCCAATCTCGCAGATTCCGAGGACATCGGGGTTGGCTGCAACGATAATCCGGACGAGGGCCTCCACCTCACGGGGTGGTTTGCGACGGTCCCGGCGCTCTCCATCGATGAAGCGCGTCATGGTGAGGTAGTTCCTGATATTGTAGGAGAGAAAGCGTAGTTGCGCTGCGCTTTCAGCAGGAGGGGCCCGGTCCTTGGCCCGGGTTCCGTCCTGTGAGGGCTGGGTCTCGCGAGGGGAGGACGGGGTGGAGTCGGTGTTTTCTGGCTGTTTCTGTTCCTCGTTCCAATCCGGGGTGGTCGCCTTCTCCCCGCAGGCGGAGAGGAGCAGGGTGATGCATAGCAAAAGAAACGCCCCGGCGTGCTGCGGGGCGTGACCAAGAACAGGATCTGAGAGGATACGGCGCATCAGGAGGTCTCGGAGGTGGAAGCCTCCTCCTTGTGCTTGGCCTCCTCGGCCTTGGCTTCGTCAGCCTCACGGCCAACTTCGAACTCGGCCATCTTGATTTCGTCCTCGAACTCATCGCGGGCGCGCTTGAATTCACCCATGCTCTTCCCCAGCCCGCGAGCGAGTTCGGGAATCTTCTTGGCTCCGAACAGGAGCAGGACGATCACAAAGATTACCGCGATCTCCGGGCCACCGAGGCCGCCGATGAACGCTAGAGTGTTTGACATGAGGATAACTTAATTTGGTTTGAGGTGAGGTGCAAAGAAATAACGCCGGCCCGGGGAGGGTGTTCGCAGGAGTGCTTTGACCCATGTAGATACGGTCCGAATTGGCTGAAATTGCAGGGAATTCCCTCCTGCTGCGCCGGGCGAATTAGGATTTGGAAGTGGGGGCGGAGGAACTAAGAAAGGGCCGTGGCTCTGCCTGTATTCGAGATCCGGGAAAAATTGGTGGAGCGTCTGCGAAAATGCAGCCGGGTTCTGCTCAGGGCTCCGACCGGCTCGGGGAAGTCGACGGGTGTGCCCGTCATGCTGTTGGAGGCGGGACTCATCGAGGGGATGATCGTGGTGGTGCAGCCCCGGAGGATTGCAGCCCGGCTACTCGCTGAATTCGTCTCCCGTTCCCTGGGAGGGAGACTCGGGGAGGAGGTTGGTTATGCAGTGCGATTTGATACCCGCTACGGGCGGGCGACCCGGATTGTCTACGTTACCGACGGTATTCTCCAGCGGTGGCTGCGGGAGGATTCGGATCTTTCCGGTATAGGCGCCGTGATTTTTGACGAATTTCATGAGCGCCGACTGGCATCCGACCTGGCAATCGCACGGGTGCTTGATCTGCAGGATGGCGGACGGCCTGAACTCCGGGTGCTCGTCATGTCGGCCACGCTGGAAACCGAGGGGCTGGGGGATTATCTCGCTCCCTGTGAGGAACTGGAAGCTGGTGGACGGCTCTACCCGGTGGAGGTGTCCTACCAGCCCCCGCCTGCACCAAGGCGCGGAAGGCACGGAGCGATGGAGAGTGTCCCCATCTGGGAACAGGCTGCCCGGGCCTGCCGGGAAGAGGTGGGGCGATTGCAGGGGATGGAGCGAGGAACGGAGACCGCCCCGCGTATCCTGGTGTTCCTTCCGGGCGCCTTTGAAATCCGGAAGACGGTAGAGCTCTTGGAGCGGGGTAGTTGGGCCCGGGAATGGGAAGTGAAGCCCCTGTATTCCGCGCTGTCGCCGGCGGCGCAATGGGAGGCGGTGGGTTCCGGCAGGAGGCCGCGGATTATCGTGGCAACCAACGTTGCCGAGACGTCGATCACGATTGATGGGATTGTGGCCGTGATTGATTCCGGCTTGGCACGGATTGCTGCTTTTGATGCCCGGCGAGGGATCGATACCCTGACGATCCAGAAAATCTCACAAGCGGCAGCCCAGCAACGTGCCGGGCGTGCGGGCCGGACAGGACCAGGCCGGTGCGTGAGGTTATGGAGTGAGCGGGACCAGGCACGAAGGGAGCCGTTCGAGCGACCGGAAGTCTACCGGGTCGATCTCGCGGAGGCGGTTCTTTACCTGAAGGCGGCGGGGGTTACTGAAGTACGGTCTTTTCGCTGGCTTGATGCTCCCCGTGAGGAATCCCTCGACCGGGCAGAGCGACTGCTCGGGATGCTGGGGGCGGTCGATAAAGATGGGCTGGTCACCGAGGTTGGGCTCCGGATGGCGCGATATCCGTTGTCTCCGCAGGCGGCCCGCCTGCTGGAGGCGGCTGACGAAGAAGGGTGTCTGGCCGAAGCCTGTTTCGTGGCGGCGGTCCTGCAGGGCGAAGGCGTTTTCACCAGGAAGGCGACCAGAGCCCAGCGTTCGGCTTTCCAGCGGGATGGGGACCGTTCGGACTTCGAGGCCGAGTGGAGGGCCTGTGAAGAGGCGGAGCGTGTGCGCTTTGACCCCGCCCGCTGTGGGGAGGTAGGAATCCATGCCCGACAGGCCCGGGAGACCCTGAAAGCCTGGCAGCAGCTGTGCGGCCTCGCTGGGCGTCCGGAGATTCGTCCGGGCCATATGGCGATGGACGAGTTGCGTGACCCTCTCGGGAGGGCCGTGCTTGCGGCCTTTGCCGATCATGTGGCAGTACGGTCCAACAAGGGCTCGCTGGCCTGTCGGGCCACATCCGGCAGGAGGGGGAAGCTGGATGAGTCAAGCGTTGCGCGGGAGGGCAGGATTTTCGTGGCGACGGAGATCACGGAGGTTCAGGGGCGTGAGTTGACGGTGAACCTCAGGCACACGGTGATGGTGGAGCAGCAGTGGTTGCTGGAGATGTTCCCGCAGGCGTTCCGGGAAGAAGCAGGTGCTGTGTTTGACGAAACGGCGCGGCGGGTGCTGGCGCGCCGGAGGACCCTTTTTTACGACCTCGTCATCGAAGAGAGGGAGGGAGGAGAGGTAAGCGACGAGGAGGCCGCGGCCCTCCTGGCCGCTCAGGTGGTTGCTGGGTCGCTCAAACTCAAGCGATGGGACTCCAAGGTGGAGCGTTGGATCGCGAGAGTCGCCTTTGTGTCGGAGGCCATGCCCGAGCTGGAACTCAGCCCGGTTGGGAGCGAGGAGAGGGAGTTGGTCATCGGGCAGGTGTGCAGCGGGGCGCGTTCGTATCGAGAGGTGAAGGACCGTGATGTCTGGCCGGCCCTGCGGGACTGGCTGTCGGGACCGCAGCGTGCCGCGCTCGAGAGTTATGCTCCGGAGCGGATTGAGCTGGCCAACGGGGTCGGGGCAAAAGTGAACTACGAAGTGGGAATGGCTCCGACCATCGCGCTCAAGGTTCAGCAGTTGTATGGGGTCCAAGAGACGCCCACCATATCCGGCCGGCCGGTACAGGTCCAGATCCTGGCCCCCAGTCAGCGGGCCTGGCAGGTGACCCAGGATCTCTCCAGCTTCTGGGAACACGGGTATCCGCAAATGAAGAAGGAGCTCGCCGGGCGCTATCCCAGGCACGAGTGGAGATAGGGGAGAGGTTATTCGTTATTAGTTACCGATTTCGCACGGAAATCGGGTAGACTCCAGCCGTGGCGCGCCTGATCCTGATCGTTTCTCTCATTCCCATCATCCTGTCGGTGGTGGTGCGAAAGTTGTTCTGTGATCGTGGGATGCGCCTGGCCGGGAATGCAGAGACCTCCCGCAGCGGGAGGGAACTTGCCGATCTCCTGCTTGCCAAGGCCGGGGTTGCCAAGAAGGTGGAGGTGGTCGAGAAGCGCAAGGCGGAGGTCAAGGTGGGTGAGCCGGTGAAGCTGATCCTTTCCAAGCGGCTTGCGGAAGCCCGCAACGTCGTGGCGCTGGGCGAGGTGGCCCTGTTATGTGGGCACTGCCTGGTCGCAATCCGTAATCCGGACCTGCTCAAGTGGCGGCAGTGGGCAGTGAAGTTCAGTTTCGCCTTTCCGATCTTTACCCTCGTGGTGCTCATCTTTGCGGTGGTGGTAGCAAAGCTCTCGACCACGCTGGGACTTGCGCTTGCTGCTGCAGCCCTCGGGGCGGGGAGCCTGATGTCGCTGCTTTCCTTGCAGGTGGAAGTGCAGGGGGCCAAGATCATGGCCACGATTATTGATGAGTCCCGTATCTTTGCCCGTTTGCGGGAGAGCGAAGCGGTTGCGCTGGCCTGCAAGGCGCTGGCTTACAGGCAGGCCGTGCCGGGGGCGATTGAGATTCTCATGGGCAAGGACATGGAGCGCAAGATCGCGAAGGAAGTCGGCCGGAGGGTTGCTGGTAAGGTGCTGCGGCGCTGAGCCCCGGCCCGTCCTTATTTCTGCGAACGGAGAAAGTGTGCCAGTTCGCCCAGTTTGTCCGTGTTGATCAGGTCGACGCCCGCGCCGTGGAGGGCCTGCCAGCATTCAACCCGGTCGGGAATCGCCCAGAAGCGAAGAAGGCGTCCCTCGCTGTGGCATCTGGTGACGAGTTGTTCCAGCTTCGCCCGTTCTCCATCCGTGAAAGGGCCACGTCCACGCCACTTGAAGTGGTTGGACCACTTGTCACTGACGAGGGGAATCAGGTGGGCCGGGGCCTTGTTCCCGAGATCACCAGGGCGTCCGTCGAGTGAGCAGTAGCGGGTTGCGTCCTCCTCGACGAGTCGTCGCGGGCGTCCGCCGCTCAGGATGGCGGTGACGGGTCCGGGTCGGGCGGTGCCGTTGAGATGGGCAGTGAACAGGGTGCCATACCTTGTAAGGAGCTTGTCGAGGACAGGATAGGCCTCGTTTCCGTCGGACTTGATGTCGATGAGCAGGATGAAGGGGCTCCTGTCCGGGTAGACGTGCCCGCCGTTTGCGCGGACGCGCTCGGCGAGGGGCTTGAGATACAGTTCCTCCAGGGTGCGGTCCTTGCGGATCCCGAATCGGGTGTGGGCCACGTGGAATTTCCCTCCGCGCAGGAAAATGTCAGCCTCCACGCTGCAGAATCCCTGGGCGAGGGCATCGAAGAGCGGTCGCTTGTGGTGGTAGTCGTTGTGAGCATGCGCCCGGGGCAGGGGGCTAACTGCCTCGTCTTGTTTGGGGGGCTGTTCCTCCGCCGCGCATGAGGTAAGAGGAAAGACGAGCACAAGGAAAACGAGCGGGGACAGGGAGTCTGTGGTCATGGCGAGGAGGGCTCGGACCTTATGCTGTAAAACGTGTCACGGAGCATGTTATTCCTCCAGGATACGGAGGAACAGCTTCGTATCCTGGATCGGTATGAAGCGTTGAATAGCATTTCCCGTGCCCGGGACCCTCAGCTCCCTTATCTTCCAGGCCTGAAGATCCTCGGATTCCTCGATCCGGTAGAATTTTCCGTCTTCAGACGGAAATTCAAGGAGTAGTGCATCCTGGACCGGACCAAGGTTGATTATGCTAAGGTTCATTGGGATGCGGGGAGGGGCCTCGGTGGCGGGAATACTGCTGGGATTGGTAGGGTCAGACCCCTTGCTTACTTCGAGTCCGTCACTAAAGCCGTCACGATCTGAGTCGGCATCGTCGGGATCGGTGCCATGGACCACGAATTCTTCGTAATTGGTCAGGCCATCGCCATCAGGGTCACGTTGATCCGGGTTAAATGTTGCGGTGATATTCCGCGATTGAGTCATGCGCAGCGAAAGTGGATTGCCTTGGCCGACCGCATCTCCACCCCATGCAGCAAACTGGTAGCCCGGGTTCGGGGAGGCGTTGATTTCGGCGAAAGCGTTCAAGCGGTATATACCGGCGCCGGTCACTGTTCCGCCATTGCCGCTGTTAATGGTGAGTAACCTCCTGGGGAAGCTGGCAGCATCATTGGGGTCCGTTCCGATTTGGGTGGCAACACGCCAGTTATCAATGAGGACAGATGCACTGTCCCAAGAGTCAGCAAGGCTGGACGCACCGGAGTTCAACACAATCCCCGTGTCTCGTAAATCGAGTCGTCTGTCCCCGAGGTGAAAAATCTCATCCTCGAATAGCGATTCATTGTCGATGAATGCGCTCCACAAGTTGGCGGCGAGGTCGATTTCAAACCTCAAGTTGAAGAGCGTTCCTTCCGGAAAGCTTGGTGCCAGCCTGTGCCGGTTTACTCCGTCCCCCCGCCAGATGCTGAATTCCGCATCATTCACGAATGTGAGATTGGCTAACGGCCTCCCGTCGGAATTCCAGATATAAAACCGGAAGCGATTACCTTCCCCTCCAGAAACTGAATGTTCTGCAGGGTTTGGGATTTCAAAGGCTACGGAGGTAGATATGCGGATCTTGGGTTGCCCGGTTGCTATTGGGTCGTGGGGAGCCCGGTTGTAGACAAGGATGCTCGACATGTCGGAGTCGTTCGCAGGCATCGTGATTCGCGCACTTCTGGCACCTAGTCCCGGGAAAGGCCCCCCGACGATTGAGTCGATGACCCGGGAATTCGCACCTTGAACGACCCAGTCCTCAAAGTCATCTAGATTACCCAAGCCGGTAGACGCATTCTCGAAATCGGTGAAGTAGAGTTCCTGCTCTCTGAGGGGTTCATGCACCTCTTCTCCATCACGAATGCCGTCTCCGTCACTGTCGGAATTTTGGGGGTCGGTCCCATAGATCGCAAGTTCTTCGTAGTTGGTTAAACTGTCTCTGTCGGAATCCCGCGTATCTCTCTGAAAGTTGGCGACCACCGAGCGATTCTGGCTCATTACAACGGTGATGGAACTGGTGTTATCGGTGGCATCTCCGCTCCAACCGGTAAAGAGGCAACCCGGTGTGGGGGTGGCCTGTAAGGTCACCTCGCTTCCCAATGGATAGGTGCCCGCTCCGGTCACCGTGCCGTAGAAGTTATGGGTGACGGCGAGGGAGCGGAGAGTGGGATTGATTTCCAGAAGGTATCCAATTCTCGTGCCGTCGACGGTATCGTTCCAGAGCTGGCGAGGGGAGTTCCAGATGTGAGCGTAGTTTTCGGCGTTAGGTATGTTATTGGCGCCGCCATTGTTGGGTTCACCTGGTGCCCATTGGTCAACGGTCAAGGGGGTATTGTCTATCCAGCCCCAGGTTCCCTCGGTCGCCTCGTCAGTCAGCCCTATATACAGGGCAGGCCACGACCCGAGGGTTTCGAGATAAGCATTTGCGGCATCAATTTTCTCCTGCGTATCCAAGACAGCCAATCGTCCTCCTCTGGCCTCCGCATCAGCCTTGGCCTGACGCCATGTGAAGGCTCCCTCGACAACCTGGAATTCGATCGGGTCGCTGATCTCTGCGGCCGCCTGTATGACGGTATGGCTGCGGGTGATGTTTCCCGCGGTGATGGTGATGGTGGCGGTGCGTTCCTGGTTGGAGGTGTTGGGTGCCACTGAATAGGAAAATCTCTGGTTGCCACTCTGGGTGGTGTTTTCATTGCTGGTAAGCCAGGAGGGGGCGCTGCTGTTCCAGTTCCAACTGCTATTGGAGGAGATGTTGAAGGAGGCGCTGCCGCCGGTGGCGGGGATACTGCGTGTGGCCTGGCTGATGGTGAGCTCTGGCCCGACCCCGGCCTGGGTAACGGTGTGGGTGCGAGTGAGACTGCCGACGGTGATGAGAATGGTGGCTGTGCGGCTTGAGGTGGAGGTGTTGGGTGCGACCGAATAGGAGAAGGTCTGGTTGCCGCTCTGGGTCGTGCCTTCGTTGCTGGTGAGCCAGGGGGCGTCGCTCCTCCAGTTCCAACTGCTGTTGGAGGAGACGACAAAGCGGCTGTTTCCTCCGCTCGCGGGTATGCCCTGGTTTGCCTTGTTGAGCGAAAGGGTTGCCTCGACCGAGGCCTGGGTGACGGTGTGGTAGAGGATCCGGGTTGATGCGGGAGGTTGATCACCGGTGGGAATCTCAAGGAGGTAGGAGTCCAGATGGGCAGGATGATCACCCCACAGAAAATCCCTGTTGGTGATATAGGCGTGGTCGGCGTTTCCAGAGTTGTCCGGTTCAGTTGGGATCCACCAGTCACGGTTATCTGTGAGTCGCTCCCCCGTGATCCATTGCCATGTCCCTTCGAGCTCCTCATCGGTGAGGCCGATCCAGGGTTGGACCTCCCTGTCGAAGGTGGCAAGGTAGCCGTTGGCCGCATCGATCTTCTCCTGGGTATTCAGCACCGCCAGGCGCCCGCCACGTGCCGCGGCATCGGCTCTGGCCTCATGCCAGCTAAATCCGCCATCCACGACATGCAAGGTGCTGTCCGTCCAGTCGCCCCCCTCCGGCGCCCCTGGTTTATCCAGTTCGTAGAGCTCGGTGACCTCTTCAGCGGACAGTCCGCGGTTGTAGATACGGATTTCATCAATGTAGCCATTGTTTACAGGCAGCCATTGATCAACCCTTCGATTGGCAACCATGCCAATGCCGGTATCCCTCCCGGTGAACTTGGGAGTGAGGTTAGCGACGTTGGGATTGCCCCAGACGGTCATGGCTGATCCGTTGATGTAGCCACTGAACTTCGACCCGTCATAGGTGAGGACCATGTGATGCCACTTGTCATTTTCCAGAAAAGTGGTGGCTGGATCTGTTGTTGAAAACTTGATATGGACGTACTTTTCAGGGGCTGGGGGTGCCTGCCCCCCGGGGAACCCATCCCCGGTGGTTGCCTGGACGCTCATCCCGTGCCCTCCATACTGCAGGGACCAGGCCTGATGGCGTGCGGCGCCATCGTGCGGCATGCCCTGGGATGCCACGAGGGTGAAATAGGAGTTGGATGGATTGGCAACACTGAAATCCGGGGACTTCACCCATCCGGAAATGGTGTGTCCGGTCGCAGGCATCCTCAAGGATTCATCGCTTGGCACCAGTGCCCCGGCGAGTTGCCCGGGCTGGGAGCCTAAGAAAGCGGCACTGCCGCCATTGCCCACCTCGGAGGGCACATAGACGATATTCTCGGGGTTGCCGTCATTGCTGTTTTCACTTTCGTCATCGGCGTTGCCGTTGAAGGGGTAATAGGCGACGAGGCCTTGTGAAAGGGTGTCGGGGTCGTAAAGCTCGCTAACCTCTTCTGAGGAAAGTCCTCGGTTGTAGATACGGAGTTCGTCGATCTTTCCCCGGAATTTCGTGGCGTGTCCGTTGCCGGTTGCGCCGATCACAAAATCATTGTTGTCAGGATCTCCAGTGGGAGATTGATTCCCTTCCTTGGAGAGTTCCCCGTCAACGTACAGCTTGCATGTTATGCCATCCCACGTGCATGCGATGTGAATCCACTGATTGGTGGCCAGAGGATCGTCGCCCAATATTCCTGAATTAAATGGAGAACCCCGGAAGTAGGGGCGGCCACTCACAGTGAGGTCCAGCATGTAGTTGGTTGTATCGCCAATCCGTTTGCCAAAGATATGACCAGCATTCTGTACTGCAACGTTCACCCAGACAGAGAAGGTTGCGGGCTGGTCTTCCTCGAGATCAAGGCTGTCAGAATCCGGGACGCGGATAAGGGAGGATCCGTCAAAGTCATAGGCGCTGTCGGCATTACCGTTGCGGTCGGTGGTGAGGGTCGCGCCATCAACCGTGCCGTTGTTGCCATTCCCGCTCTCATCATTGGCATTGCCGTTGAAGGGGTAGTAGGCCACCAGACCATCGTCGAGGGTGGACTCTCCCTCTTCACCGGCAATCGTGACCTGGATCTGTCCTTCGCGTTCTTCCGTGCTGCTATTTGGGTCCACGGTGTAGGTCACCGTGCCGGGGCCGGTGCCGCCTGTCTCGCCGGTGAGATCGAGCCATTCGACGAGGCTTTCCGCTGACCAGGCGATCGCGGCGGCAACGTTGACCATAAAGGAGAGTTCCTCCCCCTGGGCGTCAGCAGTTGCTTCCGCGGGGTCGAGGTCAGGTTCTGTTGCATTCGTCCCGATGGGATAGACCGGGGGGCTGCCGTTGACGGTGTCGCCAAGGGCCGCGATCCCATCGATGCCAGGTCCGCTGATGCCGACGTCGGTTCCGTCGCCACCGTTCTCTTCCCCGAAGACGTTGTCGAAGGGGAACAGGCCCGGTGTGTTCACCGTGAAGGAGGTTTCAAGATTGTTCGCGCAGCAGTTATGCTGGGCGGTGACCTGGCCGTCCACAGTGTCCATGATGAAGTAGTTAGTGTCATCGGCACCGAGGTGAATCTTGTAGGTCCCCGGGGAGAAGGAGGACATGTCGAGATAACCGTTGTAGCGTACGGTGAAATGTTCTCCGCCACCATCGAGCCAGGGGCGGTTTCTGCGTGAGATGGTGTCGCTTCCGCCATCACCATGGCTGGTCAGCGGTTCGATGGCATCGAAGGAACGCAGGGGAGTCGGGTTCCCCGAGGTATGCACGTTGTAGTTGTTCAGAGTATTGCTGTTGAAGATCACCCCGCCCGGATAGTGATTCTCCTGGTAGTTCACCCCGTTCCGGGTGAGATCCGGCCCATAGGAACCGGGAGCCAGTTCGACGATGGGAATAAAGGAGGGTTGCACGACTGGGCCCGTAATGGAGGTAGTGCCTTCCTGGGAGACGGTGTGGGTACGGGTGATGGTGCCAGCGGTGAGGGTGATGGTACCCGTGCGGCTTGAGGTGGAGGTATTGGGTGCGACCGAATAGGAGAAGGTCTGGTTGCCGTTCTGGGTGGTGTTTTCATTGCTGGTGAGCCAGATGGCGTTATCGCTCCAGTTCCAGGTGGTGTTGGAGGAGACGGTGAAGGTGCCGTTGCCGCCGGTGGCAGGAATACTGCGGGTAGCTGGACTGAGGACGAGGCTGCCCCCGACCCCGGCCTGGGTGACGGTGTGGGTACGGTTGAGGTTGCCCGCCGTGATGGTGATGGTTGCGGTGCGGCTTGCGGTGGAGGTGTTGGGTGCGACCGAGTAGGTGAAGGTCTGGTTGCCATTCTGGGAGGTGCTTTCATTGCTGGTGAGCCAGGCGGCGTTGTCGCTCCAGTTCCAGGTGGTGTTGGAGGAGACGGTGAAGGTGCCGTTGCCGCCGGTGGCAGGAATACTGCGGGAAGTTGGGCTGACGGCGAGGCTCCCCCCAGCCCCGGACTGGGTGACGGTGTGGGTGCGGGTGAGAGTGCCAGCCGTTATGGTGATGGTGGCGGTGCGGGACTGGGTGGAGGTGTTGGGTGCGACCGAGTAGGTGAAGGTCTGGTTGCCAGTCTGGGAGGTGCTTTCATTGCTGGTGAGCCAGGCGGCGTTGTCGCTCCAATTCCAGGTGGTGTTGGAGGAGACGGTGAAGGTGCCGCTACCCCCAGTGGCCGGAATACTGCGCGTGGTCTGGTTGAGGGTGAGGATTACATCGGCCCCGGCCTGGGTGACGGTGTGGGTTCTGGTGAGATTGCCGGCGGTGATAGTGATGGTAGCTGTGCGGCTTGAGGTGGAGGTATTGGGAGCCACCGAGTAGGAAAAGCTCTGGTTCCCATTCTGGGAGGCGCTTTCATTACTGGTGAGCCAGGCGGCGTTGTCGCTCCAGTTCCAGGTGCTATTGGAGGAGACGGTGAAGGTGGAGCTGCCGCCGTTCGCGGGAATGCTGGTGGTTTCCGAGCTGAGAGAGAGGCTCGTGTCGACCCCGCCCTGGATGACGGTGTGGGTGCGGGTGAGATTGCCGGCAGTGATGGTGATGGTGGCCGTGCGACTTGCGGAGGAGGTGTTGGGGGCCACCGAGTAGGAGAAGGATCGCCTCCAGAACTCCTGAGTGGGTTGCGCAGTGCTAGTGAGCCAGGCTGCGTTATTGCTCCAGCTCCAGGTCGTGTTCGAGGTGACGCTGAAGGTGACGCTACCTCCCGTAGCAGGAATGCTACGCGTGGTCTCGTTGAGAGTAAGGGTTGCGTCCACGGGCAGGGAGGTTTGGATCCGGTAGGGCCCGCGTTCACCTTCGCCCTCCTCGTCGTCTTCGCCACTGACTGCAAGGTAGTAGGTTCCCGCGGACACCCATTGCTGGATTTGCCACCACCCGCTGGCTAATTCGGTTCGATCGTTGGCCAGGAGGCGCATGCCGGGGCTGGCCTCTGAAGAGTCATCTTCCCGGATGGTCAGGACGCCGGGGGTGGCGACCACGAATCGAAAGTAGTCGAGATCGTTGCAGTAATCGATATCGCCCTCGATCGGAGAGCCGAGGGCGATCCCGGTGGCATCTTCAATACGGTCGCTATGTATGTCCGTGAAGCCGGGCTCAAAGGAGCTGACCAGCCGGTAGTCCCCGGTTGACTCGTAAAACCCTTCGTCCCTCTCGCCCCGGACCTCGAGGTAGTAGGTGCCCGGGACGACAAGGTATCGAATCTCGAAATTGAAGTCAGAGTCATCGTCGTCGTCGCCGGGGGTGTACTCACCATCATAATCCATACAGATTTCTGCTTCGGCGGAGTTGAGCAGGGTGCCGTAGGTGTCGAGCGATCCGGTCGTATTTAAAGTCAGTCGGCCGGTGGTGTTCACCGCGATGCGGAAAACATCGACGTCGTCACCGACCTCGATGGTTCCATTCAGGGTTGAATTAAGGGAGATAAGGTCGGCCTGAGCGGGGGTGTTGCGGAAGTCATCCTGGGCGCCGATCTGGAGGGAGCTTTCAAGCTGGTAGGGTCCATTGTTCTCCCATACCCAGCCCCCAACCCTCAGGTAGTAGATTCCAGGCGTGACAAAATAGCTGATCCGGAAATTGCGGTCCTCCCTTGCAGCTCCCCCCCAGTTATCGACCTGGGATAGAACGTTTTGCGCAGAATCAAGCAGGGTGCCATCCGTATCAGTGGCGCCGGTGGTCCGGACGGTGAGCAATCCCGGCGCGGTGACCTGGATGCGAAAGTAATCGAGGTCGCCCCCGGGGTCGATTGTCCCAGCGGTTGTGGAAGTGGGGGCAATGGGGGTCGCGGTTGCGATGGTATCGCCGTGGTCGGTTTCGGTGACTCCCGCCTGGGTGACGGTGTGGGTGCGTGAGAGGTTGCCAGCTGTAATGGTGATGGTGGCGGTGCGGGGCTGGGTGGAGGTATTGGCTGCCAGCGAATAGGAGAAGGTCTGGTTGTCGCTCTGGGTGGTGGCCTCATTGCTGGTGAGCCAGGGGGCACTGCTGGTCCAGTCCCAGGTGGTGTTGGAGGACACGGTGAAGGCGCCGTTGCCGCCGGTGGCGGATAGGCTGGCGGTATCGGAGCTGACCTCCAGAGTGGTGGAGGGGGCGAATGATATCCGTAGCTGGTAAGGTCCGGTTCCGGTGGTGTCCTGGTGCCAGACGGCGACGAGGTAGGTGCCCGGTCCTCCCTGGGCCACGATGCGGAAGTTGGCGTCTCCGATGCTGATATCCTGCTGCGCACTGTCGACCGGGGCCTGTATGACTTCGCCGTCGCTCAGGGTGAAGAGATTTCCGTAAGTGTCTGTCTCCCCGGTTGTCCGGGCGGTCAGGGTTCCCGGACCGGGAAGGGATATCTCGAAAACATCGACGTCATTCTCGTAGTCGATGTTTCCGGAGTAGACGGTATCCGGTTCGATGGGGACCGCGGTCTCCGCGGTGTTGCCCTCATTATCCTCGAAGTCATTCTCGAAAAGACTTACCAACTGGTAGCTTCCGGTCACTTCGCGGTCGAAACCGCTGACCTTGAGATAATATTGCCCGGGTCCGAGGGGAAGGGTGATCCTGAAATTGAAGTCGTTCTCCTGAGCCCCCTCCCAGTCATCATTGCTTGCGAGTTCAGAACCGTCTTCAGGATCTCCAAGGTAGAGGGTGCCGATGGTATCGGTATTTCCGGTAGTACGGATGGTGAGCAGCCCGGGTTCGGTAATCGCAAGGCGGAAGTAATCGAGATCACCGTCGGGGCCGATTACCCCGGAGGTTGTCGAAGTCGGGGCAATGAGGGTTGCGGTCGCCGGAGTATTGCCGTGGTCGGCCTGGGGATTTCCCAGCTGGGTCACGGTGTGGGTAGTGACCGCCCACAGCGAAACAAAGGTGAGGGTGGCAGTGCGTTCCTCGCCCAGGGGATTGGGTAGAACAGTGTAGGCAAAATTCCGGTCGCTCTGGCTCTCCGGCTCGTTGCTGGTGAGCCAGGAAGCGCTACTCTCCCACTGATAGGGGCCATTGGCTGTCACCGTGACATTGGAAGAGTCCCCGATGGCGGAAAAAGTACGATTGGTGGGGACTACGCTGACCTCAGGGGCCTCCCGGTAGTTCTCTACAGCTGCCCTTCTCTCACGCAGGACCCGGGCATTGTTGTCGGCATTGGTCCCGGTAGGAATTCCATTGTGCCGTGCATTCGGATTGGAATAATGCTGAGCCTCGTTACCGGGTTGGTAGGCCATGATGGACCGCCACTGGTCGTTGTTGCGATCGGTCCAGCGCCATCCGGCTCCGAAGTCGGGGAAAAGAATGCTGGGACCTGGTGCTTGGTCTTGTGCCCGGGCATGGCCGCAGCCCATGTTGTGCCCGCATTCATGGGCGAAAGTTTGGTCGAGCTGGGATGATCTGGTCCTGCAGACGTTAAAGGCGTAGGCCTCGGAATTGCTCTCATACCCTAAGCCATACGCGTTTCCCCAGCCATTACCTGTCAACCACATGCTTACGATATCCGCACGATACCGGTCACGGAGAGTGTGGACCTCATCGAGATAGGAGTCGGAAGCGTCCTGGAGCCGCAGAAGATCCGTCTGGTAGTTTCCGGACTCGGGATAGGACACCTCCTCGGTATGTGCGAGGCGGAAGGTGAGATCGACCTCGGAATTGTTGAAGGCGATGTTCGTCCAGGCGATGGCGTTGTTGGCGGCCGCGATGATACCGTCAGCACCTCCCATGTCAGTCCTGGCGGCCGCGGTGTAGACGATCATTACATCGATGACCGGATGGTGGTTGTCCTTGTGATGATTGCGGGGTCGGCGTCGGGTGCCCTTGCCTGATTCGCCCTTGGTCCCGTCTTCCTCTGCGGCTTTGTCGTCTTCCACGCCGGCAGGAGGGATAAGGGCTCCTCCGCAAACCGGTCCCTGGCTGGGATCGATTTCCTGGAATTCGTGTCCCCCGGCGGCCACCGGGTTGATGGCGAAGCGGCGGGGGAAACCGATCGCGGTCGTGATGCTGGCTACGAGGGCGTCCTCGTGCACGGTGGCGAGGAAGGTTCCGAGGGCGTCGCCGGCAATTTCCCCGGCCAGGGAGTAACCGCCGCCCCGGTTCTCGATCACTTCTCCCACCCGGGCAGCGAGCAGGCCGGAGCCGGTATCGATCTCAAGGAGGCCGGTTCCGCTTTCCCGGAGTTCATGAAGAGCATCCCAGTTGACCCCGATGGCTCGGCGATTGAGGATGGACGCCGGTCGTGGCCTTTGCTGGTCCGCGGTCAGGGGGGAACCGGCGACCGGGTTGAAGAGGGATGGAGCGGCACCTGGGCCGGGTGGGAGTTCTCCGGCCTGAAGGTCCCGGGATGCTTTGCGGGAGAGCGGTTTGTCCTCTGCTGCCGGGAGGCTGGGTTCGCGGGTTTGGAGTGCTTCCGTGGCCGGGGTGGCGATGTCAGGGGCGCTCGCCCGGTGATCAGCCTCGTTCGCCCAGCGTTTGAGGGAAAGCATTGCCAGGATCATCACCAGCAGCGCCACGGCGAGAGAGGCATTTTTCATTCGTTTCCATCATGAGGACCTGTTGGGCTGATCGCAAGCTGTCATCTCCCGGAATGTTCAACTAATCGGGAGGATCTGAGGCAGCAGGAGAGAGATGGTGCTCGGCACTGGATTTGAACCAGTGACTTCATCGGTGTGAAGGATGCACTCTGCAACTGAGTGAACCAAGCAACTGGGCGAAGACTTAGCGCAGGGGCGGCATGGGAGGGTCTGAGTCTGGGGCGAACCTTACGGTGCGTGCTCATTCCTGCCGGACGCGGAGAAACAGCTTTGGATTCGTGCTGCTGTCGAAGGTGTAGCTTCCCTCGACAGTCGAACTTTCCGCAAGGATGGCTTCTTCGAGGACATCGTCCCATTCGAGAAGGTCACTGGAGCTTTCCAGGCGGTAGGTCTGCCCGGGCCTTGAGCTGAAGACGAGGCTTACGGTCGTTTCCGACTCGCTCTGCTCGGCAGAAAGGATCCAGAGGTTCGGAATGAAGGTCAGGGCGCCGGTGAGAGTGTATTGCCCCTGGGGGCGGCCAAGGGTCTGGCTCACCCGGAGGTAATAGGTTCCAGCGCCGACCCGGTAGCTGATCCGGAAGTTGAGACCGTTGCTGTTGTTGTTCTGGGTCAGGATCTTTCCGGAAGAATCCAGTAGAGTGCCCAGGGTATCGGTCTCGCCGGTTGTCTCGAGGGTGAGCAGACTTTCACTGTCGACCTCGATCCGGAAGAAGTCGAGATCTCCCGGGATGTCGAGGCTGGCGGAGACAGGCGATTCCAGGTCAAGGAGGGAGGCGGTCTCGATGGTGTCGCCGTGAGCGTCTGGATTTGCGGCCTGCGTGATTTCGTGGATGTACTCGGTGTCCCCCTGGGTAAAAAGGATTTCGGTCCGGCGCGGTTCGGAAGAGGTGTTGGGCTCCACCGTGTAGGAAAAGAGCTGAGTGCCGTTCTGGGTGGCGGCTTCGCTGATGCGCACCCATTCACTGCCTTCCTGGCCCCGTCCCCATCTCCAGGTCGATCGCGCGTCCACATCCAGGAGGAAGGGGCCGCCCGATGCAGACACCTCCCGGGAGGCGGGATTGAGGTCCAGGTTCTCAAGAGTCGGGGAGCCGTCCACGATGACGACCCCGGTCCCCGTCTTTCCTGTCAGATCTGCAGCGGTATAATAGAACCAGTCCAGTCCCGAGAGGTCGGAAGGCGGGGTGTATATGAGGTCGGACCGGTCCTGGGTCACTGTTCCGCCGGCGACGGACTCCTCCTCGAAGGATGAGATCGCAATACGCTGCCCGTTGGCGTCATGATCATTGGCGAGCGGGGACACCCTTGTTGGAGGGGAAGGCTCCCCGGAATCCACTCCGGCGAGGAGCTTGGCCTGGATCAGGAAGTCAGTGCTCGACGTGCTCTCATTCAGGCCGTGGATGGCGAGGATGTTTTCTCCCGGCTGCAGGGCATCGAGGTGCTCACTGATGTTGAAGTTCTGGTAGACAATGGCGCTGTTGTCAGAGGTGATGGTGGTCGCTGACGAAAGGTGATTCGCGTTTTCCGGTGCGTTGGTTGCCGAAACCTCCCTGCCATTCAGGTAGGCGATAAAGCCGTCATCGTAACGCATTTTAAGGATCATGCGGTTCCATGTATCGAGATCCTCCTGCTGCACCGAGAAGGGGATGCGCACGAAGCAGCTCGTGCGACTGGACATCTGGCTGCTGACGTTGATCTTGATGAAGGGATTATAGGTGATGTTGTTGTTGTTCGTATTACGCTCGTAACCGACGCCATTGGCACCCTGGGTCCATGTCCGGTCGTTGTAGGGCTCCGTGGCTCCGTGCCACCGGTCACCGAGATCCCGGGTTGGGACGATGACCCGGACGGGGTGATTGTCGGAGATGAGGACGGAACCGGTCATGGAGCGTTGGAAGCGGAGGGTGTCCATGCTCGCATAGGGGGGAAGTTCGACGTCCCCGAAGCGGCCTTCTTTCCTGATAACACCTGCGCTGGCCCGGCTATTGCGATAATTGAGGATGCGGGCTGCTTCGCTGCCACTCATGCGGGCTGGGCCGTCAGTTTCCATGATCCCAAGCCCTTCCGGGCTCCCTCCCGCATTTCCCGAGCTGTTCCAGTTGAATCCGAGCTGCCTTCGCAGGGCATCGTCAAAGTCCCCGTAGGGGCCACTCTGGACGGCAGAATATCCATTGTTTGTTGCCACCGCACCGATCCAGGACCACCCATTGCGGAAGCCTCCGCCACCGACTGCGGCCACCAGTTGGCGTCGGGCGTCGGACTGGTTGCTGTTCCATTCGGTCCGGGCCCGGGATGCCATGTTGAACCAGTTTGACGATCCGTTGTAGGGGTCCACGGATGCCTCTGTCCTGAGGACGACCCTTCCCAGGTAGGGGCGGATCAGTGCGTCTCTCATATAAATCGCCCGGATGAGGTTGACCGTGTATTCCACTCGTTCCAGGGCGCTGTTGGTCTGCGCTCCTATCTGGGTGTAGTAGGCATTGGACAGGTCTACCCCGAGATCGAAACCGTGCATCTCGACCCCGCCGAGGCCCCGGGCAACGGTTGAGTCGGTAGGAAAGCGGTAAGCGGTGAAACCTTCATAGGGCAATGCCTGCCTCCTGCTCACACTTTCCCCCTGCGTATACCAGGTCGTTCCGCGCGCAAAGAGGATCGCGCCCTTGAAGGTTCCGTCATCCAGTTGGATTCCGCAGGAAACGGCCCCGGGTCGATCATCGACCGATCCAAGATAGGACCGTTCAGGAACTGCGTTGAGGCGCCGGATGGTACCCTGGGCCTGCTGGATGCGGAAATCAAAGTTGGGGCTGCGGAGGTCGACGCGGGTGAGTCGCATGGTGAGGGTTTCCTCGCCAAGGGTGACCTCCTGCACGATTTCGTCCGGGGCCCCGTGCAGATCCGCTACGAAGATTGTAAGCAGGAGGGTGAGGAAGGTGGCCCGGAGGGGCGCTTGGTGCGGGGAAGGGACTTGTTGCATGGCTTTGTTAATTCTTGGATGGGTCGCAGCGGGGCGAGTCGTCTATCTGAGCACGACCTATGCCGACTCCCTTAGCACGAGCGTGTTGGGGAGCCATTTTGTGTCATTCGGAGGCCATTTTGCGGCAGGATGGCAACCCCGCGCAGACGGGCCTATCCGGGCTCCTGTTTTCGCCAGGGCACTGCGGACACTTGAATACTTGGGTCTGCAGGTGTCCCAGGGCCGGGCAGGTGGTGCGCCAGTACGGGCGCTTTCACATCATGAGGTGACCTACTCCTTATCCCTACAGGAAAAGCCCGTGGGATGGTGCTCGGTACTGGATTTGAACCAGTGACTTCATCCGTGTGAAGGATGCACTCTACCACTGAGTTAACCGAGCAACTGGGCGGAGAGTTAGCGCAGAGGTGAGAGGGAAGCAAGCGTGGATCATTCCTCCGGGTGCCGCCCCTGCGGTTTGCCCTTCTTGATCGCAACCCCCCGCAAAACGATGTCGTCGAAGTAGCCCTTGTCATCGAAGGAGCCGATCCCGATTTGTCCCCAGGTAAAGGTCTTGTCCACGGCTGACTTCACGGGCTTTTCCATGTCGTCAAAGTAGACATCGATCTTTCCGCTCTCCACGTCCCTCACGATCTTGAGGTCGTGAAACTCGCCGTTCTTCCACGGGATGCCGTTTTTCGAGAGGATCAGGTTTTTCCGGGGAGCCTGATTGACGATGAAGATCTGGCTTGAGTTTGGATCCGGTTTTTCCCCGAGATGCAGGTAGTAGAAGTGGGCGGGGTCCTGATAGTTGAAGAAGAAGCAGAGGTCGCGGTGACCCCGGGAAGTCTGGGTGGTCTGGATCCGGGCGGTGAGAACGAAGGAGCCGACGATCCTGTCCTTGAGCAGCGCGATGCTGTGCGGGCTGCGGAACGGCGGGCGATAGCGGGAGACCCCGAGAAGTTCGAAGACCTGGTTGCCGTTGACGTTCGTGAGCTTCCACTTGCTGTCATCGGTTGTCAGCCAGGCGCTGGCGTCCTTCGAGAAATCCTCCCGGTAAACGACTGGGAGTTCCTTTTCCTCTGCGAGGAGGCTGGAGGATAGAATGGCGATGAGGCAAAGGCTACGCATGGTCTTGATACTGAGGTTGCCGCTATGAGGATGTAGAAGAGTGAAGAAGCCAAGCCTGAATCTGAGGAACCGGGGGGCGAGGTTCATTTGGACGGGATACGGTTGAGGGTGTAGTAGCCGTCCGAGTGCAGAAGAGGGCCGCCTGCCTCGTCCCGTAGTCCGCTGGCGTCGATTTGGTGAACGTAGCCGGGACGGAGGTCTTCACAGACGAGCCGGAGGGAGAGGGCGTCCGGTGAGGGCAGGGCCTTGTTAATCCTGATCTCCCGGGAATCAACCTCGGGGCTCCCATAGGCCTGCTGGTATCTGTAGGTGTAGCTTTTCATCCGGATCGTGCGGGGGGTGGCGGTTCCCGTATCGATTCGCCTGGTGAAACGGATGAGAAAGCCATCTGGCCTGGCTTCGATTGTCTTCATTTCAAAGGGCAGGCGACCGGTCCAGCGAAGACGCTGAAGCGCGAAGCTGCGGGTGCCGAGGGAGTTCCAGCCGCGGTTGGTTTCACCCAGCATGAGTGATCCGTCGGGAAGGAAGTGGGTGCGGAAGACGGCGCTCTTCATGCCGCTTCGAAAGCGAAAGCATGCGCCCTGGTATTCCCCGTCCACCTTTTCAAGGAAGACGCGGCTCAGGAAAGCGTAGGTAAACTCTCCGACAAAGAGCTGGTTCTCGAACGGCCCGAATTTTCCTCCGGTGAGGTTGCAGCTGAACCCGCACGGGCTGGCGCCAACCTTGTTGTAGGGAAACCAGACCGCGGGCGGAGTGTAGCCGGGGATTTTTTTCATGGCCTCGGCGGTAGTCAGGCCGTGGGGAAGGGTGCCGGGATGTTTGACCGGTGAATCCGGGCGCCGGGTATCGGGAAGGGCGTCCGCGTGCCCGTGGAAAGCACCCGGTTTGAGGTGCACCAGCGGGTTGGTTCCAAACCAGTTGCCCTGCTGATCGGTAGCGAAGACGTCGCCAAGGTGGTTGATGCCAAGCCCGGAAGGCGAGCGCAACCCGGCGCTGACTGGTTGGAGCGGTTGGCCGGGTTGCTGACGCATGGACCATCCGCGCCAGGAGAGGCGCGTGCGGTTATCAAATCCACTGCCCCGGGGGGGCTTGCCGATGGTAGCGTTGAGGGTGATCCACATGGTACCCGCGGGGTCGAAGACCGGTCCGAAGGCATATTCGTGATAGTTCCCGCTGACCTCCCAGCCGGAGGCAATGGCCTCATATTCGTCGGCAACCCCGTCAGCGTCGTTATCGCGCAGGCGGGTGACCTCAGAGCGTTGAGTGGTGTAGAGAGCCCCTTTGTGCCAGGCAAGGCCGAGTGGTTCGTGGAGTCCGGTTGCGAACCGTCGGAAGCGGGTGTTTTCCAAGCTTGGGTCTCTCTGTCCCGGGTGATCCAGAATCCAGATTTCACCTTTCCGAATTGCAAGGGCGAGGCTGCCATCCGGGAGAGTGGCCATGCCGGAGACTTCCAGTTTGAGATCCCCGGGGATGGGAAAGGATTCCAGGGTGTAGTATCGAGCTTCGCGCGCCATTTCGACCTGAAGCTTAGCTGCGGCTGCGGGGCTGCGCCGAAGTGGAGCGGCGAGTGTGCTCAAAGCGCAGAGAGCGAAGAGGATAAGGTTAATTTTTAACAGCATCGCGGAAGAGGGCCTGTTCGTCCTCGAGTTGCAGGTTCTGGTGCTGGACCTTGCCGTTCCGGCGTAGTCCGCGGCGGATGGCTCCGCCGGGTCGGATCTCGAGCCAGTCCTCAACCTCGGTCCCGTTCTCTCTGTAACGGAAGACCGGGATGCCGTCATTGCGCAGCCGGTAGCCGAGGAATTCTCGCCCGGATTTCTCGATCGGGAAGCGGTAGAGTTCCTGTCCCAGTGGACGGGCAGGCGTGGCGTAGCGGTCGTCCCAGGTGGAAAGGGCGTCGAGGAAACGCCCTTTCCAGACGAGGCTCCACCGGGCGCTGTGGGCATCGAAGGCAAAGTGGGTGCCCTCCGGGTAGCCAACCGCGATCGCATGGGTGCCGACGTGCTCCATGAAGGTGCGCAGAATAATGGGTCTCCCGGTTTCGAAGGGCTTCAGTTCGAAGTCGCCTCGATTGAGCAGGCCATCAGGGAGGCGGCGCTGGTCAAGTTCCTTGAGATAGGTCCAGAGCTGCTCGACTTCCTGTTCAGCTTTTGGGCGGGTCAGGAAAAGCGGGGGCATGAGGGTGCCGGGTTGGACAGACTGGGGATCGAGGAGCAGTTCCTTGAAGTAGGAGGGCCGGAGACGCTTGATGGTGTGGGTGAGGTCGATGCTGGGGGCGCCCCGGGGGCGTTTTTCCTTCAGGCCGTGGCAGGTGATGCAGTTCAGCCCGTTTTCTCCGATGAGTTCGCGGCCGTAGTGTCCCCGCTGGTGGCCGAGGAGTCCGCTCACATCAATTGAGAGAGGAGGGTTCCGCAGGTCGGCCTGCTCGAGATGGTCGAGGAAGGCTTCCACCTCGGAGGTCGGGATATCGTAATGGGGCATGCGGGTGGCGAGGTAGGGGCGGACGGCTCCGTGCCCGTGGAGGAGGATCTTACGGAGCCAGCCCCTGGTGAGCTTCCGCCCCACATGGTCGAGTTTGGGTGGCAGGAGGCCGAAGTCGCCGTAGGACTCGGCCATCTGTTCCGTTGCGGTGAAGGAGGCACGAAGAGAGTCGGAGGGGCCGCCCATGCCGTTCCGCTCATGGCATGCATAGCAATTGTAGAGGGTCAGGAAGTGGTCGACGTGTTCGGCTGCGGTGGGAGGAGCCGTTGACCGGGCGGCGGCCCGGATAGCGTCCTGCTGCGATCTCGTGATAGCAAAGTGGGCGGCTCCCTTCTCCGGTTCCGGGGCCAGGCAGCCAGCCTCCCAGTCGATGATCGGGATGGAAGGGGGCGCGGGGAGAGGGTTCTCCGCGGATTCATGACAGGACGCACAGCGGAGGGAGCGGAAAAGCGTGCGTCCGCGTTTGATGAGGTCCTGATCCAGTGCGGGATGGTCCCCCGGGGTGTGGTCGCCCCGGTGGCTGTGCAGCCAGGCAGAGAGGTCCGCCGCCTCCTGTGGGGACAAGCCCAGGGCGGGCATGAGAGCGGTGCCGGGGGAGCGCAGGTAGGCGACCAGTTCGGAATGTGATGGGAGGGCCCCCATGGGCAGAGGGGCACTCGGGCGCGCTCCGGCCGGACTGGCTGGGCCGGGGCTGTCGTGGCAGGCCCGGCAACCGATCGTGTTAAAGAGTTCCCCTCCCTTGCGGGGGGCCCCCGGAGGAACCTTGGCGACCGATGTGGTTGCTTTGAGAGAGCGGAGGTAGTGGAGGAGGGGGGCAATCCCGGGTGGCTTCTCCCCGTTGTTTCCCGGTGGATGAAAGAGCCCGGGCATGCGACTCGCGGGTCTGAGCCGGTGCGGTGTGATGATCATGCTCTCCAGTGCGGCGGCGTCCAGACGGACACTCACGTTCGCGAGATCCGGTCCCGGGATGCCGTTCGGAAAGGTGTCGTGGCAGGCGGCGCAGTTGAGCTTGCGGATGAGGATGTCGCCCTCGGCAGCCTGAGCGGGAGTCGCGCCATGCGCCACGAGGGAGTGGAAGGAAAAAAGCAGAGCTGGCAGGAGGGGCCTCATGCCGATTCGCGGGCCTCGTCCAGGAGCGCGATCCATTTGCCGACAAAATGCCCGTTGTCGTGGAAGGTTCGTCCGCTGATGAGGTTTCCGTCCACCACACAGGGTTCGTCGACGAAGGTGCCGCCGCAGACCTCGAGGTCAAACCGGCACTTGGGGACAGTGGCCATGCGGCGACCACGCACGCAGTCCGCGTAGGCAGGGATCTCCACCCCATGACAGACGCACCCAACTGGTTTGTTCTTTTCAAAGAAGTGTCTCGTGATGCGGACAAGATCCTCGTCGTAGCGGATGTATTCCGGGGCGCGTCCGCCACTGAAGAAGATCCCGAGATAATCCTCCTCCTTGATTTCGTTGAAGGACACGTCAGCCTCGATGGAATAGCCTTCCCACTCCCTGGTGATGGTCCAGCCGGGCTGGACCTCATGGAGGACCATCTGGTAGCGGCGTTTTTCCGGGGCGGCGATTACCGGTTGATAGCCGCCCTCGATCAGGCGGTAGTACGGGTAGAGGGTGTCCACGGTTTCGGTGGCATCCCCGACAATGATAAGGACTCTGGACATGGCGGGTTCGGGAGAAGTCAGATGTTCTGGAGGCATGCGTTGAGATAGGCCCGGGAGCGGTTGATTTCGGCGGTCACACCCGCGGTGGTCCCGCGAATGGGGATCCCGCGCGGGAAGGGATGCATGAAGGGTTCAGTGAAGCCTGAGAAGTTGATTTTTTTCAGTCCCCGGAGGAGGGGAGTGAAGTCGAGTTTCCCGCGGCCGGGCATCTGGAGGCGTTCCAGTTCGTGGGGTTGTTTCCTGCTGGAGCCCTGTCCGTGCTGCTGACCGTAGAAAAAAGCGACCTTGTTTCCCAGTTCGGTAATGAGCTCACCCTGAAGCCTGGCGTCCTGAGGAAGATGATGAGGGGCATAGGCCAGGCCCAGGCTGGGATGGGTGGCCAGTTCACAGAACATCCTGATCCCGTCCGGCGTAGCGAGAATCTGACCGCTGTGGTTCTCCACCGCAATTGTGACACCATGCTCTCCGGCCGAGTCGGCATGAGGCTTCATCTTCTCGATGAAGCCGGCCACTTCCTTTCTCAGGTCTTCCCCCCGGGCATTCCTGTTTCCCCGTGCCCCGCAGACAATGACCTTGCATCCGAAATGCCTCGCGACCGGAAGTTCGGGTCCGAGGCCGAAGGGGCCAAGCTTATACTGGGTAAGCACCCCGAGTTTTACCCCGTGTCTGGCAAGGAGCTCCGCAAAGGCATCGAGCCCCATCCCTGCAACCTGCTCCCGGTGGTTGGCATGGGGCCGGGGCCAGATGTCGATATGTCCGGCTCCTGCCTTGCTCACCTCCGGAAGAACCTCGGCGAGGGCGGTGGTCCCATACATCGCGGAGGAGACGAGGTAGTTGAGCCTGAAGGAATCGTCGGTCCTGCTGGCGTGGGTAATGCCGGCAGCTGCGGCTGCCCCGGCAGACTGGCAAAAGATACGTCGCTTCATGGATAGGTGGGATTGTAGGGAATCCGTTCGATTTGCCGAGTTCATTGCAGCGGGGATGCAGGAATCGGGGGGAGAGGGGGGCAGGGAGTCGCCGTCGGATGGAGGTGACATGGTCGAATGACTTGAAATGCTGTCTCACACAGCCAAGCTCGCGCTTTCACGCTAGACGATTTGGAATGGAAGCTCTTGGAATGAATGGCCTCGTTGCGGCAGTGGTAACGCCGATGGATTCGCAGGGAGGACTCAACCTCTCCATGGTGCCCGCCATCGTCGATCACCTGGATCGCAACGGCATCTGCGGTGTCTACATTGCAGGCAGCACGGGGGAGGGGATGTCGTTGACCGAGGAGGAGCGTCAGGCCGTGGCAGAGGCGTATCTTGAGCACTGCCGGGGACGCATGCGCACGGTGGTGCAGGTCGGGCACAACAGTATGCGGGCGGCGGCGGCCCTCGCTGCTCATGCGGAGTCCTGTGGAGCGGACGCGATCTCTGCTACGCCAACGGGCTACTTCCAGGCCGAGGGCGAAGAGGGGCTGGTAGAGGCAATGTCGGTGGTCACCAGTGCCGCGGCTGAGACACCATTCTATTATTATCATATTCCTGCGCTCTCCGGCGCGTCGATGAACCCCATGCGTTTCACACAGCTTGCGCGGGAGCGTCTCCCGACCTTTTGCGGGATCAAGTACACGGATGCAGGGAGTTCTTACAACCTTCCCTCCCTGCAGAAGGCGGGGCCGGGCCTGGAGTTTCTCAGCGGAACGGATGAAGCCTACCTGCAGGCTCTCGCCCAGGGATACGTCGGAGCGGTGGGGAGCACCTACAACTATGCGGCGCCTCTCTATCACCGGGTCCGGGAGGCCTTCGAGGCGGGGGATCTCGAGGAGGCGCGCCGCTGGCAGGGACGGGCGCTCGAAATGCTCGAGGCGATGCTGGGAACCTGTGGGCGAGCCAGTTTGAAGGCCATGATGTCGATGGTCGGAATTGACTGTGGCCCATGTCGTCGCCCGATGGAGCCCGCCACTCCCGAACAGCTCTCCGATCTCCGCCGCCGGCTTGAAGACATAGGCTGGTTTGATTGGGTCAATCTTGAAAAAGCCGAAGTCTCATGAAGTCCTTTATTCCCGCTGTAGCCCTCTGTGCGACCCTGTCTGCGCCCTCCCTGTATTCTGCAGAAACAGGAACAGGGCCCCTGTCCTGGAGCCATCTGCCCACCTTGCCTGAAACGGAGGGATTTGCCGGTGCCTTTGCCGGCATCGTGACAAACGGGAACGCTGGCAAGGATTATCTCGTGGTGGCCGGGGGCGCCAACTTTCCCAAAGGACGTCCGTGGGAAAAGGACAAGAACCCGGAGAAGATCTATTACGATCTGGCCTTCAAGCTGGAGCTGGGGGTGGAGGGCGCCGCATGGGAAACCGTCGAGGCGCCGCTGGGGGAAGAAGTGGGCTACGGAATGTCGGTGACTCTGCCCGCGCGCGGATCAGCACTCTTCATCGGCGGCAAGGAAAAGGCCGCAACCGATGCGGTCTGGGAGGTCACCGTCGACAAGTCCGGCGCGTTGACCTTTGCGCCCCGGGTCAAGTATCCCCTGCCGATCGTGGAAGGCGTGGCCGGCATGATCGGGGAAAAGGTGATCGTGGTTGGGGGAGCGACCAACAAGGAGGGAGGAGGATTCAGGACCGCGCAGGAGGCCTACATGCTCGATACAAGCAAGGAGGAGAGCGCGTGGAAGTGGGAGCCGTTACCTTGGCCCCAGACTGGTGAAAAGGAGATGGCCCGGGGTCGCGTGTATGCAGTTGCTGGCGTGCGGTCTGACCAGTTTTACCTGTTTGGTGGACGGGATTACGCCGGGTCCGCCGATCCCGCCCCGGGGAGAGTCCACCAGGAGAAGCTCGACATTCTGTCCGATTGCTA
>Ga0163179_10000489_pt1 | contig 28839 bp, 21 predicted proteins | sample AtlANTMetagenome_FD_109643 | JGI IMG/M metagenome (GOLD analysis project Ga0163179, IMG submission 109643) | Marine eukaryotic phytoplankton communities from the Atlantic Ocean - Atlantic ANT 2 Metagenome | ecosystem: Environmental > Aquatic > Marine > Oceanic | place: North Atlantic Ocean...
GACGACTTCTGGCGGCCCATAGTCCCATGGCAGGGTTTCCGATAAAGTAGAACCGCTCGCCATCTTCGGTGGTATGCCATCCATCGCTGCGTCCCTTTGGCTGGTAGCGGGCCATCATTTCCTCGATATCAGCATATTGGTATCCGACATCCTCTATCTGCTGGCGGGTGAGGTGTCCGGGGCAGTAAGTCACCGTGAAGCGCCCCTCGGGAGATCCGTGAATAAGATGGGCAGCTGCCCCGAGATTGCCACTCAAGTCATCGTTTTCCTCCACGAATCGAATGACCTCGGAGCTTGTACGGTAGCCGTATTTTCGGATCATCCGGTCAATCTCCGGGTCCTCTCCAAAGGTGCGGACCCCGGGGGCGAGGATAATGAGCTCGCCTCCGTCGGCGATGGCCATGCGGGTGCGGTAGATTCCCTTGTTGCCGATCCAGGTGCTGTGGAATTCATCGGGATCCATGAGAACGACAACCTTGTCGAGTTCTTCGTCGAGATGATTGAAATTGACCTCTACCGCGAGTTCCGCAGCGGCTTCGAAGGCTTCCCGGTCGCCAACGAAGAGCCCGCGGGTGACAAGCTTTCCCTCATCGTCTGCCCCTATGACGGTCTGGGCGTAGAGGATTGGAAGATGTTCACAGAAGGTGTCTTCGGCGTAATTGAGGATTTTTCGCAGGCAGGTGTTGACCCGTCCCATCATGCGCTCTGTTCCATAGACCGATCCGATATAGTGGCTTTCGTTGATTCCTGCTTCCCCTCCCGTTCCGACAAAGAGGTTCTTGTTTCCGTTTGCAACCCCGATGACTTCGTGGGGTACGGCCTGGCCGATGGAAAGGATGAGGTCGTGGCCTCCTTTCCAGACAAGGTTATTGAGCTGGGCTGGCCACGGACGTTCCCAGACCCCTTCGGTGGCCTCGGAAACGAATTCAGCGGGAACTTCCCCGATGGTGATCACATCCTCACGCCAGCGGTGGGGCCGGATACGATCTCGCGGGATGGTCGGATACATCCGGTCGATCTGCTCGTCGCTCATCGGAAAGTGGGTTCCGAGGGCAGGAAGGACGTCAGCAAGCCGGTCGTCGAAGTAGTCCGCCGCGGCACAGGCGAGCGGACCAGCCTTGCTGTAGAAACGTGAAAAGTCCGGAGGAACCAGCAGGACCCTTTCCCGGTTGCCCAGTTTGGCGAGAGCGGAAGTGAGCCCCGCAGCCAGGTCCTCGTCACTGAGGATGGTGGTGGGAGACCCTTGGGAGAAAAGGAGCACACGGTCTTTTAACTGTGGAGGTTCCTAAAATCGAGCGCTTCCCGCGGTTCAGGGGGCGACTTTGTGAAAAATTTCACAAGCTGGTCTTGAGTAGGCCGAAAGGGAGGGTATTCTCCCTGTATTGAGCGCTGAAACTGCTGATACGACGCTGTCGCATGCCGCCTACGACTCCAAGGTCGAGGGCAACATCATCTTCACGCGTCTGGATGCCGCCATCAACTGGATGCGGAAGAATTCCCTTTGGCCCATGCCGATGGGCCTTGCCTGCTGTGCCATCGAATTGATGGCCACCGGGGCGGCGCGTTTTGATATTTCGCGATTCGGGGCGGAGGTCATGCGCTTCTCTCCCCGTCAGGCCGATGTGATGATCGTTTCCGGGACTGTGACCTACAAGATGGCGCTGGCAGTGCGCCGCATATGGGAACAGATGCCGGATCCCAAGTGGTGCATAGCGATGGGAGCCTGTGCCTCCAGTGGGGGGATGTATCGCAGCTATGCGGTCCTGCAGGGCATCGACAAGCTGTTGCCTGTCGATGTTTACATCTCCGGGTGCCCTCCAAGGCCTGAAGCTCTCCTTGAGGGATTGATGAAGTTGCAGCGTATCATTGAAGGTGAGAAGCCGATTGAAGAGCAGATTGCCGGGATCCGGGAGGCCCAAGGATGAGCCGCGGCACTGAGAATGGCACAAGCCAGGGAGCCGAGGCCGGTGCGGATGCGAGCAGGCTGCGCAAGGAGTTCGGGCGGACCAAGGTGAGGGAGATGCGTGAGTTCCGTGGTGAGCACACGGTGGTGGTGAAGCTTGGAGCCCTGAAGGAGGTTCTCTCGCATTGTCGGATGGCTCTTGGGTATGACTTTCTTCTCGATGTCAGCAGCGTGGACAACATGGGGGAGGACCCACGCTTTGAGATTGTCTACGAACTTGCTACCCTTGACGACCGGAAACACCTGCGGCTAAAGGCCCCGGTTGCAGAGGGAGAGGAAGTAGTGTCCGTGGTAGATCTCTGGAAGACTGCTAACTGGCATGAACGGGAAGTCTATGACATGATGGGTTTACGTTTCACGGGACACCCCAACTTGAAGCGTATTCTGATGTGGGAGGGATATCCCTATCATCCCCTGCGGAAGGAGTTCCCCCTTGCGGGGAAACCCAGTGAGATGCCCGATGTTGCCTTCAGTGGGATAGCTCCACTTGAGGGCGGCCCCTTCGTGACCAGTCCTGGGTCAGACCGGGTCAGTGGTGAACCCCGGGCCAAGGGTGAGAGCTGAGACGACGATCCCGGCAATCCGGGCCCGGGAGTAATGACAGGGGTCCCAACCCGTGATGAATACAGCATGGCGCCTGCTGCGCGGATTAATCCAGAGCCCTTCCGAAGGATCGCTTTCTCGTCATGAGCTCCCTCTCCTTGCTTCCACGGGTCAGACTGCATCGGCCCGGGCCTGATATTCTGACCGCTCTTTCCATCTTTCTGCTGGTGGTTCATCTGGCGGTAGAGATGTGCGGGGGGGTAGTCACCCTTGAAGCTGGTGGATTCTACCAGACTGCTGGCCTGAGCCGTCCAGGGGTGCTGGCGGGGAAAGGCTGGCAGTTTCTTACCTATGCCCTCCTGCACGGGTCCTGGACTCATTTTCTACTGAACGTGGGGCTGATCTATACAATCGGGGGGCGGGTCCTGAATATCCTGGGCGCTCGTGCTTTTCTCAGGATTTTCTGTCTGGGAGTCCTGGGAGGAGGAATCCTGCATGTTCTCCTGTTTCCTGCCTATCCGCTGGGAGGCGATACCGCCCCGCCGCACGTTCCTCTGGTAGGGGCGTCCGGAGGGATGATGGCTCTTCTCATGGCCTTCGTCCATCTGTCGCCTGATTCCCGGATGTGGCCCCTCATGGTCTCGGGCAGGAACCTCGGGAGGGGGCTCATGCTTTCCACGCTTGCGCTGTTCCTGATCACTCCCGGCCTGGGAATTCCCGGGTTGCATTCCAGCGGTGAATGGTTGGCGGCCAATATCATGGGAGCGGAACTCTTCCTCGTAAGCCACATCTGCCATTTCGGGGGAGGCCTCGCAGGTCTGCTCTACGTGCGCCGCCTGCTACGTAGTCCGGTTAGTCTGGAAGACCTGCGGCAGGACCGGAAGCGGCGGGAAGAAGAAGCGGGATGGTGACCGGGCTGGCAGTCCGGTTTTAGCGCTTTGATTTTGAAGGTGCAGTTTTTGAAGGTGCAGTTTTTGAAGGTGCACTCGAATTGCTTGGGGCCTCTTTTATCGAGGGAGGCGGACTTGGCCGAGAGGGAGCGGCAGTCCTCGATGGTCTCTCCGCCCGGTCTCTTGAAGGACGGGATGGAGGAGGTGATGAGCGTGGCTTTTGCGGGGCTGCAGGATAAGACTTGGGCGGATTGCTACGGGAACTGGAACGGGAGGGGTAAGACCCAAGATCCGGAGAGGAACGGAAGCGGTCCTTGACGTATGGCTCCGGCACTTTCCCGGACCGGCTCCGCTCGCTACTGCTGGGTCGATTTTCTCTATGATATGAAGGGCGCCGCTCGCTACCATGGAGAGGTTTCCGGTAATCGCGATAGTAGGTATGGTAATGAGTCTGGTGACCTCCCCGACACGGATAGTGGGTGCAGTGCGAGCAGCGGGTATGGCGGTAGCGGTAGTAGTTGTTGTGAATCCCGATGTAATAGTCGCTGAAGAACCCGTCGTGATATCCACCGTGATAGTAGTCGTGGCCGCTGCCATGATAGGATGAGGCATAGGGGTCATAAACGCAGGCACTGAAAAGCAAGGCGCAGAGTGGAGCCAGGAGCGGGGGCAGGGAACGCTTCATGAATATGGGACGGTGAGTGCCCATACTCTATTCGGGGAAAGCGGGCGTCCGCAATACGGGATCAGGAGATAGCACCATCATGCAAGGGGAGTCTGAAAAAGCCTTTGATACGCAGGAATGACGGTATTCCGGGGGAAATTGGGGCCACGCAAGCTCCGGGGAGTGATTGCATCAAGCGGAGAATACAATGTGCTTACAAATTCTTGCGTTGGCCGGGGAAACTCCTATGGTGCCCAGAGAACCTCGTGAGGATCCACAGACCCGTGCGCGCGAACCCACTACCACATTTTTCAGACCTGGCCCCTCCCCGGAAGAGGGCAGGCTTCACCTTGGTTGAGATCATGGCCGTGATGATGGTTATCGCCATCCTGCTTTCGGTAGCCGCGGTTGGGATCCAGAATATTGACCGGGGTCAGGCGACCACAACCGCGCTCTCTGTGACCGAGGCTCTCTTTGATGAAGCTCGTAGTGTGGCAGTGGGCCGAGGTGTCCGGGCACGACTTCTCATTCACAAGGAGCTTAATGATAAGGAGCTTGAGGATCGTCAGCGCTATCTTTCCTACATAACTGTAGCGGTAGAGAGCACGGATCGGGAGGGAGATGCTCAGGGGGGAGGCTGGAAGGTCATCAACCGGGCAACGAGTCTCCCCTCAGGGGTCTATTTCAGCCCCGAAGAGAGTGAGCGAGTGGCTGAAAAGGTTGGGGTTGGGAAGCCGGGCATCATGAGTATTGACCTGCCGGGGGAAGGCTCCACCGGGTCCGATGCCCTGAAGGAGTGCTATTACTTCGAGTTCAATCCGGAGGGGGTGTGCGTCGACAGCGAGAATGCCGGATTGGCACCGGGAGCGGCGGTCGTGCTGATCAGTGGAACGCGACCCCTTGACGAGGAAGTGCCCAAGATCATGAAAAACAACAAGGTGGGCTTTGTCGTCTGGCGGAATGGCCGCAGCTCCATTTTCCGTAGCCCTGAACAAATCGATCTTGCTCAATGAACAGGATATTCTTCCAGCCCGGGCCAGTGGATCGCCGTGGATTCACGCTCATGGAGACCGTGATTGCGATTGGAGTGGTGGCCGTTCTCCTCACGACTTTCCTGGCGGTCTTCGGGCCAGCCCAATCCACTATCCGGCGTGCTCTCAGTGCCCAGGAGGCGGGGCGTCTTACTACCTCGTTGGAAAGAGAGCTGAGCAGCCTGCGGGAGGGCCCCGATGAAGCTTACGACAATTTCTTTCATAAGGCCTTTGAGTGGATCCGCGATTCTGGCAAGCCAGAGAATGCTGTATTTCTCTACAATTACCGGGGTGACCCCAAGAAAATCAGGGAAGATGCTTCACTGGAGCCGTTCACCTTGGATAACGGGCAGTCCGGGCGGGACTTCATTCTCCAGCCTGCCGTTCGCCGGAGGGGAGACGCCGATGGCGATTTCAAGGCAGACCTCGAGAAAGTTGACGGCCGTATCTACCTGGTCCGCATGACCCAGATGATCTATGACGACGCTCAGGATCCGGTGCTCATCCCCGGAACCCACGGACAAATCAAGAACATGCACAGTCACGATCCGATCGAGAACGTGATCTCCTATCCCGGGGCCATCATTGCCTACACCGCCAATTTTTATCCCCTGAAGAGCAACAGCTTCGAATATATCGAGAACCTGGATCTTCGCGATGCCAACGACGATGGTAATCCCGACTCTCTGGGCAAGCCGCTCTTTTCCCGCAACCTTGGCGTCCGTCGTTAAGCCCAATCTCCTCTGTTTCGCTCCATGACTATTTCCCTTTTTCCCAGACGCTGTGCGCGCGGATTCACGCTCGCCGAACTTATGGTGGCGATGGCGATTACCGTCATTCTTCTTACTCTTCTGGTGTCCGTGACGGCAGTGGCCCTCGATGGATGGCGGATCAGTCGAAACAAGGTCCGGGCTTCCCGGCAGGCGAAGGCCACCCTTGAGCAGATGAGCAGGGATTTTGAGGCCATGGTTGTGCGAACCGGGAGTAATTTCGAGTGGCTCCACACCGAGACTGACCCGGATAATCCGGGCCCAAAGGACAACGAAAGTCCGAATGCGGCCCGCATTCTCATGTTTTCTTCGGCTACGGATCGCTATGATGGTGATGTCGAGGGGAAGAGCGACAAGGGGGGCGATGTTACGGGCCTGAGCTACAAGCTCCTTTATAAGGACCCGATTACGGATGCCTATGAGGAGAAGTTCAATGTCTTCGCCCTCTACCGCAAACTGGTCAATCCGGACGAGACCTATGAGGCCCTGCTTGAGCATGATCCTGCTAATCCGAAGGATCTGGATACCAAGTTTCAGCCTTATGAGGCCAATCTCGGGGATTCGAGTAACTTCGTCTGTGAGAACATCTTTGAGCTTACGGTGGTTTTCACGGTGGAATACACCGAACTGGTTGGCGGGAAACTGGTCACCAAGATTGAACGCATCCCTGTTATCGAGACCGGAGGTGATGATGCGGCCGAGACCTTCAGCTTCACTGGGAATGGTATCAAGGTGGATGATGACGACGGTAAACCGTTCAATCGGGGCCGGATTTCGTCGGTAGACCTGAGCATTTCGGTACTTACCGACAGTGGCATCGCCCAGCTCCGGAGAGGAGGGAACTTCACCGGGTCGGACCTGGAAAGGTTCCTGGAGAAGAATTCCTTCCAGTATTCCAAGACCATCCTGCTGCCGCAGCCCTAGGTCGGGCCAGATAAAAGCCGAAGGGGTTCCTGCTGCAAAAGGGAACATAAATCGTCCGTGAATTCCGGGCGTTTTTTAATTTCGGGGAAAACCTGAAGGCCCTGCGACTTTCCCTCTTGCGGGGGGGCAGGGTTTGCTTCCACCCTGCCAATCATCATGGGACTCAACGCTCTTACTCTTCTTGCTGCGACTGGTGCCGGGACTGAACATGATACGTTTCGACTCGTTTCCGTCCTCGTCCTTTCCATCGTTCTGATCCTGGTTCTGATCCTGGCTTTCAGGGTGCAGGCATTTGTCAGTCTACTCCTGGCCTCGATTTTCGTGGGGATCGCCTCTGGCACCATGCCAATTACGGAGGTGGCCGATAACATCATTGCGGGCATGGGGAGTTCGCTGGGCTTCATTGCCACCATCATCGGGCTGGGGGCGATTCTCGGACAGATGATTGAGCACTCAGGGGGAGCCCAGAGCCTTGCTAACGGGATGCTCAAGGCCTTTGGAGAAAAGCGGGCCAACTGGGCCATGCTCCTGACCGGCTTCGTGATTTCCATCCCTGTCTTTCTTGATGTGGGAGTCGTGATCCTTGCTCCCATCATCTACGCCCTCGCGCGGCGGAGCGGAAAATCTGTTCTTGTATTCGCCCTGCCCCTGCTGGCTGGCATGGCAGTGACCCATGCCTTTGTTCCTCCCACCCCCGGTCCGACCTTCGTTGCCTATGCGCTTGGGGCGCCACTTGGCAATGTTATCATGTGGGGAGTTTTGGTGGGACTTCCCACCGCCCTGGTAACGCTGCCCCTTTGCCGCAAGCTGGGTGACACCTTTCATATTGATCCGCCATCCCCGGAAGAGGAGAAGGCCGCAAGAGATGGGGATGTTGCAGTCCCGGCCTCGACCCTTCCTCTTCCCTCTCTCGGGCTCATTCTCCTCATGCTCGGTGGTCCCATTGTTCTCATCGTGGTGGGTTCCATCATTGAGGCCAACCTTGGGTCCTCACTTCCAGAGGGACTGAGCAAGGCGGAGTGGGGAGAGCAGCTCAAGCAGGCGAAGCTGGAAGCCAGCGGGCTTACACAAGTTATCCTCTTCCTTGGTCATCCGATTGTCGCGCTCCTTTGTGGGACCTGTGTTGCCATGGTGGTGCTTGGAATGGCTAGAGGATTAAGGGGCAACGCTCTCATGGAAGTCGCCACCAAGGCTCTGGGCCCGGCTGGGATCATCATTCTCATCACCGGTGCAGGTGGCGTCTTCAAGCAGATGCTTGGCGCCACGAGCGTAGGTAAAGCCCTCGCCCTCGCCCTGGGAGGGTTCGAGATGGGGCCTCTTCTTCTTGCATGGATTCTCACTACCATCGTGCGCGTTGCGCAGGGTTCAGCTACCGTCGCGATGGTCACCGGCGCGGCGCTTATCGCACCTGTGCTGGAAGGCACCGGAATTGTTTACTCCCACGCCCAGTTGTCCCTCATTACTCTCGCCATTGCGGCTGGAGCCACAGGTTTCGGACACGTCAACGACAGCGGATTCTGGATCGTCAATCGCTACTTTGGCATGACCGAGCGGGAAACTCTTCTGACCTGGACCCCTATTCTGACTGTAATTTCCCTGGTGGGGCTGGGCATGACCTCCCTGCTTTGGTTGATCGTGTAGAATAAGAGGAGCAGAGCCTGGCTTCGGCGAAGTTTCAGAAAAAACCCCGACCTGCGGGGCAGATCGGGGTAGACTTGGCACGTGGAAATACTCGCGGGTGCTATCCGAACAGCTTGGTGAGCGGGGTGCCGCTGCGGGCCCCGAGCTTGAAGGGTCGCCGACTGGGAGACATGATAGTCAGGTCGTGAGGTACTCCCATCGCGAATCCGATAGTGGCGTTGAAGTCCGGTCCACCGACGGGGTTCTGAGTGACATTGGAGCCGGTCTCGTCTGTTTTCCCGTAAACCTGCCCCCCCTTGATTCCGCCCCCGGCAAGGAGGTAGGAAAAGGCCTTGGGGAAGTGGTTCCGTCCAGAGCGTTCCTGTACGATCTTGGGAGTTCGTCCAAACTCAGTGGCCACCACTACCAGGGTGCTCTCGAGGAGACCCTTGGATTCAAGGTCCTGCAGGAGGGCTGACAAGGCTTGGTCGAGAATGGGAAGTTTCTGTTCGCACTGGTCGAAATTGTCGTTGTGCCAGTCAAAGCCTCCCAGTTCGACATCGATGAACCGGACGCCACGCTCCACGAGGCGCCGGGCGAGGAGGACTCCCTTGGCGAAACTGTGATCGCCGTAGGCAGAGTGGACCTTGGCATTTTCCCTTTTCAGGTCAAAGGCCTCAAGATCCTTGCTGTTCATGAGTTTGACTGCTTCCTCGAAAACCTGGTTGTAGGCGCGGACGTTCTTCTGGCCCTTGTGGAACTGCTCGTCGAACTGCTTGTCCAGCAACTGGCGGAGAGCCAGTTGCTTGTTGAACTGGGACTCGCTCACCTGACGAAGACGTCGAATGTTCTGGAGGCCCGTAGTGGCATCGCCGACCGGGAGAGGAGCGTACTGGGGCTCAAAGAATCCGGCAGCCGGGTGCCCGTTACCCGAGCCAACGGTCACGAAGGAGGGCAGGCTCTTGTTCGCTCGTTCCTTGAGACGGGTCACCCAGGCCCCATTCGAAGGGTGGACGATGGACGCACGCTGGGTATAGCTGGTACGCATGAAGTAGCGTCCCGGGCCGTGGGCTCCCTGCGTGGAGGTCATTGAACGGACCAGGGCGACCTTGTCGGCCTGCCCGGCGAGGTTGGACATGTAGTGACCGAGTCGCACGCCATCCGCCTTGGTCTTGATGGTTTCGGTTGGTCCCCTGAATTCATCAGGAGCATCCGGTTTGGGATCAAACGTATCGAGGTGGGTCATACCTCCGGACATGAAGAGATATATGACGCTCTTGGCCTTGCCTCCTCCCTTGGCTACGGCTGCGGGGTCCGCTGCAAGTGCGCCCGGGGAAAAGAGTTCTGCCGCGCTACCGGCGATGGTGACCCCAAGACAGCCCCGGGCTGCAGAAGCCATGAATGAACGGCGGTCCAGTTCGTCTAGTTTGTTCAAGTTTGACATGATGGGTAAGAGGGTTGGTGATGTCAGGTTGCGCAAAGTCAGGGGGTCTCAAGGTTATTGCACGAAAAGATAGCGCTTGGAGGTAAGCATGGCCCGCGCGAGGGTGAAGATATCTTCCCGGTCCCCGGCAAGGGGCAGGAGTTCCTTCTTCTCAGCGTCCGAGGGCCGACTGGAATAAAAGGCGAGGAACAGGTATTCAAGCCGCTGCTCCGGATTGGTGATTTCAGCGAGGGCTTCAAAGACCTTTGAGCGTCGGTTCTCCGTACTGGCCGCAACCTGTCCGTTCAGGAGGGTCAGGGCCTGGGGAATGGTAGCGTCGGTGTGAGCGGCCTCGGGCGTGTTACGGTCCGATCCGCCGAACTGCCGGACCACGTGACCAGCCCTGAATGGGCTTGGGTGCTCGGAGGCCCGCATGTTGATGGACGCCTTGGCTCCGCCACTGGAACGACTCATGACGCCCATGCTCATGCTCATGCCGTCCTGCTTTTTCTTACCGTCCCGTCGAAGGGCCTGCTGGCGTCTCTTGAGGCGTTCCACTTCCTTGAGGTTGCCTGTAGTCTTGGCCTTGTTCATGGCGATCTGGATTTCCCGGTATTTTGCCTGGTTCTCCCGTCGCTGCGTATCCATCTCCTGTGCTTCCCTGCCAGCTTCGATGAGTTTGTTCGCAGAGAGCCCCAGAAGGGTATGGGTATCACTCTGGTAGTTTTTCCACTTGTACTCCAGGGAGGTATTGATGTTGTCGTCCGTGTTGCCGAAGGACAGCACGGTGAAGGAGTCGTAGAGTTCCTCGGCCGACATGCGCCGGAGTTGGGGTCCTACAAAAAAGTAGTCAGCTCCGGGGGTTGCCTCGACTGGTGATACCTGACGTTGAAAGAGTCGTGTATGGTAGAGAATGCGCTCGAAGTCACGAGTGCGGTAGTTCACGCCCTTCATTACTTTCTCGATGTAGGTAAGGACCTCGGGATGGGACCCCTTCAACTTGTCATTCCAGTCATCGACCGGATCAACAAGGCCATGACCGAAGGTGCGTCGCCAGAGACGGTTGGCAATAACCTTGGTAAAATAGGGGTTGTCGGTGGAAGTCACCCAGTCCGCAAAAACCCTGCGGCGTTCTTCCGGTTTGACCTCGCTGACCTTGGCACCGAAGAGGGTGGCAGGCTCGATGACCTCCCCCGGGTCGGCGTCTTCATACTGGTAGTCGTCCGGCAGCTTGAGTTCCTGCTTGGAGGATTCTTCTATCTCGTTCCGGTTGAAGTAGCGGAGGAGATAACGCATCTCGCCATTGATCCGTCTGAACAGCCCCCTCTGGGCCTTGGCTTTTTCCGCCTTGTTCTTGCCCTTGAGCCTCTTTGTCATCTGAGGGTGGGTCTTCTTGGCCTGCTCTGAGATCTTGTGGATGACTTTTCTGGCTTCCTCACTTCGATAGGCGATGCCTCCGCTGAAGGCTGCCATCTCGTAGTATTCCATCTGGGTCCACTTGTCGAAAGGGTGGTCGTGGCACTGGGCACAACCAATCTGGTGCCCGAGGAAGACCTGCACGGTGTTACTTACGTTATCCAGCAGCATGCCACGGTCCCTCAGGTAGTATCCTACCGCCGGGTTCTTTGAGGCGTGGCCTTCCGCGGAGAGCATCTCCCGGACGATCTGATCCCATGGTTTATCGGATGCGAGGGAGTTGCGCAGCCAGACATGCCACCCGAGGCCATACTGCTCCTGATTGGTCTGGAGCCGGAGGAGGTCAGCGAAGTAGTTGAAGGCAGAACTGTCATAGCCTGGTGAGGAGACGAGTTGTTCAACGAGCTGGGTGCGTTTGTCCGGGGACTTGTCATCCAGAAACCGGGAGGCCTCCATCGCAGTAGGGATTCGGCCCACGATGTTGAGATAGGCCCGCCTGACGAAGACGTCCTCTGGGACAATGGGAAGCGGCTGCAGTTTGCGTGCCTTGAGATCCTTTTCCAGTAATTGATCAATGGCTTTCGCCACCCGGAGTACCTCGCTGAGCTCAAGAGGCTTGGTCCGGGGAGCGGCTGCGGCCATCAGGGAAAGAGAGCCGAGTGCAAGAATGATTCCTGTGATGCACTTCATGGAGTCGTAATACAGTTTTTGAGAGGAGGAAAACAGCGTGATTATCGGGTCTTGATTCCGGTAACGGATCAAACCCCCCGGGAGTAACGAAGTTGCGGCTCTAGTACTTTCACTACGCAACTAACCGGTAAGGGCTATTGAGGGAGGTGCCAGAGGATTTCCGGGTGATCGCCTTGGGTTGTCCGACCCTCTGAAGGAGGTCCTCCAGCTGGTATTTCTCCTGACGATTCGGGTCCCGGAAGAGTTTCCAATTTCCCGTGACAACTGTTAATTTGAACAGTATTCCTGATAAGTATGATTACGAAGCTGAACAGTGCGGCCTTACGAGGGCTGGAGGCAGTCGAAGTGGAGGTGGAAGTCAGTTCTCCGGGAACCGGGGTGCCTCGAATGGTTATCGTGGGCTTGCCAGATGCAGCGGTGCGGGAGTCGGCTGAGCGCGTGAGCTCGGCGGTTGATGCGTCTGCACTTTCCAAGGGTGACGGCGCGATCACGATTAATCTGGCCCCTGCCGATCTACGGAAGGAGGGGCCTTCCTTTGATTTGCCAATCGCATTGGGAGTGGTGGCATGTGCTGAGAAGAGTCAGCTTGAGGGAGCTGCTGACTGCCAGATTCACGGAGAACTTGCGTTGGATGGCTCGGTGCGACCGGTTAAGGGGATACTTTCCGCGGCGATTGAGGCAAAGGCCCGGGGAAAAAGACGTTTACTGGTGCCGGAACAGAATGCGCAGGAGGCCGCGATGGTGCCAGGGATTGAGGTTTTCGGAGTCAAGGGGCTGCGGCAGGCCTGGGACTTCCTGAACGGGGATGGAGAACTGGCGCCTGTGGTGCCGGGGGTGAGGGGACTCAATGAGCCAGAGGTGCGCTCTCAGGATTTGCTGGACCTGGAGGAAGTGAAGGGACAGCAGAATGTCAAACGTGCTCTGGAGGTTGCAGCTGCGGGATCCCACAACCTGCTCATGGTGGGGCCTCCGGGGACTGGTAAATCAATGCTCGCGAGGCGCCTGCCAACAATCCTGCCAGGCATGACAGAAGAAGAGGCGATCGAAACCACCCGGATTCATTCGATCGCGGGAACCCTTGGGCCGGGTGAGGGGCTGGTGCGTTCCCGGCCATTTCGCAGCCCGCACCATACCATCTCAAATGCGGGGCTTCTGGGGGGAGGAAGCAACCCGGGCCCGGGAGAGATTTCCCTGGCAAACAACGGGGTTCTTTTCCTGGATGAGTTGCCGGAGTTTCGACGGCAAACCCTTGAAGTCCTGAGGCAACCCCTGGAGGACGGGCAGGTGACAATCTCCCGTGCGGCCGGAACGCTGACTTTTCCCAGCAAGGTGCTTCTGGTAGGATCGCTCAATCCCTGTCCTTGTGGCTATTTTGCGGATCCAACTCGTACATGTTCCTGCTCAAGAAGGCAGGTGGAGAAATACCGGCAGAAGATTTCCGGACCTCTGCTCGATCGCATCGACCTTCATGTAGAGGTTCCGCTCGTTGACTTCAGGGAGCTATCCTCAAGAACTCCTGCCGAGAACTCGGAGACGGTTCGGGAAAGGGTGAGAATATGCCGGGCCCGGCAGGCAGACCGTTTCAGGAAGGCAGTTGGAGTGCGGTCCAATGCAGACATGAGGCCCGGGCAGGTGAGCCGTTTCTGTGAACTGAACGGGAAGTCTTCAGGCCTGCTGGAACAGGCGATGGAGCAACTGAGTTTCTCGGCCCGGGCCTACGACCGGATTCTGAAGGTGGCTCGCACCGTTGCGGACCTGGAGGGAACGGACACGGTTGAGGAGACACACCTGATGGAAGCAATCCACTACCGGAGTCTCGATCGCAGGTTGATGGGATAGAGCGGGTGGCCTCAGTTCATCCAAGATACCCGGATATCGGTGGGCAGGTGTGAAGCCTCAGGACTCGACCACTCTATCCTGAACCCCTGCTTTCTTTCTTCGGACAAGAGCAAGGCTCATGATTAGCAACTGGCTGATGACAAAGATCGAAAGCCAGGGAAAGGCGGCATCGGTAAAGCCGTAGGAGTGGAGGCCGATCCCAAGCATGTTGGTTCCGAACCAGGACCAGCTGGTCACAATATTTCCAAAAACCGCCATCACCATCATGCCGCGCTCCCTGACCATGCCGCCCCACCGGGCATGTAGAATAATTGCATTCCAGATGACTATCAGAAGAGCTCCATTTTCCTTGGGATCCCACCCCCAGAATCTTCCCCACGACTGGTCGGCCCAGATTCCACCGAGAACCGTCCCGACAAAACTGGCGAAGGTGGCGAAGCAGATGATGCCGTAGACCATTCCCCGCATGGATGTGGCGGCCTGTCTGGGAACGTCTCCGAAAAGGCGCCTGAGCAGGTAATAGATTGCAATCGCTCCGGCAAGGAAGGTGGCAGAGTAGCCCAGGGTGATCACGATGACGTGGGTGGCGAGCCAGAAGTTGCTGTCCAGGACAGCCCGCATCATCTCGAGCGTGTCTCCTGCCAGTGACAGGTGATGCGCGATCAGGAGAGTGGCGAAGCCGATCACGGATGCAGTTACGGTTCCGATCCCGTTTCGGTAGAAGGCTTCAAGGGCAAGGCTGAGGGCAATAGCGCCCCATCCGATGAATACGGCCGATGAATACAGGTTGGTAACCGGAGGGCGGCCTTCAAGCAGCATACGGAATAGAAGACCTGCAGAGTGAATGCAGAACCCGATGACCAGAATGCGGAACGCGGCCTTGCGGAAGGATGGGTTGACCGAGATCCAGGAAAGCGAAGCTACAAGGAAGGCTGTTACGTAAAGAATGATGGAAGAGCGGAAGAGCGCCATCTGGTTGAAGAGGACCTCGGCTCTGGCTTTGCTTGAATCCTTCGAGTGGTGTGTCTCAAGCCACTCACGATAAGAGGAAACAGAGGCGCGGAACTCCTTGTTTCCCTGATCTCCGCCCTTCTTGTAGGCGTCATTCATTCGCGCGAATGCCAGAGTGGATGGATGGAGGCTATCGGCATCGATCGAGTCTATCACGGAGTCGGGCAGTCTCCGCCACTCGGCTTGATGAGCCTCGGAACCCGGAGGGGTGGTATATACGTGTGTCTCGGTAGCCCATTCGAGCAGGCTGTTCAGGCGTGAAGTGGAGTTTGTGATGATTGCCTCGTTGAATGGATCTCCGCTCTGACGTTTCTCGGACTCTGCGAGAGCGCCGTCGATACTGGAGCGAAAAAGGATGAACTCGGATTCAAGTTCGTCTGCGCCAGGATTAGAAAGTGCATGTTTGAGCCGATTGTAGAGTTTCATCCCACGAGCCAGTTGCATGAGGGATGTCTCGTATGCGCTCCAGAGCTTGGCCTCCTCCTGTCCGATTCGGATCGATTCCTTTTCAATGGTAGGGATGAATTTACGGAGTTGCTCGAAGGAAACCGATTTTGTTTCGTCCCGGGTGAGCCCGAGTTGGCCCATTACCTCATCGTTGTTAACCCGGAAAATGGGACGACGGTCGGCAAGATCGGGGCGAAATGCGAGTTCAGCAAGCCAGGCAGAGGGAGTGGGTAGAGAGTGATCCGGGTCCTTGATTGACTGCCTGCCCTGGCAGATCAGGAGAGCGTTACGGGCGAGTGAATCAAGGGGTTGCACCCTTCCATTTGCCACCACGGGAATACTCTCGAATCCTTGGAGTCGATCGTCCTTGGCAGGTTGGATCGACAGGAGAGTGCCTGTGACGAGGGCGATTCCACAGAGGAACGGCAACAGCCAGGAGCATGTTTGGTCCAGGGAAAATCTCATTTTTGAAGTCCGGTACGACGCCGGGTGAGGGCTTTCAGGAGATGAAGGGAGAACACCCAGAGCAATCCAAGAGAGACCATGGCGCAGGCAGTGTAGGGAAGAGTCCAGACAGGATTTTTCACTACCTGGAGAATCGTGGTGGTGTCGTCATTATCGAATCCGGACTGGTAGAAGGTAAGTCCGTTGTAGCGCAGGGGGTGATTCATGTAGATCAGGGTTTCCCTGCTTTCCCCCTCGGCGGCATGTTCGATCCGAACTCGACTTGAAAAATTTTTCGGTATCTCGGTTCCCTGATAACGGTCGTGACTGAAGTCCAGCAGAGTTATGGAAAAGGGATGGTAAAATCTTCGCTGGCGCATCGCGATCACCCGTGAGGTGTCGCCAATGCGAATTTCCTGCTGTCCGGTCAGGGCATTGGAGACAAGCCAGCACCCGAGGGGAGGTTCATCTCCCTGAATGATCTCGATAAATGCGGAGGACAGGTCCCTGCGATCGCTTGCGGTCTCCAGGGGCATCTCCCTGACGGCAAAGGTGACGCCTGGTCCATTGTCGGCCCGCAGATCTTCAAATTCAGGTCCTGCCTCAGCGGTCGGAACGATTTCACTGTTCCGGAGAAACCGTTTTATCCTGACAGTGAAGCCATCGAATGAGAATTCGGCACCATCCCGGAGACGGCTCTGGGGAATAGCCTTCACGTGGTCGCGGTCCGGATTGCTTTTGTCGATGACCACGAGTTCAACCTCTCTTGGAGCGGTGGAGTAGTTTACGGTTTGATTTTCATTGATTACCATCTGGCTCTCGGAGCCCAGGAAGGCAGTCAGGAGTTCTCCCGCGAGGAGGAGAAGAATACCTGTATGAATGAGCAGGATTCCAATTGTTCTTGGCCGGAGTTTGAACCGATTGAACTGGGCGACCAGGAGGTTCGCTATCAGCAGGGTTCCCAGGGTGAGGCCGCCCGGCAGGGGAAGTGGCATCCTGAAGTCGCCAATAGCGAGGTGGACGAGAGTCATCCATGAGCGGAAGTACTGAATCTGTGCCTGATGAATCCCGATATTGACCTGTGCGATTGTTGCGACAAAGACGAGGATCATGCAGAGCGCGAGAAGCACTACGGTCAGGCGTAATGATCCAAATACGCGCAGGAGCTGTTTTGCTACGTGAGTCATTGCCATCTGGCTGATTCAGGGAATTGCTGCTGACTGAACAAAGGCTTCAAACCTCTCCCGGTTCTCCCGGACCGTATTTGCATCGCCTGTCATCTTGAAAAACCATGTATAGCCACCCTGCTTGATCATCGCGGCGCTGATGGCTGCTTTTGATCCATTTTCAAGCAGGGGCTCACTGCTCTGCAGGTGCATCACGAAGAACTCGCCCATCTTTCCCTTGAGGATCTGGCCCACTTTCTCCTCGGCACCTGCTTCGAGGGGTTTGAGGCGAAGCTGCTTCCTCCACCAGTTCGCCTTCTCGAACCTGGACCCTGCATCTCCGGGGAGAGGAACGATTGCGATGTCTGCTTCACCTGTGCCTGATCCCGTAACGCTGAAGCTGGCGACTCGCATCGCGCTGCCCTCGCTACGCTTCCATTCTTCGGGTGAGGAGTAAATGAGTTCGGGCAGGCGCGGGGTCTCTGGCTGCGGGGGATTGGTTGTGGTCGAGGGTGGCGCTTCCGGGGCAATCTTTACGCTGCGCAGGAATGTGAGGAACTCGCTTCGATGTTTCTTCAGGATAGCGTCTGCTGCCGTGAACTTGAAGAACCACGTTTCTCCTTCAAGCGGAAGGATGCCGGCAAGAATGGATTTAATCCCGGGCTTATTTTCAGGAGCATGAATTTCAAATACGGAGAGCAGATTGTCTCCAAGGGTGACCGTAACGGCTGGGTCGGGAGGATTCTCCCCGGCGAGGGGCTCCAGGCCTCCCTGCCCTCGCCACCTGTTGATATTGGCCAGGAGGCCTCCTCCTTCCCCGGCAAGCCGGGTGACAGTAACCTGTGCTTCTTCTGCAGGGCGGTAGCGGGCAGCCGGAGGAGGAGACTCGGTTTCCCAGGAGGCGGGAGCCTGCCATGTCAAATTCCACCGGGGGAGGGCTGAGCCGGATATCCCGCCTGCTGATGAGGTGACGAAGGAATCTTCCTTGGGGATATCATATATGGCGACGGGTTCCTCCCGGCAGGACGAAAGAAGCAGAAGACCGAGGGCCGTGGTGGTGAGGGTAATAGCCTTGCGCACAGCAGGTCTCTGGAGCTCCGCCGGGTAAATTCCTGAAGAGTGAGCTGATTTCAGGTATGAAGTGAACGGGGCCTCCATCTAGGTATCAAGGACCAGATCTCCTTCAGGCAGACAGACGCAGGGCAGGCAGGACCCTGCTTCAACATGGATTTTGGGAGGGCTTTCATATCGGACCTGGCCCGAAAGGATCGCAGTCTTACAGCTTCCACAGCCTCCGCTCCGGCACCCTGAAGGAATACAGACCCCTTCCTCTTCCGCGATATCGAGAAGAGAGGTAGAGGATCCGCTCAACTGGACAGTCTTGCCCGACTTCTTGAAGTTGATGGTTGCTTCACCGACTTCGACCTCCTTTCTGGCTGCCAGGAAGGCTTCATCATGAACCCGGGAGTCGGGGACACCCCATTCTGTGAGGCCGTTCCGGATGCCTTCCATCATGGGGCCCGGGCCGCAGGTGAAGAAATCGAAGTTATTGCTCGGGAGATGCTCCCTGAACAGATCGACCGTAACGAAACCCTTATGGTCGAAAGTTTCGTTCTCTACATCTTCGGGAAGCGGATCGCACATGCAGACGAAGATATGAAGATTCGGCAGTTCCCTTGAGCGCCACTCTGCGATTTCGTCAGCAATGAGATTTTCGGAGGTATCCCGGATTCCGTAATAGAAGTAGATCTCCCTGCGAGGCGTGTCCTCCATCAGGCTCTTCATCATACTGAGGACCGGAGTTACTCCGATTCCCGCGCCGGAGAGAACGAGGGGGGTTTCCTCAGTCAGATCAATCGTGAATGCTCCCTGGGGAGCTGAGACATCAAGAATGTCACCTTCCTCGATCGCGTCATGAAAATGGGATGAAACCAGGCCCGGAGGTGCATCAGGATTGTCACGAGGTGCCGGGCAGCGTTTGATGGTGACCCGGTATAGGTCTGGACGGGGTGAATCGGAGAGGCTGTAACAGCGGGTCTCTGATCTGTCATCTATGTTGAGATGAAAGGTCAGGAACTGGCCCGGGAGGAATTCGGGCAATGGGACCTTGCCGTCATGGGGACTGAGATAAAATGAATAGACGGGGCCTGCTTCCTTCTCTTTTCTGGCGACTCGGAACTTGCGTGCTCCATTCCATGGAGCACTGCTTTCCTTCTGTTGGCGCCTTGCATCCCGCACCGACAGGATTTGCTCCTGCAGCAATCGTAGTTCCTGCTGGAAGACCGCGCCCCTTCCGGACATTGCAGCAAGTTCTCGCCCAATACAGAGAATAAGGCTTGCGGCTCCTCCAGCAAGGATTACCCAGGCAGCTGTTTCGAGAAGATGCATCAGATCAGAACTGGTAACTCCACTCGGCTCGTAATCCGCCGCCGGTCTCACCATCGTCGTAGGCGGCCCCGAACGCGTCCAGTCTCAGAACCGAGTGCTGATCGAGCGCGTGCTGGTAACGAAGTGCAATTCCTCCACCCGAACGGGAGTTGCCATCAAGTGCGATTCGGCCGCCGATCTCTCCGCTGATCTGGTTCTTGCTGTTTTCTCCGTTGAGAAAATGCTGGTAACCGAGCGCGGCAGCCACCGAATCGTTGCTTCGGACGCCAAGCGCGCTGCCGTAGCCTCCCAGGCCAACCGCCTCGAAAAGCAGACCGCTGACCCCTCCAACCGGTCCGCCGGCAGATGGATCACGTGCTGCAGAGGTGTAATTTCCAATGCCCCAGAAGGTATTGAGATAAGCGATATCGTAGTTGTAGTCCATGGTGCGGGAAAGCTGTGAAAAGAGGAGGATTCCCGAATCAACGGCGGAGGTCTCTTCATCAAGTGCCCATGAGAAATTAACTCTTGCCGTGGAGCTTAACTTTCCGAAGCGGCGTGTCTGGCCAACACCAGCATAGAGGCCATCTCCACCAGAGGCTCTGCTTCCGTCAACGTAAGCGACGTCAACCTCGTAGGTGCTCTTGGGATAATCGGCGGCATAGGAAAGTCCGAAAAGATTGGCTTTTTTGTCTTCCCGGTTGTCGCCGCGGTGAATCTCGTTCCATGCTACAAGACCGGTAAGCCGGGATGCGGAGGCGTTGCCAAGAAACATGGAACTTCGCGTTATGCCGATGGCATCGATGGAATCATTGATCATGATTCCGTCCTGGAGGCTGTAGGGCATTCGCCCGATGGCGAAGCCGTAATCGAGGCTTTTGGTATCCTGTGGGTCCAGATTGGGGAAGAGTTCGCCAAAGTCTCCCTCGAAGAACAGAGTCCTGATCCGTCCATTAAGGCCTCCTTGGCTGCCGCTGGGGCCATCAAATCGATATCCCGCAAACTCACCGCCACTGTCAAGGGGGCGGATGCCAAGAAGGATTCGCTCCGTAGGAGTCAGGTAAAGATTTGAAAACAAATCGAGACGATTGGCCCATTCCGAGATGTCTTCGTTTCCGTTCGAATAGGTCTGCAGTGCGCTACGAGCTGTTCCATAGATGATTAACGCCGGTTGCCACACCGCACCGGTCGGGCTTTCGAAGCCCGGGTTGATTTCTCCTGACCCAAGGAAGGGGTTCCGTCCGAAAATTGTTTTTCTCTGAGGAGGATCGAGATCCTGTCCCGTCCTGTTCTGCTCCGCGATCAACTCCCGGCGGTTCCGGTTGGTTTCGAAGATCAGATCTTCAATGACTTCAGTAACGGGAGCCGGGCGCTCAGTGAAATCCTTGCCGATATCCTGCCAGGGAATCACGTCGTCACCAAGAAGAAGGTCATCCTCGGCGGAATGGGCGGGTTGCAGTTGTGCCAGGGAACAAAGCACCAGAGATGCAAGAAAGGGGCAATGGCAGCGCATCTTGTTCATGATCCTCCGGGTAACTGCCCTCAGTCGTTCCCGAAACCCTCATCTCCAAAACTTTCGTCTCCAAAGGTCTCAGGTTCCGTTACGGCATCCGGGGCAGGCTCCGGGGCAGGGTCAGGTGATATTTCGAGGATCCCAACGCCGGAGGCCTGTTTCTCGGCAAAGTCTGGATCGTAAGGGAAGGGTCCGGGAGCAGGGGCCATGATCTGGTCTTCCGTGGGACGCAGGTTCCAGGAGGTGGTTTTGCCATCCAGAACGATAGTCCGGTCCCACAAGGTGAGAGCGCCGCCCTTCCGGTCCTCATCCCGCTTGGAGGAGTTCACGAGATGTCCGTAAACGACCCTTTTCGCGACCTCCCGGGCGGAGAGATTGTAGTCGAACCCAACCTTTGAGATTGCAGCAACAAGGTTGACCGGAACCATCTGGAAAATGAACCGGAGGTTGACGGAGTAGGGGGCTGCTCCGGTAAGGGCTCCGGTGGGGACCTTGTATTTTGCCACCCGTTTGCCATTGGGCGGTAGAACTACCGCATGCTTGCGGGCACCTCCCGGGCGTGCGCGCAGGATTCCGGGGAAGGTATCTGGTCGGATATAGGGTAAAGGGCTGACCGAGTAGTTGACGGCCAGGACCTGCTCCCGTTCTCCTCCATGCTGGTTTCTGGTCAGGAACTTGGATTGCAGGCTGAACAGCTGGTTGTCGGGTTTCCAGCGGGTGTCCTCCGGAAGGAGGCCCATGCTGGCCCTGGATTTCCAGTTCGTATCCTCGATCCACTTTCCGGTTTTCTTGGCATTATGGTGAACGAAGAGGGAGTGGAGGTCCCTGACGTCACCATTTGGGTCCCTGTCGCCGGACTGGAACACAATCCGGCCCCTGGCATCACGGACGGTGACCTGGAGAAAAGCGAGCCGTTCGGCATCGAATCCCGTGGGCACGCCATGGCCGTCCGTGCCATTGTGAATGTCGACCTCGAAGGAGAGCCCTTCCGGGTCATTTCTGGTGACCTTCGCCATTCCAAGCTGGACTCCTCTCCGAAGTATCTGGAATCGTTCCGTATTGATGACATTGAGGAGCCTGAACTGCTCATTAAGGGAGGTCCTGAAGTCGATACGATACTGCTTGTCACTCCATGGCCAGGGGAGGGCCTCTCCCACGGCTGGATCCGCGTCTGCCTTTTTCTCGAAGGGGCTGTTGATATCCCCCCATCCGTCTTCCCACTTGAAGTCGATGACATGCTTCAGGCTGGCCCTCTCCTTAACTTCAATATCTCCGTTCTCCTTGACGGCCTGGCTCTGCATATCCCAGAGGCGGTCACGAATTTCCTTTGAATGCGGGAAGAGTCCCGGATGAATTATGGAATAGTCTGGACCCGCAAACATATGGTTTGTGCGTTTCCGTGGGGAAGTGGGGGTGCCATAGCCATCTGCCTCGGGATCGGTGGCCCAGAGTTCACCTCCAATACGGGCAGCAGGTCCACGATGGTAGTTGGCATCACCCTGGGCGACCTTCGCGCCGGGGACCTTCCCCATATGGCAGTCCTGACAGGTTTCCCCATCCTTGCTTGCAGGAGAATTCTTGAACTGGGTGAAGGCCTCTTCGAGTCGGAAGCCATTGAGAAGGTTTACATCGTGGCAACTACCACAGAATCCGGAGGTGGAAATAGGGTCGAAGGCGATGACCTTGTTGTGGATCTTCCTTTGCCCTTCAGCGGTCTCGCCGTCCTTGAGGGTTGGATTCGTCCTCAGTAGTTCCTCGAGAATGGTGTTTCCCTTGGGGCCGTAAACGGGCTGGTAGACATCCCCGGTAACAATTGCGGTACGTCCGCTGACCTTTCCGTAGTTCCGGTCAATGCGGTGACAAACCACGCAGGTGATCCCCTCAAGAGAGGCAGGGTGCCGGTTGAAGTTGCTGGTAAACAGGGGTTCGTTACGCTGCATTCCGACCTGGGTATGACAACGGATACAGAAGTCACCATTTGTACCAGCGGTTGTTTTCAGGATCGTGGCATGCATGGAGTTGAATACCGGGCTCAATTGTGCGTAGGCGTGTGCTGAAACAGACCATTCCCGGAAATGATCAGGGTGGCAGGTAGCGCAGGCTGCAGCGGATGGAAATCTCTTCTCGCTCTCGAGAAGGTCAAGAAACCGCACATGAGCCTCAGCGGCATTCGCAAATACGATCTCGGGTTCCTTCTCGGGTTCGTCTTCGACTTCCCCGAATGTCTCATCCCCGGCTTCGGCTCCGAAGGATTCACCGGGCTTTTCTTCCCCGAAGCTTTCCTCTCCGAATTCCTCCTCTCCGAATTCCTCCTCCCCGACAATCGTGGGCTCAGCAGGGGCCGGAGGGGTGGCTTCGGGGATGGCCTTCTCCTCAGCACCTGCCCAGAGCAGGAGCGCGGAGGCTATGGCAAGCAGAGATACTGCGAGCCATATTGAAGGCAGCCTGACGGGGCACAACCGGGTGCTAAAAGGAGCTGGCTTTGATGGGGAAGCCATGAAGTCCTATTCAAGAGATTACAGGACCGGAGTCGAGTGCGAAAAGCTTCGTCGCAGCATAAAGAAGTACCCGTATCCGGCGCTTCCTGATTAGCGCCCAAGGGAACCGGATCGCTCCCGGGGCCTGTGATACTTGTGGCATTGCGTGCAATGTTCGCCTGCCTTGAAAGGATTGTGGCACTGGGCACAATCGTTTTTCCTTATCACTGAGAAGTTGCTCTTGAAAATTCCGGGATTGGCCTTCTTCGACCAGTTTGCAGACTGGTTCCAGTCGTCCTCCCCGGGAAAGGCCTGAAGGTAGGCATTCGGGTCCGGGTTCTGCCTGGTGGAATGACAACTGCGGCAGTCGGTCAATAGCAAGTGGGTGGAATGCTTGTAGCGGGTGAGTGACCCGTGGGGGCGTTGCTCTGTGATGCTGTGCCAGTTGATACGGGCTCCGACCAGTTTGTTGTTCTGATCTCTGGTTTCATCGACTGAATGACACTTGAAGCATTGCCCGGTGGTTGAGGCAGCGCTTCCGCGGCGGAAGTCGAATCCATCAGCTAGCTGAGTGCGTGCGAGGGGATCGTCAACCCGTGATGCCAGTGCATCCAGCCAATCCCTGATAAGGGGATCAGCATGGCCCTTGGAGCGGTAGGAGACGACACCAAACTGTTGGAACCATCCCCCTTGGGAAGCCCAGGTTTCGGGGTCGATCGGAGAAAGCTCGCCAGACGCTGCATCTGGTTTCTCAGCCTCTTCCCCGGACTCATCAGGATCATCCCCAAAGCTCTCGTCGGCGTCCTCTCCGAAGCTCTCACCGGTGTCCTCGCCGGCGTCCTCTCCGAAGCTCTCACCGGTGTCCTCTCCGAAGCTCTCACCGGTGTCCTCGTCGGCGTCCTCTCCGAAGCTCTCACCGGTGTCCTCCTTGCTTTCGCCTGAAGAATCATCCGGGGAGCCTTCGACGGATTGTTTTTGTTCCGGGGTCTCCGGGTCGATGGGACCAGGAGGTGATCCCTCCCGGTAGGTATCGACCTCATCGAGCAGATGGATGTAGTCCTGTTCCGAGAAGCCGCGCCTCATGGTGTCGACCAGGCCGGCAGGGAGTCCCGCAATCAGCTTTTGAGGTTCATCAAATCCGGTTTCCTTAAGACGCCGCGAGAGTTCCTCATGTCCGACCTTGTTCGAGGGATTGGCCTGGGGGTTATTCTGGGAGAGATCCCTCGCGAGGAACTTGATAGCCCAGGCGAGGCGTTCGAGGTCGCCGACGGATTTCTCATCCAGGTCAGCGAGGCCGGAATCAAATGGCTGGATGTCCCTGCTCCTCAGGCGGCTCCATGCCTCCCGCGCATCTTCAGGCAGGAGTTGAAGGGTTGGCCAGGGAATGGTGTTAGGGGAATCTTCGATCCACGTCCCCAGGGAGCGGGGAGATTTCTGGTTCCTCAGTTTGTTATCGAGGAGAGCGGTGTTAAGGGCGGGAAAGGCGAGAAAGGGAAAGGGCTCACCCCCGCGTGTGGATTCCTCATGACACTGGGCGCAGGATACTTCAAAGGGCTTCACGGTCATGTTTTCCCCCGAAGGGTCCGGGGCATGGCAGGAATTGCATGAGACACTTTCCATGTGCCTGGCATTGGGATCGTATCCTTCTGGCACGCGCCCGGGGTGGTCCTCAAGAGTTGACTGGAAGTGCTTCTGATAGTGAGAATAGTGATCAAAGCGAATCGCATTTCGTCGCTTGTAAGGGTAGATTGATTCGCGGAATTCAGGGTGCCCATTTGAAAAGCTCTTGAACTGGTTTTCATGGCAGGTCTGGCACTGTCGGTCACTCAATTCCATGATTTTGAACCCAGCTCCGTGATGCTCCTTATGGCACGTTGCGCAATGCATGGAATTGTTTTCGGCCCGTCCACCGCCAAGAGCCGAAGCTGCGATCATGACGAGATCGGAGGACTTGCCCTGATGGGGTTTCCGGGAAGCAGCCCGGGTCATGTCCGAGGTGTGGGGATGGAAGGCGAACTGGCCATCCGCTCCGCCAATTGTATCGTGGCACTCAAGGCAGAGCCTTCCGTCCGAGATGGCTCGATGCTGTGCCGTAACGGAATGAAGCGCCGATATCCGTGCCGGGGTCAGGGGTTCGTTGCTGTGGCATTCAGAACACTTCGTCTGGAGAAAGGAGTGATTCGAAGAGAGGTGGCCTGCGCTCAGGACAGAGGGGGCTTCGCCATCATCACGGGGTGAGGTTGTGTATGCGATAATCAGCGCCGCAACTGTCAGGGCTGAGACGGCAATTGTAAGCGTCTTACGCCGACTTCGCAGGGATCGAACCGGACGACAGCGCGCGACGACCTTGCAGCAGGATCCATCAGGACGGGGGCCTTCTTCACAGGGAGGCGTAGAATGGGTTTCCTCCCGGGTACAGAGCCACCGTGATCCGATTTTTCGGGGCAGGCATTGCCCCGAGGTCCGGCCATCGAGTTCCTTCCCCGCCCGGCAGCGGCCCCGCCGATCTGGTCCAAGGAAACACGGGCAATCCTGATGCTCCCCGCCACAGGTCCATACCTGGTCGGGACGATTGTAATTCGCCTCCTTGTGACTGGTTGATTGGAAGGACTCCGGCATCTCGGATCAATGAAAGGAAGAATAACTGAGTGCGATCCAGACATGGACCATGGAAACAATCAGAAGGCTGTAGGTGAACGGAATATGAATGAAAAGCCACCCACGAAGAAGAAACTGGGAACCTTTTTGGACGTTGAGGTTATGTCTCCTGTGCACACAGCTCCGCATCTCCTCCAGCACCTGCGACTTTTCTTCCCCGATAAAGCGGGCCATGTTGTCGATTTGCTCCAGAGCTCTGGCTAATCTCTTTCTGCTGTTCCTGAAAACCAGCAACCAGGTGGGACAGGGCTTGAAGAATGTAGAAAGGTGCGTGAGGTAGAGGTCGCCCGCTGCTGATGCCTCCGAGGTGTTCTCCGCCTCCCTGACGAGGGCCAGGGTTTCCCGGTGCAGGCGGGTTTCGAATTTTGGAATGAGTTCGTAGGTCAGGGACTCACCTGTCCTTGTCATGATGGGAGGGAGGATCCGGGTGAGGTAAAGCCCGATGAATCCTGATAGCGTTACGATGCCGAACAGGATGGACAGAGAGATCTCAAGGATTCCGTCCGGGATGCGGAATCCAATGTGTATCCCAAACAGAAGCACAGAGAGAAAGCCTGCGTAAATGTGGAATTGCAACCAGTGAGAAGCCCGCAGGACGGGAAGAAAGGGGAGCTTCTTCCGGGCGTTGAACAGGGTGAGGAGAAGAAGAAGAAAGAGCAGGGTGAACCCGGAGTAATAGGCATTGGCTTTCAGCAGTACGGAAAGTACTTCATTGAAAAACACGCAGGCTGCCCCAACGAAAATCAGGATCGTGATCAGAACGACCCGTCGACGCATGAAAGTTGTTACTTGGACAGCCATTGGGCGACGGAATCGATGTCCTGCATGTTGAAGCGTTCGAGTGCATCATGAGGGCAGGCCCGGATGCACGCGGGTCCGGCTTTCTGGTCATGGCACAAGTCGCATTTGGTGGCCCGTTTAATGGAGCCTTCAGAGAATAGATCAGAGCGGTCGCCGTCATCTGTTGTGTGAACGGGGAACTGCGGCAGGTCATGCTTGTCCCGGATCTCGACCATCTGAATGTTGTCGTATGGGCAATTGCTCGCACAGGACGAGCATCCGATGCATGTCGAATCATTGATGACGACCTCGCCGCTGTCCTCCCGATGAATCGCCCCGGTAGGACATGGGATCATGCAGATCGGATCATGGCAATGGAGGCAGGCCTGGGTAACCTGAACGCCTTCTCTGGTATCTCCATAACGGATGAACCTGGGATTGCCATCGTGGGTTGAGGCGCATGCCCGGACGCAGTCATCACAACGTGTGCAGCGATCCAGGTTTATGAGCATGGCAGAGCTGCCGTTGATGGTGCGCTTGTCCATCAGAAACTCCATGATGCCCGGTCCCAGCTGTTCTCGTGCCTGCAGGTGTCCACGCGGGGAGGAATCCAGGGCCCCGGGATGACGCCAGGCCATGAGTGATTCCCTGTGTCGTTCTATTTCCTCCTGACTCAGGTGTGGAATAATGTGTTCTTCAACAAGGTGGGACGGGATTACAAGAAGATCGACATACCCGATGGCCCGCAAGCTGTGATGAGAGGGAATGATGTCATCAGGATGGGCGTTGTTGTGAAGTAGTTCCGTCAATCCGTAGGTCTGTCCCATCCCAAGGTAGGCGATGGTGCGTTCGCCGTCATGGTAGTTGTGACTAACCCGCACGAAACCACCCCGGACGATCATGAGCCCGTTGATGTAATCGGACTCCTGCAGAATCATTGGCTCGTTTTCGAGCCGGTCAGTGGGGTTGGAGGCACTCAGAATCTGCTGGTAGGTGCCATACCAGTCAAATCGTCCATGACGCTCGAACCGGGTCTTCTCCACGAGGCGGTCGACGCTGGTGGAATCAAGGCCCCTGATGATGTCCACGGCTTCCAGCAGCGGGCGTAGTCCGTAGGTTCGGTATCGCTCTTCAACGTATTCCTTGAACTCAGGAGCGAAACTCATCAGGTCACGTAATCCCTGCCACCGGATCTCGAGAATTTCCGTATCGTCTTCAGCAGAAATGATCGTTGCGTTTCTCGGGCAGCGTCCCAGGGCAGCGATTTCACCAAAGAGTTCACCCGTATGAATCCTGTGGGTGCGGTTGCGTTCCAGAACTCTGGGAGCGTCCTGCAGAAATATTCTGGGGGATTGATCATCCACGGAGGTGGCTTCATGACGCTGAGTATGATGCTTCCGTGCTTCGGGAATGCCTTTGCGGCCCAGTGCTCCCTTTACTGCTGCCAGGATTCCCTTTTTCTCACGCTGACCACGTCCAAGCATGTCCCCGGGGAGCCGGTCTGCAATCAAGGTCGCAGACCCACGAAGGATAACGAAAGCAGAGTTTCCGTAATCACCTTCACGAACGATAATCTCGTTCCTGTGCTTTGTGAGAACACGTGCGTCGTTGAGGAGTATCCCGTCAAGCGGCAGATGGGCGGGAAAGCGTGACGGGTCAATGGCCTTCAGTGCGGGCGCTTCCCTGATGCGTTCGAGAACCCGGAGGACCTGAGCTGCTTCTTCCGGCAGATTATCCGGGGATTCAGGGGGAGGCAGGAGGGAGGAAACGAGTTCGGAGGTGAGGCCCGGGTCGAAGGGCGCATCCCATCGCCGTGGTGCGGAATGAGGGACTGAAGAATCTGACATCCCTGGCGATATTGGGTTTTGATTCGAACCCTGATTCCGAGAGAGGGATACAGAGGTCAGGCGGTTTCGATCGGGTTCTCGAGGTGATCCAGTTCAGGGGGCACTTATGGCTGCCATGCCTGTCCTTTTGCGGTCTTGGGGATGAGTGAGTCCACTCCCGCAAGCGCACTTCCATCCTGGCCCTTGCTGAAAGCTGCAATGGGCCCCTCAAGCGAAGCGGCGGCTTCGGCAACAAGGCTTTGTTTGCCGGACAGCTTCACGGCCTTTACAATGGTCTGGATTTCCAGGAGCTCCTTTGGAGCCTGGTCCCCAAGTTTTTCAATCACCAGCGGGCGCTCCTTGTTGATGATGCCATA
>Ga0163179_10000490_pt1 | contig 28801 bp, 25 predicted proteins | sample AtlANTMetagenome_FD_109643 | JGI IMG/M metagenome (GOLD analysis project Ga0163179, IMG submission 109643) | Marine eukaryotic phytoplankton communities from the Atlantic Ocean - Atlantic ANT 2 Metagenome | ecosystem: Environmental > Aquatic > Marine > Oceanic | place: North Atlantic Ocean...
GATCCAATCTTCACATAATCTATAATAGATTGTATAGTTCTTGACTCTTGTGGATCACGAGCAAAGAATTTGAATGCAAAGTTATGTGTTCTAAAACTCATACCTTGAAATATTTGTTCACTATATGGGTTGAATATTCTACCACTTTGTAGGTTTTCAATAGCATTAAGATCCAAATTACCTTGTAGTCCTACAAAGTTATTGAAACCGTTTACCATTTGTAATACCATATTGGTAGAGAACTCAGGTAGTGCAGCACCTGCTGCCTCTTGTAATGTTTCTGCTAATGCTGTGAAATCATTTTCATTTCCATTCAACATACCTGTTGCCGTCACACCCGAAACACCAATGTCTGCTCTTCTATATGCAGGACCATAAGATGTCTGAATGCCAGGTGGTATCGCAATATAACATCTATCTGGATGTTGTACTACAGTTGCCCTATTACCAGGTATTTCTCTATTATAAAAAGCAGGTACATTAGTTGCATCATAATCAAACCTCTCTCTACGCAGCATAAGATAGTCAATAGCACCTGTTTCAGCGTCTGCTAAACCAAGTTTATTCTCCTCTTGTGCGGGTGGTTGTTCTGGATATCTATAAATGCTCAAGTTTTTGCCTAAATAATATTACTTGTATCATATGTATTTATGAGGTTTAAACAAGGAAAATACAATCCTCGCAACCCAAATAAGTATAAAGGCGATCCTCGCAACATTATTTACCGTTCATCTTGGGAACATAAGTTCATGCTTTGGTGTGACCAACAGAATTCTTCAGTACAAGAATGGGGTAGTGAGGAGATCGTTATTCCTTATATAAGTCCTGTTGATGGTAAAAAACACAAGTATTATCCAGACTTCTATGTCAAAATCAAAGGTAAAAAGTATATGGTTGAAGTAAAACCATTTAAACAAACCAAAGAACCTAAGACTCAAAAGAAAATCACTAAGAGATATGTTAGTGAAGTTCTAACTTGGGCTGTCAACAAAGCTAAATGGAAGGCAGCTGATGAAGTTTGTCAGGATAATGGATATAAGTTCATGATTATTACAGAAAAGGAGCTTAAAGTATAATGTTACAAGGAATACTTGATGCATTTTTAGATCTAATAAAAGCTGGAGTAGCAACTCAGTTTACTGGGATACCTGGTGCGGGTACTGTAGCACCAAGTAAATTTCAAGAGTTTATGGCTTTTAGTAGAAAGAAGACAGGAGACTTCTCTTATACTAACATATACACAATTCAATTTAATAGTCCTCCTATGCTTGCAGATAAGTTGGAGGCAGGTGATGATAGATTGTTATTAGATTATTACTGTGACTCTATTAACCTTCCAAGTAAACAGGTAACTACAGCACAGGTAATGAATGTAGGATCTGCATACAAATATGCTACTGGTAATGCATTTAGTCAGATCAATATGACATTTAAAATACCAAGAAGTCAGAGAACGAGAGCAATATTTGAAAGATGGGTCGCATTGATGAACAATGATGCTAATCAATATGTAAATTTTTATAAGCACTATTGTTGCCCAAGGATAAGAATATATAAGTTTGAAAGAGGTGGTGGAGTAAATGTCGATAACTTTACAAATGATATAGGAATTTTTGGTGGTCAGGCAGGAGATAATAACCTGTTAAATTATCTTAAACAGGATAAAGGTATATCACAGGCAAATCTTGATCAAGTTGCAGCTCTTGCCAAATTCTATAGTTGTCATGGTATGTGGGAGTTGAGAAATGCATTCCCAACTAACATTGGATCAGTACAGTTGAATAACAACGAAGCAAGAGTTATGTCAATGACTGTATCATTTAACTTTGAGAGATATAGATTCTACACTAGACCTCTTTATTCACATGGTAATAACAAGGAATTCATTGTTGAAAATCCTGCATTAAGAAACAACATACAGTTGAGTGAGCATGGTGCACATGTATCAACAGATGACGCAAATAACATGGGATTTAGTAAAGGACCTATTACAAATGATAGTTACTGGTAAGTCGCATATATAATTTGGACTTTTATTCCCAAATAACCCCGAAAAAAATTCGACCCAAAAAAAGACCCCTTAGGGTTTTTAACTAAATAATTACAACTGAAAATATCTTATTATGGCACTTCCCGTATTAAATACTCCGAAGTTTAAATTAAAACTTCCATCTGACAGCAGAGTAGTGAATTTTAGACCTTTTCTTGTAAAAGAAGAAAAGATTCTATTAATTGCAACTGAAACAGGTGAACAGGCAGAACTAATTACTGCTATTAAAAATATTATTAAAGCATGTACCGATATTAAAGATGTTGAGTTATTATCAACATTTGACATTGAATTTGTTTTCTTACAGATTAGAACCAAGTCTGTTGGTGAATCTGTAGATGTATCTGTTACGTGCCCTGATGATGGCAAAACACAAGTCGATGTATCTATTCCTTTAGACCAAATTAAAGTCGTAAAGACAAAAGGTCATAAAAAGGAAATTAAGTTATCTGAAGAAGTTGTGTTAACAATGAAGTATCCAAGTTTGGATATTTTTGTTGAAATGAATTTCCAACCTGAAGATGTTGGAGTAGATCAAGTTTTTAGAATGGCAGCAAGTTGTATCGACTCTATTGCAGATGTTGAACAAGTATATGATTGTAAGGACTTACCAAAAGAGGAAATTACATCATTTCTTGACCAAATGACTTCTGATCAGTTTAAAAAAGTGCAAGATTTCTTTGAAACTATGCCAAAACTGTCACATACACTAAAAGTGACAAATCCCAACACAAAAGTTGAGAGTGAAGTGAAACTTGAAGGTTTAGCAAGTTTTTTCGCATAGCCCTAATGCATGCTAGTTTGCAAAGTTACTATGAGACTAATTTTGCATTAATACATCATCATAAGTGGCAAATCGAGCATATCGAGAATTTGCTGCCTTGGGAAAAAGAAATCTACATGAATTTGTTAGTCCAATTCCTCCAAGAAGAGGATAAAAATAGAAGGGATCAACAGGCGAAATCTGGTGGCTAAAATCTCAATGTATAAGTTCATTAATCCTGGTAGCAGTGGGATAAAGTCTACTGCCCAGACTGAAGGAGCTCGTGCATCACTTTTAGCAGTTAATAGATTAGGTAGTTCAGTATCTGGACTTGCAAAGACTGTTAATAATCTTGAAAAAATTTATAAAGCGAGTGCAAAGAACGAAAAACTCATAGAAATTGCAGAACGCAGAAAAGCAAAAAGAGAAAGGGATAAACAAAGAGAAGAAGAGATAGAAAGTCAAAGGTTACTGGATGGTAAGGATCTTGAGAAACAGGCAAAAGACGCAAATAGTACAAAAGGTAAATTTGGTAGTAAATTAAAAGATACACTTTTAGGTGGTTTCCAGAGGATATTAACATCTATTGTTAGTTTCTTGATAAAACTGTTTGCATTAACAGAGTTAAAAAATCTACAAGCATGGTTTAATGATCCTGCTGCAAAAGCAAAAAGAGAAAAATTTGTAGAAAATTTTAAATATGTATTTACGACATTTCTTAAATGGGGAAAAAGATTAGTAGTTGATGGTATAGCTAAACCTTTTAATCAATTAATAAATGGAAAGACTTTTGGAGAAAAATTACAAGGATTAGGTAAACTTGTACTAGGTTTATCTGCTTTAACGGTACTATTGAATCCATTTGGGACTATGGATGCTATTCTCAGTATGTTGGGAATGGACTTTTATCGTGACAAGTCTAATAGAGATAAAGGTAAAGGAAAAGATAATAAAGGTAGAACTTCTACAAATAAAAATAAACTTAAAAATAAAAGAATAAACGCAAGAAAAGATCTACTTACTAAACAATTTGGAAAAAATGGTAGAACTGCATATGATGGATTTAGAGCACAAGGTGACAGTCATGCAGAGGCACTAAAAAAAGTCAAGAGATTACAACGTCAAAGACCAAATAAATTTAAACCTAAAGTTCAACAACCCTCATCAGGTCTGAGTGCTTCGGGAGCAAAACCAGGCATTTCTACCAAATATGGATTTAACAGATCCTTTGGTCGTGGTGCTTTAAAATTCATGGGGAAAAATAATGTAAAACTCCTCGGCAAAGCATTTAAGAATACTTTTGGAAAAGTACCTGTTTTTGGAACTTTACTAACAGCAGTATTTTCAAGATTACAGGGAGATCCTTGGGGAGCAACGATATTTAAGACTGCGGGTGCAGCAGTTGGTGGTGGATTAGGAACATGGTTATTACCAGGTATTGGTAGTTGGATTGGTACTATGGTTGGTGAATACGTAGGTAATTTGCTATACATGGGATTCAAAGGTGATGGATGGCAAGCAGCTGGTAAAAAATTAAAAGAAGATGCAGCTGCGTTTATAGGACAAGTCAAGAATATCTTTGATTGGATGAAGACGAGAGTCACAAAATTCTATAAAGGCATACCAAAGATAAAAATACCAGATTTTCCTAAAGATCCTCCTAATTGGATACCACCTCTCGGTTTTGGATTGAGAGAGAAGATATATGGTGGTGCCAAAATTGCTATGAAAGCAATGCTTGGTCCTATAGGACTTTTGATGGGTAAAGAAGTCCCGAACATTGCTTGGATAATGGATGGGTTTGGATTCAAAAATACTTTACCATTACTTCACAAATCATTCTTTAAATCTGATCCAGTTCAAGAAGGATCAAAGACCTCAGGTGAGGCAATGGTTGGTAAGAAAAGTGAAGAAGAAGAAAAGGCAGGTGATGATACATCAGGAACAAAGAAACTTAAACCTTCTCCGAAAAAAGGACAGAGTTATGATACAATGCCTTTTGTACCTGCTGAGAAATATAAAGGTGTAGAATCTGACAATGAAAGATATGGTGATACATTCCCCCAAGGTTCCTTTGGTACTAAACCAAAGAAGTTAAGTCCATATGAAAGAAAATTTGGTAAGAAACATAATCCCCTATCAACTGTAAAAAATAAAGGATTGTTTTATGAGACAATGCCTTTTGTTTCAGCAACAAATTATCAGGGTGTACAATCAGATAATGAGAGATATGGTGATACAATGCCTGATGGAGCCTTTGGTATAGGTTCTAAATCTACTGATGATTTTTCAAAACTTCCTCAATATCAAAGCACTGCAGGAACATTTAAGAAAAAGACAGAAAAGAAACCTTGGTGGAAATTTGGATTTGCAGAAGGTGGACATATACCACAATTTATATTTGGATTTATTAAGAAGGCAGTTAGTGGTATTGGTAAGGCAATTGGTGGTGTTGTTAGCACGGTAGGTAAAGTTGTTGGTAAAGTTGCTTCAGTTGCTATGCCTATTTTGAGTGTAGCAGCACCGTTTATTCCTGCGTTGGCACCACTCATGCCATTCATGCAAGCAGCGAATGCGGTACAGTCATTTATGTCTGGTGATATTATGGGAGGTATCACTGGTGGTCTAGGTGCATTGGGTGGATTCTTCCCAGGCACTTTTGGTGCTGAGTCTGCATTTGGTAAGTTCATGACAGGTAATCCCCTTGGAAAAGCCTTAGGTGGATTTATGAGTGGTGGTATGCAGGGTGCTTTGGGTAGTCTTACCAGTTTCTTACCTCAAGGATTCCAAAACTTCTTGGGTGGTATTGGTGGATTTATGAATAAATTCCCTTCGATAGGAGGTATTATAAGTGGAATACCTGGTCTAGGTGGTATATTAGGATCATTTGGAGTGACAGGTTTAGATGGTGGGGGATTCTCTCCAATGAGTTTGTTTGGTGATATAGCCAATAATATGGGATTTGGTAGTATATTTAAGACAGTGACTGGTATGATACAAGGTGGTGGAGTCAATGCTGTTATGGATGGTCTCCGAGAAATGGCACCTGAGTTAGGTGTTTTACCTGAGGCACTTGGTGTGTTTACATCAAAGGGTAAAAACGCACGTAATAATTTACTAAGCACTAAACAATCTCAACAATCAAAAGCATATGCAATGCAAAATCAGTTAGAGTTTATTCCTATGCCTGTAGTTATTGAGAAAATAGTTCCTATTCATAAAGCAGTCCCTATTGGCAACTAAATATTAAGTATGAACGTCTCTCCAAGCAAAATTAATCTCTATAAGTTTGTCTCTACAACAGGGATAGCTGCAGCTGGTGATGCAAAGAAAGAAGATAAGGAATTAGTAAAGATACAAACAAAACAAATTGAGGCAGTAAACCAACTTGGTGGAGTAATTAATGGTATATCAGCAAGTCTTATTAAAATAGAAAAAATAGAACTAGCACGTGCTAAAGCACTAGCAAAGAAAAAAACATTTGAACCAGACTATACGACACCTAAAAAGAGGAAATTTACATTTGCAGGAAAGTTATTAGAAGCATTTAAAGCTCCTAATTTCTTAAAAGGTCTACTAATGATGCTTGGTGCTCTCTTCAAAATGTTGGTTGGAATACCTATATTGAAATGGTTAGCAGATAAGAAAAATCAACAGACGATAGTAAACACGTTTAAGGTAATATACGGAGTATTCAAAGCAATCAGTAAGTTTATTGGTGGTGCTTTTGTTATGGGTATCAATAGTCTTGCAAAAGCATTGAAGGGTGGTGAAAATATGAGCACTTGGCAAAGAGTACTTTTGTTTGCCAAGGGTATAGTTGCGTTTGGTGCTATAATTGTAGGACTTAAATGGTTAAATCCTCTTAGAATAGCTAAAACTATGAAGGAGATCGGTAGGATCTTCAAAGGTTTTAATGTCGCACTATTTAATTTTAGAAATGCACTAAGAGCAAGAAAAGGGTTAAAATCACTTAAATATGGAAAAGGAGTTGCAGGTACAAAATTTTTAAGTAGAGGACCAGGAATACTGAAAGGTGCAGCAGTAGTTGGTGGTGTAGTTGCTGCAGGTTCCCTGTTGATGGGTGGTGATGCTGAGGCAGGAGAAGAAGGAGAAGAAGAGGTACCAGAAAGGAAGTATGGAGGACCTGTAGGTAAACAATATAATACAGGAAGAAGTATAAGCAAATATGGTGGTATGATTAGAGGTCCTGAGACTGGTTATCCAGTTTCAATGGACGGAGGTAAATCTACATCATTTATTGGTCATGGTACTGAGCAGGTTGTAAGTGATAAAAAGGGTGGTGGATATGTAATACCTATTAATAATGCTGCAACAAGAGCAAACCCATATTTGACAGATTATAATAAAGCAGCTGCAAATATGATGGGTATGCCAAATGCTCCTGAGATGTTCTTAGGTGGTTTGTTTAAGGGTACAGGAAACTTACTATCAGGAAAAACTTGGGGTGGTGGTAATAGAGGAACTGGTAGAGATGGTGGATTTGGAATAGGTACTCATGGTAGTGGTTGGCCAAGTGATGGTGCACAGACTCAGTCACCAACTAAAAAACCTGGTTTATGGGGTCAGATTGGTAATTTCTTAACCAAGGGTGATGGTCAGACAAGCGGTGCTCAAATGATCGGTGGGTTATTTGGTAATGAAAGAGCTGGTAGTGCTATTGGTAATATCATGGGTATATTCCAAGGTGGTGGTAGTGGAGAAGGTGGTAAGGCAACTGGTTGGGATATTATAAAAGGTATTGGTGGTGTTGCAGGTAACTTCTTAGGTGGATCTAAAGCAGGTGGTTGGATTAATAGTGCTTTAGGTATCGGTGATATCTTAAAAGGAGATGGAAACTGGGCATCCAAATTTAGAGATATAGCAGGGCAATATGGTAATCAACTTGCAGGATTAATAGGTGGTAAGACTGGTGCCACAGTTGGAAACTTTATGAATTCCTTCTTTAATGGTACTGCAGGTGATGTAGGAAAGATGTTGAGTGGTGCTATGTCAGCAAAGGCAGGTACAGGTCGTATCGCAGATGCTGCTAATCATCCTGGTTACTCTGGTGGAATGGGTATTACCGATCCAGATGGAGGTCCGAAAGCTGCCAAGATTCTTGGTAAACAAATGTTAAGTAGAGGAATGACAGTATATGGTCATCCTAATTTTAGAAATAATAAGTTTAAGAAAGAAAATAAAGCTAATGAAAAAGGATATGATGCAGGTGGAAGACAACCTGTAGGTGGAGGACCTTTCCACTCTCAAGGATTAGGATTAAATATTGCAGATTATAGACCAGGTGATTTTGGTGCAAGATTAAGAAACCTCGCTGATTTCTTAAAAGGTCAAATGGACACATCTAAGATTGTACAAGTTGTATATGATAAGTGGGGTATGTGGTTTGCAGGTCAGAAAGAAAAGAAAGGACCTAGCAAATATGGATATCCAGATTCTATTGGTGTAGGTGTTGCTGCTAAAACACCTGAGGATACTGGTGTAGGTTCACAACAGGCAGTAGCAAATAGTCAAAGATCTATAATGAAGAAGGCACTAGAAGGTAGTGATGGATCAACAGGAGGTGCTGCATTAAACATTAGAAAGGTACTCAATCAAGCAAAAGCAAAAGATGATGGTGCTTCTAAATCTGATTTTGGTGGTAATTTCTTTATGGATTTACTGAATTCTGATGATAATAAAATTAGTGATGCTTACATGAAATCTAGTGACATGCAGAAAGGTATGGATGCTTTCTCATTAGCACAGGATAATCAGGGTCTAACTAACTTCTTGTATAAGAAAGGTGCAAATGAAGATCAAGCAATGAATTATATGAATTTAATTGATGGTGATGTATTTTCAAAAACTCCTTTATTTAATAATGATGATGATTTTTCATTCTCAGAAACATTTAAGATGGGTAATAGTTTATATACTAAAGATGATGGCAAGTCTGCTACAGATTTCTATACTAAGAAAAATGCAGGTGTTACTGATAGTGAAGTTACTGAGAAAAAGAAAGCTCAGTATGAAGCTCAAAGAGGAACTGCATTTACAGGTAAGAAGGATGATACTTTAATAAGTAAAGCACAGAAGAATAACTCTCCTGTAAGCACTGCTAGTGGTAGTCCTAACAATGCTGATGCTAATGAAAGATCAAAAGATTATTACAATAAAAAAGCATCAAAGGATAGGCAGCATGCTACCAGTGCAATGAATGATAAGATTCAAGCGACTATTCAAGCAGCATTAGCAGCAGTTCAAGCACATAATAGTGGAGTTCAAGCAATGGTTGCGTCTGAAAACCAAAAAGTTCTTCAGATGCAAAAAAGTGCTAAATCAATGGCAGCAAGAGTAAGAACTCAAAATAAAAGAGGTAGTGGTATGCAAAGTAGAATAAACCAAAACCAATCTGTAATGGGTTAAATTATGCAAAGTACAATAAGAAAAAGTTCCATACAAATATCCAGACCTGGTGAGGCACAATATCGTCTTAGCATGTATAGAGATGATAAAAGATTAGAAAACAAAGAAGGTGCATTTAACTTAATAACTTTTTGTAGAGGTTGGGAGATCTATGAATCTATAGAATTACATACAATGGAAGCTGAGTTTATATTTGAAGATGCAGCAGGTTTAATGGGTTCTATGACAGGAACTGAAATTTTTAAATTAGAGATACAAAGTTTTCCAGTAGATAAAACCTATTACTTTAGATCATACGGAATATATGATAGAATAAGAGCAGGACAAACTAATGAAGTCTATTTTATTAGATGTTATAGTGATGAGTTTATTAAAAATGAATCTATAAATGTTTTTGGTAATTCAGAAGTAATATTTAATAATGAAGCTAAGGCAGAGAATATTATTGAGACATTAGTAAAAGATAAAAATTATCTAGGATCCAGTAAAAAACTTTTTACTGAAGATACACTAAATGAACATTCATTCATTGCACCTAATTGGAGACCATTTGATGTTATACCTTGGGTTTTATTAAGAACTATTCGTAAATCACAGAAAGGTGGTAGTTTACAAAATGGTTTTGTATTCTTTGAAAACTCTCTAGGATTTCATGCCAAGTCATATGATAAAATGATTGAGGATATAGAAAAACAAAGAGATAATGCAACTACTAATCCTATTACAGGTGAAGTTAAGATGTATCAGTACGTTCATGATATTAAAAATACAGAAAGTCCTATAGATAATCAATTCTTAATTGACGCAGTAGTATTTCCTGATGAAGCAACATCTATGTCAAATCTTAGACATGGAATATACTCAGGTTACAGTGTTGGATTTGATCCTGTATCAATTACATCATCTAAGATGGGATTAAGTAAAGATATGTCAAGTACAGCATACACCTATAATCTTGAAGACATCTGGCCAAGAATGGCACATTTGAATGCAGGTAAATCTGTAAACCCATTAGGCAAGGTGGATAGCACTATGAGAAAACATATGCACACTCCTAAGAGAATTAGATATTGTGGTTTACCCAATCAATCATTTGACCCTAAGTTTCAGAATAATCCTCAAGCATCTTACGAGCAACTTGCAGAACTACAAGCATACAGGTACATAAGGAGAGCAACACTCAACCATATTAATTTAAAAATTGTTATACCTGGCAACTTAGATTTATATCCTGGCTCAGGAATAGACATTATAATTCCTAGTATTGCTAAGTCTGGTGGTGGATATGGAAGAAGTACAAGTGTTGATCGTAAGTATAGTGGGCGTTACCTGATAAAGACCTTGACACATTCGATGACACAGGATAAAATGAGAACAGAGTTAGAATTGATGAAAGACTCAATTTTAAGATAAATAGTTATGTATCACGAGGTACGATTATGAAAAGTATAGAAGACCACATTAAAAAAGATCAAGAGATCGTTAGCGATCCATTAGCAAACCCTGCTGCTCGCAGACATGCTAAAGAGGAGTTACACGACCTAGAAGAGTATGTAGAGCACCATAAAGAAGAGATCGCAGCAGGAGATCATCACGATCCTAATGCATTAGAACTATTCTGTGATATGCATCCTGATGAACCAGAATGCTTAGTGTATGACGATTGATGAGTATCTTTTAGGACACTGGCACAATAGACAACAAGCACAAAGTAATCCCCATTGTTTTTCTCAATGCGAGATAATATGGGAAAAAGAAGGGGAATTCTTTGTTTCAAAAAACTTTTATAGAGCAGAGGGAGAACATAATCCCTATCGGCATAAGAAACACAAATGGCAGCAAACGTCCTCTACAACTGGGATTATGGAGAACTATCGTCTTGACTTGACAAGGCATGAAGAATGTGATATGATGTTTACATTCTACGATAACTCGTGGCATGGTGAATTAGATAGTACCAAATGCCTCGGTGAAAGAGGAAATCGTATTATTTCAGAGGTACATCTCTATGGTGACAAACTTACTTCAAAGGATCAAGGGTTTGACGATAAAGGAAATCTCGTTTGGGGTACTCCTAACCTGTTTCATTTTATTCGGCATTAGTGCTTGTACAGCACCTGTCACAGATCCTACACCTAATCCGTCAACATTATGGAAATTAAACAAAAATTAAGAGCACAAGTAAAAAGTAAATTTTACTATTGGTTCTGGGGACTCGCTACTGTATCAGTATTTGCAGGACAAATGTATGTCGGTAGTGGATACCGTAGAATGGCAGAGACACATGAACAGATTTCTGCAGATTTGAACTTATTAGTAGAGGTACTTGTCACACCCATGAGTAGACAAAATCCTAGATATTATTAAGGAAACCTGAAAACATTATAAAATTATTGGTGTTTTGTTAGGGTTCCATGATAAAATAGTATCAGCAAATACAAAACAACATGAGTGGAGACGCTAGAACAGCACTAAACGAACAACCAGTAATTTTTTACTCAGAACATATGACTGAGACGAAAGAGGTCTTAATTCGTATGCATATGGAAGAGGAAACAGTATTAATAAAACCTTGGAGAACAGGAAGTCTATTACAGGGATAAATAATAAAAAGACTGTGTAAATAAATGAATACCATTGATGGTATATTTAACGAAAGAGAAGTAAACTTTGTCGGTAAAGACGGTTTTTTCTGGTGGGTTGGTGAGGTTGAAGACAACGAAGACCCTATGGAACTTGGTAGGGTAAAAGTTCGTATCCTTGGATTCTATACAAATTTTCAAGGAGGAACTGTAGCAGATTTACCTTCTAGTGCATTACCTTGGGCAACAGTACTACAACATACATCACAAGCAGGTAACGACGGACAAGGAGAATCAACAGGTCAATTACAACCTGGTGCTGTTGTTATGGGATTCTTCATGGATGGAGAACATGCACAAATGCCTATAGTTATAGGTGTGATGAGGGTTAATAAATCAGATGCAACTAAAAAGACTAGAGATTTTGCTTTTACCGATCAAGAAGTACCAATAGGTGTAGCACCTAATAGTTCTGCTATACATCCTGGCGATAAGAATACAGCAAATCCATTAGCACCATTAAGACAGAGCACAAATAATACAGTAGGAATACCTGGTTCAACTACAACTACAATCGGTGGTAGTGGATCACCTAAAAATATAGGATCAACAAAAGATATAAAGGGTAGTTATGCTAATCCTATCAAACCATTAGACCCTATACAACCAATACCTGCAGCTAATGGAGTTGGAGGTCCTTGGAAAACATTAGAATATAAGTTATCATATCTTATAGAAGATCTTGCTAATACTTCTACTCACTTAGTAAAGGCAGAAGGTGGTGAGTATCTAGACTTAGTAAGTGGTAAATTGATTACTAAGGCAGAATTGACAGTTAATATCAATAATTACTTGGGTTCTCTATTCGCTCAGGTAATATCTGCTATGCGTCAAGCATTGATAACTTTAGCAGAGGATCTTAAACTTGCTAATATGCTTCTCTTATCTACAGGAGTTCCATATAATATTATAACTTCAGTTCAAACAGCAATCACAAAGGTTTTGACATCAGCAGTTGCTTTAGATGCATCTATTTCAACTTATACTGCTACACCATTAAAGACTGTAACAGATGTTCTTGATCAATATCTTTCTAATTGCGTTGACAAATCTACATTTGTAGTCAATACAGTAGATGTTATAACATCCAATATAATTACAGACGTTGCAAAGATAGTTAAAGATATAGGTGATTTAACTAAATCTATTACTACAACAGTAAATGGTGTAGGAGAGGCAACTACTATAATTACTGCATGGGAACAGTCTACTGGAATATTCTATCTACAAACTGCAGTTGAATATGATATTGTTAATATTACAGGTATTATACAACTTATCAATGACTTTGATAGTAAAGTATCCAATAGACCTATTAATACCAGTAAATCATTAGGATGGTATCCTTTAGTTGGTATTACAGACAAAGCAAAGACAGAAACTACATTCAGCGACATATATGATGATGCAGATCCATATCTAACTTCTGCAAAAAATCATATCAATGGATCTTATGAATTATATCTTGGCACACCTGGTCGTCAAGGTGAAGTAAATAAGAAAGTTAATGGTACAACTCATACTTCTTTATTATACAACAACTCTCACTATGCAGAGAAGAAAGCAAGAGATCAATATAGAAAAGAAAATCCTGATGCAACTGACGCAGAAATTACAGCAGCAGTTGAAACATATAGATTATCAAAGACAAATAATAAAGGTGATATTGGGTCAATAGTAGCAGATCATATATCATGGGCAGGTGTATTGACACAAGAAGTTCATGGTGATGATTGTAAATTAGTAAATGGATCTTACGCAAGAACTATTGATGGTGATTATCATCTTAAAATAACTGGCAACTGTCATCTAGAAGTAGGAGGAGGATTCTTCTTAAGTGCTGAAGGATATGATGCGACTACAAGCACAACACAGAAACATGCAATTAAATTTGGATCTGATGTTGACATGAATGTTGTAGGTGCTGCACTAGAAATGCATAGTTCTGAGTTTAGATTAGATTCTACCGTAGCTAAGATAACTGGAATACAGTATGAGAACTCATATCAACAGCAGTCAAATAGTGGATTAGAACTAACTTTCAATGCAGAAAGTTCTATTCAAATAGTCACTCCTCATATATTAGAACTCATCAATACAGAAAAACCAACGAGTAATAAGCAACTTGTTGGTAAGAGAACTGTAGTAAATGGTGGTGTAGAGATTATGATGAAACCAACGAAGGCATCTGATTACTATGTTTCTCTCACTAATACCAAGGCATCATACAAGCAGATCATACCAGACTCATACACGATCAAGAGAGGGAGTGCCACTATATCAAGTGTCTAGTACCACTTGACTTACTTGTCTAAATATATTATACTGAAGGTAATCAAAAGATTTATTATGGACAAGGATCTCCGACCCTACTTGGCACAGATTTTTATAAATTTCTCAAAACGTTCAATTAAATTATTGGATGACGAGGGATATGAACAAATAGTTGAATTCAAATTTGACGAAGAAGGTGCTGAGGGTTTTGCTGAAACTATTAACAGTATCAATGATGATCCGCATCTAGACTCTGACATGGTTACCTATTGTTTCGCAACCGCATGACAGACATTCAAGAGATTACAGCAGAGGAGGCAGTTGCAAACCTGCCTTTTCTACTATCTTTAACAGAAAGAAACAGAACTGTCTGGAAAATTAAAAGTCCAGATGGTTCTGTTGCCTTACTATCACCAGTAATCCAATCAGGTCCTCCTGTAGATAAAGAAGTGATTGATCAGGTTGAAGAGTTCCGCACCAAGTTTTTGAACGATGAAAGTTCCCAACTGGCAACATCACTCGAAGAAAGAACAAAAGAGGCATCTCAAACCTCAGAAACTCCGTCAAGCTAAAAAGCGATTAAAACTGTTCATTTCAAAACTACGGAGGAAAGATGATGAAGGTAATTCAATTCCCTAGTAAGGTACAGACAGCAGAGATGGAGTATGAACTCATGCTCTCAGAGGTAGAAGACAGAATTAAGTATTTTAATATGGAACTTGAGAAAGCAGGTAAATTATATAACTTGCTTTTAAACAATACCGATACTTAATGTCTTATAAATAATTCTTGTAACAAAAGGTGTGATTATTCGTGGCAACTAAAAAGATATCACAGTTAGAAACAATCTCAGATGCTAACTTGTCGGGAGAAGCGATTCTCCCTGTTGTGGTATCTGACCCATTGATTCCTAACAGAAAAGCAAAAGTAAATCAATTATTTAAAGGTCTTTCACAAGGTACAAAAGATGCACCTGGTTTGGCTTTTGATTTGGATAGAGATAGTGGACTATACCAAGCAGCATATGATCAATTAGGAATTGCATTTGGTGATGGTGGTCTGTATATGACTCGTATTGTCAACACTTCAACAAGTTCGTCATTATATGTGACTGCTGTAGATGATGTTGCTAACAATGCTGATATTGTTTTTGCACCCAAAGGTACTGGTGCTGTAAAAGTTACAGGTCAGTTCCTTATAAGTGATGGATCTTTCGTATTGGAAGATGCTCAAGGTCCTAAAGCAAGATTTGAAGTTTCTAATGTTGGTACTGGTACTAATACTAGAATCATGACATTACCTGCTATTACATCTGGTAATGGTACAACTTTAGTTGGTGCTGACACACAACAAACATTAACTAATAAAACTATTCTTATTGATGAGGATAATCTTGTTATCACGGATAATACTGACGAAGCAATATTTCAACTTAACTGGGCGATAACATCAGGTGCAAGACGTTCATACTTCTTACCTGACGCAGGTACAGTGACTACAACTGCTGAACCTACTGCAACTGCATCTACATTGTTGGATACAAAAGCAGAACAAACATCTTTGAATAAGACTCTTGTCAACTTAAAACTTGTAAAAGATGCTGAGACAGCAACAAACTGGGCACAGTTTAATACTACTGCTCTAACTGCTAACAGAACTATTACAGTTCCTGATCAAAGTATCACATTGGTTGGTACTACAGCAACACAAATTTTATCCAATAAAACACTGTTGACTGCTATACTTGCAGATCCGACTGATGTTACTAAAAAGATAACATTTAGTATTGCAAACCAAAACACAATTTCTAACGAAACTTTCCAGTTTCCTCCTACCAATTTACTAAATAACTCAGGTGCTAATAACACTCTGGTATCTGAACTTGGTACACAAGATCTTACAAACAAGTCTCTTGTTTCACCTGCAATTAAATTTCCAGGTAATACAGCAGGTCAGATAAGTTTATCAGCAGAGGGTATCACAGGTCCTCGTGTTATTAAATTTCCTGATGCTAACGCTACACTGTTATCTACAGAGAACGTTACACTTGATGATGTTACATTCGGTGCAGGTATCGGTGCTAACAACTTAACTGGTTTGACCAGACAACAACAATTCTTTTATTCTGGATTTTAATAAAAAATGGCTAAGCAAGGAATTTTAGCAAAATCAAAACCTAGTGGTGCTACCAATACATTATTGTATTCAGCACCTATTGATGCATCTGCAAGTACAGTTTTAACTGTAAATGAGCAAGGTGGATCAGGAACTACGTATGACGTTGCTCTTAAAAATTATGATCAAAAGATGACTCTAGGTGCATCATCATATCTTCTTCATGAAGGTGATGTTGTCACAGGTTATTTGATGACTTTGAATACTGCTCTTCCCAAAACTGCAAACTTGACAGGTGGGACGACTATAACATCTACTTCGGGTGAAGATACTTTTAAATTTGAATCATTTTACTTACCTGCATTTACTGAGATAGTAGTCAAGAAACGTGCAGTTCGTGCTGTCACTGTAGAAAGTGTTAGTGGTAATTTTGCTGTAGGTGAAACATTTGTCACAGGATCAGGTGGTAATACAGCAACTGCTACAGTTTTTGCAGTAGCACAGGGATCAGGAAATACAATCGTATCTATAGGTCCTACAACACTCGCAGGATCTGGATCAGAATTTGCTGCAGGTGATAGTATAACTGCATCTGGTGGTGCTACTGGTACAATTGCTACTGGTGGTATTGGTACTGCTAATAATGAATTTACATTTACAGAGTCTGGTGGTACTGAGCAAATGTATCTCGGTGTCACACTTACAGTCTTTACTGATAGAACATATCGTTTTAACGTAGCAGACTCATCAATGTCAAGTGTTAGTTTTAAACTATCAACAACTATTAATGGTGAATATGGTCCTGATGGAGATTTCACTGCAACAAGTGATAATGGTACAGAATATACTACAGGTAAGACAACTAATGGAACTGCAGGTTCTAGTGGAGCATATGTTCAATATGATTTTACACAAGATGCTAGTTTAACTGGTAATCTATATGCTTATGAGGGAACTACCTCAGGAAACGCAGGTGCAGGTTATGGTGGTTCTGATAGATATCTAACAACTTCTGATGCATACACATATACTCAATTATATGTTTACGATATTACAGGAACATGGACTAACGGTACTGATCAATTTTTATTCGGAGGTACAACATATACTATTTCTGCTCAAACTGCAGGAGCATACGGATTTATCCGTAGCTACTCAGGTGCAGTAGCATATGTAGTCAAAGGAACTGGATCTGCTGATTTTACAACGAGTTCTACCTTCCAAGATTGTCCTAAGTTAGCAGGTGCATCAAGAACTGCAGTGACTGTAAGTAGCGTTGACGTTGCTACAAATGCTGTTGAAACACAAGAGTATCTCCGTAAGGATAATACCCTTGCTGCAGATTCTGCAGAAGAAATTAAATCATTGGTAATAGGTCCTGGCGAAAGACTTATTGTTGAATGTGCAGCAGCAGAGGCAAACTTTGTTCTAATTGGATTTGAAGATGCATCAACTGCATTTACTACAAGAACTTACTCAGCGTCAGCAGCATCTAGCTCTGCAAGTGGCTAATTTTTACTCAATAAATAACTAAAAGGCGAATAGTTAAATGTCCCTAACGAGATTAAAGAATATTATTACGTCCAGAACTGGACGAATCATATATGTCAACCCAGATGATTTTGATGCATCTGATGCGATTGATAATAGGGGAAACTCTGCTTTGCGTCCTTTTAAAAGTTTGCAGCGAGCGTTCTTAGAAGTAGCAAGATTTTCATATAGAGTCGGTTTAAGTAATGACGAGTTTGATGCTTTTAGTATCATGCTCTATCCTGCTGAGTACGTGGTAGATAATAGACCTGGCGATGTTTTATATACAAACGTTGCACCTATTGACGCAAACTCAAACCTCGATTTAACTTCTCCTAACAATGTTCTCTACAAATATAACTCGGTTGAGGGCGGTATTATTGTTCCAAGAGGTTGTTCTGTTGTTGGAACAGACCTTAGAAGAACTAAAATCATACCTAAGTATGTTCCTTATCCTACTACATATCCAGCTCAAGGTATTAATACAGAAGCTCAAGTCCCGCCAAGAACAGCGATCTTCAAAGTCACTGGTGGTACATACTTCTGGCAGTTCTCGTTCTTCGATGGAGCAGAAGAGGGAGTATATTTCAAACCTGATTCAGTCACAACTTTAGCACCTAAGTTCTCTCATCATAGACTTACATGCTTTGAGTTTGCTGATGGTCTTAATGCTCTATCAACTCTTATTGCAAGTGGTACAGTTCCTAACGCAGATTATTCTGCAGTATCAAATATATTATCAAGAACAGATTTAGAAATATATTATCAGAAAGTATCTAAAGCTTTCGCAACTATTCCTGATACATCTGGAGATCCTGCGACTGACCAAATACAGGCAAGGGTTGAGGAAAACAGGATCGTTGGTCCTATATCTGATGAATACAGAGTATTACAAATCACACGTAATGGTCAGACTGCTACTGCTGTTACTGTTGACGAGTTTGATGATCCAAGAGATCATGGATTCTCTGTTGGTGTAAACATCAACGTGTCTGGTGTGACTGGTTCAACTGGATCACAGTCTGAGGCAGACGCAGGTCTTTACAATGGTTCATTTACGGTTACATCCGCATCTGGAAACGTATTTACATACCAAATGCAAGGTGAACCAACTGGTAATGCTGTAGGATCAAACATTGGAGTTAAGACTGAGATTGATACTGTTGACTCAGCATCACCATATGCATTCAACCTATCACTAAGAAGTGTGTGGGGTATGAATGGTATGCATGCAAACGGTTCTAAAGCAACTGGTTTCAAATCAATGGTTGTGGCACAGTTTACTGGACTGTCACTACAAAAAGATGATAGAGCATTTGTAAGATATAACGCATCAACTGGAAACTATGATGTAGCAACCTCAGGAGATGGTGCACACTTAGATGGATTTGCTGAGTATAGAAAGGGATGGGGACATGAGCATATTAAGTGTTCTAATGACTCATTCATACAGGCAGTTTCTGTGTTCGCTGTTGGATACTTTGGTCATTTCACTGCTGAGAGTGGTGCTGACATGTCAATTACTAACTCCAACTCTAACTTTGGTAATACAGCGTTGAGAGCAGCAGGATTCAAAGCAAAAGCGTTCTCTAAAGATAAGGCGGGTGCATTAACACATATCATACCACCTAAAGCTTTAAATGTTATTTCTACAACTGCTACTGGTGCAAGTGGAGCAAACACAGTCACATTAGCAAATGATGGTAGTGTTAATGGTGTCATACAGGGTATGACTATTACAGGAACAAATATTGGTGTAGGAGCAACAGTCGGAAATATAAACGTAAGTACAAGAGTTCTTACACTTACAGTTTCAAATACTGGTGCAGTCAATGGAAACGTAATCTTTGGTGAAGAGACATCAATTAACTGGGTCAACATTGATATTCAAAGAACTAAAACAATCAACGCATCACTCGCAGGACAGGGTGGTACACCAGGTACAAGACTATATCTATATGGTTATACAGTACAAGCATCACCACCAACAACAAGAGTACAGGGTTTTGCAGTTGGAGCAAGACAAGACGGTACTGGAGCGAGTGCAATAGCAGATAAGATTAACTGTTTACTTGTAGCACAAGGTGCAACTGAAGCAACTACACAGTCTGCAAGCATATCACCTTATGGTCCTAGTGTATCAGGATTAGCAGCAGGAGTAGTTGGATCACCATTACAATATGATGCAAGCACATATACAATTAATGGTGTAGCAGGATCAGTCGGTGGATGGTATCTATCAGTTAGTTCAATTAACAATGCAATCTATACAACTTTATCTACTAATACTCAATACAATACAGTTAACTTTACACCAACTACATTCCTTAAGAGAATACCTGACCCAAGAGACTTACAAGATAGAACCTATCGTGTGAGATATGTAATTGATAAGGATAAAACTAACCCATTACCAAGAGATCCCCTCTCTGGTTATGTAATGCAACCATTGAATAGTGATACTACATCATTCAATTTACAAAGATGTTTCTACATCTATGATATTGAAATTGTACAACCATTTGTAAGAGGTACAGATGATGGTATATACTATCTAACTTTATTATGTGCATCTATCGCACCAACAACTTCTAACTTTAATGATAGAAAGTTCTCACAAAATGTGAACGAAGTATATCCTACATTTGATAGAGACAATCCAGTTGCTGATCCTACTGCTGCAACATCAGTAGCAGATAACGTGACTATTGGATTGGTAAACTCAACTGATGGTGCATCACCACCTGTTTTGGATCCTAAATTATCAATTACTAAGGAAGCATCTATTTTCTTACTAACAGATACAGGTTGGACACAACCAGGTACTACACCAAACTATGACTCAGTTAACAAGAGATTATCTAATATTGAACTGACTGCACGTGCAGGTGATGAAGAAACTAGAAAGATTAATATAAGAGAGAACAATGATGGAACAGTCGCACCAATCAACGTTGAGTTTAGACGACACTCTATTCTAAGATCAGGAAACCATACGTTTGAATACCTTGGTTTTGGTCCAGGTAACTATAGTACAGCGTTCCCTCAAACACAGGTCGAGACTCTATCACAAAACCAGATTAGATTTTCACAGTCGATTAAAGAAGAAGGAGGAGTATCTTTCTACTCAGGATTGAACTCAAATGGAGATCTATTCATTGGTAATCAGGTTATCAACCCAGTCACAGGTCAGATCACTAACGAAGACGTTGCACAGTTAAATGTTGTTGGTGAAGAGAACACAACTATTGAGACATTCTCTGAGTTAGTTCTTACAGATAAGATAACTGTTATTGGTGGAGCATCAAACCAGTTAGAATCTATCTTTGCAGGTCCTGTGACATTCCAAGGACAGACTACATTTACAAATAATATTTCTACTAAGAAACTTACATACTTCAACCAAGATGGTACTGTTATTAAACAGACTTTATTAGCACCAGAAAATGCAAGTGGACTACCAGATTTCTCTAATATTACAGGATATGATACACCTGCTGATGGAGATATAGTTTATAACATTAACTGGACACCAGGTAAATCATTAGGTTGGATATACTATGGTGCAGCATGGAAAGAGTTTGGACTAACAGACACAGGTGATATTAATATTTCTACAACTGGTAATGGACATATAGGTTTGGGTGAAGCACCTGATACAACTTATAGAGTCAAAGTTAATGGTTCAGTACGAATAGACGGAGACGTTGTTGGTACTGGTCGAGGTGTTGTAGGATCTGATAAGTATATTACTAAATCATACACAGGTGATGGTACTACTTTAACATTTGCAGTCACAACATATAGTGGAGGTATCAAACATTCTGATGATTCACTATTAGTATTCCTTAATGGTGTAGCACAGATTGCAGGAACTAACTACACAGTAGATACAAATGGTGCTAACGTTGTATTCTCATCTGGGGATGCACCATTATCAACGGACACAGTTCACATATTAGAACTACCTATCTAATCTCATGGCTATTTCAAGAATATCTGGTAATCAAATTTCCCAGACAACTATCGCTATCATCACAACACTGAAATTTTTGAATACCAATAGTATTCTAAAATTACCTGTAGGTACTACAGCTCAGAGACCTGCAGGTGTAGATGTAGGAACAATAAGATTTAACTCAACAAATGATTCTGCTGAAATATACAAGGCAGATGATGGAACTGGTAGTGCAGGTTGGGCAGCATTAGCAGGAGGAGGACCTTCACTAGGTACAGACAGTATAGTTCGTACAAACCCAACAACAATATCAGAAAATTTATCAATCGGACCATCAGCAGGTGCAGAGTTTGCAAATGGAATGAGTGCAGGACCTATAACAATAGCAAGTGGTTATACAGTCACCATTCAGACAGGCGGTGCATGGAGTGTTAGATAATGGGTCAACTAAACGTTGCAAATTTACAAGGTACGAGTAATTCTGGTTTTAAGATCACTCTTACCAGAGAATCTACTCTAGCTCATGAAGGAGACGTTAGATTTTTAACCTCACAGTCATATCAAGATTTACCTGTATATGGTTCAAAAAATTTTCTTGCCCATAAATTCTTTCCTTTAGATTTATTTACAGCAAATCCTAATGATGCTAATAATGTAGGATGGAATAGCGGTGTTAGATGTACATTAACTAGAGATACTGGAACAGCAGGTCCTACAGGTATAGGTGGAGTGCCATTAAAGATGGTCACTTCTGGTAATGATTCATATACAAATACATATAATTCAACAGCATATAACGTATGTTCTGCATCTCAAGGACAGGTGTGGACTTTTAGTGTGTATGCAAAAGCATCTGGAACTCAAAGTAATTGTGAGTTGTATCTGTTTGAGGCACCTGATAGTGGAGGTTATACAGTTGCACATAATACCGCTATTACTATACCAACAACATGGACAAGATTTTCAATAACAAGAACAATAAGTAGTGCGAGTACCACTAAACTTCAAGTTAGAGTTGGTGGTCCTGATAGTGGACATAACGGTGGAAGTATATGGTGGGTAGGAGCACAATTAGAACGAGCAGGAAGTGCATCAACATTTGCTGATGGTGGTTCTGATACTGCAAAAGAGGATTCTGCACATCAAAATGGCAGCGTACAATATAATGCTGAAACAGAAAATTTACGATTATATAAAGAAAATCAATGGGTAAACACAGCAGGAACTGCAAATACAGCAGGAGCAGTAGGTACTATTGGTACAGGTGGAGGATTTAGTGTAGCAGAGGGAGCAATAAACACAAATCATCAAGGAGTCACAGGAACAGAAAATCCAATATTGTTTGAAGGATTAAGATATAATGATGGTACAACTGGTGATGAGACTTTAGGTTCAACACCTAATACACGTTCATTCTTAGAGTATGTTTCATCAACAAGCAGTAATGACTTTGCATTTCATACAGGACATAGTAGTCCTGGTAATGTTGCTTGGCCACAGTATCTTGCAGTCAAAGTGACTGAGTGGGATTTTGGACAAGTGTTAAATAGAATCAGATGGTATAAACATGGAAACATGGTTGGTAATGTAAACGTTTGGGGATCTAATCAAGATGTTCATCGTGGAAATTTTACTCAAACAGCAAATCTTTGGACATTTCTTGCTAGACTTCACTTTGGTGGATCAGGTTCTGGTAGTGAAGGAGGACAAAGATCCGAAAGTTTTTCCAATTCAGTTGGTTATCGTTGGTATATGCTTGAAATGGTTGATATTAACTCGTCTGCACTTGCATATCCTTCAGTAGGAAGTCAAGGTGGATGGGCAGCATATCCATTAACATTTGATAAAACATAAACATGAGTCAATTAAACGTCAGTAATTTAGCAGGTATCGGAACAACACTTAATCAAGTTAGTGTGTCAACTGGACATAGCTTGGAGATTCAAGGTACTCTGAAGTTTAATCATACAGGTGCACATAGAGTTCCCACTGGTACAACTGCAGAAAGACCAACTACATCTTCTGCTAAATTAGGACAAATAAGATTTAATACTACAACTGGTTCATTTGAACTATATGCAAATGCTCAATGGGTAAGTATAGGAACTGCAGGTGCAGCAGGAAATACTGCAGGTAATTATAGTACACCTGCTAGAAATGGTAGAGAAGTAAAACAGGCAGGTAGACCCTCTGGTTATTATTGGATACAACCTGTAGGATATGATTCCCCAACATATTGTTATGTTGATTGTGATAATTATGATGGTGGATGGGTATGTGTTATGACTGCAGGAAGTTCAAGTACTAATCATTATGGAGTATATGAGGCAGACAATTTATATTCTCAAACAGTTGATGGTGTGACTGCACAATATGTTCCTGTATCAGGTAATTATTATAGTTCAACAAGTGGTAGAAAATACGCTGATACATTTATTCGTGATGTATGTTCAAGGACTAATGGTGGTGAAGAGACAATAAATGTAAGACTAGCAAAGAATAATACACAACCACCAGGCGGGGTATATGATACTTACAATGGTGGTACAGTAGCAAATGATGAGTGGAACTATGCTTCATTCATTAAATATCGTGGTGGTATTCAATATCATAGTGCGTTAAATACTGGTGGGGATGGTCGTCAAGGTGACAGACGAGAAGGAAACTTTAGAGTTTCTCATGTATATCCTTACAACTGGGAGCAACCTGGTGGATGGGAGAATATTAGATTATATGATAACAATTATAAAATATTTGATTATCACTCAAATCCATCTGGCAATCAGACATCTCGTTATAGTAATAATAGAGTTCTATGGGGTTATACTGGTAATACCTCTCAGGGAATCTATGGTGCAGGTCCTGCAAGTGGTCAAGGTCATCCAGGTTATTTCTTTGTAAGATGAGTCAAATTAAATTAGAACAATTAATTGCTAACTCGGATCATAATTTTGAGATCCGTATGGGACCTAGTGCTCATTTAAACATAAGAGGTGGTCTTGCTGCTGATCCTGACTCTGGATTAATATTACCAGTTGGAACTACAGGTCAAAGACCTACATCACCAGATGCAGGGCAAATAAGATATAATACTACACTAGGAACTGTAGAAGGTTATAATGGTAATACATGGGTAAACTTGATGAAAACTGCAGGATCAACTGCAGGTACTACAACTACTGATGTACCTCGCAAGGGTTTAATTATGTGGTTAGATGCTAATAATGAAAGATCATTAAAACCTCAAGCAAGTGACCAAGATGCAAACTACTGGTATGATTTAAGTGGAAACAATTTTCATACTACCATACCTACAGATAGATATGCTCAGGACAATATTAATGGTCAAGTTGTCAAATATATGGATTTTCGTGATAATGGTGCAGGTTGTGCTAAATTAGTTTCTCAGGGTAATTATACAGATACACCTTACTTTCCTCATTCTTCTGTTATCTTTTTCTTAAAATGGAGAACTGATAATAGTCAATGGAGAACACCATTGAGATCACGAGATAGTGACCATCATATTATTGTACAGGATGGTACAAGAAATCTTGGTATGTATGATAATGGTGGTAATGGTTTTAATGATACTGGATATGATATTGACCAGTTCCCTGACTGGGATAGTAAATTGAATATGTACACATGGAGATTCTCTTCATATGAATCTGGGCAATATTCTCCCAACTATCAGTGTTTCTTTCATGATGAAGCAAGTGCTCGTGCTACTATCAATAGTAGCAATAGTAGATTTGCAAGAGGATTCCATCACATAGGTGCATGGGGTGATGGTGATAGAAATCCTCATAGTTCATCACAAAATGCAGGTGGTATTGGTGTCTTTATGGTCTATAATAGGCATATTACACAGACAGAAAGAGCACAAATATATAATTACTACAAAGATACATTTGGTATCTGATAAATAATACGAAGGATAAAATTCTGAAATGTCACAATTAAACGTTGATAAAGTTGTTTCCCTGAGTGGCGGTGGTGGTACTGCTGAGTTTCAGTTGGTTTCCAATGGAAATTTTAATTTTGACGCAGGAACATTTTACATAGATTCGGGTAATAATCGAGTCGGTATTGGAACTACCTCACCAAGGGTAAGTCTCGATATTGCAAATACTGATGGTATGATAGTTCCTGTAGGAACTACAGTACAAAGACCAGGATCTGCAGTGGAAGGTATGTTCCGCTACAATAGTACCGATAGAACCTTTGAAGGGTACGCACATAATTCCACTACGAATGTCACAGAGTGGGGTCCGATAGCAGGAGCAGGTGGAATACCTGTACAAAGTACAAGTAGATATAGTGATGACTACTCAGTCAATGCTTCACTTAAATCTGATGGTACTAACGCATTTTGGTCACTAGATGGTACAGATACCGACTGGTCAATGGCAAGAATTTATACACATGGATATGTAGGAGGAGGATATAAATCAGGGTCACCTTGGAGTAATGTTAATAGAACAGTTCATGCTACTGATACATCAACTAACTTAGGAGATACACTAGACAGGTCTGGTGCATATATGTCAGGGTCATGGAGTGATAGGAGACATTTCTATCATTCAATGGAAAATACCTATAGAGGATCATCAACATATACCTCTGGTTTTAGTATGGTAAACGAAGCAGGAATCACTCATCAATCTGCATGGGATATGACAGTGAACAGAGGTTCTATGGGTTCATTCCAAGATCATCAACACGCAGGAGGATACTCTTACTTACATGGTGGTGGTAATGCAAGAACTGACGTATTCAATCTTAATACTGAGGTTATGAGAACTTCTGGGTTCCCACCTAATCAGAATGATGGTGGTGATGACCCAACATGGGGAGGACATGGTAGACTCATGGGATGGTGGAAGAGATCAGGTTCAAGAGCAGGATTTAGATGGGCAAATGAGTCATGGACATCATGGGATCATGGTCCTGGCGGTGACGGATGGAAGAAAATACTTCCTACTATGATAGGTCATATGTATGTTGGTACTGGTAATAACGCACAAAATGGTAATCAAAAGTGTGATGATACTACAGGCATACAGGTTAATGGTCTTGACTTTGGAAACATGGGTGAAGAGAACTTTGAAATGGGTATGAGAAAGGGATACTGTTTAGGAAACTACAATGGTTCTCAGAATAACAATACCTTTAAGGTGAACTATGCAACTGATTCATACAATAATCTTGGTGGATCATCACCCCCAACTGGTCATGATGGTATGAGTTCAGCACACTGTTCGTCCGCAAGTGCAATCTCTGGTACAACTACTGGTGGTTCAGTACAGTACAACTACGGTACAACAATTCCTAATTACTAATGGCAACGAATCCTGACATAATCGTCATTGACGAAGAAAAATATCCTCATATTACAACTGTAGGAACAAAACTTGGTGAAAACCTTGCTCTGGAATACTATTCTTTAGAGGATGAACAATTCCAGTATATACCACCTCATGTACACTATCTAAGGTTTGATCATACAACAGCAACCTATGGTATGAGACTATGGGGTGAGACCAGAAACATGAAATCTGAGTATGGTGTAGATGATGATGGTACAACTCTAAAAGAAAAGGTATTAGTAGACGCTACTATTAATACAAAGTATGTTAAACCTTTCATGACAGGGGTAATAACATTAAAGATTCAAGAGATATTTGAAGAGAGATACTCAGTACTACGTGACTCATGGTCATTTTTAGAAACAGAAACATGGGTAGATCAGTTATGTGAGGCAACCGCCTATATTGCTGATAATTCCTTTGAAACAAAACTGATACATAGATTAGCAGAGGTCAGAGGATTGACAACCGCAGACTTTGCTGCTATAGTGATTGAGAAGCAAGCAACATGGAAAACAAAAGTCTATGATCTTGCAGTTCAAGAACAAACATTGATAAACAAAGTAAAATCTGCTGCTAACGTGATGGAGATTCAAGTCTTCTTAGAAGATTACTTTGGTATAGCAATGACATCTCAACAATGCTTAGATTACGGAAGGTGCACACAGGATGACACAACAGGACTCATTTCAAGAAAAGAAACATTTAAGTACGGAATCCAGTTCTAAAGGACATAGAAAACCCAAGGTTTCTATTCCATTTGAAAAGACATTATCAGATATGAGAGATCTCAAGGAAGGTTGGGATTTGACTGAATTTGAGAAGGAATTAATTGACTGGACAGACTCACAGTTTTTCGGACAGACAGAATATCAAAACAAATATTTCGTAGTAAACTCACAAGTCACTCCTTGGCGACAAATGAGACAGGCAGTCATGGAAATACAGACTCGTCTTAATGCTGTACAGAAAGTAACTATACAATATAAACGTACATTAAATGATATTGAACGTACGAAGTCTGAAATGGCAGAGGAAGAAAATAAATTTTACAAGCAAGATAAAGAGTATGAGTTAGAACTTCTTTACATTGACCTACAAGTGTGGGATAATAAAATGCGTCAATCTAAACAAGAGATAGACGGTTTACTTAGAATCATTAAAGAGAAGTTAGGAAAAAAACCTGATGAAGATTATGATTTTGAAGAACTAAAAGAGACAGTATTAAACAAAGAGATCGAAGAGAAAGAAGAGCATAAGTATTGGATTGCAAGGATGGCAAAGCAATCTGCTCTTGATTTATTGACAACTGGTAGACTACAGGCAGGTAATCTTGATAGTATGTTAATGATGTCACCAGAAGATCAGGCAGCAGTGACTGATCTTGCATTAACATATTCTACTGCTATGAATATTAACATAGGTAAGTTAAAAGACGCAGCAGAGAAAAAGGTCGAGCATCTTATGAGTCCAGAACAAAAACCTCAAATGTTTGATACAACTGGTATATTAACTGATTATGCACACAACAATGTCACAGAAAGAACTCTTCAGTCTGCCGATAAACCCGAAGATAAGTCCTGAGGACACTGAGAACAAAATAATACCTGTTCTTAAGAAACATAGACATTTAATATACGATTTATATTTTACTACAAGGATGCCACC
>Ga0163179_10000492_pt1 | contig 28493 bp, 20 predicted proteins | sample AtlANTMetagenome_FD_109643 | JGI IMG/M metagenome (GOLD analysis project Ga0163179, IMG submission 109643) | Marine eukaryotic phytoplankton communities from the Atlantic Ocean - Atlantic ANT 2 Metagenome | ecosystem: Environmental > Aquatic > Marine > Oceanic | place: North Atlantic Ocean...
CAATTGGTGTTTTAGATATGTTTTGATACTACCGTCATAATGATACTCACGGAAGTATTGTAATGCTTCATCTACTCTATCGTCCAGTTGGTCATCATCAATATTGATTTCTATAACTGGCGCACCAAGAGCACGCTTGATGTATGACTTAAATGCGGTTTTTGAATTGGGTTCTGCCATAGTAGTATTTCCTCGTTACTACTATTTATAAGAATTATTCTTGGAAGTATGTCTTATTCTGTAGTCTGTCTAGTTTGTCGTCTATTCTGTCTAATTTACTCATTAATCTTTCTAATTCATCAGATAATTGTTCACGTGTTACATAATCTTTAGCCACCTCTTCACGTGTTTTATTAACTAGAATGTCAAGTCTTTTTTGTTCAGCAAGAACTGCTCGAACTAGAAACCCCAAAGGCGCTAGCACAAAGGTAAGTATTATATTCCATATGATATGGGCGTCTATTGCTAAGAGTGTTTCTTCCATATTGTTATTTATGGAATTAACGTATTGGATTGCCTCTTTCGTCTAAATTAAATACGAATTCATCATGGTTGTAATCCTCTTGGCTAAAGTCTTGCCCGAAATCACCATTACCCGAATTGAGTAAACTTCTCATACTCATGTTAAAGGATATACTATACCTTTCTTTATCTGTATAGTTAGGTTCAACCATATGCATAAGACCACTAGGAAACAGATGTATATCTCCAACTCTAGGCGCCAGTGCGAAACTAGTTCTCACTCTTTGATGATTTGGAAACTCCGCAACTACTTTTGGCATACTATCTATTGCTTCAAAATTTCCCTCGTCACCGTCTGCTTTAATATACAAAACTCCTGAATACCAACAACCATTATGTAAGTGTGGTCTATTCCATGAACCCTTTTCATTTATATTTGCCCATGAATTGCCAGCCTCCATACCTATCATTTGTGGTTGTATACCATGAAAAGGTAATACTTCGTCTGCGAAGAAACGACTGATACGGTTCATACATTTTTGAAAGACAGGACTAGACTCACAACCGTCTTTAGATTGCCACCCTGCTAGATGTTTTTGATTAGGTGCCATTGCGTTAGATACTTGTCTACCTTTAGGGTCACGTTTACGCATTGCGTCCATTTCTTCAACCAACATTTGGTTGTATTCTAAATCATAACCCTGTTGTTCACAAAGATTTGGGTCTAAAAAATTCCTATGAAACATGTACGTAGGAAACAATAATCTAACTGACATAATTAATCTCTATCTATTTTTTTCGACTCTGAACCGTCCCAATTCAAGTCTGTCAACTCTCTTTGTCTATCATTAAAGTCTTTTTTCAATTCACCTGTTGCATGGTCAACAGGACATTCTTTTAGTACAGCGTGGTCACTGTTTTCTATTTCAGGCGAGTCCTTGTATAATTTATTTTTACTAGTCCACATATATTTCCTATAAAATCCGCCAGGGATTTGGTTATCGGGTGTTCTTTCGTCACCTTCGACTCTACATAATTCTGAAACTCCTCTTTTATCACCATAGTTACTTGAGTGTGAGTTCATTTCTTCTAAGTAAGCGGTATCACTTTTATGACCATACGAAGCAACCCAACTTTCTCTCCTGAAAGGAACCACTTGAACTATTGGTGTATCTTTAGGAATAATAAAACTATGTTTAGCTAAAGGATACACTATGACTTGGGAATTATCAGTATTGTTATTAAACATATCTGTATCCATAATACCCTGCCACGTTCTAAAGTATTTATTCTGAAATAGAAATGGGTCGAGATAAAAAGCAGAATAGCCAGGCGGTGTAGTTACCATCCAAGAAACTCTAAACTTAAATGCGTCATGCGGTGTTTTATCACTACCGTCTCCTTGAATAAAGGAAAAGTTATCGTCCATTAATTGCGCTTTATGATGCGTTGGAGAAGAATACCTTGCCCAGTCAAAAGTATCCTCATTTGGTGGTGTATAAGTATTCCAATACCCACCAGTATCTTCTTCATGATATTCACACCAAATATCTCGTGACGTACAAATATAATAACCAGTTGCTAACCAATCGTGCATAGCAGGACATGCTCTTAACGTAACAGTAGGTGTTCCGTTTTGCACCCCATGAACCTTAGACTTTTTCCACCAATCAGGTAACATTTTTCCTGCAGGAATAGGTCTAAACACATTTTCATATGCTTCATTGTTATACGTATTAAATTCTATGGTAGGCATACTATACTCTAAATTCTTGAAGTTGGTCACCAACTTCTCTATAAAACCTTCTTGACTTATCTGTTTTTTCTCTTATCTGTTCTTCCCAAGATACTAATCTAACTTCTGTTCCACGTAAAACAACTGACCGTCTATCCATATATCTAGCAGAAGGGTGTGGTGCTTCAGCTCCATGTGATGTTCTTCCGTCAAACAGGAGTAATCTATTTGGTTTAAATTTAACCCTTCCTATTTCATGATTATCCATATCTTCTTGAATACCACCGTCAACTTGGTCTCCATAAAATCTTAAATCTCCACCCCATTTTGGATTCCAAAAAGTGTTTGTATACCAAAGTATAGACAAATTCCATTCTGCATCTGGCCGACAATCATTATGACAAGTTCCGTCTAACCCTTGTGTTTGAGAATTCAATCCCATATAATCAAAGTTTACCCACGTAAATCCAAAATCAGTTTCGCATTTTCTATTAAAGTAATGGGCAAAATATGTATCTTTCTTGTGAATATCCTGTCCGTCAGGCATTTTATCATCAGTATCGTCCATGTTGTTAAAGAATGTCCCGCCCCAAAAACTATGTTGAGGTAAACCTGTTTTACTATCTGAACCCACTTGATTTGTTTTCGACCACATATTACTATTAGTAATTTGTTTATCCCAAAAGCGGTGTAACTCTGGCGTTAAAAAATTGTCTACAACATGTACGGTTGCTTCTTCATGTACCCCAAAAGGAAAAGTATCCTTAGTTAGTTTAAAGGGTTTGTCATGATAGAGAATTCTCATATCTAAGTGAGTGCATTTGAGTCAAACGGTGTCGGTATAAGACTGATATACTCTTCGGTTCCTTTCAAATGGTCTTCTCTAGTCGCTTGGATTTCTTCTGTAACTTGAACAAGACACACGTATACAGAATCAGCATATTCTAATACACGTCTTGCGTCTGACCTAAATGGGTGATTTGACCCTTCACGTCCAGCATAAGTTGCATCGTAGATATCTCTAAACCTCTGAGTGTCAGCCATTTCACCAATAAGTTGTTGAGCATGACCATAAACGTCATCAACAATTTGATTGTTTAAAGAGACACCATGAGGTGGTTCAGAATTGTCAATATAGTTTTCAATTGAATCTCTGTCACTTCCCTCTAGTGGTTGTCTTTCTTGTTCGTCAAAAGATTTGCTATCATCATAATTCAGAATTTTAAATTCCTCTTTATCATAAATGACAACATCATATTCAAAACCAAGATTTGGTTTATCGACATTTTCAAATTGAAACCTTAAACCATTAGGTTTCGTAATGTGAAGATTATTATCTTCGGTAAAAATAAAAGCATTCATAATATATTTCCTCTAAATTATTTATCGCAGAAGTTTTCATATACGTTTAGGTGTTTAATTTCACTAGTATCCATGTCTGCTATCCATGGGCCACCTCTAGTATAATGTACTGCGTGATACCTTTTTTCATCGTCTGACATACCCTCTGTTAGAATATACTTATCGGGTATTCTATCAATAGAGTCAGTCCATTCAAACTGGTGAAGGTATTGACCAGTTGCTGTATTAATAACTTCGGGTGTTAACTTCTTACAATCTGCATGTGCGTTATTGAATATCATAAGACTAGACCAAAGTTTTTTAGGATACATAATGTTCTTTTCCCCACCCATTTTCACTTTAGACATTTTTTCAAGCTCGTAATCATACTGAACACAAGCGACAGCATTATCAGGGTGGAGAAAATAGAACATTTCCCAAAACGGTTGTTTCCATATAAAATCATTATCTATGAACATGCTAAATCCTTCATAGTTTTCTAGATATGGAATTAAGAATCTACTATATGTAAATTCGGTAGATTGATTTGCGTATTCCCTAGTATACTCAGGGATACTTGCCTTGTCTAGTAATTTAAACTCAGGAGTAAAACAAAAGTTTTCTTCTCTAACTCTTTTCTTAAATGCCTGTAAATGAGATTCTATTTGCACTTTATGAATATCATTATGTCTTGAATCATAACCAATATAGACATTAAGTGGTTTTCCTTTAGATAACTGCATAACCCTTTTAGAAAAATTAACTACTTCATTTCTCCATTCGTAATCTTCTTTTTGTCCTTGCATACCATGACATTGTATTTCTATGTTAGTATATGAATAATTAACAGCAAGGTCTGTTGGTCTTGTTGCCAAAAATTGTGGTCTAGCGAATATTTCTAACCACTCATCCATCTCTAAAGGTTCTATCCAATCGAAAGCATTAAATGCGTCCCAAACAATCATTTCCATAGACTCATCATCTAGTGCACCAAATACTCCTTGTCTTACGGAGCCAGGGTGGATATGAAGTCCATAATATTTACTATCACCTTCCACTTTAGATATTACACCTTGAATAGGTTGGTTTAATCCGTTCTCCTTAATATCATGAAGTAACCAGTGTCCCTTACAACCATGATAAAAAGACGAACCTATATCATCAAATCCTTTTTCTTTATCAATCCCGCCGGCGGAATTTCCCTCACTATCCATTCTTCCCATGTTCATACCACCAGTATAATAATCAGGTACGTATTTTAAATATGTTGATGCTTGGTGGTCTAGTGAAAAATTTTCTAAACGAATGAAACCGCTTTCTTTTATATCTTTCCAAGTTACTTTTTTGACGTGTGGACAATAACGATTTTCTAAGAGATATTTTACTATTCTATAAGTATCACAATCTTTCTGTAAAGAACCGTCTTCATCAATTTTTATATTGCCGACATGATGTCCAGCGGAATATAAAACTTGTTTCCTTACATTAGGGACTGTCCAGTCAAGACGTAGGGGTTCAAATTTGAGTATCGAATCAATATTTTCCATAATATAATTTACTAGTTTGTTCTAGTATTTAGTGGTTATGTAATAGGTGTTGCTGGCCACTGTTGTTGTAATACACCGTCCCACCTCTGAACAGGTGTCTGATAGTTCTGCTGGAACGGATAAGGGTTTTGATAGTTCTGCTGGAACGGATAAGGATTCTGATACGCTTGTTGAAACGGATAAGGATTCTGATAGTTCTGCTGGAACGGATAAGGGTTCTGATAGTTCTGTTGGAACGGATAAGGGTTCTGATAGTTCTGCTGATACGGATAAGGTTGTTGTGCCTGATACGTACTAGGTTGTCTCGCCTGATATGTAAATGGTTGTTGAGCATTAGCAGGATATGTAAATGGATATCTTGTTGGTGCTTGATATGTAAATGGTTGTCTAGCATTTGCAGGGTAAGTGCCTGGCCCTCTAGCGTTAGCAGGATATGTAAATGGATATCTTGCTTGATATGTAAATGGTTGTCGAGCATTAGCAGGATATGTAAACGGATATCTTGTCGGTGCCTGATAAGTAAATGGGAATCTTGCCTGATACGTAAACGGTTGTCTTGCGTTAGCAGGGTAAGTAAATGGATACCTTGTTGGCGCCTGATAAGTAGTTGGTGCCTGATAAGTGAATGGGCTTCGAGCACTATTAGGTTGTCTCGCAGGTGCCTGATAAGTTACTGGAATTCTATGAGCTAGAGGCGTACCTTTAATTTGAATCTGCAATGGTTGTTGACGATTTGCAGGATATGTAAATGGGCTTCGAGCACTATTAGGTTGTCTTGCGTTTGCAGGGTATGTCGTATTCGCTGGATATGTTGTATTACCCCTTGCGTTTGCTTGATACGTAAACGGACTTCTTGCGTTAGCAGGATATGTTCCCCTAGCATTTGCAGGATATGTTGTATTACCTCTAGCGTTTGCTTGATACGTGAATGGACTTCTTGCGTTAGCAGGATATCTTCCCCTTGCGTTAGCTTGATACGTGAATGGGAACCTATAATTCGCTTGATAAGTAAATGGTTGTTGAGCATTAGCAGGATATGTTGTATTACCCCTTGCATTATTCTGATACGTACTAGGTTGTCTTGCGTTAGCAGGATAAGGAGCCTGTGCGTTAGCAGGATAAGGTCTTTGTCCTGTTACAGCTCTTTGTGCCTGTAATCTACCAGTTGCAGGTCTTTGTGCCTGTAGTTGTCCAGTGACAGCTGCTTGTGCTTGTAATCTACCAGTTGCAGGTCTTACTGCAGGCGTTGTTCCAGTAGCAGGTCTCTGTGCCTGTAGTTGTCCAGTAGCTGGTCTTGTTGCAGGTTTTTGAGTTGCTTCTTGTCCGCTGGCGTTGTTCCACCCATCAGGAGTTTTAATGTAGATTTGCTCTACCGCATTCCAACCTGTCGGAGTTTTAACCCAAGCACCTTGAGTTGCATTCCAACCTGTAGGCGTTTTAACCTTCTGATTGCCAGTTGCCATAATTATCCTGTTACTCTATTAAGAGTATAAAATCCATAAGTCACCCACCGCACCGTCTCCACCACTTGGAGCGGAAGTCGATTGATATATGTTCCTTGACACACCACCAGCATTTGTTGCATTTGTAATTGTGTGCGCTCCACTAGCAATTGTTCCAACTGAAATATTTGGAGTACCTGCTAATCCTGTTGCAGTACCTGTTAAAGTTGCAGTAACACCAGTAGTTGTTAACATTCCTGTACTAGGATTGTATGTTAAACCTGTATCCGATTCTGCACCTTGAGAACCAGTTGCACCGTCTACGAATACTGGATATACTGTTTCGTTTGTACTATTATTTGCTGTTACAGTGAAGTTGTCTGCTGTACCAGTTGTATCTTGGTTGAGGGTTCCAACCACAAAGTCTAATGTTCCATCACCGTCTTCGTATGTTACTGTAATACCTGTTTCAGTATTTGAACCAACCATTCCACCGACTGTGTCTTGGATAACCTCTGCTAATGCAGTTCCGTCTACAGTAATTGCATCTGCTTCAAGAGTTCCGTCTATGTCTGCGTTTCCTGAAATGTCTAGTGAACTAAATGTACCAACACCTGCAGTAAAGTTAGCTACTGTATGTGTTAGGTTACCTGTAGATGCACCTGTAAAAGAACCTGTTCCTATAGTAACAACGTCTGCACTTTCGTCCCAACCAATAAATACGTTGTCTGAATCTCCCCTCTCAATAACAAAACCTGCGTCATTTGCTGGGGAACCTGTTGTTCCGTTTCCTAATTCTATCAATGCATCTTCGATAGTTGTGTTTGTTGAAGATACAGTTGTTGTTGTTCCGTTAACCGTAAAGTTACCTGTAACTACCACATTTCCTGTTGCAGCTACATCTGCAAATGTTACGTTACTAGATGTTGATACCGCTTGTCCAATTGAAACTGCTGTACCTGAAACTGAAACACCAGTTCCTGCTGTTAATGTAGTTACGTTTGCACTTCCGTCAAAAGATACTCCATTGATTGTTCTTGCGTTTGCAAGTGTTGTAGCTGTTGTTGCATTACCACTTAATGCACCTGTAAATTGTGTTGATGTTAATACACCTGAACTTGGATTATATGTTAAACCTGTGTCTGATTCTGCACCTTGAGAACCAGTTGCGCCATCAACAAATAGAGGGTATACTGTTTCGTCTGTACTGTTATTAGCGGTAACTGTAATATTATCGGCAGTACCTGTAGTGTCTTGGTTTAGTGTACCTACTACAAGGTCTATAGTTCCATCGCCGTCTTCATAAGTTGCGGTAATTCCTGTTTCAGTATTACCTGTAAACATTGCACCAGCAATGTCTTGAATTTCTTCTGTAGTCTTACCAGTTGAAGATATTGTAATTGTGTCAGCTGCGTCATCATAGGTTACAGTTGTTGAACCTGAACCTGACATTATCGCACCTATTTTATCTGCAACTCTTTCATCTGTGTAATATAGATTACTTGAACCTTCTGATAATGCGTCCGTGTTTGCAAGTACCGTTCCACCTAATGCAGTAGCAGAACCAGCGATTGTTATACTTGAGTTTGCAAGTTTAGAGTTTGCAATAGAACCTGCTAACATGGCATTTGTAACACCACTTGCTTTTACTCTTAATGCGTCTGAGTCTGTTTCTATTGAACTATCATCTACACCGACTGCGAGAACACCACTTGAAGCTGCAAGTCCGTCACCTGCAATTCCAGTAACTATATCTGCGATTGATTCTTTCTTTGAAGAACTGTCTCCAGCGTCTATGATTGGAACTAAATCGTTTGCAACGTCTACTGTTGCAGCTGTTAATTCGTTTAAATCTAATGCGAGTGTTAGTGCACCTGATGTACCACCACCTGATAAACCGTCTCCAGCAGCAACAGATTCTATATCACCAGCGTCATTTGTAAATGAGATAACACCAGTTGAAGAGTTATAAGATAAATCCCCACCTGCTGATATAGCAGCTCTTGCTCTTGCAGTTGTATGATAAAGATTACTAGAACCTTCTCCTAAATCGTCTGTATCAAAGTGAGCAATTGAGTCTGTTGCAAAAACACCACTTGTAGCGGATATACCAGTTCCTGCCTGTGCAGTAGCTATATCTGCGAGTGATTCTTTTTTGGGGGTATTACTATCTGAAGCGTCTATAAGAGCAACACTATCGTTACCTAAATCGACAGCTGCAGCTGTTAGTTCGTTTAGGTCTAGTGTAACTGTTACGTCTCCACTTGAACCACCGCCTGAAAGACCATTACCAGCAGTTACGCCAGTCACGTCTCCAACTTGTCCGTTGATTGTTAATGTGTTAGCAGCGTCATCATATGATAATGATACGCCTGTTCCTGCTGTTAGGAGTGTGTTAACTCTATCGTCAACTTTTTCGTTGAAATCACTTCCTAGTGCAGCTGATTGGACAAGACCTGAACTATTTACTACTTCCGTAGAACCTACTGTCAGTCCGTTTTTTACTATGAAATTTTTTGCAGCCACGCTGTTCGCCTCCGTTTACTGTTCACTATCCCAGTTCACAGCATTATTTAAAATGTCTGCTGTTATTTATAAGAAAGAGGTCTTTGGAAATTAAGATTCTACTAATTGTCTATCAAATTTAAATACTGTAGAGGTTGTTGACGCTGGAGTTATAAGAAGTCTTGCATCTGAACCACTAATATCAGCGGCAAATGTTGCTAAAGCAGACCCTGACATTATTTCACCATACTCTAGAATGTCTGCAGTTGTTCCATTATGAGATATTACTATCTCTGTAGAATGATAATGACTACCCTGAGTAACAGATACGATATATCTTGCTGTTGTATATGTTCCATGTGCGAATGTATCTAAAGCTACTTGAGTTGTCGCAGTAGTAGTTGTAGAACCCGACTTTCGTCTAGAAGAAACTATCTCTTTACTTACTACGATATCATCATTAGTCGCATCATAATAGATATGTCTAGATATTTCTGCAAGTTTAAATGCTAATGATTTTGCCATATTAGTTTCCTCTCTTCGTTACGTTCCAAACAAATGTTGTGTTTGTATTGACAGGTGTCACTAATACACGTTGCATTGAACTCGCAACGTCTGTAGCGATTGAGAACAATGAAGCATTTGTAATTACATCACCGTATTGTGAAAAGTAACTATTGGTTCCGTCTGTTGATAGGACAAGTTCACACGCATGAGTTCCAGCAGAAGCATGAGTCGCTGTAATAGTATATTTCAATCCGTCATGTCCTGTTGAATTTGAATCCATTACCTGTTGTGAAGTTGTTGTAGCTGCTAATGTACCGTCTTTATAAGCAGGTAATCTCATATAAGTCATATAAAAAGTAGTGTTAGTATTAGTGGGTGTTGCCCTCAATAAAGTTTCACCACTAGATAGAGTTGTACTCAAAGTAAACAATGAACTATTTGTAATAACATCTGCATATTGGGATATGTAAGAGGTAGTTCCGTCATTCGCTAACAAGATTTCACATGAATGAGTTCCAGCAGAAGCATGAGTCGCTGTTAAAGAAACTCTCATTCCTTTTGCGGTTTTTGTTAGAATAGTTTGGTTTGCGTTAGTTGTTGTTAATGCAGAAGAACTTGATTCAAGTAACACTGTATTCTTTGGTGTTTTAACAACCACAACATCACCTGACTCACCATTTGCTTGAAGGGTTACTACAGATGAACTAGTAGTTGCGTAGTCAATACCACCGTCTTGTAACAATACACCATTTAAGTAAACTGCTTCCTTTCCAACTTCGTATGATAATGCCGCCCCGTCATCATCATTACCTGATATTGTAGTTGTAGTTCCTGTTAGTGTAAAGGTAAATGAGTTTCCAGTTCCGTAACTTCCGCCACCACTTTGGTCTGCCCACGACAAAGCGCCCGACCCATCGGTTACTATAACTTGGTCTGCTGTGCCATCTGCTGTTGGAAAGGTGATTGCGTCATTAATAGTGAATGATGCGGGATTTGACCCTACTTCAACAATGGCAGCCGAACCGTCATTCTTCTCAGTGTAAAACCTACCGTGGTAAGTATTAACTGCTAACTCTCCCAAACTTAAGTCTGAGACCGTTGGAACAGCGTTCTGAGTCGATGACTTCTTGAACGTTATGACTGTTGCCATGTATTACCCTATTTTAATAATTAAAATGAACCACCGTCTACTGCTGTAAGGGATACTGCACCACTTGATACGGTAAACTCACTTGCATTAAATGAAGCTATACCTTTGTTACTTGTGCTTGCATCTTCTCCAGCGATTGTTATACTACCACCAGCATTTGTTACATCGATACCTTCACCTGCAGTTAATGTAGCAGCTGCAAAATCACCATTTGAAGTATGACCAATTAATAGTTGACCATCTGTTGGTGCTGAACCGTCAACACTAGTGATTGAACCTGCTAGGTGTAATCCACCAATATCTAAGTTACCTTTTGTACCTGAAAATACTTCGGACGTATTTGTTGCATCAGGAATAAATGTAAATTTACTCGTTGAATCATCAAATCCGAAGAATCCTACTTTAGCAGCTGAACCATTGTGATATCTAAACTCTAGACCTCTGTCTTTATTATCGTCAGAGCCAGGAGCAGTATCACCACCAATCGTAAAGATTGGGTCATCTACTGTTGTAGTTGTACTATTAACTGTAGTTGTAGTTCCATTAACCGTGAAGTTACCTGTAACTGTTAGATTACCACTGACTGTTGGGTTTGCTACCAATCCAACTGTAACTGTTTGACCACTTACTGCTGTATCAATTTCGTTTGATGTACCAGCAATGGTTAATGATTGCGAATCTAAATCGACTGCACCAGTACCTGAATCGCCAGCGACATCTAAGTCCTGAGAAGTTATGTTACTATCCACATAATCCTTAACAGCAGCTGCTGTTGGGAATCCTGTGTCTGCATCATTACTTGCAATACCTTCCGATTCAGTAATAATTACTGCGTCTGCAATTTTTGCTAAAGTAATCGCATCATTTGCTATTGTTATTACACCAGTGTCCGCCATAGTAGCGTCACCTGACATGATATTGTCAATCCATTTGGACGTACCAGTATCATATAACAGCATTGAACCGTCTGCTACTGATGTTAGGTTTGTATCCGTTGCGCCGTCTATTGTTGAAGTTACTGTTCTCCAACCCCATTGACCTGAACCATCGGTTTCTAATACCTGATTAGCAGTACCATCTGCTGAAGGCATAGTCCATGTTACATTTGAACCGATTGTATCGGGAGCTTTTATTGCAACAAAATTTGAACCGTTATCAGAATCTTCTCTTAATTGTATACTTGCACCAGCAGTTGCACCATTACCAACAATTATATTTGCTGGGGTAGGTGTAGAACCTTTAATAATATCTGTAAAATATTTACCACCGATTTCGTGTATAACAGGGTTTGCACTTGAATCTACAGATTCAATATACAATTTAGAGGAAGCACCGTCATTGGAACGGTCTTCGACATACGCCAACTCAGCTTCTGATAAGTTGGAAGTAGTAGGGGCAGTTGCGCCAGTAGTTCGTTTAATTTGAATAACTGTTGCCATTTATTTTTTCCTCGTATATTCTGTTAGTCTATTTCCCACATTGGGTGTTCCATGATAAACCTATCCACTCACAATGTGGGTCGGAACTCACTGGTTGTTCCCTTGATGTGTCGTAATACTATTTATACGATTAGAAAGTGCCACCGTCAATAGTTGTTACTATTGAACCGACATTGGTTTCAGTTACCCATTTATCAGTAGATGCGTTGTATTTTAATACTCCGCCGTCTGTTTCTGTAGCGTTTACGTCCGAAAGTTCCTGAATGGATTTCGTGGCTAGATTAACGTCTGTAGCACCAACTTTCATAGTTGCTACTTTAATATTTCCTGTTCCTCTTAACTGTCCTTTAATTGCCATATTACCTCGTTACGCTAGGTGTTACTATTGCTTGTCCTTCTACAACTCGACTTTTAGTACCTGAACCGTCTGTTATTGTTAAGTCATAAACGTATCTTCCTGACTCTATAGCAGCTGTTACTGTATCAGTTAATGTCATTGTAACCGTACCACCAGTACCATTGTTAGCAGTTGTGAAAGTTGCGGTTGCACTGGAAGAACCATAGGTTTTTCTTATTTGTGCATTGTGCGTGTAACCTGTGAGGTTAAGAGTCGCCCCTTCAGCATCAGTACAATCTACCTGTACTGTAAAGTCAGTCCCTTGGTCTATGTATATGTTTGATATAGCTGCCATACTGTTATTTATGCTTTATTGAACTGAGCAGTAGGGACAGCTTGGTGATTTTTTTCTACTGTTCCTTGATTATTAAAGTAAACTTCTTGCATTTTCTTTAATACTCCACCGTCATTAATGTAAACACCTTTAACTTTTGCAACTGAACCGATACTTCTAGTAGTTGAATAATCTTGTTGATAATTGTAATTCGCTTGATAATTCTGTTGGAACGGATACGGTTGAATCGAATTAGCAGGATACGTAAATGGATACCTTGCCTGATGTTGATAAGGTGTTTGTCCAGTTGCATTAGCAGGGTATGGAAATCTATATGCCTGTTGGAACGAATAAAAAGAAGGGGTTCTTCCTAACGTATGATAAGGTTGTTGTATTCTTCCCTGTGCTGTATAAGAAACCTGTCCTCTTGCATTAGCAGGATATCTTCCTCGTGCTTGATAGTTTGTTTGCGCCCTAGTTGGGTGTTGATAAGTAACTTGATAAGGTTGTTGTCCTCTAGCAGGATAAGGATATTGTGTTCGTCCTGTAACATTAAACTGGTAAGGTTGTTGCGCTACTGCTGTTTGAGTATTAGCAGGATAAGGTTGTTGTGCTCTATTATTAACTGGTGTACGATTGGTTGTCGAACCAATGATAGGAATTCTTCCCTGAAACTGAATAACTGGTTCGTTCAAATCAAGTGGTGATCTATAGATATAAGGCGTAGTCGCTGGTTGCTGTGCCTGAGCAGATTGTGGTGTTTGAGTTCTTGCCTGATATGTAAACGGGCCTTGTGTAGGTCTTGTGCCTGGCGTTCTTACTTCTTGAACTTTGTGGTCAAAAGTCAGGAACTGGTATATCTGTTGGAACGTACCTGTAGTGTTTGCAGGATACGGTTGTTGTGTTCTTGAAATTACCTGAGCTCTTGCCTGATATGTAGATGGGTTTCTGCCTGGCCTTCTTCCTGTTGAAGTATACGGATAAGGCGTTTGTCCTCTCGCTTGATAAGAAACTTGAGTTCTTCCAACTTTCTGAGCAGTATTTTGTACACTATATTGAGTCTGAGCAGGATACGGATATCTTGCCTGATATGTAAATGGATATTGAGTCCTAGCAGGATACTGATACGGAAGTTGAGCACGTGCAATATACGGATACACTGCTTGAATTGCCCCTTGAGTAGGTCTAGTTCCTGAACCCTGTGCTTGATACGTAAACGGATATGTTGCTTGAGCAACAACAGGTGTTCGTCCTCTTGCGTTTGCTTGGTACGTAGAAGGACTTCCACCAACTGCAGGTCTTGTAGCAGGCGTTGTTCCACTTGCAGGTCTTTGACCTTGATAAGTTTGCTGGAAAGTGCCTGTTGGGCCTAGCTGTTGGGTTGGACTAGTCGGAGCATTCTTAAGATTTATATAAATTTCGTCTGCCATTACACATCACTCATTACACCACAAACCATAAATGTCCATCAGCAGTTGAACCTACTCCTGTCGGTGCAGAACTAGTAACTGTGAAGTCTAATGCAACATCATCAGCATTGGTCTTTATTCCTTTTCCTTGTCCGACTGCGATAGTATTTTCTCCTGTAGCTTCACTGGTAGCGGTTAAACCATTACCACTTTCTATATCACTATGTATGGTAAGTGTATTAGCAACATCATTATATACTAAGTCAATTCCGTTTCCGCCTTTCAAACCTTCGGAGGCATTATCAGTACCACTAAGGAAATCTAAAACATCTTCGTCACTGTATTGTGCTACACCTGTAATTTGTAATGTATTACCTGCATCATCATAAGTTAAACTGATACCTGTCCCAGCAGTAAGTAATGCATTAACTCTATCATCTACTCTTTCATTTGTGAAGTATAGATTAGATGAACCCTCTGCGACATTATCTGAATTATCTTTATCCATAGGTTCCCAACGACTGTTGGAGTTAACCCATTGTAAAACCTGTCCGTCATTTGGAGTTGCGTTATGTACATTAGCTAAAGCGTCAATGTCATGATTAGCAAGACTACTTACCGTACCTGTAACGGTAGCAGTAACACCAGTAGTTGTTAACATTCCTGTTGAAGGATTATACGTTAATCCTGTATCTGTTTCAATACCTTGTGAACCAGTTGCACCATCAACAAAAGTTAAAAAAGTAGTTTCGTTTGTCGAGTTATTTGCAACTGCAGTAACGTTTGTTGCGTCACTAGCTAATGTCGCTGTAGAAGCATTACCTGTCAATGCTCCAACAAAGTTTGTTGAAGTTATACTTGTCCACCCAGTACCATTACCGCCTGTAAATGTTCCTGTTCCGTCTGTTATTGTTGGTGCGGTTAATGTATGACCAGTATCAACACTAAAGTTTCCGTCAACCTTTGTGACACCAACTAATTGAATATTAACACCTGAATCTAATGTAGTTTCAGCAGCTCCGTCTCCACCAACATTAGAGGCATTTAATATAACACCATTACTATTATGGTTGAAAATTGTATTGTTTGCAGTTTCTGTAAATAAAGAACTACCACCTACACCACCACCTTGTACTGTCAAGAATGAACCAGTGAAAGCGTGTATTGCTATTTTATCGTTTGCACTTGCACCCGAAGTTAAAGTAACTTGATTATATGTAGCGTCTGACTGTAATCCTGTTATAGTATAGTCATCACCAACTCTTAACAATGCACCGTTTTTGTATACTTGTATTCTATTTTGTCTGAATGATAAGGAATTACTAAATGCATCTGCTCCAGTAAATGCAGTTTGTGACGCAGTTGCAGTATAAAGAAATTCTTGGTAAAAGAAAGATTTATCTTCGACACTATTAATAGCATCGATTATATTACCTCTAAGGTCTGTTCTTAAGCCAGAGATATCTCCGAAATCCTGTGCGAGTTCGTTATAACGAGTTCTAAAATTCTCTACTGTACTAAATTGGTCAACTGTTTTTGCCATTTGTTCTCTCTAATATTTCACCCAATAGTTGTTTAATATCACTTACATCATTCTTTAACGTATTTATTTCATCTCTCTGTATTTGAAAGACTCTCTTTCGTCTAATAGCTGCATGATATCCTTCGACATCATTATTAATAATTGCACCTGAACTTTCTTCTCTTACTAGAAACGAGTGTCCCTCTACCTTTGCAAATTTACTCATACAATTACGTTGCAAGTGCAATCGCCCTCAAGTTACTTACTACTGGTATTTTAGACGTACTAGTAGATTGTCCTACAATCTTAATTGCGAATGCTGAAAACTCTGCGAGTCCTTCTACTGTATAATTATGTTCTTTAAAGTTTCTAGAATCAACTTGTACTGCTACATCAGGCGCACCAGTTGTATTAAAGTATTTCCAACCTAGGTCATCGAATGGAGTTGAGTTATCGTTTTCTAATGTTTTATACATAAGTTTCAACTCTGTGTTATTAGGTTTAAAACCGTCTAACATTACCTTTATAGCGGTGCCAGGCGTAGCAAGAGAGACTTTCTTGGTGCAGTATACAAATGCATTGTTATCGCCTTCAGGCTCCGTAGAATCAACGTGTACGAGTCCTGTAGGTACGTCTGAACTACTATCTATATTATTAATCCTGTTCATGATTCCAAGCGCACCCAATGAAGATAAATCTATTACTGGTGATAAGTTCCTTCTTGGTGTATACATCTGTATTTCCGCTGTGAAGGACTTGGTACTTGACATTTTATTCGTTTCATTAATTGGTGAAGCAACAATCGCTGGCATGTCTAAGAAGTGGTTATCATTTAATGTGATAAATTCTGAGGTAGTTGCTTTAGTATATGCAGTTCCACCAACACCTTCTGGCGATTTCATTGCAGTTGTTCTGATATTAGCATTCATTTGAGTACCTTTAACTTGAATACTTGGTATCATTGTATGAATTGAATCGAAATAATAATTTCTCTGTGCGGTAACATTATTACCACCACTTTGTGTACTTGATAATGCAGTATATCCTGATTTGAGGTCTGTACTCGACAAGTCAGGTATCACTGTATAACTATCGATATCTATATTTGCGACAGCAGTATATGTTCCATTAATACAGGATACTGGTACACCACCAATGGTATTATCTACAGTATCAATATCTACTACTAATGTGTTTGTTGCACTACCATAGTTTGTTACTGTGACTGTATCACTGGTTGAATATCCAAAGCCTGGATTTGAAATTTTAACTGAACTCACAGCACTTGAAGCAATAGTAATGTCTAACGTACAACCTGTTCCAGTTCCACTAGAAGTTGTTGCAAGATTAGAGTAAGTTCCGTTTGCTGGTAGAGACCCAGTTGAAGTCATAGTGCCTTCTGCCTCTATGTTTATTATTGCACCAGTAGCGTCACCTGTTACACCTGCTATTACAGCACTAGAACCAGTATCATACAGACCGTGTCCATATGAATATACTCTTACATAATCTGTTCCAGCGAATGATTCTATTGGATTGTTTTGTAATTCTGCAACTGGTAATGCTTTATTGTTAAATTTAATTGCAGGTATCTTAGTATTGTCAAATCGAGCATACTTAAGATGGAACTTAAGGTCATCTGTTTGTTCTGCAGTCCATGTTGACGCATTCTGCGACATGAATAATGAACCTGCATATGGTTGTCCTGAAATTGTTTGTCCAGTAACTAAATCTGTTTCTCCCATTCTTGAAATGAATGCTTCGTATTTGTTAGAGTTTGAAAGAGCAACAAAACAATACTCTTGGTTTTCTTCTAAGAATACTGGACTTGGTAATGTGAATGTTGTTGCGACAGAACCGTCCTGTGAAATATTAACGTCTGCAGGATTCTTAGATACTTGTGAGAATGGAAGTATTATTTGGCCAGGGTATCCATTAACCATGTTCCTAATTTCTACAGATACTGGCAAACTTTCGTCTTTTGTTTTAAAGTAAAGGTCAATTTCTGTGATGAACATACCACCAGTCTTATCAACCAAGAATGACTGTGCTAATGGGTCAAACCAACCAAGGAACCTAAAGTCCAACATTGTAAGGTCAAAATCAGTATCTATAGGTAGTTCAAAGTCCGTACCTTCGATTGGGAAGTCTGTTGGGTCAGGGTCACCAGTTCCAGTATTGCCAGTAGGCGGTTCTTGAGCTCCACCTGCGTCACTACCATCGTCTATAACTGGCGGGTCAGTATCCGTGTCCGTGGAGTTCATTACCTCACCACGTCTTGCTATCTCTCGGTTTGATGAAGTAGACTGTATTACAGTTCTACCATTTCTTGTTGAAGTTATTTCTGTCTGATTAGTTTGTAGTAATCCCTGTGCACTAAATTCTGTAAACCCACCTGATGAAGGATTCGATTCATTAAAGAAACTAGAAGTAAGTTTTAATTCTCTTTGTCCTGTAGCAAATCTATCAGTACCGTTATTAGGTAATTCAAAAACTGCTCTTAGTCTTCCATTTCCATCTGTTTTAATTCCCGAAGTAACAGTTGTTCCACCGTCCTGTGAGTAATCTGCAGTCAACGGTCTTGTAAACTGATTTACATTTTCTTGGTCAAAGAAAACATAATGGAAGGTATCAGGTTTTAAGTTAACTGCTTCAATTGATATGTTCTGTGCACGAATCCATGGAATAACAGATACACTTACAACCCTATCGTTTCTACTTTCTACGAAATCTTCTACTACATTTGTTCTAATACCATTTCTACTTTGTGTTTCAGGTGTACTTGTAATTTCTCTTGTAGTTTCTTGGCCAGGTTGCCATGTACCACCTTGAGCGGGGTCTCCATTCCAAGAACCACTGGTAGATGAAACTACTTCTTCACTTGTTGTTACTGGTTCTCCAACCCATGTTGTTTGCCATGAGTTCCATACAGTTCCTAAGTCATTACTTTCGGCTACTAGAGCGTCAAAGTTACCTTCTCTGTTTATTCTTACTTCGGGTAACTGTGTTTGGTCTTGCCATATATCAGTAGCAGGAGTTAAGTCAACACTTCCAATAAATGCAAATACGTGATATGGGTTGACATTCATTGCCCTTGACGCTTTATTCTGATTTACATATGTCGTTGTTGTATATGGTATTGTAATTAAGTCACCAGTCTGTTGATAGTTTGTACTATTGACTGAGTCTAACTCTATATCAAAAAAGTTTTGAAAGTTCATAGGTCTTAAGTGACCATTTTTTGCATCGATACTACATTTATAATCAGGGTGAACAACGTCTCCAACAGCATGACCTTTAAATGAATCTACAACGAAACCTGATTTAAATCTATCAAGTCCGTCTCCGTCTTGGAATTGCATTGTCTGTGTATCTCTTTCTAATAGAGATAATGTTGTTAATCTTTCTAAGTTTGCAACTCTATTTTGTATCTTACCAATGTCTTTCATCGTATATCTACGATGGTCTATACTCTTTAATTTAACTTTCTTTAGGTCTGCTGTGTAAGGCGGTACGACTACCTCAAACATTTCAATTGCATCATCGAGTGCTTTAGGTTTCATCGGTGTTAATGAAGGATTACCTTTTGATACTTGGAACTCACCGTCTTTATGTAAGTACACTTTATCAATTCTTCCAACATAGAATGAAATATCACCGATTACATTTGAACCGTCCACTGGAACGTCTACTGCACTAGCACCTGTTGCTGATATACCTGTTACTGCAGATTTAAATGATTTACTTGTGTATGAAAATGGGGAACTCACACAACCCGAAGTTGTGTTACTTAAATTAATTGGACTATCGGGGTTAGGTGTTCCTGAACTGAATGTAGCTGTTCCTAAAAGTTGTCCTATCATTGGTCTAAAGTCTACTGCGTCTGATAATTCAAATTGTCCATCAGGTTCTAATCCACCCAAGTCAACTTTAGTTGGAACATATTTTGGTATCTTAGAATAGTCAACACCTGCACTTGTGTACGATTCAACGTCAAAGAAATCACCGTTACCTGTTGCAGTAAAGTAATCAAAAAGACACAATATCTGTGCTCTTGGTGCTGGTGTGCCAGGCTTTCTTGTTAATTTACCATGGTCATAGAATCCGTCTCTTTGCCCATCGTCAAGGAAATATCTGTCTGTTATATTTGTTGCACCACCGTCAAAACTAGTTAAGTTACCAGTTGCTTTAGAAGTTTGACCAATAATTACTTCACCTTCTGTAAATGTTTTGTTTGTTGAAACATAATAGAAGTAACTCTTGTTTGTGGAACCATTGTAGTTTATAATGACCGCACGAGCGTCAGAAGTATTACCTTTAATAACTTCAAAATTTTGGAATGCAACAGCAGGACTTGCTGTTTCTGTAATAGTTCCCGAAGGTGGTTTTGGTGCGGTTGAACCATTACCTTCGTATATTGCACGAACCTTAAAAATGTCTGCGACACCTAATGTTATGTCTTTATCATCATAACATGTACCATAGAAACCACCTGTTGCTCTTGAATTAACAACTGATAGACATCTTGCTTGGTGTAAATTCTTGTCCCTGTTTACTGGTGTGTTAATATCTACTGTATAAGTTACTTTTATAACAGCACCATTATCAGCAACTGGAAAACCACTAATTGTTAAATTATTTCCTGAGATTGCTTCTGTATAAGGCGAACCACTTAAATTGTTTACAACATCAATCATGTCACCGTCTGCGAATGTAGGTGAACCTGATGTTTGTGGTTCTACTACTGAGAAGACATAGTTGTCATTAGTTCTAGTAGAAAATGATTCTGCAGAACCTTTTGTTATAGTAAGTGTTTGAGAAGTTAAGGTTATGTTTTGTGACCTTCTTACTCGTACTTGGTCAGGTGTATGTGTTTTAACCCAATCTCTCGGCCATGCATAGATAGCTGCAGTTTGGTCTTGGTCTTTAATTCTTGTTCTTCGTCTTGTTGCATTTGCGTTGTCTATTGCAGTAGCTACAGCACCTGTTAATGTTGCAACTGTATCACTAGTAACCGAAGAAATAATTCTTTCGTTACCACCACCGTCAATAACAATATCACCTTCTTTAAGTTCTGCAGTAAACTTAGTTGCAAAACCAGTAACTGCAGTTCCTGACATTGATACTGAACCTGTTAAAGTATTGTCTTGGTCTGTGTCAACGTCTGCAGTAAATATTGCTCTACCTGATGTTTCAGGTGATTGTGATAATGCACGAACTCTGTCTATACTATATGTTCTTACTTCAGCTGCAGTACCTCTATAGTTTTCACCAGTATGTTGAGCAGCTGTCATTGCGAAAGAACCATTTGTTGAACTGATTGCGTCTGCTTCTGTAAATGTTCCTACTACGTCATGAACGTATATTGCACCTGAACCGTCATCGTATGCTACGATAGCAGTTGCACCTGAAACTGAACCTACTATCTTATCACCAACTACTGCACTACCACTATGTCCACTATACTTAAGTTTGGTGAACATTTTGATATCAAAAAGATATGCATTAAATGTAGTCGCATTATCCCATACCTCATCTGAGTTGGAAGTCCCTGCAGTTTGCATATCAAAGTTTCTAATTCTTGCGTAACCAATATGACCACTAGAATTTTCTGCACCAGCAGAAGCTGTTACTGCGTCATATAGTTTAACTATATTATATGGTGCTTGTGCGTCTGAACCTGATTCGTTACCAAATTCAGGAAGACCGTGTGAATTTTTAACAGTAACAAAGTTACCCATTCTTACTGCTGTTGAAGAAGCTGTAAGACTTGCAGTTGTTCTCGCCTTTCTAATTGGAATAGTAGTACCAACTGGTTTATCTACTTCATATCCTTTTACATATGCTTTACCTCTTGAGGACTTAATGACGAACATGTTCTCCTTACCACCGTTTAGTGTAGAATAAACACCACCATTAATTCCATCGTCTAAATGTTCTTTTAAAGTAGGTAAGAATTGTCGAACAACAAAGTCACCCGAAGTATCGAATGTTCTTCTTGCCATGAGAGATTGGAATGCGTTATATATCGGTCTTTGAATCGATAATTCCATGATTCCATTATTAACTCTCATTAACTCAATGAAGTTTGAATCAGTTGTTGAGTCTATAAGATGTTTTGCTAAAGTTAATTCAACTTTTAATCTGTCAGCACCAGTTGCGTTCTCGTTTGAACTTCCCTGTGCGTTATCGAATAGTGTAGAGTCACTTGCGGAACCAATTAAAGTTTCTGCAATTTCTAAACCTACCCTATAACTTGGTGCACCTGAATACTTCTCTAGAAGTATCAACTGTTGATTGACTTTAACAAAATATCCTCTTGTGAAAACCACACCTTCTTGGATTTCTGCAATTGAAGCACGTCCTATAGGAGTCTTCGTAGAAGCTTGTATTTTTAAATCGTTATTTGCGCCCACTGATGTAGTTGCACCAGTAGAATTTATAGTCACTTCTTCTAGTTCTTCACCAGCAAGAAATGATTGTGAATTGACTGTATCTGAACCACCTTTATAATATCTAACAATATATGTAATTGGGTCAGAAGTATCTTCTGCATAAGAAGTTACAACTTGTGCAACTGTTCCTGATGTTTTACCTTGAAGATATTTTGTATCGAATGTAGTTCTGTAGTTTTCTACACCTACAGTACCTGATGTATTTGGGTTTGAAGATTCAACCTTGACATATCTAACGTCCATGTCAACGTTAGACTCAGCACCAGTAACAATGCTTCCTTCTTTAAACATATGGTCACCAAATCTTTCAATTTGGTTTTGAAGGATAGACTGTGCTTGAGTTAATTCTCTTGCCTGTATTGGACGACTAGCACGATAAAGAACTTTATGATATTTCTTATCTTCATCAAAATCGTCATAATATGGCGATACATTTAAGTCTACTTTCTCAGGCATATTTTTATCTCTTTACTAGTTAAAATCAAATTACATTTGAACAATTAGTTTGATATCTTCTATTTGGTCACTTGCCCTAGATACCGCACCTCTGTTCTCAATGTAAATGATTTGTCCCGAATAAGGTTGTACTTCGGGATAATCTGTACTAACCGCACTTACTGTTCCAATTGAAGTTGAACCTAAGAATACGTTGTTAGTTCCACTGGTAGCAAAATCAACATATCCGTTTTTACTATTTGCTTGAGGCAAATGGAAAACGTATTTGTTAGATGTATCTATGGATACAATTCTACTTACCGCAACACCAGTTCCGTCAGCTGATGCACTTCTAATAACATCATCTTTAGCTATACCTGATACAGTTGAAAGTGTCATTCTGTGTAGTGCACTTAAAGTTGTATCTGTTGAAACTGTTGTAGTGTCATCTTGGAATGGGTCTTGAATCAGACCGATTCTTCGGAAATCATTATCTATTGGGAAGTCACCACTTCCTTCTGCGAACTCCAATCTTGAATTCACAATAACATAGATACCACCCAATTCTTCTACTGGGTTAGCACCGTGTCCATATACTGGTGATATAACAGGTTTGATTACTGCACTTGTTGAAGGACTTCCGACTCCTGAATGGTCATCGAAGTTTACTGAAGCGTGTCTATATCCAGTACCTTCATGTGAACCTATTGTTTTTATGTATGCTTCAGTTACTGCACCACCGACTACTTTAACAGTAGCAGTTGCACCTGAACCGTCACCTACAATTGCAACTCCATCGTAAGTTCCATTTGTATAACCAGCACCAGCGGTAGTAACTATTAAGTGGTGAATCCCACCGTCTACAGCAGCTGTTTCTACATCATACTGAACTGAACCGTCATCTGTACCAGCAGAACCATATGCACCTAGGTCACCGTTAACTTCTGTTTGTGCACCTAGTGTTTTAACTGGAATAAAATCGTTAGTAACAAATTTAATTGTTTCGGAAGCGGAGACTGAATACATGTATTTCCAAATATACCCTCGACCCGAAGCGGCAGCTGAGTCGGCAACGGCAAATGCTGTTGTAGCAGTTCCTGTAGGTTTAACCGTAGAAGCTACTACGTTACCTGAACTATCTCTTCCTGTTCTTAAACATTTATAAACATGATACTCATCAGTCATAACAAAGTATCTTGCGTCATACAAATTATTTGCTGAAGAAGCGGGAGCAGTGTTTGATGCACTATAATCATGTGCATACTCGTCATATGTTGTCCCTGTTGTCCAATCTCTTCTTACTAAAGCATGTGATACGTCCGAAGAACTTACTTTCTTCATTGCTATCATATCCGCTACTGCGTTTCTCATTTCCTCAACACTGTTTGCAGGTGTTGGTACTGTGTCTGATGCGTCCCAATCTTGTGGGCGTCCTATAAAAAGGAAAGTTGAAGAAGCTGCTTCTCCAAAGTCCTCTTTAAATTGTCTCGCATTGTGTATGCGAAACTTTTCTGTAATTATTGCTGCCATTTGATTTTATCTCCTAAGATATAATGTATTTATACTTCTATTTATAAAAACTCCGATACTTAAATTTAATTTGTTCCTGATTTTACATAAGCAGACCAAGTTACGTTAGTTCTATGTCTTGCGTGGTCAGAAAATTTCGGAATAAACGTATTAGGGAACATAGTTTCCATATCTTGAACCCTAATTCCTTCGGGTTTAGATACTTCACTCATAATAACCCCTGTACCATCTTCTAATGTGAAGTCATCATTATCTGTTTCGTCTTTCAGATAATACGCTATATCATATGTCTGTTGTCCAGTGATAATATTTAGGTCATTGAAAGTAGTTCCAAAAGATATGAAAGACGCTGTTCCAGCATTCTCACTAGCTCCCTCATGTGTCATTAAATCACCATCTTCCATTACTAGTGCTTCACCTTGTTCATGAAGAATGTATCTTTGAATTAAATCTTCACGAGTTCTTTCTGTTACAAAGTATTCAACTTCTTCTACCGTAGTTGCACTTTCTAATCTAAGATATGTACCGTCTTCCATAATTGTTCTATCACCAAAATCCCCTTTACGGAAATTATTACTATAGTGATTACCTCTTGGTTTTTCAGGTTCCATTCTTATTAAACATGCTTCCTCTTCTCTTTCTATTCTTGTTCCGTCTTCATAGATAAGAGTCTCTTCATGGTGTGGATTTATTGGAAGTGGTTTACCATGACGAGCTGGTCTTCTTTCGGGCCCACCGTTTACGTTTGTTTGTAGAACAAAGTATGGGTCAAAGGTTGCGTCACCACTTTCTAATGATATGGTTGTTGGAATACCACCTGTTGGAGTCCACATACCGACATGACTTGATTCCATATTCTTAGATACAATTTTAAGAATGTTGACATGTCTATTTCTCATTTCTGAGTCGTAATATTCTGTTCCCCTTCCTGTTTCTACACCACCAGTTTTTGCGTATGCTGATATAGTACCATTTGTTTCGGATAGTAAGAAACCACCTGTTCCTCTAATCTCATCTTCTAATATGAAATTATCATTGTCTGTTTCGTCTTTAATGAAATATTTTAATGATGGGTCTGAATCCGCTGAAGGAATTGATTCATTAACCAAAGCAACTAATGGTGCATATGCAAGGTCTCCTGCTTCACCAAATAGAGAGTAAATTTCAATCTCTTGTCTTTGTGCTGTTCTTGTAGCTAATCCTACTTGTGCATCTGTAAAGTCATCTAGTCCACCAGCATTGATAACAATCGTAGGTCTAAATCTTACATGGTCTGCATCGGGAACATTCATTGAAACTGTATTAGTTACTGCGACCTCTCCAAAGAATATGTGACCTGTAGGGTGTACTAAATCTTTTACAATAGAACGATACTTATTAATACTCTCACCAATTCTTACAACATAAGAATGTGATTGGTAATACTTACTATCAAGTAATGCTTGTCCTGAAGCAGACAATGCCCCTGTATCACTGGTTGTTCCTTTGTTCATAAATCCTTCACCAGCATATGTTCCTCTTCCAGTGAATGGATTAAATGCAAGAATCTTAAATGTTCCACCGTTTGGATATGTTACTGATTCGCCCTCAAGAAACATATTAGTCATGTCTTTAAATTTAACAAGTTGTGTATTCACGTTATATTCTACAACACTTGCTACAGAACCTGACACACTACCTGTAAGAACAGTATCCTTTGATAACTCAACGTTTGGTGTAGTAATCAACATTGGGTGTATTGAACTGGATTTTACATTTGCATCTGAACTATAATTATGTCCTTGTGTCTTTAAATTAATTGTTCCTATTCTACCAATAGATTTTGAGAATGAAAGTAATTTTGCACCTGTTCCCGAAGAAACATTTTGTTGTAGGATTGTAGAACTAGTTCCACTACCACCACCTGTAATAACTTCACTTACATTAAATGAACCTGTATCTGTTGACCTTCGGTATACTTCTAGTCTATTCTTTTCGTTGTTAACTAAAGCAATTACTGCTGTAGCCCCGCCTGCGCCCGTGATGACTTCTCCAACTGCCCACCCTGTCATTGAAGCAGGATATATGTAACCGCCTGGGCCACATATTGGTAGTGATGAGTAACCTGTTCCTTTATTAATTAAAGTTACTTTTCTTATATTTGAATTTGTTGTTTCTAAGTTTATAACTGACCCATCTTCTTGTATAACTCTCATATACTCTGTATAGATTTCTACTTGGTCATTTGCACTTAGTCCTGAATTAAATGTCAGTACACTTCCTTGTGTACTGAACCCTGTTGTCTGTTCTACGTCATTAACAAATACGTGTCTGTTATGGTCTTCGTAAATTACTTGTTGTCCGTAGTTATCATAACCACTAAAAACTGTTTGTCCTGCTGTTGCAGTAAACTGATAGTATCCGAATCGTGTTCCTGCCTCTTGGAATAGTTCGTCACCAGCAGAACCAATCATACCAAATGCACCGTCTCCTTCCGTACCTGCATTTGCGAAGATGACCATATCTCCACCTTCATATCCTGTACCGCCAGCTTCAATGTATACGGATTCAACTTGACCTTTTATAATTGATTCAACTACAGAAGTTGCATCACTAGCGTCACTATCGTCTTTTGAACCTTCAAAATCAAGTTGGTCATTAACTGCATATAACGAACCTACCGAAGCACTGACAGTTTCAAATACTAAACCACCACCGTCTTCTAAAAGAATATTACCATCGTCATTATGGTCAAAGTAAATTGAAGATTCATTTATATTAATATCTTGAACAACACCTGAAACTGTTCCTTCTCTTTTTAACTTGGTGGCTCTATCCATTAATTCGATAGTTTCACCTTCTTCAAATTCTTTACTTGATATATTTGTTATTTCAAGAGAGTATAATGTCTCAGAACCAACTACTGGATATACCACATTGATAATACCTTGTGCGTATACTGCCCCCACTTTATATTGAGTTATTGTATCTGTTGGTAGTGGTGCGTCTTTAAGAATAGGTATATTTACAACCATTCGTCTTTCTTCACCGTAAGACGATTCACTTGTTTTTAATGTATTATCATACGGATATCTAATTTCCGCTTCTTGACCGTATAGAAGTCTTAACAAAAATTGTAAAGACTCAGGAGAACCTTTTTTCTGATAAAGGTCTCTAATATGTTTAATTGTTGTTCTCTTGTTTGCATTTAAACCTGCCTCAAGAGAAGGCATGAAATCTTTTTGGAAGTAATCCAAAAATGATTCCGTTGTTGTGTCTATGTCTGAATATTCTAATAGTTTATTGTTTGCACGAATAGAAGATTCTTTATATGTTGAAACTATACCTGTCTGTTTACTTGTTCTTCCTGTTACAGTTTCGTTTGGTTTAAATCCAAAACCTGATATTGTTTTACAAAAGATAGTATTACCGTTAACAACTTTTATTTCTGCAACGGATTTAGATGTACTACCAACAATATATTCTCCCACATGAAATGGGTCAGCTGCTATGTTTGGATTTTCAATTGTTTGTTCTGTTAATATTTTATTAACTGTTTGAGAGGAAGGAGAGATGGTTGCAGTTTCGTAAATTACGTCACCACTTCCATCTTCCAATCCAATTGTATCAATAGTCGATTGACTTTTGAGTACGACTGTTTCTTGTTCTAGAAACTCAAAATAAGCTTTCAGGAATGCGACAAACTCTGGCGACTCTGTATTAACAAAGTCGGGTACTAAACTTGTAAGTCTAGTTGAAAGTTTGTCAACACCCTGAATTCCACTCATTATGACAATGTAACTGTACTGTTAAAGTTTGCTAGAATGTACCAGTTAGAACCGTCCCAAATACAGACAACCGCTTCACCCAAAGTATTTTGAGAAATTTGGTTAGATGTACTTGTTCCACTTCCGAAACTAGTTACAGTAATGTTAGCCGCATGGGTAGATGCAGGTTCAGTTTTTTGATAAATCACTTTTATCTGACCAACGTCTGTTCCATTGTCTAACGTAAATGCAACGTTACCTGAAGCACCTGATAAATCAATCGCAGTTGCGAATGAAGCAGCAAGGTTACTTGCAGTTGCTGTTACTGTTGTAATATCGTCAACCGCTAAGTGGGTTGGGATATTTTCAAAAAGTTGAGCAATTGTCATCTTTTTGTTTACTGGCGTACCGCCAGGGTTGTCAACGATGTGAAGTAAATCATCACCGCCTATGTCTGCGTCCGCTACTGCTGTCAACGCTGATATTTTCTTATCTGCCATTTGAATTTTCTCCTATTTTAATCCAATTTAATGGTAAACTACTCAGGGGACTCCTGACCACTTTATCCATGGTTAATAAGTCGAGGTTGATGTCGGA
>Ga0163179_10000493_pt1 | contig 28474 bp, 17 predicted proteins | sample AtlANTMetagenome_FD_109643 | JGI IMG/M metagenome (GOLD analysis project Ga0163179, IMG submission 109643) | Marine eukaryotic phytoplankton communities from the Atlantic Ocean - Atlantic ANT 2 Metagenome | ecosystem: Environmental > Aquatic > Marine > Oceanic | place: North Atlantic Ocean...
ATCCGTCGTCGCCCTTCTCCGTTATACTTCCACGCAGGCGCGCCGATCTCAACCCCGCTGTGATCTACAAGGTGGAGGGTTCCCGGGTATTTATCCTGATCGCCGGAAGAATGACTCCAAAGATGGGCTCCGCGGCGAAGCCAGGTGATCTGCTTGTCACCGAGGGGGCCGGCTCGGTGCGAGCGTTGGTCGGTAGGGAGGGCATCGATCCCCGTGCTGTTCTGGGTACAGTGAGCGACAAGACGCTCCAAACCATCATACGTTAGCAGGAGGGATGTCATGTTGAACAGTCATTGCAGTCAGTCACGATGGTTAGTGAACCTGGTTCTCGGGGGCGTGCTGCTCCTGTGTGCCGGGAATGGATTCGGGAAGGCAAAGCATTACGGGCAGCTCTTCGCTAAAAGCGGACGACCCCGGTCGGGAGCGGAGCTCTTTGTCTTCAAGGGCAAGGAGCTGGCAGCTCTCTACCGCGATTCCGAGGGGAAGACCAAGCTCGAGAATCCCGTCACCACCGGGGAGGATGGGGTCTATTGGTTCTATGCAGACAACGGCCGCTATGCGATTGCCGAGAAGGCAGGGTCTGGCTACAGGGTAATTGATCCGGAATTACATGTCTTTGACCCGAGTGAGGCTCAGACGCTGACAGCGAGCTCGTCAGAGGTCGCACTGACGCTGACGCATGCCTCTTCGAGGAAGGAGCAGATCGAGAAGGCCCGGACGGACTCCTCCATCGTTATGCGCCGTGAGGATGGGCCGGACATTGAGAAGAAGGGACCCTGGCGCATGAAACACGTTGGCAGGGGCAAGGAGCCGGCGCCACCCCGCAGTTTTCTTCTGCTGTACAATACCGATCTCCTGAAGGACGAGAATGGAAACGAGTCCTGGGCGCCCCGCGATATGGCGGACGTCTGCATTCTGTTCAAGATTACCCCGGAGAATGGCACAGGCGGTTGGGGTTGGGGTGGGTATTTCAGGTATGCAGTCGCGGAAACCGGCCCCGCAGGCAGCACTCCCGTCTTCCGTGATGCCGTTAATGTCACGGGCAGTCCTGTGAATACCGCGGGCTCGCTGCTGAAGGTGGGAGCGGGAATAGACAAGAACACCCGGTATTTCCGGAACCGCTATGGCAGGCTGGTACCGTTCGCCTTCAGTACGACCTACGGCTCGCCGGCACAGCCGGAACCGCAACGGTATGGTGAGGTGCGTGTGTTGGACAGGGCCGGAGGTTTCCGAAATGCTCCCCATAAGGGAGCTTCTCATCCTCAGGTGGTCGCCAGCGGGTTTCTCTCCTACGCCGCGGCGGGCGAATCCTTTGTAAGGCTCGCCCCCGGAGTGGTGGTAAGGCCGGGAGACACGCTGGTTGCCTCTGCCCACGGCGGATGCGCCGAGGTAGATAATTCCGAAATGGACGTAACCAAGATTATCGGCTGGGCCCTTGAACACTCCGGTCAGACCATGAAGGGCTACGTGTTCGTGGTTCTGAAGTAGGAAGACTGAAAGATGAAACGAATTGTCCCCATCTCCGCAGCAGTGTTAGCAGCCCTTTTCCTCTGCGCCGAAGAGGGGTTCGCGCTGACGAAGCATTTCGGGCGGGTCGCGGATCCGGTGACTGGAAAGGCGGTCAAGGGCGCCCAGGTCATCGTCTGTCTTGCCGGTGGCGATACTCACGCAGAGATATTCTTGGATACGGAGGGTGAGAAGCCCGCACCGAACCCCGTCATCACTGACGTGGGCGGACGATATGCATTCTATGTTCGCGACGGAAAATACAGGTTACGTATCCTTTCTCCCGATCAGAAATTGCTCTATGACCATGATGAGATAACGATCTGCGATCCCCGCAATCCGCGGACGATCAAGGCGGACAAAGGCCGCTCGGCGTTGTCTCTCAATACTCCACCGGATAGCGGAGAGTTGAACCTCCCCCTGATGATCGAGAAGGTAGACCCGGAGGGGAAATTGCTGGGAGCGCGATGGAGGCATCAAACGCATAATACGGAAGTCGGTTATGGCGCCTTCTACAACTTCAGGAGAAGAGGGGGCTCGCCTGACGCCCGGGACCTCGCGCGAATCGACTCCGGCTCTGAGCCGGTCATGACATGGGGTTTCAACGATGCCGACGACGGCATATGCACGATACCCGGTTTCTACATCTCCGGCGGCGGGCTCTGGCTTGGAGATGCGCATATCGCGACCTTCGACCTGAGGTTGCCGGTTCCCAGGAAGGATGACCCTTCAGGTGTGGCTCTCTTCATGAATGCGCCGGAGGGCCTCGCCAAGGGCGATGTGGTGGCCTTGGACGCGAGCGCCCGATTAAGCGTGAAACCGGTGAACGTCCGCCTGGCCAAGGTGCCGTTCGTCGTGGCGAAGGTTGATGAAAAGAAGAGGACCTTTGTCATGGCCCGTGGACTGGCCTGGGTCAAGGTAGCCGGAGAGGTGAAGCCTGGAGATATTCTGGTGACATCCTCCAAATCGCTCCGCGCTGAGGCTGATAACGATAATACTGACCCCAGTCGGTCACTGGGCGTTGCCGTCAGCAAGTCCGTTGGCAATAAGGTTCTCGCCCGTATCGGCCGCATTGCGAGGGATGGGGGATGATATCATGTCTTTTCCCTGACTGCGCGCATGACCCAACCTGCAGGCACCAGGGCGCGGACGACGGGTTGAGCTATGCAGGGCAGGAGGTTGCTCGACCTTGAATCTCAAGAACGCAGGCCTGTTCTGGGGAGCGAACCCAAGGCAGATGCTGCGTCCGGACCACCAAGAGGGAGTCGGCCGGCAATAAGAAGGTTGCGTGCTCCCATAGGACAATGCCGGAGGGGAGACTTGTGTCTTGTTTCTGGCGGATTCCAGTCCATTCTCCCGCCCCCTGCGAGAGCCCCCGCGGGTGCCGCCTCGATGGACATCCCTCCCTTCAGGAACCTCGGCCTTCCCGCTCCTCTCCTCGAAGCGGTGGAAGCCCTTGATTTCGAGAGACCCTCCGCCATCCAGGCCCTTGCGATTCCACCAGCCCTCGCGGGGAAAGATCTCGTCGGACTTTCCGAAACCGGCTCCGGGAAGACCGCGGCCTTTGTTCTCCCGGCGCTCAGCAGAATCAATCTCGAGCACGATGTCCCCCAGGTCCTCATTCTTTCTCCCACCCGTGAGCTCGTAGTCCAGGTGTGCGAGGAAGTGCACCGTCTTGGGACCAATCTTGCCGGTCTCCATGCCATCCCGGTTTATGGAGGAGCGCCTATCGACCGCCAACTCCGCGCCTTGAAGAAGGGCGTCCACCTGATAGTAGGTACTCCGGGACGGCTTCTCGACCACCTCCGCCGCAAGTCGTTCGACCCGGCCCACATCAAGGTGGCAGTCCTCGACGAAGCAGATCGCATGCTCGACATGGGGTTCCGTGAGGACATGGAGCTGATCCTCGGAGCGATCCACGACGATCACCAGACGCTCTTTTATTCGGCCACCATGAACCGTGGAGTAGAGCAGTTGATACGCGCATTCGGAAACGATCCTCAAACCATCAGCGTCAAGCGGAAGTCGCTGACGGTTGCCTCGATCGAGCAGCGCTACTACGAGGTCCGGCACCGTTCCAAGCTCGAGGTTCTTTCCCGTATTATCGACACCGAGGAGCCCCGTCTTGCGCTCGTATTCTGTAACACCAAGCGCAGCGTCGATGAGTGCTCCGAAGCCCTTCTCGCACGCGGCTACTCTGCCGACCGACTGCATGGTGATATGACGCAGCAGCTTCGCGAGCGGACCTTGCGACGATTCCGAGAAGGAAAAGTGGAGCTTCTTGTCGCTACCGATGTCGCGGCCCGCGGTCTCGACATTGACGACATCGACATCGTCTTCAACTACGACCTCCCCCAGGACCCCGAGGACTACGTGCACCGCATCGGGCGCACCGGACGGGCGGGGCGGGCCGGGCGCGCGATTTCCTTCGTCTTCGGACGTGAGATCTACCGGCTCCAAAACGTGGAGCGCTACATCCGGCAACCGATTACCCGCGCAAGGATTCCCTCCCAGGAAGAAGTGGAAGGCAAGCGCTCCGACATCATTTTCGAAACGCTCAAGGATCTCCTTGAGTCCGGGGCCTACGATCCACACGGATCCCAGATCGGGCGCCTTCTCGATCAGGGGCATGCCGCTACCGACATTGCCGGCGCCCTTTTTACACTCCTACGCGGCGCTACCGGCCGCGAAGGAGAAGAAATCGCAGAGGATCGCCCAAAACAGGAACATAGGAAGACCGTCGACCGTGAAGGCCGATCCGGGACTCCTGACCGGGAGGACCGCAAAAAGAAAAGGAAGAGGGAGCGGATGTCTTCGTCCCCTGAGGAGGGCATGACCCGCCTCTTCCTCTCTTTGGGGAAATCGCAGGGGGCCCAACCCGGTGAAATTGCGGGCATGCTTTATCGGGAAGCCGCTCTTCCTGACGGTGCAATTGGCAAGATTGCCCTCTTTCCCCGACACTCCCTGATCGACATTCGCAGCGAGTTCGCGGAGGCCGCCATCGAGTCCACCCGGCAGGCCAAGTTGCGTGGCAAGCCCTTCAAGCTTGACCACGACCGAAGGTGATTCGCGTGGGCTGCCTCTCGCGGGCTGAGGTGTGCGTGACCGGACGGGTTCTCCGGCGGGGTGTTTTTTTAGCGCCCAAGAATCGCGCACCGGAGTGCGGGTTACCGGAAGTTCTGCGCGATCGCCTCACCTGCGATGCGCCCCGTGGTCCATGCCGACTGGAAGTTGAACCCGCCGGTGATGCCATCGATGTCGAGGACCTCGCCAGCGAAGAAGAGCCCGGGCACCAGCTTGCTCTCCATGGTCTTGAGATTCACGTCCTGCAGGCGCACCCCGCCGCAGGTTACGAACTCGTCCTTATTAAGGCTCTTGGCCCGCACTGAAAAGCGGCCTTCCAGCAACTGACCTGCCAGGCCACGCTCCTGATCCTTTGTCAGATTTGACCATGAAGTTGTCGCAGTCACTCCGGCGGCGGCGGAGAGGCGCTCCCACAATCTCCGGGGAAACTGCGCCAGGGGGCTGCGGGTCATCACCTTGCGCGCGCCGCGCTCCTGACGCTCTTTGAGAACCATGGCAGCAAATCCGTCTCGGCCTTTGCCACCCGTCCAGTCCACCCGCAGCTCAAATTGGTAATCCTGTTCCGCGAGTATCCGCGCCCCTCGAGCAGACAATTTCAGGATCGCGGGTCCGCTCAGGCCCCAGTGGGTGATGAGAATCGGTCCTTCCGAGATGAGCTTTCCGACTCCTACCGAAGAGTACGCGGTCGCGACTCCCTGCAGCCCTTCCAGTCGCGGATCCTCAATGTGAAAAGTAAAGAGGGATGGAACCGGGGGTTCGAACCCGTGTCCGAGATCGGTGAGCGGCTTCCGGGCGGATCCGCTCCGGATGCCCCCGGTCGCGATCAATAGAGCAGCAGCCTCAATTTCCTGACCAAGGGCCGTTTCGATCCTGAAGCCTTTATCCGGCCCGAGGTGCACGGCCTGCACTCCGCACCGCGTTCGCCACCGCACTCCCGCATCGCGCCCCGCTCCTGTCAGGCAATCGATAATGGTCCGCGAATCGTCCGTGATGGGGAACATTCGTCCATCCTGCTCGGTTTTCAGGCTCACTCCGCGGGACTCAAACCACTCCCTGGTCTCATTCGTCTGCCAATGGTGGAAAGGACCGAGCAGGCTTTTGTGTCCGCGCGGATAATTCTCGACCAGGTCGCGCGGATCGAAGCATGCATGCATCACATTGCATCGTCCTCCACCTGAAATCTTCACCTTACTCAGCACTTCCGCCCCTTTTTCCAGAATCAAGACATCTTCCATTCCATGGTCTGCACACGTGATCGCGCCGAAAAATCCTGCGGCTCCACCTCCAATGACGATCACCCTGCTCACCAGGGACAGCTTGAAAGATTCAATCCACTGGTATCAAGATCGTTTTGCGAGGGTCCAACGGCCTCCATTCGTGACGCCATAAACAACACCGCTCGCTCGTATATTGCCCCGGCCCACATCTCTCTCCACTCTCTGGTCGTGCAGCATCCGTCCTCGCACACGCCACCCGCTGAGGCAGTGCTTTTCTGGCGCGCCAGTGGCATAGATATATCTGCGCCCTGTAATTATTGAGGGGCAGGAGCCCACCCGTCACGGTGAATCACCCAGGCCAGGCGGCAAGGGGACAGGGCGGGGATGTCACTCGACCAAGGAATCGATCTCAGGTGGAGATAGCTTGCTTGAGAGCGGTTTCAGTCATTGTCCTTTAGGGTGTCCTCACCACAATCGCGATAGCAATTCTCTGGCTCGCAGGGGGACTGCCCTCAATCGGAATGTTCGTCGGGCTTTGCGTCATCGTAGCGTCTATTACCAACAAGGCTGCAGGCTGGGTGGTAGGATAGGTGTTCAAAGAGCCTGATCAGCATTAGCTTCTTTAGCGGGGGTAGGGGGCGAAGGGCGCTCCCTACCATTTCCCGGCAGATGTTCTCGTAATCCTGAAAATGAGCTTTGGTCGCTCGATGGGGAAATCCCTCAGGACGGTTCTCTCCTTCGTCATGAATCGCTGGTTCTCAGAGCCCGCAAGGCCGATCTCCCCGCGCAAGAGCCAAAGGCCTGTTTACCAATGCTGGTCACGGAATCCAAGGGGATGCGGGCCTGGTTACCTGGGACCAGCAGCTGGTCGTCCTGGTTGCATCGCCTTGGTCGGCCTGGCCGCGTTATATTGAATGGCGCCGATGTCCCACTTGCCGTTCTCGGGTAATGGGCGGCCGAAAAAATCAGTCTTGTAGAACTCGCTCAGGTTGACCGCCTTTCCGCGCAAGGGGCTATCAGCCATGGGGCGGTAATCCTGTTTCTCAAGATCGACAAGGAGTGGGTCTCCGCTGCCGGCCTGGTTGGGGTCGCCCGTATATCTGGTTTCCGGAGCTTGATGCCTGGAATACCAGTTGGCTGTTTTCAAGGCGCCACCAGAGCGATTCCCGCTGTAGGGAGAAGACGAATAGATAAACAGGTTGTTCCTGAAATGGGCCCCCGAAGATTTGCCGACAGGGTTGCCGCCCCGCACATCAAGGCGGGCGCATGCATCCTGCGCCCTTCCGAAACCGTTGTAGCGTGCGATGGTATTATTATCGAAATAGATGCCCGTGCATGGCGCCAGCATGAAGAGCCATGACTGTCCATCGTAGCAGACATTGAAGGATACCCTCCAGTTGTGGATCTCCTGTCGGTATCGCGGCCAGTCGTAATCCCAGCTGGATTCAATGAATCCTGCATTTCCTTCCGAATAGTTGTGATGAATGTAGATGTTTTTCTTATGATATCTGCCGCAGTCTATTTCGATCGCACCACCGTCCGAGCCCCATGGGCTGTCCTTTGTTCCGAAGTTCTTGATCGTATTGTAGGACACTTCCTGGTTTCCGATGTTCAGGTGAATGCCCATTGGTCCCCAGCTGCTTTTTGATGTTCGCCAAAGTGCATAACTTGGCCCGTCCAGATAATTCTTCGTAATAAGGGTGTGCTCGCCAGCGGACATGATGCCTTGTCCCGTATGGATGAATTCATTGCTTCGGATGATGCAATGATCTGCTCCGCGGGCGATGCGGAGTGCGGCCAGCCTCGTCATGATGATCGCCCCCGAGACATACTGTCCCGGGGTGTCGTGGAAATGGAGCTTTTCTACCACGATATGGTCGCCACTGAGGATGATGGCGTTGCCGTGGCAATCCCGCGTGCTGGGATTGGTAAACCTGGGGAGCGGGCCCTTCCCGTAGGAGGTCAGCGTGATTGGGTCAGCTGCTGTCCCGGAGTGATTTATTCCGATATTACCTGAAAAAGCGGAACCGCACTTAAAGTGGATCGTATCTCCTGCTGCCAGCGATACCGATTCCGCTTTGGTGTGCGATTTCCATGGTGCGCGGATGGAGAGCCCGTCGTTGGAGTCTGAACCGCCGACCGAATCGATGTAATAATCTGCACCGCTGCAAACCGTGACCAAGGCAAACAGGACCGAGGGAATCGCAAGGGGACAGGCTCTCATGTGACCTCTTTGCTTGGTGGTGCCTATCTTGTCTTTCAGAGTCCGGGGTGGCCCGTCCTTCGGGACGTCTGCGGCGGGGCAATTTATAGAGAATGGCAGCATTTTTTCTCGGTAAAGTGCGGGTGTGGAGGCCGAAGTCAGCCCGTAGACTGGTGAATCGGTAAGGCATGTGAAAACCACGCCTGGAGTGGGGCGCCCCCCGGGTATGATGGTATCAGGCCGGCCGCCAGCGAATTCTGGGAGTTCTGCCTAGTATGAGTGAACCATTTGAAGTGCTCGAGGTGATTGGATCGGCACGGACTTCACGTGTCTGCGGCCTTCTATGTTGATCGAGGTGAAGCGATCCTCCATCCAGGTTGCAGATTATTTCATCATCGTAAAAATACTAACTAAAACAGTAGCCGACGTCCGAGCGGCCAGACAGCCTCGGGTTACAGCCAGCTGTTCGTTGTTCCAAATTCAGGCCCATGACGTTATTCCGATGCCTCAGCTGCAACCGTGCAAAGGCCCAGGGTGCCCGGGTCATTCGACAGCACTCTCCCAGCCACGATAGAACTGGAGGCGAGGGGTCTTCCCTTCAGTTGAAGGAAGCGATCTCCAAGTCGTTTCGGTTCCATGTGACGCTGAATGTCCGGCCTTGCTCCACCTAATCAGGTCTTGAGAGGTCTCAAACAGGAACATTGTGCCCGGTGAGGTTTGCCACCTTGTTTCCATCTCCCCACCGGTGAGTCGGCGAATTCCAGACAGAGCGACCTGGGTCAGCAGCGGCTCTTTCACGGTCAGGAGTTGATTGGGGGACGCGTCACGGATGACCTGGGTGATCCCGGAAGGCCATTCGATCTCAATGCGCATACCATCCTCGACCGTTTCGGGGCCCAGTCCCAGATGAATGGTTTTTTCGTTTTGCCCGAGGAAATTGTTTCCCCCGTCAACAAAGCGCATGAGGACGGGATCCGCCTCCGCTCTCCGCAGCCGGACCACCGCACCAATGCCATCTCGATTCGACCGTCTGCCGACAAGCTTGATTCTGAGCCATTGGAAGGCGTTCCCGCCATCGTTCCGGTAGAGGATCGGCGCGGCAGAGTTGTTGACGACCACGGTGTCGAGGTCTCCATCGTTGTCATAATCAAGGCAGAGCAGGCCCGTCGCGATGTCCCGGTCCCTGATGCCTGCATCCGTCGGGTCATAACGGCCCGTTCCATCATTTTCCCAGAGTCTGGTGCGATCGGATGGAAAGCCCCGGGACCCGTTGACCATCATGAGGTCGAGGTCCCGATCGTTATCATGGTCCAGAAAGGTGGCGCCCCACCCCCAGCCTCCATCGCGGACCCCCGCCTCGGAAGTGACATCGGAGAAGAGCCGTCCGCCCTCATATCGATAGAGTCTGTTGCCGTCACCCCATGCAGGATCATTGATGGAAGTGATAAACCAGTCGAGGTCTCCATCCCCATCGTAGTCTCCCAGTGCGGAGCCCATGCCGAATTGATCGGTGCCCACATTCGAGGTGAGCGTGCCATCGGTGAAGGTGCCATCGCAGTTATTCCAGAAGAGGCGGCTGGTCATCCCGTCCGAGATGGCAAGCAACTCGGGCCACCCATCGCCGTCCAGGTCGGCAAACCGTGAAGTAAAGGCGAGGGACTCCTCCGGAGGGCCATCCAATCGATCCTGATCCATCACGACGCCTGCCGTGATGGTGGTGTCCTCAAAATGTCCCGGGGCCTTTGCTCCGAGGTTTCTCAGTAACCGGGTATTGGGAGGGTCATTGCCTGGATTCTGGCTGGCGTAGCGCCATTCGCTGACGTGGAGGTCAAGGTATCCGTCATTATCGTAGTCCCCGAAGCTTGCGCTGAATCCAAAGTGGAGATCCGGGCCTGTGATGGCCGCTCCGCGTTCAAGGGCTTCTTCCGCGAATGATCCGGAGCCGTTGTTGATGAAGAGGTGGTAGCGGTTGGTGCCCAGGCTTGTGACATACAGGTCCTGGTCTCCATCATTGTCGATATCCGCCCAGGCGCATCCGTTGCTGCGAATATCCTCCAGGTGACCGGGTCCGAAGGTGCTGTCCGTGACATCGACAAAGGACCCGTCCCCCTGGTTCCGATACAGGAGGTCGCTGTCATCCAACCGGGTAAAGTAGAGATCGGTCCATCCGTCGTTGTCATAGTCAACCGCGGAAGCCGAGCCGGACATGTAGGTTTGGACGGGTAGCGATACCGGCAGGGCGTTCTGCTCCCGCTGGACATGGGTAATCCCGGAGTTGAGGGTTACGTCCCTGTAGACGACCGGAGTAGCGGGGACCGCAAGGGCGGACATCCCAAGCAGGAACAGCGGGAGGCAGGGCTGGTGCTGCCGCGTGACCGCGCGGAGAGTTTTGACCACGAGAGCGCCGGCTGCAAACTGCCCCCGCTGCCTGCCTGCCTTCCCCGATTCAGAGCGGAAGCAGTTGATGTCATGAAGACAAGCTGTAAACATAGAGGAGATGCGTTTCTGGCTCGGAACCCTATGGCTTATGATCGGGACCCAGGCGTCTGCGGCGGACGGAGGGGTGGCGCTGGCCCTGTTTCAAGAGCGGTGTGTGGAATGCCATGGCAAGGCAGGCAAGGTGAAGGGGAAACTTGATTTGCTCAAGGTGGATTCGATCGCCGCGCTCACGAACGACCTGGAGCGGCTGGAGACGATCATCGATGTTGTCGAGGCGCGGGAGATGCCCCCGGAACCGGAGCCGGAGCTGGACGGAAAGCAGCGCGAGGCGGTGGTAGCGGAGTTGCGCAGGGTGCTGCGGGGTGCTTTGGCAAGGAATACGGATCTGGCCTCGACGCCGATCAGGCGGATGAACCGCCTGCAGTATAATAATGCAGTACAGGATCTGCTGCAGTTGAAGGTCTCTGTTTTTCCCCTGCCGGAAAAGATGATGCGTGATCGAAGTGGTTACTTCGCGAAGGCCCTCGCTTCCAGTCCTCCGCGGATGCCGGACGTCGTCACGGTGAGCAGTCGAGCACTCGGCAAGTCGGGTCTGATCGAGCCACGCCTGGCGGGTGTGGGCCCCTTTCCGCAGGATCCCCGGGCGGAGCATGGTTTCGACAATCGTGGCGATCACCTGTCGTTGTCGCCATTCCTGCTGGAAGCCTTCTTTAATTTGAGCAGGGGTATTGTCCAGAGTTCCAACTTCGGTCCTCGCACAGTTGGGATCTGGGATGCTTTTTTTGTGCCTCCCGCATCCGGAGACTTGAAGGAGGTCGTGCGAGCACGCTTGAAGCCATTCTTGAAACGCGCTTTCCGCCGCCCGGCGCCAGACCACCTGGTGGATAAGTACACGCGATACGTCGGCATGCAGATGGAAGCGGGTGTTGAATTTACGGACGCAATGAGGGAGGTGGTATCAGCGGTGCTGTCGTCACCCCGTTTCCTGTATCTCTACGAGCGACCAGCCACCGGTCAGAAGCAGGAGCCGCTGGACGGATACGATCTGGCCTCACGATTGTCGTTTCTTCTCTGGGGCAGTATTCCGGATGATGAGTTGCTCAAGCTGGCAGGGGAAGGGCGCCTTGCGAAGCCGGTAGTCCTCCGGGCGCAGGTGAACCGACTGATGGCGGACCCTAGGCTGAAGCGGTTCTGTGACAGCTTCCCTTCGCAATGGCTGCAGCTGGACAACATTATTTCCGCGGTGCCCGATAAGCAGAAATTCCCGGACTTCTACTACGCTCCGCCGGATTACCGGACCACGATGGACATGACGATGGAACCCCTGCTGCTTTTTGAGACGGTCCTGATCGAGAATCGCTCCATTCTGGAATTCGTTGATTCAGACTACACCTTCCGTTCCGGGCGTTTACGCAAGTGGTATGGTGAGGACCCGGGCGGGCGGGTTGGTGGACCGGTGACGATGCAGTTCAAGCGCCAGCCGGTGCCGGACCGTCGGCAGGGGGGAGTGATGACGACGGCGGCCATGCTCACGATGACCTCGGGCCCGGATGAGACGAAACCGATCACCCGGGGGGCCTGGGTTGCTGGCGTGATTTTTAATGCCCCGCCAGAGCCTCCACCCGCCGACGTCCCCCCACTGGACCATCCGAAGGAGGCTGAGAAAAAACTTACCCTTCGTGAGCGCTTTGCGGGACATCGGGAGCGGGCTGATTGCGCGGGATGCCATGCAAAACTCGACCCCCTCGGATTTGCCCTCGAAAACTATGATCCAGTAGGTCGCTGGCGTGACACTTACGAGAACGGACGGAAGGTGGACGCCTCCGGAAAACTGTTTCGTGAGCATCCTTTTCAGAACGTCGTTGAATTCAAGGACGCCATTCTCGCTGAAAAGAATCGGTTTGCCCGGGCCTTTTCCGAGCATGCCCTTTCCTACGCGGTTGGTCGTGCCCTGACCCCGGGCGATACGCTGTCCGTCGACCTCATCACGGAGCGCGTGATTGCGGATGACTTCCGCGTGCAGACTGTCCTTCATGAAGTTGCGCAGAGTAATTCATTCCTGAAGAGGCCGGCCCCAAAAACAGGCTCGGTATCCGCCCCCGAATCCGGTAAATAAGGAGGAATGAGGAACACCTCGCGACGAGCCTTCCTGAGCGGATTCGGCGGTGCGGCCCTGGCCCTGCCCTGGATGGAGAGTCTTGGAGCAACTGGCGGGCGAAGGCCAAAACAACGGGCAGCCTTTTTTTATGTGCCGATCGGGGTGGTGCGGCGCTCGTTTTTTCCCGGAGAAGGCGATCAAGTCGTGCCGAAGTTCGGGGGGAACAAGCAATCAGCCTTCAAGAGCGCCGGCCTCAAGGTTGGCGCCCATCCGCTGGAGCTTACGCCGACGATGCAGCCGCTCGATCCGTTGAAGGAGAAGGTCACCCTGATTACTGGGTTGGACCGCGATTTCCAGCCGGGCACGGATGTGCACGCACAGTGCGCCTCGTGTTTTCTGACCAGTGCGGCCCCACATAGCGTGAAAAGCTCGCCGTATCCGCAGGCCCGCACGCTGGATCACATCGTCGCCGAGGAACTGGGGAGGGAGACGCCCTTCCGCACGCTGGAGTTCAGCAGTAACAGTCACAGGGATAACAAAGAGTCCATCCAGTTCGACAACATCTCATGGTATGGCACCGAACATGTTGCTCCCAGCATGCGTGATCCGCGCAAGGCCTATCGCCGTCTTTTCGGTACCCGTGAGGTGGAGGCGTTTCGGAACATCACCGATCTTGTCCTGGACGATGCGCACTCTCTAAAGCGTTCACTTGGGTATTCCGACCAGCAGAAGTTTAATGAGTATTTTGACTCGATTCGGACTATCGAAATCCAGGCCGACCGGCTGGAAAAGATGAAAGGGGACCTGGAAAAGGTGGGCCTTGCGGAGCCTGCGGATGCGCATTTGCCACGAGGGGAATATATTCGCCTGATGGGAGACCTGATGGTGGTCGCGTTACAAACAGGCCTCACCAATGTAGCCAGCTTGATGGTCGGGCCCGAACGCTGGGATACGCCCTACCTGTATGAGAGCCTGTTCGATAAACCGCGCAGTCACCACCAGATGTCCCATAACCAGGGCAAGTTCATTGCGGATCTTGAGAAGGTGGACCTCTTTCACATGGAGCAGTTTGCCTATTTACTGGCTAAGATGGATGCGATCGAGGAGGTAGACGGCAGCTCGCTTCTGGATAATACGATCTTCACCTACGGGTCCGGTCTGGGGGATGGCGCTACTCACCAGTACAGCGCATTGCCCATCATCGTTGCAGGCAGTGGAGGCGGGCGCTTGAAGACCGGCACCCATATTAACCTCTCGGAGACCACCGGGCCCGTCGCTAGGGTCAATGGCAATTACGTGAACCCGGGGCAGGGGCTTCCTCTCGCTAATCTCTGGTTGACGCAGTTGCAGGCCCTCGGAATCAAGGCGGACCGCTTTGCCGATAGCACAGGCGTTCTCAAATCGCTGCTGGCCTAGGGCGGGAGGACGGGGCTTCCGGAGCCCGGTCTCGCACAGCGAATTGTCCTACCGGTAATCCGCCCCTTTCCAGGATTCCAGAACCGATCTCTGCCAGGATTCAAGGGTGGACTTCATCTTCGCGACCCTTGCAGGATGCATCGCTTGGACATTTGATTTTTCGCCCGGGTCCGTGCTCAGGTCATAAAGTTCAACAAGGAGATTTTCACCTTTTTCGATGCGGTGGAGCTTCCACGGCCAATCCAGCCATGCCGCATGTCCCTCGTAGATTCCGTCCTCAAACTCGGGGAATTCCTCCACGTTCTTGAGGATCCGGTGTGGAAACGGGTTGGGTTTGCCGCCTGCCTGGGCCTCCTTCAGGGACTTGATGATCCGGTCGCTCCAGGTGGACTGCCCGCTCCGGAATCCGTGCCAGAAGCCTATCGGATCACGCTTCGGTATTGAACCAGTGATGATTCCCGATGCGTCGAGCCCATCCAGGGGATGGGGAGGATCGAAGGGGACCCCGGCCATCGCAAGAATCGTTGGCAGGATGTCGCAGGAAGATACCGGGGTTGGAACCTTCCTGGCCTCGAGTGTGCCCGGCCACTCCAGAATTGCCGGCACGCGCAGACCGCCCTCATAAATGCTTCCCTTGCGTGCCCGCCCCCCCGCGGTGGCGTCGACCAGTCCGCCGTTGTCACTACAGTAGAAGAAGAGGGTGTTTTCGGCGATTCCCAGTTTGCGAATTGCGGCACGAAGGCGACCAATCTGCTGATCGAGCAGCGTGATTTCCCGGAAATATCCGGCCATCTTTCCGGCCTCTTCATTGTAGAGAGAGGCGGCCTTCTCGATGCCCTCAGGTAATTCGAGGAATGGGTCGTGAGGGGCAGGGAACCAAGTCACCGCAAACATGGGCTTACCGCCTTGATGATGCCTCGTGAGGAACTCAATGGTCGCGTCCGCAGCGATGGCCGTTCCTGCGCCCTTGAGCCGGACATACTCTCCACCGCGACTGAGATAGGGTTCATTGTCGAAGAAATTGAGACCTGAGAGCCATTCATCAAACCCCTGTCCCCCGGGTGAGGTGGGGCTATCCGGCTGCACTGAGCCGATGTGCCATTTGCCAAAGTGGCCGGTCACGTAGCCATTCGCACCCAAGACTTCGGCAATGGTCACTTCATGTGGCCGAAGGTAATGTCCATGATTGGGGACGTTGACGCGAAAGGCGTGTCGGCCGGTCAGGAGCGCGGCCCGGGTGGGCGAACAGACCGGAGAGCTGGCGTAGAAACGGTCGAAAACGACGCTTTGCCGTGCCATCGCGTCGAGATTGGGCGTTCGGACAAAGGGGTGTCCGGTGTACCCGCAGTCGCCGTAACCGTGATCATCGGCCATGACGAGGACAATATGGGGGTGTTCGTCCGCTACCAGAGGCCCAACGGACAGGGGTAGGAAGACCAGAAGCAGGGAGATGTTATAAATTGCCTTCATCAGGAGCGCTGGGGTTGCGGAGCTCTTCAATACGACGACCCTGTTCAGCCGTGGCCCCTTGTCTCCGTCGCGGTAGTCCAATCCAAACTGGGACTTCAGCATAAGGCCTGTGTATCAGCCGCTGGCCTGCTGGCAAGAGCCCGTGAAGCACTCTCCTTCTTACGGAGGTTTTGCGGTCCGCGGATTGTCTTCGCGTTGTAAAATGCCCGGGAGTTGGGTGTCTCGACGGTGACGCCCTGACTCGTGCCGAGGGTTTCCCTGCGACAGGCTGCCGGGGCAGGACGGCGCTGGGTCCGCCGGGAAGGGGAGTATATACCTCAGGGAGAGCAGTTCCTGACTGGCTTCCTGCTCCGAGGCAGCCAGAGCCCACCCCGGAAAGGGTCATCAAGCTTTGTCAGCCAGGGTGCCGACGCTTGCTCATGCCGCTTGACGAGAAGGCGTTCACCTCCTACGCGGCCGCCCGCATTCGATTGCCCCGGCTCCAACGAGGCGCCAAATCGGAAACCGGCAACGGCCCTTCCTCTCATCATGACACCCGTTTTCAACCTCTTCCAACGTCGGCAGGGAACATACAAGGACGATATCCTTTCCGGGCTTACGGTGGCCCTGGCGCTGGTTCCGGAGGCGATCGCCTTTTCTTTCCTGGCCGGGGTTAACCCCATGGTGGGCCTCTGGTCGGCCGTGTTCGTTGGGTTGATCACCTCAAGCATGGGCGGTCGTCCCGGGATGATTTCCGGCGCGACCGGCGCGATCGCCATTGTAGCTGCCAAGGCCGTGGAACTTGGTGAAATGGAGGGGGGCACCGAGATGGGTCTCAAGTATCTCCTAGTCACCCTGATGCTTGCAGGGGTCATCCAGCTTGGTGCCGGCGCCCTCAAGCTTGGCCGCTTCATCAGACTGGTGCCGCATCCAGTGATGATTGGTTTCGTCAATGGACTTGCGATCGTCATCTTCCTGGGTCAGCTGGGCTTTTTCAAGAAATCGACGGGTATCGACAGCGCCGGCAGTTCCATCAACAGCTGGCTGCAGGGACCAGAACTCTGGCTGATGATCGGACTGGTCGTCGCAACCATGCTGATCATCCACTTCCTGCCCAAGGTCACCAAGGCGCTCCCCTCCGCCCTCGCGGCGATCCTGGTCGTCGGGGGTCTTGGTGCTCTCGGATTCTTCGACGCCCGCACCATCGCCGACGTCCTCAGGGACGGTGGTGGGAACGGCTCCCTGGAGAAGGGTTTTCCGCCCCTCGCGGACTTCGCCGGGATCCCCTGGGGCTGGGCCTTCCTCAAGTCCATCTTTCCGGTGGCCCTGACCATTGCCCTTGTTGGGCTGATCGAGTCCCTGATGACCCTGCAGCTCATCGATGAGATGACCGAGACACGGGGTGAAGGTAACCGAGAGTGCTATGCGCAGGGTGGAGCAAACATCCTCTCGGGGCTTTTTGGAGGAATGGGGGGCTGCGCGATGATCGGCCAGTCGCTGATAAACATCAAATCCGGTGGTCGGGGGCGTACTTCGGGGATTGTAGCGGCCTGTGCCCTGGGCCTTTTTATTCTCTTTGCCGGTCCAGTGATCGTCATGATTCCGGTCGCAACCCTCGTCGGTGTGATGTTCATGGTCGTGATTGGCACCTTCGAGTGGTCTTCCCTGCGAACCTTCGGGAGGGTTCCGTTTTCAGAAATCCTGGTCATTCTTTCCGTCACCCTTGTCACCGTCTTCCTCCACAACCTGGCCCTCGCCGTGTTCGCAGGCATTATCCTTTCGGCTCTGGTCTTTGCCTGGGAAAGCTCGAAACATGTGTTTGTAAACCTCGAAAGCGACACCGGGAGCGAGCGGCACTACAGCGTGCAGGGCCTGATCTATTTCGGTTCCGTTTCAAACTTCACAGAACACTTCCAATGTCGTTCACAGGCCGAGACCATCATCATTGACATGGCCCACGCCCGGGTCTGCGACATGTCCGGCATCGAGGCCCTGAACGCCCTGGCTGAGCGCTACCGGAAGGGAGGCAAGACGCTTCACGTCCGGCATCTTTCCGCGGACTGCCGGCGAATGCTCAAGCGTGCTGGTTCCATGCTGCATGTAGAGATCATGCCCGATGACCCGGAGTATATCGTGGCCAAGTTTCGCATGGGAACGGATTAGAAGGGCCTCCATGGGAGGACTTTCAATGCCGTCGGTGCCTTCATTTTTAGCGGCGAGCGCAACCCTGTGGGGGGCACGGCCGATCCTCGGATTTTAACGGGTTTACTGAACGACGGAGACTGAATGGGCCGCGTGGGCCGGGCCGATCGAGCCAGGTCACGGGAGCCTGGGGGAAGGGGGGAGGCCGGGACAGGAAGCGGTTTGTGCCTGAAGAGGCTCCCCGAGGAGATTGAGACTTCAGCGAATTTCGGCTGCAAGAAAGAGAAATGCAATTCCTCCGAAGAAGACAATGAGCACCGAGAACCATGTCATTGCCGGCAGGCCGGGCATCTTCCCCTTCAATCGGCAGATATGATACGGCAGGAATACCCTCAACCAAAGAAGCAGGCAGAACGTCCCGAAGCATCCAAAGAAGACGCCATCTTCAGTCATGTGTAGCGGGTTGATCAGCGCAAAGGGCAAAGCGGTCAAAAAAAAGCAGAAGAAGGGAAGCAAGGGGTTTCTTATCAGGGTGTGTGGCGTTTCTGTTCCACAGTATTTGCAGACGGTCTTGGCGCCCATCTCGCTGATCCCATCATAAGCGATCAGCCTCCCGCATTTCTCGCACGGCAACTGTTGGCGTGCATCCTTCATGTCACACTGGATCCCCTTTGGGGCCCGGAAAGGACCGCGTCCGACTGCGTGCTGTCTTTGATGCTCTGGAGGGCTGCGAGGTGTTTTGAGGCGATCTCCAGCCTGTAGTGTGTCCGCACGCCCAGGCTGATCAGAAAAACGCAGATTGCCTGGGGCAGAAAAAAGGGCGTCTCGTCATGTCGAATCCTTTCCGGCAGGTCGTAACCCAGGGAGTTGAAAACGGGACTGGGGAAGGTGTCTCTGCAATGATAATGCTTGGGACGCTTCACACGTTCGCCATCGATACGGTAACTACGAAAGGGTGCGAACCGGGGCCGATCATCCACAAGATTAATGATGAGCGGTCCCAGGAGCATGTAGGCCAGGGCTGCTGGAATTGCGATTCTCACGGTGAGCGAGGAAAGTTGTTACAATGTTACCGTTGCGATTGATTCAGGTGAACGGAGGGGTCCGGCTACAAATCCAATGAGGGCCTGTTGCCAGAACGTTGCTTCTCCGCGGGCTTCCTGTATTCCGCCATCTGCCTCGAAAACACCCTGACACGAAAGTACAGAATGATGACCACGGCCAGGAGGAGGCCCAGCAGGGCCTTCAGAAGACCGAGGCCATACCTCTCCAGGGGCAGAAATAACCAGCCGGCTAAAATGAAGTATGCGAGGGCAATGATAGCGGCAATTTTCATGGTTCAGCCGGGATTCATGTTTTTTTGATGCCGTTGCGCCCAACGGCAGGATGATTCCTGCCATGATGCCGGGAATAAGGAGGCTGGTGGGGCGAGGAGGGAAGTTCTTTCGGTATCAACAGGCGCAGTAATGGGCCAGATCGTGTCATCTCATGGAGAGAATTGCTCGGGGCCCCGTGCCTGCGGCGGGTGGAGAACCGAACGGGATGGCTTCCGGTCCCAAGGGTGGGTTATTTAAGTCGCGTCTTCCATGGGAACACGAAAACAGCGGCAGACTTCAGGTTTCTTGCAGAAAGCAGTGAGACCATTTAGGCATCGTTTGCGCATGATCCAGAGACGATGAGACTTCTATTTTTTCTGCCGGTGGTCGCGCTACTCTCTGGCTGTGGGGAAAAGCCGTCCACCGGGGCCGAGAAGGAGGAATCCACAGGCCCTGCCTCCGATCCCGCAACACCATCCGCTGCTGGGTCTCCGGGCAAGGAATCGAGCCCACCATTGCTGAGCGATGCCGATGTTGAACGCCTGCTGAGCGAGGCTGTTGACAGTGAGGCCGGGTTTGAGATGGGGGAAGACGGAGGTCTGGTTGCCCCCAATGGATCAGGACCATTTAGCGGATGGATAAAATTTCTGGACGAATACGGAAAGGGCCTCCAGCGGTTCAAGGACGGGAAAGCGAACGGACCCCGCTTGAGGTGGTACAAAAACGGTCAGCTTGGTGAGGAAGAAGCCTGGGACAACGGTAAACTGGTTGCTGTCAGGGTGTGGATGCCCAATGGCGATAAGTGTCCCTACACGAAATTCGAGAATGGAACCGGGACAGTGTATGCCTATTGGGATGACGGCCGGAAGGCTTTCGAGGGTAGCTTCAAGGATGGGAAGGAGAGCGGCCTTCATACGTCATGGCACGAGAACGGCCAGAAGGGGTGGGAAGCGAGCTACAAGGACGGTCAGTTGGATGGCCTCGAGACGCTGTATTACGAAAACGGCCAGAAGGAGTTAGAAGTGACCTACAAGGACGGGAATGAGAACGGCACCCAGACGCAGTATTACGAGAATGGCCAGAAGGAATCCGAGGTAACGGTAAAGGACGGAGAGCGCAACGGACCGGGGACCAGATGGCACGAGAATGGCCAGAAAAAGTCCGAAACAACCTACAAGGACGGAGAGCGCAACGGACCGGAGACCAGATGGCACGAGAATGGCCAGAAGGAGTGGGAGACGACCTATAAGAATGACCGAGAAGATGGTGTCCGAATGGAGTGGACCGAGGACGGCCAGAAACACCGCGAACTCATCCACAATGACGGCACCTGGGTCTCGACGAAATATTTCGATGGTATCAGCACGTCCTATTACGAAGGCGGCAAGAAGGCATCCGAAGAAACTTACAAGGACGGAAAGTTACATGGTCTCAAGAGAGAGTGGGATCATGGTGGTCAGATGATATCGGAGGCAACCTACCAGGACGGCAAGCTGGATGGTCTCAAGAAGACGTGGAATGGTCACGGCGGCGATGGCGAGCTGGAGTCCGAGGATAACTACCGGGACGGCAAACAGCACGGTCTCACGACGAAGTATTACAAGAACGGCCAGAAATCCTCCGAGGTAGAGTATAAGGAGGGCAAACAGGATGGCCCCGCTACGCAGTGGTACAAGAACGGGCAGGTCTCGTCGGAGGCGTTGTATAAAGGGGGGATTCCGGATGGTCCCCTGAGGCGGTGGCACGACAGCGGCCAGAAGATGCTGGAGGCGGTGGTCAGGGGCGAGAAAATGGCTTCCCCGAAATGGTGGAATAGCAAGGGCGAAGAGGTCGGCACGGCGGAAGAGGCCTTGATTTTCCATGCGGAGCAGGAAGTCGCAGGCGGGGAATCCAGTGTGGGAGAGACTGTGAAGGTGGTGGACTCCCTCAGTGATGCTGACGTTGAGCGACTCCTGAACGAGGCTGTTGACGCGAACTCCCTTGAATACGGAGTAGGGGGATTTCTGAACCCCGACGGGTCAGGGCCATTCAGCGGATGGGCAAAGGATATGCATAACCGCAAGCAAGTCCGCTTCCTTCAGTCCTTAAAAAACGGTAAAAGGGATGGTCTCGAAACGTGGTGGTATGAAAACGGCCAGAAAAAGTCCGAACAAAATTGGAAGGCTGGAGAAAGGAATGGCCCTAGTAGTGATTGGTACGAAAACGGCCAGAAGCAGTCCGAAGAAACGAGGAAGAAGGGAAGCAACGTTGTCTCAGTCACAGGCTGGCACGAGAACGGCCAGAAGTCCTATGAAAGATTATTGCTGGACGGGCAAACGGTCGGCGTGAGCCGGTCGTGGCACGAGAGCGGTCAGCAAGAGAGCGAAACGACCTACAATATCCTCGGCCAGGCGTATGGCCTCTCAAGGAGTTGGCATGACAATGGGAAGACATCGAAGGAACTCACCTTCAAGCAGGGGAAACAGGATGGGCTCGCGACGAGATGGCACGTGAACGGACAGAAGGCGCGGGAAGAAACCTACAAGGACGGTAAAAGGGACGGCCTCCGGACGAGGTGGCACAAGAACGGACAGAAGGATTCCGAGGCGTTATACCGGGAGGGGAGAAAGGTTGGCTTGGAAACCACGTGGCACGAGAACGGACAGAAAAAGTCGGAGACCACCTGGAAGCCTATCGAAGGACAGACAAGTTCATCGAAGGTTTCGGAAAAATACTGGAACGCCGAGGGCGAAGACGTCGAGTCGCGGGAGCAGGCCGGGGAATAAACCTTTTCGGACAGCGCAGGAAGCAGGGCGTGAAGGCTCCCTTCCGGGCAGCGGGTGGCAGGTCAGGCCGCTCCCTAGGCCAGCAACTCCCTGATCACGTGTCCATGCACGTCGGTGAGCCGTCGATCGATACCGTTGTGTCTGAAGGTGAGGGCCTCGTGATCAAGGCCCAGTAGATGCAGAATAGTCGCATTGAGATCATAGACGGTATGCACGTTCTCAACGGCCTTATATCCGAGTTCATCGGTAGCGCCGTGGCTCACCCCTGCCTTGACCCCTGCACCCGCGAGCCAGGCCGTAAACCCATGGGGGTTGTGGTCGCGCCCTTTCGCGCCCTTCTGGAACATCGGCATGCGGCCGAATTCAGTACACCATACCACGAGGGTGTCCTCGAGAAGTCCGCGCTGCTTGAGATCCTTCATGAGGGCCGCCACCGGCTGGTCCAGAATGGGCCCATGGACATCGTACTGCTCACGCAGGGCATTGTGGCCGTCCCAGTTGAGTTTGCCCCCGCTGGCATAAGCACCATTGAAGAGCTGCACGAAGCGGACGCCATTCTCGATGAGACGGCGAGCCAGGATGCAGTTGCGGGCGAAGCCGGTCTTGAGGGTGTTCCCGGCATCGTCGGCACCATACATCTGCAGGACATGGGCCGGCTCGGTGGAGAGGTCGCTGATACGGGGAATGCTCAGCTGCATACGGGCCGCCAGTTCATAGCTTGCGATGCGGGCGGAGAGGGCGCTTTCGCCGGGATGATGGCGCAAATGTTCCTGGTTCAGGTCCTCGAGCAGTCCCCTTGCGGCTGCATTGGCGGCTGGTGTAACTCCGGGTGGGGGGGCGAGGTTGCGGACGGGGTTTCCGGCGCTGAAGGGAGTGCCTTGGAACTCGGCAGGGAGGAACCCTGGTCCCCAGTTGTTGATGCTGGCCTGGGGAATGCCACGTGGATCGGGGATGGCGACAAAGGAAGGCAGGTCGTTGTTCGCGGTCCCGAGGGCATAAGTAACCCAGGCCCCGATGCTTGGGAAGCCGTCCAGAGCAAAGCCGGTTGAAAGGAAGTTCTCCGCAGGACCGTGTGTATTGGTGGTACAGGTGAGGGAATGAACGAAGGCCATCTCATCAACGAGGCCGCCAAGATGCGGAAGCATGTCGGAAACCATCTTTCCGCACTGTCCTCGTGCACGGAAGTCGTACTGCGGACGGGCGAGGTTCCCGGAGGGTCCCTGAAACGTTACCGGTGGGCCGCCCGCAAGGGGCTTGCCATGGTGCCTGATGAGTTCCGGCTTGTAGTCCCACGATTCCAGCTGACTGCATGCCCCGGCACAGAAGACGACGAGAACATTCCTGGCTTTCGCAGGGTAGTGGGGATTACGGGGGGCATGCGGCTGGGTCGGATCAATCAAGGGACCGCGCCCCTCGCCTGCAGCCAGGAGCCCCTCTTCGTTGAGGAGGCTGGTGAGGGCGACCGCCCCGAGGCCGCTCGCAGCCTGTCCGAGGAAGTCGCGCCGGTCGAGCCAGGGGCGGCCGGGTCGGAGATAGGGGGGAGCATTCGAGGTCATGGCATGAACACGAATTCGTTGCTGTTGAAAATAGCGCGGCAAAGGGTGGGAAGACCGTAAGCGGTGACAACCTCCTCACAACGCCTTCGTTCCCCGGGGCTGGGTGCGCGGGTAAAGGCCAGCTGGAATGCGCGTTCGACCTGCTTCCCAGGGTCCGGGCCCGCCTCTTTCTCGACCCGGGCAGCGAAGACATCGGACTGCTCCGTCATGAACCTGCTGTTGAAAAGATTGAGAGCCTGCAGTGCGGTTACGGCCCGACTGCGCTTCGGGGTGGCCTGCCCGGCGTCCGGGCAGTCAAAGGCACCAAACACAGGGGCGCGCTCCATGCGGACCTTGTGCGCGTAGATCATGCGGCGCCATCCCTCATCGCTGAAGGTTTCGACGATGGGGAAGCCGGATAGTCCGCCACGGGTCTTGAAGAAATTGAAGCCCGGCCCGCCCATCCTGAGGTTGAGGTTGCCGCTGACCGCGAGCACGCTGTCGCGGATGGCCTCCGCCTCGAGCCGTCGGATCGGGAAGTGCCAGAGGAATCGTGCTTCACCGTCAAGGGCGAGGCCCTTCTCCTGAACGGTGCTGGCCTGCCGGTAGGCTCGGGAGGTCAGGATAAGGCGGTGGAGCGCCTTGACCGACCAGTCCTCTTCAATGAAGCGGCGGGCCAGCCAGTCCAGAAGGTCGAAGTGGCTGGGGCGAGAGCCATTCCGCCCGAAGTCACTCGCGGTATCCACGAGCCCGCGCCCGAAGTGGTGCTGCCAGATGCGGTTCACCATCACGCGGGCGGTCAGAGGGTTGTCCTTACTGCCTATCCAGCGTGCAAGGGCGACCCGCCGTTCCTGTCCGCCGGTATTCGCGGGAAGGGGGAGCAGGCCAAGAACGACGGGGATGGCTGCGGATACCTCTTCCATCTTCTGTTCGGCATCGCCCCGGTTCAGGACGTAGGTCTTGTCCGGCTTGCGAAATTTCCCGGCGTAGACTTTCCGTGTCTTCTGGAGTGCCCTCAACTCTTTTTCAAGGCGGGTGAGATCGCCTGCCTCGGCACGGAGGGCTTCCTCGGTTTCCAGGGGCAGGCCGCGGACGATCGCACTCGCCTCGTCAAAGGGCCTGCCATACGGCAGGCGATCCTGTGAGTCGACCACCGTGGTCCAGACACCCCCCTCCAAGGCGACGTCAATCTGGTAACGATGAGCGAGCCGGTCGGTAAACACTCCGTCGCGATCACGCGCCCAGGCGATGCGGTCGATGGTGACTGGTGCGGGAAGTTCGACCTGAACCCATCCTCTCCCCACCTGGTTTGAAATCCAGCTCCTGCCGTTTCCGTAGTGCCCGTCGTTGATATGTTCAAGTCGGTGCTGCACGGGATCGTTGAAGTTTCCGGAAGACGTGGGTTTGCCGTCCGGGGCAACGTTGGTGTCGGAGCCGGCCTCGAAGACTTCGAGTTCATCGAGGCAAGGTTCGTGCTTATTCCCCTCGATGGTGGCAAGGGAGGTGAAGCGAACGAAGCGCGCCTTGACCGGGCCGAAGCGTTCAAGATTCAGGAGGGCATTGACGGGGGCGCGCACGACAGGGTGCGCAAGGGGCGGGACCCCTGCCTGCAGAAGAATGGCATCGGCGCTGATGACGGTTTGGGTTTCACCCCCACGCAGGATGATGCGGCTCCCGTCCCGCAAGTCGTGGACGCCCGCATCGAGAAACCCGCTCCACAGAGGGACGCGTTCTGTTTCCCCTTCCGAGACTCCGGCAGGGTAATACTGATCGATTTTCGCGATCTCTTCCTGATCGTCCTTTGTTTCGAGATCACCGTCCAGGTCAAGGACATAGCGGGCATCACGGGTGTGGACCCCGCTGCCATGCGCACCCCATGAGATCCATACCCGGAATTCGCCGGAGCGACCGGGGTTGTAAGTGAAGACATCCCGTCCCGGACTGTTGGTCCACCATGTGTATCCGTTTGTACTGAGGTTGGGAACCCGGTCCACGCCTCCGGGGTCGTCCGCGTTGCCCCGGTTCGATCCGGGCGATTGAGCACCATGGCCGATCTTGGGAACAAGATGAGTGGTGCGTTCCGCGTCCTCGTCGTCAATGAGAATGGTCTGCGTTGCGAGCGTGGGAGGCGCTTGGCCGGCGATGCGCTGGCGAATCTCTGCGATTCGGGTCGCGATAGCCCGGGCCTTCTCGCCGCTCTCCGTATTTTGGATGGGCCGCTCCCCGTAATCGACCCCCGCGAAAAAGGCCTGCATGGTGTAATAGTCGCGGGCCGAAATGGGATCGAACTTGTGATCATGGCAGCGGGCGCACCCGATGGTGAGACCCAGGAAGGTGTCTCCAGTTGCCACGATAATCTCGTCAAGGGCGTCCTGCCGGGCAAGTCGCTTGGAGGGGTCATCCTTTCCGATCTGGCCAGGCAGGAGGACGGCGGAAGCGACCAGAAATCCAGTGGCCGCATCCTCCCCGGTCGCATCACCGGCCAGTTGATCCAAAATGAAGCGGTGGTAGGGCCGGTCTTCGTTAAAGGCGCGGATCACATAGTCCCGGTAGGGCCAGGCATTGGGGCGCTCGGTGTTGACTTCGAATCCGTGGGTGTCGGCGTAGCGGACGAGGTCCAGCCAATGCTGGGCCCAGCGTTCTCCGTAGCGTGGGCTTGCGAGAAGTTCGTCGATGAGGGATGCGATCGAGCGGCTGGAGGGATCCTGCCGGAACATCGCCACGCGTTCCGGCGAGGGCGGGAGCCCGTGCAGATCAAAGAAAAGCCGCCGGATCAGAGTCCGGCTGTCCGCTGGTGGAGAGAGGTTGAGTCCGTTCTCCCGCAGTTTTCGTTCGATGAATGCATCGATGGGATGCCTGCCGGTCTCAGGGGGATTCACGACCCGGAGTGGCTGGAAGGCCCAGTGGTTCTCCTCTTGCGCCCGAAGGGGGGCGGGTGCACCCAGACCCACGATGAGAACGAGTGCAAGAAGACTGGTATACCTCATCAGCACACTCAGCAGGATACGGGAGGAGCTGGACTCGTCAATCCCGGGACACGCCCCGTGGCAGGGCTGCGCTCACGGCCTTGAAGGCGTTGATGAGTCCGTGACCCGTCTGAAAATCAAATCCCTCTTCGGCCACATCGGTAGCGGTCCGGATGATGATCCCGCGGGTCTCCCACGGTTTTAGTTCAGGATTTGCGGAGAGCATGAGGGCGATTGTTCCGCAGGCCATTGGCCCGGCAAAGGAGTTGCCGCTGCAGGTGGTAGTCGGGCGTCCGCCACCGGGAGGCAGCAGAGGAACCAGATGGTTGAAGGCGCACGCTTCCGGCTTTTCAACGCGACCGTCCCGGTAGTGGCTGGTGTTCCATCCCACCGGACCTTGGCTCGAAAAGGGGGTGCGCCCCAGGTCGCGCTGGACGCCTGCTACAGCGAAGACCGCGTGGGGGATATCCTCTGGAATCCGCATCTGGATGGGTATGGGCTGCTCCTTCGCATAGTTCCCTGCGCCCGAGATAAAGTGAACCCCGCAGAAAGCCCCATGCTCCATCAACTTGCGCCAGTGGGAGCGGTAGTGTCCGAGTCGCGGGCGGGAGAAGCTCATGCTGTAGGTATCGGCGCCCTGTTCGATCGCCCATTGCACCGCATCCTCGATATGGGAAATAGCGATCACCCCCGCCCAGCGGGCTTCCGGAGCGATCCCCGGCTGAACCGGGTGCTCCTCCGAACCTCGGCCACAGACAATGGAGACGCACTGGTGACCGTGGAGGATGGAAGGGTGGGGCCGCCCGGGGGGCAGGGGACGACGGATCAAGTCACCGGTGCCCCGGCTAAAGTCGTAGCCGTGCAGGTCATCGACCAGCCCATTGCCGTCGTCATCCTTTCCGTTCAGCTTCTCAGCCGGGTTGTGGTGGAGACCTGCACTAATCCATGGGGACGGGATGAAGTTGCCGTCATGAATGATATTCAGGGTGCCCTTTCCGGTGATCCCCAGCTCCTTCCAGACCTTTGAGGCCCCCAGCTTTTCAACATACCAGAGCGGGGGATACTGCCCCGGGTCAAAAGCAGGCGGGGTCGTGACCGGAGTTCTCCGGACGCCTGGCACAGAACCCGGCGAGGAGTGGGGAGGAGACTCGCGGGCCGGTCCGGCATGGAAGATTTTCCGAACTCCGGGGATGGTTCGTAGTGCGTCGACGTTCCCCGCGGTAGTTGTGCAGGAGAAGCCATTGACGATCCAGGTGTATTGCAGGGACGATATAATTCCGGCCCGAGAGAGGGCAGCAAGCGGCGCTTCAGCCTTGACCCGAGAGTTCATGCTGGCGGCCTTCAGGGCGGCAACTACGCGGCGCCTCATTGTTGTTCTGCCCACACCCGTGAATTCCCGGGTCCGACGCAGGAAGGCGGATCCGTCTCCCAGGAACTGCTTGTCGAACCATATCGTGGCCCGGACACGGGCTCCGGGTCCTGACTGCTTGAAGCGGGGATCACTCCAGACGCCCTTCCCCGGAAGGGATTCCATGACGGGCTGGGCCTGACAGTGTAAGGCACAGGCAGCGACAGGGAGCAGGCCGAGGAACTTCACCAGGCGAACAAACCAGATTGCGGTGCGAATTCCAGAGCTGAAGGAGTATTCTTCAAACCGTTTGAACCCTCGAAGGGCAGGCACGATCCGCCCTCGACCCTCCACCGGGGCCCTGCTACAGGAGTGCCGCATGATGGCCATGTGGGAGGATCGCAGGAGCACCGCCGCGGAAGGCAAACACAACCGGGTTTCTCGAAAGGTGAGAACAGCAACTCAAAAGGACAAAAGGGGAGTGAATACGACTCCCTGCTTGAGACGGCTCCCTCTCCTCCTGTTGTGCATCGGGTTGCTTCCCCATGCTTCAGCTCAATACGAGGATTGGAACCACGCGGGCTCGCTCTACCTTGTGACGACCCCTGAGGGAGCGGACCTGCCCACCTCGGCCCTCGAGGAAAACTTCCCCCTGCTTGTCCGGCTGGACCGGGATTTTTTTGATTTCAGCCAAGCGCATCCTCGCGGGGAAGACGTCCGCTTCTCTTCGAATGGGAACCCACTGGCATACCAAATCGAGTCCTGGGATCCCGCCGAAGGCAACGCTGCTGTCTGGGTGCGCATCCCAAGGATCAAAGGCAATGACCAGCAGGCGATCAGGATGCATTGGGGTAATGCGAAGGTGTCCACCGAAGATCGCGGGGAACGGGTGTTCTCCACCGATGAAGGCTTTGCCGGGGTCTGGCATCTGGGGGAGAACCTGGAGGATTCGACTTCCAACAATCTTGACGGCTTCAACAGGCCGGACAA